>CXWL01000067.1_pt1 | contig 44279 bp, 54 predicted proteins | sample 590931 | NCBI WGS metagenome assembly CXWL01 (sample SAMEA3498368, study PRJEB10139) | groundwater metagenome | biome: water well; material: biofilm material | place: Germany | collected 2015-04-27 | reverse complement strand
GTCTTCACGGATGCGCAGCACTGCAAGATCGACGCGCGGGTCGGCGAGCACCAGTTCGGCGTCGAACTCGCGCCGGTCGGAGAGCACCACTTTCAACGCCTGCGCGCCCTGTATGACGTGGTTGTTTGTGACGATGATCCCGTCGGCGCGCACGATCACGCCCGAGCCGAGCGACTGCTCCACCCGCGGCGCGGAAAAGCGTCCAAAGAACGGGTCGCGCGACATCGCACGCACCACGCGCTGCGCGTAGACGTTCACTACAGCCGGCCCCGCGCGTTCGACGACAGGGGCAAACGAGAGCTGCGCGTCGCCGCGGCCGCTGGGGAGCACCCGCAGGGGAGAGGACTGCACCAGCTGCAGCGTAGGTTCATCCTCCCCAGAGCGTTGCACCGCCGGCGCAAGTCCGACGCGTTGCGCGATTGGGCCGGCGACTGCGCCTCCCGCGAACGCGGCGCTAAGCGCCGCCACAAAAGGGAGAGACTTCAAGAGATTGGCGCGCGTGATCAGCATACATCCCGCCCTGGCTTTAAAGGGCAAGATTTGGCGCCGGCTCTGGGCAGAAACATGGCGCTCGCGGCGCCGGCGCAGCGAACTCAATCGTCGGTGTAAATCGCTTCCGGGCGCGGGCCGCTGTCCTTGCCGCGCGCGTCCTCGTCGCGGTCGACGAATTCGATCACCGCAAGCGGGGCGTTGTCGCCATAGCGGAAGCCGGCCTTCAGCACGCGGGTGTAGCCGCCCGCGCGGCTCTTCATACGCGGCGCCAGCGTGTCGAACAGCTTCTTGGTCTGAGTTTCGTCGCGCATGCGCGAGAGCACCAAGCGACGGGCGCCGAGATCGCCCTTCTTGGCAAGCGTCACCAGACGCTCGACCACCGGACGCAGCGCCTTGGCTTTCGGCAGCGTCGTCACGATCTGCTCGTGCTTGACGAGAGCCGCCGCCATGTTAGCGAACATCGCCTGCCGATGGCTGGCGGTTCGGTTGAGTTTCTTGTTGCCGGCGCCGTGACGCATTGTATTCCCCGGGATTGGAGATTGGGGATCGGGGATTGGGTTGGAGAGAACTCCACCACCCAATCCCCAGGAACCCAATCCCTAGATTTGATCTTCGTACTTCTTCGCCAAGTCTTCGATGTTGTCCGGCGGCCAATTCTCAACCGCCATGCCGAGATGGAGCCCCATACCGGCCAGCACTTCCTTGATCTCGTTCAGCGACTTGCGCCCGAAGTTCGGCGTACGCAGCATCTCGCCTTCCGACTTCTGAATGAGATCGCCGATGTAAACGATATTGTCATTCTTCAAGCAATTGGCCGAACGCACGGAAAGCTCGAGCTCGTCGACCTTCTTGAGCAAAGCCGGATTGAACGGAAGGTCGGGCTTGTCCATCCCCTCCTTCTTCTGCTTCGGCTCCTCGAAGGTGATGAACACCTGCAATTGGTCCTGCAGGATGCGCGCCGCATATGCGATCGCGTCCTCCGGGCGGATGGCGCCGTTGGTCTCCACTTCGATCACGAGCTTGTCGTAATCGAGCACCTGACCCTCGCGCGTGTTGTCGATCCGATAGGCGACGCGGCGGACGGGCGAGTAAATTGCGTCGATGGCGATCAAGCCGATCGGCGCGTCGTCCGGACGATTACGTTCTGCCGGCACATAGCCCTTGCCATTGTTTATGGTGAGCTCCATGCGGATCGAGGCGCCGTCATCCAGGGTGCAGATAACGAGATCCGGATTCAGAATCTCCATGTCAGAAACGGTCTGGATCGCGCTCGCTTTCACCGGTCCCGGGCCGTCGGCCTTCAGCATCACCCGCTTCGGGCCCTCTCCGCGCATGCGGATGGCGACCTGCTTCAGGTTGAGCACGATGTCAGTGACGTCCTCGCGTACGCCGTTAATGGACGAGAATTCGTGTACAACACCGTCAATCTGCACCGTGGTGATTGCTGCGCCTTGGAGCGACGACAGCAGCACGCGCCGCAATGCGTTGCCAAGCGTCATGCCGAAGCCGCGCTCCAGCGGCTCGGCCACTAGCGTAGCGCGACGCGCGGGATCGAAACCCGGCTCGACGACGGGCTTTTTGGGGCGGATGAGTTCCAACCAGTTGCGTTCGATCGTAGTCGTCATGAGTTTTCCTTGCGTGCGCGAATGCCGCGCCGCGAACAACAATTTTTAGACGCGCCGACGCTTCGGCGGCCTGCAGCCGTTATGTGGTATCGGGGTAACGTCACGGATCGAGGTTACCGTGAACCCGACCGCCTGCAGCGCACGCAGCGCGCTTTCGCGGCCCGAACCTGGGCCCGATACGTTCACCTCCACCGTGCGCATGCCATGTTCCATGGCTTTGCGGCCGGCGTCCTCGGCTGCGACCTGGGCCGCGTAAGGCGTCGATTTGCGCGAGCCTTTGAACCCCATCATGCCAGCGCTCGACCAGGAAATGGCGTTGCCCTGCGCGTCGGTGATGGTGATCATCGTGTTATTGAACGACGCAGCCACATGCACGACACCGGTGGCGATATTCTTGCGCTCGCTTTTTTTTACGCGCTTTGCTTCCTTGGCCATCGCGGCGATCTCTTCCTGTTTCTCAGCTTATTTCTTGGTTGCTTGCTTCTTGCCGGCGATCGGCTTCGACGGGCCTTTGCGGGTGCGCGCATTGGTGTGGGTGCGCTGGCCGCGAACGGGCAGCCCCTTGCGGTGGCGCAGGCCGCGATAGCAGCCGAGATCCATCAGGCGCTTGATATTGGTCGAACTCTGGCGGCGAAGATCGCCTTCAACCGTATAATCGCGGTCGATCGCTTCGCGAATCTGGAGAACTTCGGCGTCAGTCAATTCGCTGACGCGGCGGTTGTCGGCGATGCCGACCTTGCCGCAAATTTCCTTGGCATAATGTTGGCCGATCCCGTGAATGTATTGCAGCGCGATGACGACGCGCTTCTGGGTCGGAATATTGACGCCGGCTATACGGGCCATGAGGCGGAAGCTCCAAAACGCAATAAACGCGAGCCCGCCCGGCCTTCTGGCCTGGGGGACATCGCGGGATGGGTGGTCGCGAAGGGAGGGGTTATAGCGGGGCGAAATGCCGCGTCAACCGTGGCGCCTCGGTAAGGGGCGCGGCGTTTCGGCCGAGGGTCTTTGCCACAATTCAGACAGGAATGAACTGTTCATTCTATCCATGCGCGATGCCTATTCGCAAACGGCAGGAAAAATCCAAGGTGGCAAGCTGCTGAATGTGGTAACCGCCGCGGCGCGGGTATTTGCGGTTGCGGGCTACCATCGTACGCAGATGGCGGACATCTCCAAACTTGCAGGCGTGGCGCTGGGAACACTGTATCGGCACGCGGCTTCGAAGGAGGACTTGTTCGCCTACGCCCTGACATACGGCGCTGGTGGAAATCTGGCGGAGGTGTCAACGCTGACGCCGATACGCGACGTAGAGGCATTCTTCTCGGCGAAGATCGCCTCCTGGTTTGATCCAACTCAATTCGCTGCGGCTCTCTACAACGCTTCCGGCCCAACGGCATTACCAAGCGCTCTTGCCACGCTCTACGACGCGATCGCCACGCGCCGACTAACCATCCGAATTGTAGATCGATCCGCGCATGATCTTCCGCAACTAGGCCTCGCCTATTCTCAGCAAATGCGTGAGCCGGTCATGCGCGCGCTGATCTCTTACTTTGAGGCGCTGCAAACAACCGAGGCAATCGCGCCGCTCGCCGATGCGGCTGCGTCAGCACGTTTTGCACTTGAGACCTGTGCATGGTTCGCGATGCATCGCCTGTTCAGTCCTGGCGGCGCTGACTTGAGCGACGAACTCGCGCGCCGCACGGCGCTTACACATCTCACCGCCGCATTTGGGAGCAAACCATGACTCGATTCACTCGGAGGAGAGTTCTCACCGTTGCAACCCTGGGCGCGCTGGGCGGCTGCGGCGGCGTGTACACGCCTGGTTACATACTGCGGACGTTGACGCGACAGGACGCAAACACCGACGATTTCCTTTGGAAAGACAGCATACGCATTCCCGCGTCGACATCGCCACGTTCGATACCGACCGATTTGAGCCGAGCCGCCATGGTGGAAGAAGCTCTCGTGCGCGCATTGGGGAATGAACCCGCCGGCCAATTCATGGCTCGAACCAACACGCAGAGCCTTCAGGTATTGCGCGGGGGCGTGCTCCAGTTCGAACGTTATGCGCCCGGCGTGACCGCCAACTCCCTACAGTCGGTGTTTTCGGTGTCTAAATCCGTGCTTTCCCTTCTGGTTGGTCAAGCGCTCACACATGGCTATTTCCAGAGCCTGGACGATCCCATCACGCGCTACTTGCCTGAACTTGCCGAGCGTGATCGCCGCTTCAATCAGATTACTCTGGGTAACCTGCTGGACATGCGGTCGGGCATAGCGTTCTCAGACGATCTGAGGTTTCCGTTTGTCACCAATGACGCACCGTTGGTCTACTACGCCTCCGATCTCCGCGCCGTAGTGCTCACGCGCACCCGCATCGAGGCCGCGCCAGGGACTTTCACTTACAACGACTACAACCCGAACCTCGTTGCGCTCGCGCTAGAGCGCGCAGCGGGCGCGGGGCGGTTGGTGCAGATGCGTGCGCAATTGTGGAGCGCGCTCGGCGCTGAAGACGATGCGCAGTGGTCTACTGATGGCCAGGGGTTTCCCTATTGGGAGAGCGGCCTGGTAGCGACACCGCGGGATCTCGCCAAACTTGGACTGATCGTTCTTCAGCCGCGCGAAGCCCAGTCACTCCTTTCCCAACAATGGTTGGCCCGCATCTCCACCGCGTCCGTTCCGGCGGACATGGCCGAATTCAACGGGCGTCAATGGAGCTATCGCGCGGGCTGGTGGTTGATTTTGCGCGCGGACGGGCGCCATGACATCGCCGCCATTGGCCGCTTCGGGCAGATGGTTTACGCCTCGCCAGCCAACGACGTTCTGATTGTACGCACCGGCCGCGATGAAAACGCACCGGAGGACGGCGAGCTCACGGCGCTTTTCTTTGCTATGTCGAGCGCGTTGGGCGAGCGGAATTAGTCGTGGTCCAATATCTTGGCAATTGCGCTCGCCACGCTCTCGACATCGGCCATCCCGTCCACGCCGCTGACTTTGTCCTGCGCTTCGTAATACGCGACCAAAGGCGCAGTTTGCGTCAGGTAGGCGTTGAGGCGCACCTTGAAGCTCTCGGGATTGTCGTCGGCGCGCCCCTCCTCGGCGAAGCGCTTGGCGATGCGCTCCACCAGCCGCTCGGGATCGGCCTCGAGGCGGACGACCAGATCGATCCTTTGGCCGTGGCGCGCCAATAGCCCGTCGAGTGCTTCGGCCTGCGCGATGGTGCGGGGAAAGCCGTCGAAAATGAACCCCGGCGCGCCTTTGTAGGCAGCCATTGCGTCCTCGATCAGCTCGATGACGATTTCGTCCGACACGAGCGAACCTGCATCCATGATCGCGGCCACGCGTCGGCCAAGCTCGGAGCCCGAGGCGCGGGAGGCCCGCAGCATGTCGCCGGTGGAGAGCTGCACATAACCGCGTTCGGCCACGAGGCGCTTGGCTTGCGTCCCTTTCCCCGCCGCCGGCGGGCCGAACAGCACCAAATTCATTTACGAACCGGCCCGGGCGCGCCGCTGCCGCGCAACTTGGAGCGTTTGATCAGGCCTTCATACTGGTGCGCGACCAAATGCGACTGAATCTGCGCCACGGTATCGAGCGTAACCGAGATGACAATCAAGATCGAAGTGCCCCCCAAATAGAACGGCACCGCGAAATACGAGATCATGATCTCAGGCAGCAGGCACACCAAGGTGATGTAAGCCGCGCCGATCACGGTCAGGCGGGTGAGTACGAAATCCAAATACTCGGCGGTCTTTTTCCCTGGGCGTATACCCGGCAGGAAGCCGCCGTATTTGCGCAGATTATCGGCGGTCTCTTCCGGGTTGAACACGATCGAAGTGTAGAAGAAGCAGAAGAAGATGATACCGAGCGCGTAGAGCATCAGGTGCCCGGGCTTGCCGTAACCGATGAAGGCCTGCACGTCGGAAAGCCATTCCGGGGCGTTCGCGCCCATGCCGGCGAACTGGATGATCGTTGTTGGCAGGAGCAGCAGCGAAGAAGCGAAGATCGGCGGAATGACGCCCGCAGTGTTGATCCGCAGCGGCAGGAACGAGCTTTCGCCCATGAACATGCGGTTGCCCTGCTGTCGTTTGGGATATTGCACCACCAGCCGACGCTGCGAGCGCTCGATGAAGACGATGAAAAATATCGCCGCCAGCATGACCAGCGCGACCAGCAAGAAGCCGAAGCCACGCGAGCTGTCCTGACGCACAAGCTCCAGCGCCTGCCCGATGACACGAGGCAGATCGGCGACGATGCCTGCGAAAATGATCAATGAAACACCGTTGCCGACCCCGCGCGCAGTTACCTGCTCGCCGAGCCACATCAGAAACATGGTGCCGCCGGTAAGCGTGATCACGGTGGACGCGACGAAGAAGAGACCGGGATTGGCGACGACACCCTGCCCCTGCAGCCCCATCGCCATGCCATACGACTGCATCACCGCCAGCAGCACAGTCAGATAGCGGGTGTATTGATTAAGCTGCTTGCGCCCGACTTCGCCTTCTTTCTTCAACCGCTCCAACGATGGGATCGAAGTCGCCATCAGTTGCACGATGATGGAGGCCGAAATGTAGGGCATCACATTCAGCGCAAACACCGCCATGCGCTCGACCGCGCCGCCGGAGAATGTGTTGAACATCCCCAGAATGGTCCCCGATTGCTGTTTGAACAGATCGGCGAACGCGACGATATCGACGCCTGGGATCGGGATGAAGGTGCCGATGCGGTAGACAATCAGCGCGATCAGGGTGAACCAGATGCGCTTTTGCAGGTCGGTCGCTTTCGCGAACGCCTGAAAGTTGATGTTGGCGGCAAGTTGTTCTGCGGCTGATGCCATGAGGGCGCGCTACTCCGATTCCATCCCCGCGTACGCGGAAAACTCCCCGACCGGAGAGTAAGCTTAGGCCGCTGCGTCGTTCGCCGCAGGCGGATTGAGCAGCTTCACCGCGCCGCCGGCTTTTTCCACCGCCGCCACGGCCGCAGCCGATGCCCCGGAAATGGTGATGCTCACCTTGGCCTTCAACTCGCCGCGCGCCAACAGGCGCACGCCGTCCCTCTTGCGCCGGATCACGCCCGCGGCCACCAGAGAATCCTCAGTGATCTCGGATTTCGCGTCGATCTTCTTGTTATCAATGGCGTTTTGCAGGACGCCCAGATTGATCCAGGCGAGGCGCTTCTGCGACGGCGGTGTAAAACCGCGCTTGGGCATGCGCATGTGCAGGGGCATTTGACCGCCCTCGAAGCCATTGATGGACACACCGCGCCGGGATTTTTGCCCCTTCACGCCGCGCCCGCCGGTCTTGCCTTTGCCCGAGCCGACGCCACGACCAACGCGCATCAGCTTCTTGGTGGAGCCCGGATTATCGGCCAGTTCGTTCAGTTTCATGTCACTTCACCACTTCCACCAAGTGCGCCACCTTGCGGATCATGCCCTGCACCGAGGGGGTGTCCTCAAGTTCGACCACTTGCTGCGCACGTTTCAAGCCGAGGCCCAGCAGCGTTGCGCGCTGGGTGTTTTCGCGTCGGATCGGGCTGCCGATACGGCGCACCTTGATCCGCGCGCCGGCGGTTTTCTTTTTCGTCGTCATACTCAGCCCTCCGAAGCCACTTCGCCAAGGCTCGCGCCGTCTTTACGGCGCCCGATCAGATCGGCGACCTTAAGGCTGCGGCGGTTGGCGATCTGACGCGGCGAACTCTGCCGCTTCAGCGCGTCAAAAGTGGCGCGCACCATGTTGTACGGGTTCGACGAACCCTTCGACTTGGCGACCACGTCCGACACCCCAAGCACTTCCAGAACCGCGCGCATAGGACCGCCGGCGATCAAGCCTTTGCCGGCCGGCGCCGAGCGCAGCATCACTTTGCCGGCGCCCCAGCGGCCATCGCCGTCATGATGGAGCGTACGGCCTTCACGCAGCGGCACGCGGATGAGGGTTTTCTTGGCCTCCTCGGTCGCCTTGCGGATGGCTTCCGGCACTTCACGCGCCTTGCCGTGTCCAAAACCGACGCGGCCTTTCTTGTCGCCGACGACGACAAGCGCGGCGAAGCCGAAATTCTTGCCGCCCTTCACCACTTTGGCGACGCGGTTGATGGCGACGAGCTTGTCGATGAGTTCGCCCTCGGCGCGCTCTTCGCCCTGGTTCTCCCGCGGCCTACGCGGGCCGCGGTCGTTGCCGCCGCCGCCCGCGCCGCCGCGGCGTGGGCCGCCGCGTCCGCGTCGGGGCGCTTCGGTTTGAGGCTCGCCGCCGCCGGCGCCAGTGGTTTGATCGCTCATCGCGTGATCCTCAGAAATCCAAGCCGCTTTCGCGGGCGGCGTCGGCCAGGGCTTTCACCCGGCCATGAAACAGATAGCGGCCGCGATCGAACACGACGCGTTTTTGGCCCTTGGCCAGAGCGCGTTGAGCGATCAGCTTGCCGATTGCGGCGGCGCCTTCCTTGCTCGAGGTCTTGGCCCCGGTTTTCTTGAAGGCTTCCTCTTGCGTCGAGGCGGCGGCAATGGTGACGCCCTTGGCATCGTCGATCAGCTGCACCGAGATATTCTTCGACGAGCGGAACACGGAAAGGCGCAGGCGGTCGCCGGCGGCCTTCTTCAGACGGGAGCGATTGCGTTGCGCCCTGCGGGCGACGGGATCGAGTTTGCGCGGCATGTCTTACTTCTTCTTGCCTTCCTTGCGGCGGATGAACTCGCCGGCATAACGCACGCCCTTCCCCTTGTAGGGTTCGGGCGGACGATAGGAGCGGATTTCAGCGGCGACCTGACCCACGATCTGCGCGTCGATGCCACTGATTTTCACTTCAGTCGGCTTCGGCGTGGCGAGCGTTATGCCTTCGGGCGGCTCGTAATTGATTTCGTGGCTATAGCCCAATTGCATTTGCAGGTTTTTGCCCTGCATCGCCGCGCGATAGCCGACGCCGGTCATTTCAAGGCTCTTCTCGAAGCCTTGCGTCACGCCCTTGATCTGGTTGGCGAGCACGGCGCGCGTGGTTCCCCACAACGCACGCGCGCGCGCGGTCTCGTGGCGCGGCTTCACCGAAATCGCGCCGTCGCCGAAACTCACGGACACGTCGTCGTGCGCACGGAAAAAGAGCGCGCCCTTCGGGCCTTTCACGCTTACGTCCTGGCCCTTCACCGTAACGGTGACGCCAGAAGGAGCGGGTATCGGTTTCTTGCCGAGGCGGGACATCTCAATACACCTTGCACAAAACTTCGCCGCCTACATTGGCGGTTCGCGCGGCGTTGTCGCTCATCACGCCCTTCGGCGTCGACAGAATCGAGATGCCGAGCCCGTTGCGGACCAGACGCAAATCCTTGATCGCCGAATACACCCGACGGCCTGGCTTCGAAACACGCTGGATCTCATGGATCGCCGGTGCGCCTTCATAATATTTGAGCTCGATCTCGAGCTCCTTGCGGCCCGCGACTTCGATCTCGCGGAACTCGCGGATATAGCCTTCGTCCTTCAGCACGTTGAGCACGCGCACGCGCAGCGTGGAGGCGGGCGAGGTAAGCTTAGAGCGCCCGCGCATTTGCGCGTTGCGGATGCGGGTGATGAGGTCGCCGACGGGATCGTTCAAATTCATGGCGGTCCCCTCACCAGCTCGACTTGACCATGCCGGGGATCTGACCTTTGGAGGCCAGATCGCGCAGCGCGATCCGCGAGAGTTTCAGTTTGCGATAGACCGCGCGCGGACGCCCGGAAAGCGCGCAACGGCTGCGCACACGCGTGGGCGAGGAATTGCGCGGCAATTGCGCGAGCTTCAGGCGCGCGGCGAAGCGCTCCTCCAACGGCAGATCCTCGTTCAATGCGGTCGCGCGCAGTTTGGCGCGGCGCGCGGCGAATTTCTTGCCGAGCCGTTCGCGCTTCTTGTTGCGTTCGATAGAGCTTGTCTTCGCCATATTTTCTTTCTCTCCCGATGCGTTCTGGGGTGGATGCCTCGCCGGTGCGCGACATCAGTTCCGGAACGGGAAATCGAACTCCTTCAACAGGGCGCGGGCTTCGTCATTGCTGCGCGCAGTGGTGCAGACGACGATGTCCATGCCCCAAACCTGGTCGATCTGGTCGTAATTGATTTCCGGGAACACGATGTGTTCCTTGATGCCCATGGCATAATTGCCGCGGCCATCGAAACTCTTGCCGTTGAGACCGCGGAAGTCCTTCACCCGCGGCAACGCGATGGTGACCAGACGGTCCAGGAACTCATACATCTGGTCGCGCCGCAGCGTGACCTTGCAGCCGATGCTCATGCCTTCGCGCAGTTTGAACGCGGCGATCGACTTGCGAGCCTTTGTCGCCACCGGCTTTTGCCCCGCGATCGCCGTAAGCGCCGCAATCGCCGACGTGAGCTTCTTGGAATCCGCGGTCGCTTCGCCCACGCCCATATTGATCACGATCTTGTCTAGACGCGGGATCTGCATGTCGTTGGTGTAGCTGAATTGCTCGCGCAGGCTTTTCCTGATCTCGTTCTTGTAGCGCAGCTTCAGGCGCGGCTCGTAATCGGCGGGCTTGGGCGCGCGCGGACGCGAAGCCGGCGCTGCTTCCTTGGCGGGCTTGGCTTGCTTGGGCGTTTGCGCCTTCTTCTCTTTCGGAGCGTCAGACATCGATCTCAACTCCAGAACCCTTGGCCACGCGCACCTTTATCTTCGCGCCGGCCTTTTCGACGATCTTGAACCCCACGCGGGTCGCTTTGCCGGTTTTGGGATCGCGCAACGACACGTTCGAAATGTGCAGCGGCGCTTCCTTGGCGATGACCCCTCCTTGGGGATTGGCCATGTCCGGCTTGGTGTGCCGCTTGATCATGTTCACGCCTTGGACCAGCACGCGCTCGTCCTTCGGCATGACCATCAGCACCTTGCCGGAGCGGCCTTTGTCCTTGCCGGCGATGACAATGACGGTGTCGTCCTTCTTAATGCGGGCGGCCATTAGAGCACCTCCGGGGCGAGCGAGATGATCTTCATCTGGTTCTTGGCGCGCAGCTCGCGCGGGACCGGCCCGAAGATGCGCGTGCCGATCGGCTCGCCTTGCTTGTTGATCAGTACAGCGGCGTTGGAATCGAATCGGATGGTGGAGCCATCCTTGCGCTTCAGGTCCTTGGAGACGCGCACGACGATGGCCTTGTGCACGTCGCCCTTCTTGACCCGGCCACGCGGCATCGCTTCCTTCACCGAGACGACAATGATGTCGCCCACGGTGGCGTAGCGGCGCTTGGAACCGCCTAGCACCTTGATGCACATGACGCGCTTGGCGCCGGAATTGTCGGCTACGTCGAGATTGGTTTGCATCTGGATCATGACATCACGCTCCAGTGCGCCCGACCACTTCCCAGCGTTTCAGCTTGGACTTGGGCGGGCATTCTTGAATGTTGACGGTCTCACCGGTCTTGAAGGCGTTGGCTTCGTCATGGGCGTGGAACTTCGCCCGGCGCCGCACGGTTTTCTTCAACAGCGGATGCAGATAGGTGCGCTCCACCTGCACGACGACGGTTTTGTCGCCCTTATCGCTCACGATCGTTCCGGTCATTATGCGGCGCGGCATCGCTTCTGTTCCTTATACTTTTTTCTTCGGCGCTTTTTCGCGCAGCACCGTCTTGGTGCGCGCGATCATGCGGCGGACTTCGCGCATGCGCGACGATTTCTCCAACTGGCCGGTGGCCTGTTGGAAACGCAGGTTGAACTGCTCCTTCTTCAGCTGCGCGAGTTCATCGCCCAGCTTGCCTTCATCGCCGGCTCGGAAGTCCTGCAGTTCCTTGCGGATTTCACGGTGCTTCATCAGAGCCCCTCCATCCGGGCGATGATCTTGGTGCGGACCGAAAGCTTCGCCGCGCCAAGACGCAGCGATTCACGCGCGATCGCTTCCGGCACGCCGTCGACCTCGAACATTATGCGCCCTGGCGCCACGCGGGCGGCCCAGAACTCCACTGGGCCCTTGCCCTTGCCCATCCGCACTTCGACCGGCTTTTGAGAAACCGGCACGTCCGGGAAAATGCGAATCCAGACCCGGCCCTGGCGCTTCATTTCGCGAGTGATGGCGCGGCGAGCGGCCTCGATCTCTCGGGCGTTGACGCGGTTCGGCTCAAGCGCCTTCAGCCCGAACTGGCCGAAATTCAGCGCCGCGCCGGCCTTGGTGTTCCCTTTGATGCGGCCCTTGTGGGCACGCCGGAACTTGGTTTTCTTCGGCTGCATCATGGTGGTTATGCCTCCGGCTCAGCTTCTTCACCGCGCGGCGGACGGCGTCCGCGACGGGGACGATCGCCCGACGGGGGCCGATCCTCGCGTGCGGGCCGATCACGATCACGGCGCTCACGGTTCTCGCCGGTGTCCATCGCGCGGCGATCCTGCGCCATTGGATCGTGCTCGAGGATCTCGCCTTTGAAGATCCACACCTTCACGCCGATCTTGCCATAGGCGGTGTCAGCTTCGGCGACGCCGTAATCGACATCGGCGCGGAGCGTGTGCAAGGGCACGCGGCCTTCGCGGTACCATTCCATGCGCGCGATTTCGGCGCCGCCAAGACGACCCGACACGTTGATACGGATGCCCTGCGCGCCCAGGCGCATGGCCGACTGCATCGCCCGCTTCATCGCCCGGCGGAAAGCAACGCGGCGCTCCAGCTGCTGCGCCACACCTTCGGCGACGAGAGTTGAATCGGTTTCCGGCTTGCGCACTTCGACGAGGTTCAGGTGCACTTCCGCGCCTGGCGCCATCGCGGCCAGATCCTTGCGGAGCTTTTCGATGTCGGTGCCTTTCTTACCGATCACCACGCCAGGCTTGGCGGTGAAAATGGTAATCCGGCACTTCTTCAATGGGCGCTCGATAATGATCTTGGAGACGCCGGCCGCCTTCATTTTCTCGCGTACAAATTTGCGGATGGCGATGTCTTCGTGCAGCAGGCGCGCGAAATCCTTGCTGCTGGCGTACCAGCGGCTGTCCCAGGTGCGGTTGACCCCGAGGCGGAGCCCGATCGGATTGACTTTCTGACCCATTACGCGGCCTCGGCGGTTTCGGGCTGCTTGGTGGTGTCGCGCAGCACGATGGTGAGTTGGGAGAACAATTTCTCGATGCGCACGCCGCGGCCACGCGCGCGGGTGTGCATGCGCTTCATGGTGATGTTTTTGCCAACATGGGCTTGCGTCACCACGAGACCGTCGAGATCGAGGCCGTGGTTGTTTTCGGCATTATCCATCGCCGATTGCAGGCACTTTAGGACGTCCTTGGCGATGCGTTTTTGCGAGAAACGCAATTCGTTCTTCGCCTTCTCAGCCGAGAGGCCACGGATCGACTGCGCCACCAGATTGAGCTTCTGCGGGCTTATGCGCAGCGAACGCAGCACCGCGCGGGCTTCATTGGAGGCTTGCTTTGGAGGAGATTTGGGCTTGCTCATCTCACTTCCTCTTGGCCTTCTTGTCAGCGCCGTGGCCGAAATAATTGCGCGTAGGAGCGAACTCGCCGAGCTTGTGGCCGACCATGTCTTCGCTCACCAGCACGGGCGTGAATTGTTTGCCGTTGTGCACTTGAAAGGTGAGGCCGACGAATTGCGGCATGATGGTCGAGCGGCGCGACCACGTTTTGATCGCCTCACGGCGACCGCCGCCCGCAGCCTTCTCAGCCTTGGCGATCAGATAGCCGTCGACAAACGGACCTTTCCATACGGAACGCGGCATACCTCTAGCTCGCTTTCTTGGAGTGACGACGGCGGATAATCAGACGATCCGACGGCTTGGTTTTGCGGGTCTTCGGACCACGCGTTTTCTTGCCCCAGGGGGTAACAGGGTGGCGGCCGCCCGAGGTCTTGCCTTCACCGCCGCCATGGGGGTGATCGACCGGGTTCATGGCGACGCCGCGCACCGAGGGCTTGCGGCCTAACCATTTGGTGCGGCCCGCCTTGCCCCAGACTTCGTTCATGTTGTCGGGGTTCGACACCGCGCCAATGGTGGCCATGCAGACGTCCTGCACCATGCGCACTTCGCCGGACGCCAGGCGCAGCTGCGCGTAACCGGTGTCGCGGCCCACGACCTGCGCATAGGTTCCTGCCGAACGGGCCATCTGCGCTCCCTTCAACGGCTTCAGCTCCACGTTATGAACGATGGTGCCAACCGGGATCGCCTTCAGCGGCATCGCGTTGCCGGGCTTCACATCGACCTTCTCGCCCGCGACTACGATATCGCCGGCCTTCAAGCGCTGCGGCGCGAGGATGTAGGCAAGCTCGCCGTCCTTGTACTTGATTAGCGCAATGAACGCGGTGCGGTTCGGATCGTACTCAAGCCGCTCCACTACCCCTTCCATGCCCCATTTGCGGCGCTTGAAATCGATCATGCGATAGGTGCGCTTGTGGCCCCCGCCATGACGGAACGCGGTGACGCGGCCCATATTGTTGCGGCCGCCGGACTTGGTCAGCCCTTCGGTCAGGCCCTTTACCGGCTTACCCTTGTAGAGCTCAGCACGGTCTACAATCACCAGCTGGCGGCGACCGGGCGAGGTCGGGCGGAATTGTTTGAGCGCCATTACGAGAGCCCCGTCGTCACGTCGATGGAATAGCCTTCGAGCAGCGTCACGATCGCGTTCTTAGTGTCCGAACGCCGTCCCGCGACGCCGCGGAATTGCTTGGTCTTGCCTTTGCGGCGCAGCGTGTTCACCGCGCCAACCTTGACTTTGAACAGCTTCTCAACCGCGTCCTTCACGTCCTTCTTGGATGCTGTGAGCGGCACGCGGAAAACCACTTTGTTTTGCTCTGAGAGCAGGGTGGCCTTTTCGGTGATCACCGGCTTGACGATGATGTCGTAGTGCTTGAGCGCGCTCATGCCGCAGCTCCTTCTGCTTCAGTCTTTTTCTTGGCCGGCGCACGCTTTGGCGCAGCTGTCTTGACTTCACCGTCCTTGGCGAAGCGCGCGTGAATGGCCGCGACCGCGTCCGGAGTAAGCACCAGGGCGCTACGGCGCAGGATGTCGTAGACGTTAAGACCCGCGTTCGGCAGCACGTCGAGGTTCGGAATGTTGCGCGCGGCGCGGGCGAAATTCGCATCCACTTCCGCACCAGCGATGATCAGCGCATTGCCGATCTTGAGCTTGTCCAATTGCTTCACCAGCGTCGCCGTCTTCGCTTCCTTCAGCGCCGCCGCCTCAACCACGAAGATCTCGCCAGCGAGAGCCTTGGCCGAGAGCGCGTGGCGCAGCGCGAGCGCGCGGAATTTCTTGGTGAGGTCGTGGCTGTAATCGCGCGGCAGGCGATTGTGGGCGTGGCCGCCGCCGCGGAAGATCGGCGCATTTTTCGAGCCGTGACGCGCTTGTCCGGTGCCCTTTTGCTTGTAAAGCTTGGAGTGTGTGACCGAAACTTCGCCGCGCGACTGGGTCTTGTGCGTGCCGGCGCGGCGCTTGGCCAATTGATACTTGACCATACGCTGCAGGATGTCGCCGCGCACTTCTTTGATGCCGAACACGGCCTCGTCGAGATCGACCGAGCCGCTCTTCTTGGCGTCGAGGGTGTGAATGTCGAGTTTCATGTCCGCCCTCACTCAGCGCCAGCTTGACGAAGGGCTGCCGGCATCGGCGCATCTTTCGGCAGCGCCGCCTTGGCTGCGTCGCGCACTTCCACCCAGCCATTTTCGGCGCCGGGGACCGCGCCCTTCACAAACAAAAGTCCGCGCTTGGGATCGACGCGGACGATTTGCAGATTTTGAACCGACACGCGCTCATCGCCCAGATGCCCGGCCATCTTCTTGCCTTTGAAAACCTTGCCTGGGTCCTGGCGCTGGCCGGTGGAGCCGTGCGAACGGTGGCTGACCGAGACACCGTGGGTGGCGCGCAAACCGCCGAAATTCCAACGCTTCATGGCGCCGGCGAAACCCTTGCCGATGGAGACGCCCGCGACGTCGACTTTCTGGCCGACAACAAAATGGTCGGCGCTGATGAGGGCGCCGACCGGGAGGAGGTTTTCCTCAGAAACTCGGAACTCGCGAACAATGGCTTTCGGCTCGACCTTGGCGCGCGCGAATTGTCCGCGCTCGGCTTGGGTCTTGTTCTTTGCCTTGGCCGCGCCGGCGGCGAGTTGAACGGCGGTGTAGCCGTCGCCCTTGGCCTCGCGCGCGGGGGGCCTCGATTTCTCGTTCTTGCGCGACTTCTTCGGTTTGAGCGCCACCGCAGCACCGCCGGAATCCATGAATGCCTCAGCGCCAATTGTACGGCGACCAACGACTTGGCAACCCTCGAGGTCGAGCACGGTGACGGGCGTATGCGCGCCGTCATCGCCGAACACGCGCATCATGCCAACTTTGCGCGCAATCACGCCGGTGCGTTGTGGCTTGGTGGTCATCGCAATCAACCCAGGACTTGGATCTGAACGTCAACGCCGGCGGAGAGGTCGAGCTTCATCAACGCATCGACCGTTTGCGGCGTAGGTTGTACAATATCGAGCACGCGCTTGTGGGTGCGGATCTCAAACTGCTCGCGGCTCTTTTTGTCCACGTGGGGAGAGCGGTTCACCGTGAATTTTTCAATGCGGGTAGGCAGCGGCACCGGGCCGATCACGGTCGCGCCGGTGCGCTTGGCGGTCGACACGATCTCTTTGGCGGAGAGGTCGAGCGTGCGGTGATCGAAGGCCTTAAGCCTGATCCGGATGTTCTGCTGCATCATCGCCCAAAATTCCCGAAACCAATGAAACTCGCCGAAACGCAAAACTCGCCGGCCTTGCCCCCGGCGGGGACGAAGCCGACTAAAATGCCGCATCAAGCCGCCACAGGCGCGCGCAAAGACGAGGAAATTCGCAAAAAACGCTGTGGAAACGGGGCCTTCGACCCTCGCGCGATCCACGGGCCGCTGAAGCGAGCGGCGCGTTGCTTGCGAACCGCGTCTAGGTTTGACACCTACAGCCGGCTCGAAGGCGCGTCAGATACAGGCGCTCCGTGAGAGCGTCAAGGAAGTTTCGCGCAATTCGGCATTCGCTTTTCAGGGCCCTACGTGAAAGGCGCCAGGGCCCGCCACTTCTTGGCGGATGATGCGCCCTGAAACAGCGGCCAAATGCACGCTGCCGGGCCCTTTTATCTCAGCTTCCACGTCGCCGACAGTGGCGGTCACCCGGATGGATCCGGGGCCGATGATATCTGCAATCAGGTGCTGGATGGGAGCGGCGATCTCCACATCGTTTGCGCCGCTCAATTCAATATTGGCTTCGCTTAATGCGCCGCCATGAATCGACACCCCGCCCGCTCCGGTGCTGTCGATTTCGAGGGTCCCTGTAACGCTCGCCAAGTTCGCCTTACCCGCCCCGGTGATCTCAATAACCGCGCCCTCGGCTATCGCTTCGGCGGAGAAATCGCCGGCGCCAGTCGCCTCCAGCCTCAAGGACCGGGCATTGCCGGCTGTCACCGCTCCCGCTCCGCTGACTTCCACCGCAAGCGCGCCCACCACATCGCCCGCTGAAACGGAGCTGCAGCCCGACGCTTCCAGGATCAGGATTTCGCTTGAGCCGATCTGGGTCGCCCCTGCGCCGTTGACGCTCACCTCTAGCGTCCTGGGTGCACGAATATTGATCTGAGGGAGGTCCTCGGGCGCGAACTCGCCATAGCCCTCGAGCTTCACGCCGCCGCCGTCGCGGCACTCCGAAATCCGACCGCCCAATTGACCGTTGACCCGCACATTTCCCCTTTCCGCGCTCACAAGAGGCATCGGAACGCGCCCTGGATTGTCGATCTCAATGGAGAAATCGGCGCGATCTTCGGGTGTTATGGTGACGCGGGCAGCAATATGCCTGAGCACCAATTCATCGCCGGCAAAATTTCGCGCCTCCATGCGCCCCGGCGCGACGGCCACTATCTCGTCGACCCTTTCATCGCGGAATTCGATGTTGAATTCCCCGTGCCCAACGTTCCAATGGCCGTTTCCCACCATGGCTACGAGCGCGAATATGACCGCGAACGTCACTGCCGCGACGAATACAAACCGTTCCATCCAACGTCTCCCTCGCGCCTCGCAACGGCGTCCTTGCTCACCTTGGAGATGCGGGCGCCGCCCCGCTCAGATGCATTACGCGCCCCAGGCTGGACGCGATTAATCTTTCTTAAGCTAAAATCAGCAAATTAGTTGCCTCGGGTTCTGGCACGAGGGCGGCGCATGGCCGTCCGGGAAACTCACCAGAACGGAAATCAGCAACAGGGAAACCCATGAAAAAGCTCCTCACCGGCGCGGCAATCGCCGCAGCTCTCATCGCCCCCGCGGTAGCGTCCGCCGACACAGGTTCGGTCGGTGTCCATTATGGAAACTTTGACGCGGGCGCATTCGACCTCGACCTCTATGGCCTTGACCTCAGCTATAATCACGAGCTCTCAAACGGGTGGCTGTTGCAGGGCGACGCGGCTTCTGACCGGCTCGACACCGGGGGCAACATTGGCCTCGGCTACGTCAATATCTCAGCCGGCAAACGCAATGACCACCATGCTCTGTACGGCTTCGTCGGCCACAACAACATTGCCTTCAGCGACAGCATCAACATAGGCGTCGGCGGACAAATATACATGCCGCAGGCGACCATTAACGGCTCCCTCGGCTACGCCGATTTCGACGGCGGCGGCGCCACCAACGTCCATGCAGACGGAACTTATTTCTTCTCGGACAATTTCGGCGCCACACTCGATCTAGGCTACATCGATTTCGATGGCGGCCCGTCGGCGAACATCTACGGGATCGGCGCCGTCTACCGGTTCCCCGACTGCCCCTGGAGTATCGATGCAGGCTATAAAGTCAGCGATTTTGACGGAAGCACCGAAGTGGACGTCATCCATATCGGCTTCAATATCAATTTTGGAACCGGATCCGCACGCGAACAATCTCAATCCGGCGCCAGTTTCAACGGCGGTAATCGCCTCTATCGCGACATATTGAGCGGCCTCTAAGCGCGTCTGGCCAGACAATCGAAAGCAAAAGGGCCGCCCCGATGGGGCGGCCCTAAGCATTTGCGGCTAGCCGAACGCGATTATTCAATAATCTTCGACACCACGCCCGCGCCAACGGTGCGGCCGCCTTCGCGGATAGCGAAGCGCAAGCCCTGGTCCATGGCGATCGGGGTGATCAGCGACACCGTCATTTTCACGTTATCGCCCGGCATCACCATTTCCGTGCCCGCCGGCAATTCCACAATCCCGGTCACGTCGGTGGTGCGGAAATAGAATTGCGGACGGTAATTGGTGAAGAAGGGGGTGTGGCGTCCGCCTTCTTCCTTGTTGAGAATGTAGGCTTCCGCTTCGAACTTCTTGTGCGGCGTGATCGAACCTGGCTTAGCCAGAACCTGGCCGCGCTCGACGCCTTCGCGCTCCACGCCGCGCAGCAGCGCGCCAATATTGTCGCCAGCCTGCCCTTGATCGAGCAGCTTGCGGAACATTTCAACGCCCGTGCAGGTGGTCTTCACGGTGTCGCGCAGGCCGATAATCTCGACTTCCTCGCCAACCTTGATGATGCCCTTCTCGACCCGGCCAGTCACAACGGTGCCACGTCCGGAGATGGAGAAAACGTCTTCCACCGGCATCAGGAACGGCTGGTCGAGCGGACGCGCTGGCTGGGGAATGTAGGAATCCACAGCATCCATCAGCTTCATGATGGCCTCTTCGCCGATCTCAGGGGTCTTGCCTTCGACCGCCGCGACCGCCGAACCACGCACGATCGGAATGTCGTCGCCGGGGAATTGGTTGTTGGAGAGCAGCTCGCGCACTTCCATCTCAACCAGTTCGATCAGCTCGGCATCATCGACCAGATCAACCTTGTTCAAGAACACCACCATTGCCGGCACGCCGACCTGGCGGGCCAACAGCACGTGTTCGCGGGTCTGCGGCATCGGGCCGTCGGCCGCCGACACCACCAGGATCGCGCCGTCCATCTGCGCAGCGCCCGTGATCATGTTTTTCACATAATCGGCGTGGCCGGGGCAATCGACGTGGGCGTAGTGACGGTTAGCCGTCTCGTACTCGACGTGGGCGGTGTTGATGGTGATGCCGCGCGCCTTTTCTTCGGGCGCAGCGTCGATGTCGGCGTAGGCCATCGCCTTGGCGCCGCCCTTCTTGGCCAGCACCATAGTGATCGCCGCAGTGAGCGTCGTCTTGCCGTGGTCGACGTGACCAATCGTGCCGATATTGCAATGCGGCTTCGTACGCTCGAACTTTTCCTTGGCCATGGGGTAGGTCCTGTCTCTCCGGCAATCCAAAAGGCGTGGGAACGCATCGGCGGTTCGCCGAGGCGTGCATAAGGTGCGCGTCTTTAGCCGCGCCAGGGGCCACGTCAAGCCCTTCTGCGCCTTGGCTGTGCCGGGCGCTCAGGTTATCATCGAATTGCGACGGTCGTCCGCTAGGACGCGAAGAGGGAACGCGGTGCGGGGGTGAGCCCAAAGCCGCGGCTGTGCCCGCAACTGTAAGCGGCGAGCGCCCGCCAAGAGCCACTGGGCCGAACGGCCCGGGAAGGCGGCGAAGCGCAACGACCCGTGAGCCAGGAGACCTGCCGGCGCATGTCGCTCGTTCGCCCGGCCGGGACCAGCCGTACGAACCGGATGTCTCCGTGAGAGCGGCGTGGGGCGGCCTTCGCACACTTGCGCCCCGCTTGCCGTTCTTTGTAGCGCGCCCGAGGTCGGTGCGCTGCGCAAACGGGGACCACCTATGCGCAAATCAATTTTTCTCACGCTAAGCGCGGCGGCGGCGCTGCTGCCCATTTCTGCACACGCCGAGGAAGATGAGATTGTCGTCACTGCAACCAGAACTGCAACCCCGGCATCGCGCCTGCCGGCGCGCGTGGAGGTCATCGACCGCGCTGAAATCGAGGCGCGAGGCCTTTCCACGCTTGCTCAGGTGCTCGGCGCCCAGGCGGTGCAGGCCGGCGGCGCTGGTCAGCAGGCATCGTTGTTTCTGCGCGGCGCCAATTCCAAACATACGCTGGTGCTATTCGATGGCATTCGCATCAATGACGCCTCAACGCCAAACGCTCAATACGATTTCGGTCAGGACATGCTGGGCGCGCTCGAGCGCATCGAGGTGCTTCGCGGCCCCGCGTCCGCGGTTTACGGAAGCGACGCGATCGGCGGGGTGGTCAATCTGATCCCTAGGCGTGGTGGCAAACAAACGATGATCGCTGAGGCCGCCGTCGGATCTTTCGACACCATACGCGGGGCAATCATAGCATCCGGGGACTTAGGGGGCGTCGAGTACGGCTTCAGCGCCGAGGGCTTCGAGACCGGGGGCTACGATCTCATCCCTCCGCGCATGGCGACCCATACTGGCTACCCTGACGGCGCACGCCTCGCGGCGCTGGCCGGCAGCGCCCGTTACGCCGCGGGTGGCTTTGGGGCCGATCTGGTCTTGCAAATTCGTAGCTCCGAGGCGGCTTTCGATACGTTCTCAGGTGGCGCTTCCTTCGATCTGCGCGCAGATGATCCCGATCTAGAAAACCAAGCGGAGCAGTCGATTTGGCGACTTGGCGCCGACTACGCCGCTGGCGAGCGGCTCAGCATCCGCGCTTCCGGCGGGCAGGTGCGCAGCGACCGAGCCGAGCGCGATGACGGCGCCGAGACCACAGACGCGCAAGCGACACGTTCCTTCGTCGATCTGGTCGCCAGTTACACTAACACGCGTGCAACACTCACCGCCGGCGCTTCTCTGGAGCGCAACCACATCGATACGCGACCGCTCTTCGCCGCACCGCTTAATGTCGGCGAAGACCAAGCTGCGTTCTATTTCATAGGTCAGAGCGAACTCGGCGCAGTTCTGAGCCTCACCGGCGCTGTTCGCCTCGACGACTACGAACGCTTCGGCGCACAGACCACCTATTCCGCCGGCGTGACGGCGCACCTCAATCCATTGCGGCTCTACGCTTCAACTGGAACCGCTTTCAAGGCGCCGTCGCTGAGCGAACGCTATGAGCTGAGCGCCTTCAATCTCGGCAACCCCGACTTGAACCCAGAACGGGCGCGATCCTGGGAAGTCGGCGCCGACTGGACGCCGTCCCGCGCACTCAATTTCGGCATTTCGTTCTACCGCACGCGAATTGAAGACCTGATCGAGTACGACTTCCTGCAATCCAGGAACATCAATGTCGGCGCGGCGGAGATCGAGGGCGGGGAGGCGCTTCTTGAACTGTCCCCGACCGGGTGGTTGTCAGTACGCCTTGCTTATGATCGGACCGATGCACGCAACGCGGCCACAGGCGCGCAATTGCTTCGCCGTCCACAACGTGGGTGGCGCGCCGAACTCGAGTTCACGCCAAACACACAATTGATGCTGGGGCTTTCGCTTCAGCACATCGGCGGCCGACGGGACGTGACTTACGCCAATTCTGGCGCTTTTTCCGATGCGGCGGGACACACGCCCGCCCACGCTTTGGCGTCACTCTGGCTGCGCTACAACATCGGCGACCTCGAATTGTTCGCCCGCCTCGAGAACGCATCCAACGAACGCTACGAACAACCTGCGGCGTTCGCAGGGGCGCCGCGAAACCTGCAGATCGGCATGCGGGCGCGGTTCTAGTGCTAGGGCTGCTGGTTGAGCCTCGGCAGCCGCGGGTCGCGCGCCGATGACGCGCGCACGCGCATTTGCTCGTTGGCCCACCGCAAATCGTTATTGTCCCGCTGCAGCAGGTCGATTTCCGATTGCAGGTCGAAGCCCTCGCGGAATTCGCCCGCGGCGCCCCCGCGCCGCTCCATCATTTCCGCGTATACCTCTGACATGGGGGGAAGCTGCGCCTTCGAACGTTCGGTCTCCATTTGACGCGTTACCGCATCGAGCGCGTCGCGATATTCGACGATCAATTGCGCCTGGGGCGGGGTGCGGGCGATTTCTTCCGCGAGTTGAGTGCGCAGCTGGTTCTGCAAGAACCACCCAGCAAGCGCCGCGCCGAACGCCAACAGCAGTACGGCGAGCAAAGTGAGGCTGACGATCGCGCGCGCGATCGCGGGCAGCATGCCCTCGCTCGGGCGCTGGGTCATCATCACGGGGCCGGCTNNCTTCGGGTTCATGGGTCATGGCCGCGCCCCTGAATTCGCCGCCGGCGGCGCCGGGCGGTAGGTCCTGCAGATGTTCTCTCGGAAATCGTCGAGGCTCATGCGCCTTACATCCTGCGGCGACGAAGAGACCGACACGATCGGCAGCGGCGGAGCGGTGCGCGCTGCTGGCGTTGCACTTGGGCACGCATTGCCGGCGCTGGCGCCGGATCGACGCGAGAGCCGCTCCTCGAGACTATGGCTGCTGCGGCATTGTTCGTCGAACGCGCGCCGCGCATCGATCAGCTGCGCCTGGATGTTCGGACGTTCGACGCGCTCTGGCGTGTTAGCCCAGCCACGGCACAGCGCCAGGTTCTGGCGCTCCAGGTCTTCCATGTAGGCGAAGATGCCGGCCGCATCGCGTGTCACTGCCTTCTGCCGTTCCAGCCCTTGCGCTGCTTGCCAGGCGCCGAAGAAGAAATAGATCGCCGCGACGATGAAGATCGCCAGAAAGATAGGCACAAACAGCCCGGTGACGCCCCGCGTCACGGAAGGCTCCGGCGCATGCACGATCACCATCGGCACGTTGCCGCTTATGCCGCTGATCGTCTGCGGCACCCCGATATAGGGCTCGTCGTCCCGTCCGGACATTTTCTACGTCCCCCTGTTGTTCATCAGCCCCAGCACTGCTGCAGGCGGTAACGGTGGCCGAACACCCGCCGGACGCCTTCAGATTCCTGATCGCCTGGCCGCTGCGGATTAGCCGCGTCCGCGCCCATGCAATAAAACGCGAACCGCTTGCCGTACGCGACCAGGGAACCGAGTTCTTGACCCTCAACTATGCCGCCCGGGCCGCCGCCAAGCTCGTTCAGCGCGCGATCGAACGCGTTGATGGCCAACGCCCAATCCTCGACGCGGTTATTGCGGGGCGAGCGATAAGCGTCGCGCAACCAGAACACGCCCTCATAGAATAGATCCTCCCCGTAGGTCGGGCCTTGCTCAGCTCTGCAAGGGGACTCGCCCTGCACATTGATTCCGAAGATGATCTGGGTCAGACACGCCTGGCGCCGGTAAACGCGGTTTGAGCGATCGCTGCGATAGGCGGCAGTAGCGTAATCCACCGCCTTGCGTCCCGTGCGATCGGACGGCGCCTGTTCTTCCAGCAAGCTCAAAATATAGTTCACACGCGGCTGGTGATCGCCCGCGCTGGCCAGCGCGGTAGTCAAATCACTTTGGGCCAAGCGCCGATCGGCCGCCGGCAAGCCTGTGCGCAGCGTAATCTGGTGGGTGAGTTGGTCCTCCGCCTCCACTAACATGATCTCGGCGCGCAAAACGCGCGCCGCGGCGTCAGGCTGCAGATCGATAGCCGCCGACAAATGCGGCAGCACGGTGCGCTGGTCGCGACCGTGGGCTCGATATATCCGTGCAGCCTCAAAGTGAATGCTCGCCTGGCGCGCCCGACTGGACTCGAAGCTGATCGCCCGCGTGAAGCTCGCTTCCGCTCCGCTCCAGTCGCCAGTTCCAGCCAACGCGCGCGCCAGCGCCACATGATAATCGGCCCGCTGGCGTCTCAGGTTCAAGTCCGGCGTGGCGTCCTCGACCAGTTCCACCGCAGCGCGCAATTCGCTCGCAGCCTGGGCAGCGGCGCCACGCGACAAAAGCGAACAGCCCATGCCCCAACGGGCGTCGATCGCGTTCGCGTTGAGCCGCATCGCCTCGCGGAAATTGCGTTCGGCTGCGTCGAGTGTACGCGTGTCGCCGCCAGCCGCACATTCCAATTCGGCTCGCTCGGAATTACCAAGCAGGCGCGCGCGCTGCAGATGCAACATGCCCATATCGACGTAAAGACGCTCGCGGTCGGCGCCGGTGAAGTTGAAGCCTTCACCTAAAAGCACATCGTAGGCCTGCTCTGCATAGCGAAGATAGGTCAGCGCCTGGCGGGCGTTCTCCAAGCTGCGCGGACGGGTCAGCACCTGCTTGCCCAAGCGATCGGCGAGCTGCGCCAGCGCGATCGGCCCGCGATAGCGGACGTATCGGTTTGGCCGCCGCAATTCTTCATCCCGCGTGGCGAAAACCTGCAAATCCTGCAGTGCGAGGTCGAGTTGCTCGTCGTCCTCAGTCCCGACACGGTCCTGCTCGATGAGATTCATCGCACGCTCGTACAGTGCGGCGCGGTCGAGTTGGCCGCCCTCGATGCGATTCAGCAGCGCCAACGCATCCGTATAACGTTGCCGATCGCGGTTGGGGCGGGCGAGCAGACGGGTGACCCGCGCGATTTCCAGCTGCGCGAGGCGGCGCAATTCACGGTCGCCGCGGGCAAGCCCTTGGGCGACGCCGAATTGTTCCAGCGCCGCCGTCAAGCGCGCCTGGTCGGCTATGGACGGCGCGGCCGCTGCGGGATCAAACGGGCCCTCTCCTAGGATGCGATTGGCCTGGCCTGCATAGAATTGTGCGAAAGCAATGCCCCCGCCGCGATCTGGAAGCGCCGCGCATTGCTCGGCGATCGCCTGCAGCACCGCACGATCGCTGATATCGTCGAGGTCGACGGTACGGCTCAGATTCTGCCGGCAATCATTGGGCAGCCGAAAACCGCGCTGCTGTGCGTCAGCAGTCGATAACAGCGCGGTGGCCGCCAATCCCGCAATTAGCGCCAATGCGCCCGCGCGCGCCAAAGCGCCCGAAGCCTTCGCTAGGTTCATTGTCAATCTGAGCCCCATCCCGCTTACCCCCTGATCGGACCCCCAAGCCCACAAGGTTAACCAATCCTAACCCAGTTCGCGCCAGGGGCAAGGACGCAAACCGGCCCGACGCACGAAATCCGAAGCGAGCGGCGCGCCGGACACGGGCCGCCACCATATTGCTGGAAAAGGGAAAATTGGTCGGGGCGGCGGGATTCGAACTCGCGACCCTTAGCTCCCAAAGCTAATGCTCTACCAGGCTGAGCTACACCCCGACTTGGGCCGGCCATGTGCCACGCCCGCCCTGCCTAGAGCAAGTGTCTCACTCGGGCTGGAAAAATGGATGGCGAACCAACTGGCCGGGGCGCACGCCCAGGGCCTCAGCTCGCCCCGCTCCGATCTCAAGCACGCCGCGCGTCAGCCCGGCTGCCAAAATGCTGCTTTCCGAGTAGGGGGCGGCGTGGTCCTCGATGTTGAGGATGCGCCCATCGACGCCGATGAAGATGATGTCGAGCGAGATGGCGACGTTGCGCATCCAGAAGCTGGCGTTCACGGGCTTTTCGAATTCAAACAGCATGCCCGCGTCGTCGGCCAATCGTTCTCTGAACATCAAGCCTTGCGCGCGCTCGACATCGTCATCGGCAATTTCAACTTGGAACCGAACCGGTCCGGCGTCGGTTTCAATGATCAGCGCCTCGGTGTGGCGGCCTCCTCCAGCGCTGCGGCCGGCTTCCGGCGCACACGCGGTCAATAGGATTGCGAACCCTAGCATCAGGCCTGACAGCGCTCGCGCGAGTGTCATAGATATCGGCTCCCGAGACGGCGCTTCCTTAGCGCCGCGGCGCGCCGAAAAGCGACGGCCGACAAACAAGTGTGGCAGGCCCTAGGGGAGTCGAACCCCTCTTTTCAGGTTGAAAACCTGACGTCCTAACCGATAGACGAAGGGCCCGCGGAACCGCTAAGTCGCGCGGAAGCCCGCGCATATAGAGGCGTGCGCGCAGCAAGGCAAGGTCGGCATCCGGACCAAATCCGGACGCCTGGGGAGGCGCCCATGCTAGGGGTCCTGGGATTGCTCACCGGCTGGGCCCTGCTCGCGCCCGCGGGGCTGCTGCTCTGGGTCCGATTCGGCGGCCAGGCTGCCCCTTGGATGCGGCCCTTGCTAGATATCGCAGCCTCCGCACCCACCCTTGGCTTTTGCACCATCGGCGGTCTTGCGGCCATCGGCTGGTCGGTCGCCCAGTTCGCGCGCGGAGAGCGCGATTTTGGCGCGACTTGATTGGCAGCCGCGGAAAGTGTCTCTGGCGCGCATGCTTGAAACGCTTGAACTGAAGCGCACGCCCTTCCACGAGCGCACCTCGCGCTTGAGCGTTGCGCAGAATTGGCGGCGCTGGGCCGGCTACGCGGTGGTTGGGTCCTATGAGCTGTCGCTTGACCATGAATATTGGGCGATCCGAGACCGCGCGGCGTTGATCGATGTCTCGCCGCTGATGAAATACATGATCGAGGGCCCCGACGCCGCACGCCTCGTCCACAAAGTCACCACGCGCGACATCTTCAAGATGGGCGTGGGCCAAGTGTACTACACTGGGTGGTGCGACGAGGACGGCAAGCTACTCGACGACGGCACGGTATCTCGCCTCAGCGACCAGAGCTTCCGCATGACCTCCGCCGAGCCTTCCCTGCGTTGGTTGGCGATGAACGCGGTCGGCATGGATGTGAGGGTCATCGAGGTCACCGACCAGATGGCGGCCTTGAGTCTGCAGGGGCCGAAGTCGCGCGCGGTGCTCAATCGCTGCTGCAGCGACCAGCTCGATGCGCTGAAATATTTCCGGCTGATGAATACAAGCATCGGCAACATTCCGGTCAGCGTTTCGCGCACGGGCTACACCGGCGACCTTGGGTACGAGATCTGGGTGGAGGCCGATGAGGCGTTGCCGGTCTGGGATGCGCTCATGGCAGCCGGCGACGATTACGGCATCACGCCCTGCGGCATCCTCGCCATGGATATGGCGCGCGTGGAAGCCGGCCTGTTCATGGTCGATGCTGACTACACCGCCTCAAACCACGCCTGGATCGAAGGGCAGAAATCCTCGCCGCTCGAAATGGGTTTGGATTGGACCGTCAATCTCAACAAGAAGGGCTATTTCGTCGGCCGCAAGGCGCTAGAGCAGGAAAAGAAGGCGGGCTCGGCCTGGAAGCTGGTTGGGCTCGAAGTCGACTGGGTCGGACTTGAACGGCTGTTTGCGGAAGTGGGCCTTCCCCCGCAAATCCCCGGCATGGCGGTGCGCGCGAGCCTGCCGGTGTTAGCCGAGCGCAAACAGATCGGTTACGCCTCGACTAGCACGTGGTCGCCTGTGCTCAAGAAATACATCGCCCTCGCGCACCTGCAGCGACCGCACTATGAGCCGGGAACTTCTGTGACAATGGAGGTGACGGTCGAACATCATCGCCGCCACGCGCCTGCGAAAGTGGTGAAGCTGCCGTTTTACGATCCGGCTTGGAAGAAAAAGTAGCCCCGTGCCATCCAACCAATACGACGCAATCATCATCGGCGCCGGCCACAACGGCTTGATCGCGGGCGCGTACTTGGCGCGCGCAGGCAAGAAGGTCGTGATCCTCGAGCGCCGTGAGATGGTCGGCGGCGCCGCGGTGACCGAGGAGATTTTTCCAGGCTATCGCTTCACGGAATTTTCCTATGTTGTGAGCTTGCTTCGCCCAGAAATCATCCGCGATCTGGAACTGCCGCGCCACGGCCTGAAAATATTGCCGCTGCCCTCGACCGTCACGCCGATGGACAATGGCGATTATCTCGCCGCCTGGCCCGATCATGAGCCGACGCGCCGCGAGATTTATCGCCATTCCCCGCGCGACGCTGAAGCCGCCGACGAATACGGGCGCACCATGGCTCGCGCCGCCAAAGCGATCAAACCGGTGCTTTCGCTGGTGCCGCCCGATCCATCGTCCCTGTCGGTGCGTGATATGCTGGGGCTCATGAAACTCGGCCAATACGCAAAGAGTCTGAGCGAGAAGGAACTTTACCGGATCGCAAAACTGGTGACACAATCCTCCGCCGATCTGCTGGATGAATGGTTCGAGTTCGATCCATTGAAAGGCACCAAATCAGCGAGCGGCATTATCGGCACGTTTCTGGGGCCGCGCTCGCCGGGCACCGCTTATGTGCTGCTGCACCATTATATGGGCGAAATCGACGGCGCCTTCCGCGCCTGGGGTTTTGCGAAGAACGGCACCGGGGGCGTCACCGCCGCGATCGCCGCATCCGCGCGCGCGCTGGGCGCCGAGATCCGCACCAAGGCGGCGGTCAGCCAAGTGATAGTGAAGGGCGGGCGCGCCGCGGGCGTAGCGCTGGAGAACGGCGACGAATTGCATGCGCGGGTGGTCATGTCGGCCGCTGACCCGAAGCGCAGCTTTCTCAGTTTTGTGGAAAGCAAACATTTCCCTGACGAGTTCGTCGAGCAGATCAAGAATTTCCGTGTGCGCGGTTCATCGGGGAAGGTGAACATTGCGCTGAGCGAACTCCCGCAATTCACCTGCCTGCCCGGCGAAAGCCCGCTGCACCGAGGCGCGATCTCGATCAGTCCGTCGATGGATTATATCGAGCGCGCCTACGACGAAGCGAAATACGGCCAGTTCTCGAAGAACCCCTACATTGACATGATCATCCCCTCGATGATCGACCGCGACATGGCCCCGCCTGGCCATCACGTGATGTCCTGTTTCGTACAATATGCGCCCTACGACATCGAGGGCGGATGGGACGACACAAAGCGCGACGCTTTTGGCGAGACGGTGATTTCCACCATAGAGCGCTACGCGCCAAACATCCGCAACATCATTGTCGGCAAGCAGGTGATCACGCCGAAAGACATCGAGCGCATCGCCGGCATCACCGGCGGCAACATTTTCCACGGCGAGCTCCTGTTGCATCAACTGTTCTTCCTGCGTCCAGCGGCGAAGTGGGCCGACTTCCGCACGCCGCTGCCGGGCTATTATTTCGGCGCATCCGGCGCGCACCCCGGCGGCGGCGTCATGGGGGCTGCCGGCAAGATGGCCGCACTTGAAGTGCTCAAGGATTGGCGCTGATGGCCGACATTATCGTCATCGGCGCGGGGTTGAACGGCCTAGTGGCCGCCAATTATCTTGCGAAGGCAGGCAAGCGCGTGCTGGTGCTTGAGCGCCGCGCCCTCGCTGGCGGGCAAGCGGTGACGGAATCCTTTGGCGCCGGCTTCCAAGCCGACGTCTTGCATGCCGGCGGACAATTGCGCCCCGACATCGTCGCCGATCTCGACCTCGCGCGTCACGGTTTGCCGGAATCAACGAGCGAGCCGCTGATCTCACTCCATCCTGACGGACGCCAGCTTCGGCTGACTGCGGATTCCGATAGTGAAACGCTCGCCTCCATCGGTGCGTTCTCGAAGCGCGACGCCGAGCGCTGGCCCGACTTCGTGGCGTTCATGAACGCGGCGGCCGGCTTCCTCGACGCCGCCTATCGAACGCCGATGCCGCGTCTTCCCCACGTCAAGCTCGCAGAAGGCCTGCCGCTGGCGCGGTTGGCGATGAAGCTGCGCGGACTCGGCGGGCGCGACATGTTTCGTGTTATTCGCGCGCTGCCGATGTCGGCGCTTGAGCTGACCGAGGAATGGTTTGAGTCCGATGGAGTGCGCGCGGCGATAAGCGCCGTCGCCGTCCATGGCGTCACCCTGGGGCCAATGTCGGCCGGCGCTGGCTTCAGCTTGATGCACAATTGGCTCAATCGCGGCGGACCCGGGCATCGCCGTGTAGAGAATGGCATTGGCGGCCTCGCCAATGCGCTGGTTGCGGCGCTGAAAGCGCGCGGTGGACAACTGCGCGTGTCCGCTCCAGTGGAAGCAGTGCTCACTGACGATCAATGCGCGCGCGGCGTACGGCTTGCGAACGGGGAAGATATCTTAGCGCCAATCGTCATCTCAGGCGCCGATCCGCGCCACACCTTGCTTGATCTCGTCGGCGCGCCGGATTTACCGCCGGAATTCGTGTGGGCGACGCAGTCGATCAAGATGCGCGGCTCGGTGGCCAAAGTGCACCTGCTCACCGATGGGGCCCATGCTCTGCCAAGCGGGACGCTGGTAGTCGCGCCCACTGTCCGCTACGTCGAGCGCGCCTACGATGCGGCGAAATACGGCCGGACATCGCTTGAGCCCTATCTCGAAATCACCGCGAACGGCCCTGTGGTTTCGATCCACTTCCAGTTCGCACCGTATGCCTTACGCGAGGCTGAGTGGAGCCAAGAGCGCGTGGTGCTGGAGCGCATTGCCATCGACACCGCCGCCAACGCGTTGCCCCAGCTCAAATCGTCCATCCGCGAAATCAAATCGCTGACCCCGCTCGACCTCGAAACGACCTTCGGCCTCACCGAGGGCGATCTCAACCATGGCCAATTGCTCCTCGACCAGATGTTATTCATGCGCCCGATGCCCGGCTGGTCGACGCACAAGACGCCGATCGAAAATCTGTACCTCTGCGGCGCCGGCGTACACGGCGGCGGCGGCATCAGCGGCGCCGCCGGCCGCAACGCCGCAGCGGCGGTGCTGCGCGGCAAGTGAGACAGCAACGGGGGCGCAACGCATTTGCATTCAACAGCGCCATCCGCCTAACTTAGTCGCATGAGCACTGAGGCCGAGGCACGAGCGAAAGAATTGTTGCAACGCGCCGAAAACGCGAGAACCGATGCCGCCGCTTGGCTGGCGGCGGCGACGGCCTTGGCCCATGTGGGCGAAAAGACCGCAGCAGACGCTGCTTTCAAGCATTATGTCACGCTTGCGCCCGGACGGCAGGAACTCGCGAATGGCGCCGAGCTGCACCGCCAAGGCGATTACAATGGAGCGGCGGTGCTCTATCGCCAAGCGTTGGCGAGCGACCCTAAGAATGTGGACGCGCTACGCCTGCTTGGCGTCGCCTGCTCGCTCCTCGGACTGCGCGCGGAGGCTGAGGACAGCGCGCGACGCGCGGTGGCGTTAGCGCCAAACTATTCCCAGGCATGGGTGGATTTCGGAACAGTCTTAAGCGACCTCGGAAAGCGGGAGGAAGCTGTGCAGGCGTTTCTTCGAGCCGTTTCGCTAAGACCAAACGACCAGGCGGCACACGTCCGCCTTGGTCACGCATTAGTCATTGCAGACGAAATAGAAATGGCTGAGCGCGCGTACCGAAAAGCCCTCGAGATGCGCCAAGACGATCCCTATTGTCTGATGGGGCTTGGGCACGCCTTGAAGACGCTGGGACGCACCGAAGAAGCGATTACATGCTATCGCTCCAGCTTGGCTATCGACCCAACGTTGGGAGAAGCGTGGTGGGCGCTGGCCGATCTTAAGACCTACAGATTTAGCGAAAAAGATCGCCAGGCAATGGAGCAATTGTTGGCTATCGAGGGCCTCAGCCCGATCAGCCGAGCAAACGCCGCTTATGCGCTTGGCAAAGCTTGTGAAGATGCCGGCCAGTACGATGAGGCCTTCGCCCGGTATGCGCATGGGGCAGAAGTCCAACGGGCGCAGGTGCGCTATGATCGCGCCGCCACGCGCCGGATGATTTCGCGGATTAAGTCAATATTCACAGGGGAGTTCCTGCAGTCACACGAGGGTCACGGCTCTGATGACGCCTCGCCGATCTTTATCGTCGGTTCGCCGCGCTCGGGCTCTACGCTCATTGAGCAGATTCTAGCCAGCCACTCGAACGTAGACGGGGCGGGCGAATTGCCGATCGTGCCCGATTTAATCAGCGAGATTACCAGCGCCCGCTCCGACGGCCTCGCTTACCCTGAGGCCGTGCGGCTATTCGAGCCGAGCCACTTCAAAATGGTGGGAGAGGCCTATATTCAACGCGCACTGCGCTATCGCGGCTCGGGCGCTTTCTTTACAGACAAGCTGCCCCAGAATTTCGCCTCGATCGGCTTAATCTTACTCGCGCTGCCGAACGCCAAGATCATAGACGCCCGTCGTCATCCTCTCGACTCTTGTTTCGGCACCTTCAAACAGATGTTCGCGCGTGGCCAGGAATATTCTTACGACCTATCTGAAATCGGCGACTTCTATCTCGATTATGATAGTCTCATGCGACATTGGGATGAGGTCGCGCCGGGGCGCGTGCTGCGCGTTGACTACGAGGATGTCGTCTTGGATCTAGACGGGCAGACCCGTCGCCTACTTGCCTATTGCGGGCTGCCTTTTGAGGATAGCTGCGTGCGCTTTTACGAATCGGCGCGAGCGGTCAACACCGCGAGTTCCGAGCAAGTTCGCCGACCGTTATATAAGAGTTCACTAGGCGCCTGGAGGCGTTTCGCCGGGCGCTTACGCGAGCTCGAAGTTCAACTGGCCCCGGCAATTGACGCGCTACCCCGCCACATTCGCGACGCCGGCGGCGGAGGCTAGCGTTCGGGGCGCCTTGATCGGAATCGAATTGAGCCAAAGCCATCATCCCTGGTGCGATTTCAAATCCGCCAGGAACGCGGCAGCTTTCGGGGATTCCCCGGTTCTTTCCGTCGGAACCTCGTCACAGAAATTGACCCACGAGATCCGACTCTCCACGCCGAATTGGCGTTCGATGGGCGCAGATTCAGGATCGTCGAGCGAGCCGATGGTGATGTAGAAATAGGAACCCGGGTTGTTGTAGCTGAACGAGAGCGGCGTGCCGCAGTCGCGGCAATAGGCGCGGCTGGCGAGATTGGACGAGGCAAACTCAGCGGGTTCGCCTTTGGTCCAGGCGAAGTCCGCCCTTGGCGCGCCCGCGAGCGCGGCGAATAACCCCCCGGTGGCGCGCTGGCACATCCGGCAATGGCAAACATGAGAACGCTGCGGCGCGACATAGAGCGTATAGCGCACCGCGCCGCATTGGCAGCCTCCAGTGGCAACAGCGTCTTTGACTTGGCTCATGGGCCGGTTCTACCACCCTCAATAGTCCATGCAAATGAAGGCGGCGATGAGTCCCCACCAACAAACGGCCCTCTCCGGCATTCGCGTGCTCGATCTATCCCGCGTGCTAGCGGGCCCCTGGTGCACGCAGATTCTCGGCGATTTCGGCGCCGATGCGATCAAGGTGGAGAAACCCGGCGCGGGCGACGACACCCGTGCTTGGGGCCCGCCCTTCCTTCCCGGCGAAGCCGGCGCTCACGGCGACGCCGCCTATTATCTCTGCGCCAACCGCAACAAACGCTCGGTGACCATCGATTTTGCAAAACCCGAAGGCGCCGAAATCATTCGGCGTCTAGCGCCGCATTGCCAAATCCTGGTCGAGAATTTCAAAACTGGCGGGCTTAAGAAGTACGGGCTCGAGTACGGCGCTATCGCCAAACTCAATCCCTCGATCGTGTATTGCTCGATAACCGGCTTCGGCCAGACCGGGCCCTATTCCAAACGCCCAGGCTACGATTACATGATTCAAGCCATGGGCGGATTGATGAGCCTCACTGGCGAGCCCGGCGGCGAGCCGATGAAATCGGCGGTGGCGGTCGCCGACCTATTTACTGGAATGTACGCGGTCAGCGGCATTCTCGCAGCACTGCGCCACGCCGAACGCACCGGAGAGGGCCAACACATCGACGTCTCGCTACTCGACTGCCAGGTGGCGATGCTCGCCAATCTCGGCGCTAGCTATTTGGTTTCCGGCGAAAAGCCGCAACGGCTTGGTAACCAGCATGCCGCCATCGCCCCCTATCAGGTGTTCGCAACCGCCGACGGACACATCGTGTTGACAATCGGCAATGACGGGCAGTTTCGGGATTTCTGCGTCGCCGCCGGCGCCGCGCTCGCCGACGATCCGCGCTTCGCCAGCAACGAAGCGCGCGTCACCCACCGCGGCGCACTAACTGACGCGCTGCGACTAATCATGCTCACGCGAACAACAGGGGAGTGGGTGGCGGCGCTGGAAAAAGCCGAGGTGCCGTGCGGTCCAATCAACACGCTCGACCGCGTCTACGCCGATCCGCAGGTAGTTGCGCGCGGCGCGGTCGAAGAAGTAAGCTGGCCAGATGGCGCGGCGCTGCGCCTGGCGGCCAATCCGCTGCGCATGAGCGCCACGCCGCCGCAAACGCGACGCGCGCCGCCAGCGCTTGGCGCAGACACCGAGGCGACATTGCGGGAGTTCTTGTCTGCTACCCCCGCCGAGATCGCCAATTGGAGAGATCGCGGGATCATATGAAAACGCTGGCCAGAACGCTTTTTTCGCGAGCGTCGATCGGAGGCGCTCTCGCTACTTCGATTTTCAAGTTCAAGGGTAAATGGGCTGTGCGAAACTCAAGTCCAAGGCACCGATTGCGATCCGTTCCCATCGCGCATAGGGTGCCCGTCGAGGTGTCGGCTCCCAGCTCTTCGCCCCCGCCAGCCCAATCAGGAGAATGCAGATGGCCGTCGCAAAGGTTATCGAAGTCACAGCCGGATCGAAATCAAGCCTACAGGATGCAATTGAAAGCGGAATATCCAAAGCGTCCGAAACGCTTGAGAACGTCGAAGGCGCCTGGCTTCAAGACATCAAAGTGAACTGCAAAGACGGTAAGATCACCGAATGGCGCGTTAACATGAAGGTGACGTTCGTCCTCAATTAACCTGGACAACCCCTACGAGATCCTCTTCACCGTCTGAGGTGGCGGGGGCGAGATCTAAGTCGCCGCCGACAACACGTTGACGCTCCTCATCATAGCAGACTGATCGTAGCTCACCATTGATTTCGAGCCCCGCTGGAAGCCGATTTGGCTGGAACCACTGTCTTCCCAACGTTACCCTTCCAGGCGTTCTTACCCCGACTTCCGCCCACACCTGCGCCGCTCTCCTTCGCCCCGCCTCGGTTCGCGCCCAGGAGGGCCAAGCACTCGCGATATGCGTGAAGTCCACCCGCAAACTGCCGCACTCAAACACACCCCATTCGAGATTGGTGATCTCCACCACTTGCCGCTCGGGGGGCAGGCAGAAAGCCAGTCGTGACCTCAGCGAGCCGGAAATCACCCGCGCTCCCTCACGGGTGAGAGCAAAGACCATGGCGCCGGGACCAATATCAGGTCGCGCCCGGACACTGAGCAGGCCCATCTCAACGAATTCCTGCATGCGGACTCGACTTTCGGCCGCAACCTCCTCTCCCCAATCTCGCTCCATTAGATCAAAGCGAACGAGATACACTGTTCGGCGCCCATCGCCTTCGATCCAGAGACTGGGCCACGAGAGGCATAGCCTAGCCTCCGATACGATGCGTTGAAGCGCCGTCACAACCTCCTCAGGCGCCACGTCACGCTCCACGTTCTGGATGACCATCTCCGCCACCCCCAACCGGATGTCGCGCGGAGGCTCGGCCGTATCAGAACGCGCGGGCCGAGTAAGCGCGGGCACGCTTGCGCAGGCATAAAGTAGACACGCCCCGACGAGCGCCGCCAGCCCGATCACAAATCTCGCCATCCCGCCTGCTCCCCCGCCCCCGCCAAATTCCCGTCCTCGCCAAATTCCCCGCAAGAGTGCCACCTCGGTAGAGCACTGTCGATTCGCTTCGAAGTACTGCGACTTCTTCAGCGCCTTCAGGCGACCGCCAACGTGGGGCCTTTGGCGAGATCAAGTCTCTTTGAGCGACCTGAGACATGGGTGGCGTTTCGTACCGGACACATGGGTAACGCTTTTCGCCATTTCGAAGGAGGCGCGGATGCCATGGAAAGAGAGCACGGCTGTGGAAGAGCGCGTGTTGTTTGTGGCCGCCTGATCGAGGACGAGGCGATGACAGGTTTACGCCGGCGTCACCCTTGTCTTAGGCGCGTTCCGTTACCCAGGTCTCCGGGCTGGACAAAGCCGGAGGTGGCTCCGCGGGTAGGATTCGAACCTACGACCAGCCGGTTAACAGCCGGCTGCTCTACCACTGAGCTACCGCGGATCAGAGGTTAGGGCGGGGTTCCTATCAAGTTCGCGGGCGCCGTGGAAGTGGGAACCGCTCCCCGGCCCGGAAATAACTCCGCGCTGCAAGAAAACCCCTGGGCCATCGCCCGCCAGGCCCCCGAGCGGCAAGGACAAGGCGTAGATAAAACGAGGGCCCCTTTCGGGGCCCTCGAAGGCGTTGGGTATGGTGGGGTGTCTCCAAGGGAAGACACGGTGAATATGGCGCTAATGCGTTAACAAAACTCTAATGCTTGGGAAACCCCTGAGGCGGCCCTCGCCGCGCGTTCCCAAGCACCCCGTCTTCTAGAAGGTCCACCACCGCGAATACTACACCCATGAAGACGAGCCAAGCGATAGGCGCGAGCAGAATTGGCATGGCGAGGTGGTGATCGTCGGCATACGCGTCCCATGCGGCCTTAATGCTCGCCAACGCGATAACCGGATACACCCAGCACAATAGTTCGGCAGTCAGCAGCGCTGATTGCGAGCGCCAGTGCGCTCGTTCACTCGGCGTTAGCAGACCGATGGCTTGCCTCAAGCTGGCGAGCCCGACGCAACAATGAAACACCGTGAAGGCCCAGAGGATGACGGTCATAACTGACTACGCTATCACAACGCGGCCCTGTTGGGCCAAGGATTCCGCGGCCGATGCCCCTCAAAATCGCTACATGGAACGTGAACTCGATCCTCGCGCGACTGCCGACGGCGCTGAAAGTGTTCCAGGAAGTCGCGGCCGACATATGGTGCCTGCAAGAGATTAAGTGCGAGGACCAACGCTTTCCCCGCCTCGAGTTCGAGGCACAGGGATACAATGTCGAGACGTTGGGGCAGAAGAGCTACAATGGCGTCGCCATACTCTCCAAGCACCGCATCGAGGAGTGCGTGCGCGGGGTGCCTGGGCTTACCCACACTCAGGCCCGCTATCTGGAGGCCGTGATCGCAACGCCAGACGGCCCGGTGCGCGTGGCCTCCATTTACGCCCCCAACGGCAACCCACCCGACACCGAGAAGTACGCGCTCAAGCTGGATTTCATGGCGTCGCTAACCGAACACGCACGCGAGCTGTTGAAATTGGAGGAGCGGACAATTCTCTGCGGCGACTACAACGTCATCCCGCGTGAGGTCGATTGCTGGGATCCACGTGCCTGGGAGGGCGATGCGCTGTTCAAACCACAATCACGCGCGGCCTATCGTACACTGCTCAATCTTGGCTATTCCGACGCGTACATGCAAAGCGACGGCTCAGCACACAAATATACATTTTGGGATTATCAGGCCGGCGCCTGGCAAAAGGATCATGGCATCCGCATTGATCATCTGCTGCTTTCGCCGCAAGCAGCCGATGGGTTACAGGGTGTCGAAATATTCAAGCAAGCGCGCGCGCTGGAGAAGGCCAGCGATCATGTGCCGATCGCCGGCATGTTTGCGAATTCAGGCTAGTCCGTCCCCGCTGCGCCTCGCTTCTTCTTTCGCGCTTCCTCGATGAATTTCGCGAAGTCGGAGGTCTCCTGGAAATCCTGGTAGACTGAAGCGTAGCGCACATAGGCCACCGGATCGAGCTGGGCGAGCGCTTCCATGACCATGCCGCCAATGGTCTCCGAAGTGATCTCGGTTTCGCCTTGGCTTTCGAGCTTGCGGACGATGCCGGAAATCATCTGCTCGATCTGGTCCTGCTCGATCGGGCGCTTGCGCAGTGCGATGGCGAGCGAGCGCGCCAGCTTGTCACGGTCAAACGGCACCCGCCGGCCGGAACGCTTCAGCACCACCAGATCGCGCAGCTGCACTCGTTCGAACGTGGTGAAACGGGAGCCGCACTTGTCGCATTGGCGTCGACGGCGAATGGCCGCGCCGTCTTCCGTCGGGCGGCTGTCTTTGACTTGGGTATCTTCGTTGGAACAGAAGGGACAACGCATTTGGGCTCGCTAGCTCGCGGGAATAGTTAGTAGTGAGTAGTCGGTAGCTCAGAGACTAGGCAGAGTCGTGACTAACAATAATGCCCCGTCATTCCCGGGGCGGCGAAAGCCGAACCCGGAACCCAGGGCCCCGAACGCTGCTTTTTTTCTACGCTCCCCTGGGTTCCGGATCGCGCTCCGCGCGTCCGGAATGACGGACCTAGGGCGCACGGAATGACCGCTCCTCAATATATTGGGAACCTCCCCGTTAGCGCCTCGACCTTCGCCGCTACTGCCGCCTCGGCCGCGGAATTGTCACCATTGTTCTTGGATAGCCCATCCAGCGTCTCGCAAATCAAGTCCGCGACCTCGCGAAACTCGGCCGGACCGAACCCACGCGTGGTGCAAGCTGGGGAACCCAGCCGCACGCCGGACGTAACCATCGGCTTTTCGGGGTCGAACGGAATGCCGTTTTTGTTACAGGTGATGAGCGCGCGTTCGAGCGCCTGTTCGCCGGCCTTGCCGGTGACGCGCTTGGGTCTGAGGTCGACCAGCATGAGGTGGCTGTCGGTGCCGCCGGACACCACCGCCAGGCCATTCTCGATCAGCCGCGCCGCCAACGTGCGCGCGTTGTCCAGCGTGCGCTTGGCGTAGAGCTTGAACTCCGGCTGCAGCGCCTCCCCGAAACTGACCGCCTTCGCCGCGATCACATGCATCAGTGGCCCGCCCTGAAGGCCGGGAAACACCGCCGAATTGATCTTCTTGCCGATCTCCTCGTCGTTGGAGAGGATCATGCCCCCGCGCGGGCCGCGCAGAGTTTTATGCGTCGTCGTCGTCACCACATGCGCGTGCGGCAAGGGAGAGGGATAAACGCCCCCCGCAATCAGCCCCGCGTAGTGCGCCATGTCCACCATCAGCACCGCGCCAACTTCGTCCGCGATCTCACGGAAGCGCTTGAAATCGATCTGTCGTGAATAAGCAGAGGCGCCGGCTAAGATCAGCTTCGGACGCTCGCGCTGCGCAATTTCCGCGACCTGATCATAGTCGATCAGATGATCGTCCTCGCGCACGCCGTAGGCCACCGGCTTGAACCATTTGCCGGAAATGTTCACCGGTGAGCCGTGCGTGAGGTGGCCCCCACAAGCGAGATCCATGCCGAGGAATTTGTCGCCCGGTTGCAGCAGCGCAAAGAACACGGCCTGGTTTGCGTTGGCCCCCGAGTGCGGCTGCACATTGGCGAAAGTGCAGCCGAACAACTGTTTGGCTCGATCGATCGCGAGGCGCTCGACTTCGTCGACATGCTCGCAACCGCCATAATAGCGGCGGCCCGGATAACCTTCGGCGTATTTGTTGGTGAGTACCGAACCCTGCGCTTCCAGTACGGGGCGGGAGACGATGTTCTCCGAGGCGATCAACTCGATTTGCCGCTGCTGGCGGCGTAATTCGGCATTTATCGCAGTCGCGACATCTGCATCGGCCCGCGACAGAGCGGCGCTGAAAAAGCCGCCGTACGCGGCGGCTTGTGAGCCAGTTTGGGTCATTTCGGAAGCTCCGGATTCGGCGCACCATAGGGGGCGGGACCCATCGGGGGAAGCGGGGCGTTAGACGGATCGCCAGCGCCCGCGCCGGCGCCTGCGCGCGGCGTCGCGCTTCGACAAGCTCAGCGTGACGCACTCCCTCGCCGGCGTGACGCGAATCTGCGTCAGCCTGAGCTTGACGAAGGCCGCACCCTCTATTCACGTTAAATCAGCTTGCCCCGCTCCGGAACCGGCGCAGGTTCTTCCTCCCGGATGGCCCGCTCCAGCTTGCGCATCGCCAGCGCGCGCACATCCACCAGGGCGGCGTTTGCCGGCGCCTGGATCACGACTTCCGTTCCGGTTTCGACATCAATTGCAGCGACCCGCTGCAGATCACCCAGTCGGGTGATCTCGAAAATCACCTCGCGTTGCGGGCGATCACTCACGCCGCGCGGCCCTGCATCACCTCCGCCCAAACGTCACGGAGCGATCTAACCAGAGCATCCATCAGCGCGTCATCATGGAAGGGCGACGGTGTGAAGCGCAAGCGCTCCGCGCCGCGTGCAACGGTGGGATAATTGATCGGCTGCACATACACGCCATGTTCGTACAACAATTTGTCGGAAATCAATTTGCACAGCGCCGCATCGCCCACCAGCACAGGAACGATGTGGGTTGTGGATTCCGCCATCACTGGCAACCCCGCCTCTTTCAGCATCGCCTTCAGCCGCTCTGCGCGTTCGGCCAAGCGGTCACGCATATGCGGGCAGGCTTTGACGATGCGAACGCTCTCCAGCGCCGCCGCTGCGATCGAAGGCGCGAGCGAAGTGGTGAAAATGAAACCGGAAGCGGCTGAGCGGATGGCGTCGATGGCGACGGCCGGGCCAGTGACGTAACCGCCCATGGTTCCGAACGCTTTAGCCAGCGTGCCTTCGATAAAATCGACGCGGTGCATGACGCCGTCGCGCTCGGCGACGCCCCCGCCATGCTCGCCATAAAGGCCGACGCCGTGGACTTCGTCGAGATAGGTCATCGCGCCATAGGCTTCGGCGATATCGCACATGGCTTCGATCGGCGCGGTGTCGCCATCCATGGAATAGACGCTCTCGAACGCGATCAGCTTTGGCGCGTGCGCGGGCGCTTCGTTGATCAGCGCTTCCAGGTGCTGCAAATCGTTGTGGCGAAACACGCGACGCTCGCACTTGGCGCGCTTGATGCCCTCGATCATCGACGCGTGATTTTGGGCGTCGGAGAAAATCCAGAGGTCGGGGAACAATTTCGCCAATGTCGACAACGTGGCGTCGTTGGAAACATAGCCCGATGTGAACAGCAGCGCGCTTTCCTTGCCGTGGAGCGACGCAAGTTCACGCTCGAGATCGACATGATAGGACGTGGTGCCGGAAATATTGCGGGTGCCGCCAGCGCCGGCGCCGACTTTGTCGAGCGCGGCGTGGGCGGCGTCGAGCACTTCCGGGGACTGGCCTTGGCCGAGATAATCGTTCGAGCACCAGACCACGATCTCGCGCGTCGCGCCGTTCTCCAGCCGCAAGCGCGCGCGCGGGAAGCGCCCCCGCTCGCGCATGATGTCGGCGAACACGCGATAGCGGCCCTCGTCGCGGATGGCCGCGACAGCGTCCTCAAAGACCTGCTTGTCTTCGTCTCTCACGGGGCTAACGCCTCCCCACGCGGCAAATCGCGCGGCACGACATTATAGGATGTTTCTGCCCAACAAGGTAACTGAGACGCTAACGCGCACTTCCGCGCTTCTAGTTGCGAACGGCTCGCATGAACTACACTGGCAGATACCCCGCTTCCCGCCCGCGCCGGCTGCGCCAGGCCGACTGGGTGCGCCGTCTGGTGCGCGAGCATCGTTTGAGCGCGGACGATTTGATATGGGCCATGGTCGTGCATGAGGGGAGTGAGCCGGAGGTCGCGGTCGCCTCCATGCCGGGCGCGCCGCGCTACTCGGTGGCCGCCGCGGCGAAAGCCGCCAAACACGCCGCGAAGTTGGGCATCCCGGCAATAGCGGTCTTTCCCCATATCGATCCGGCGAAGAAGGATGCCGCTGGCACGGAGGCGCTCAATCAGGATGGCCTGGTCTGCCGGGTCGTGCGGGCTATGAAGGAGGCCGCGCCGGAAGTGGGGATCATGGTCGATGTCGCGCTCGATCCGTTCACCGATCATGGCCACGACGGGCTCCTCAAGGATGGGCGCATCCTCAATGACGAGACGGTAAAAGTGTTGACCGAGCAGGCCTTGATCCAAGTCAAAGCCGGCGCAGACATCGTCGCGCCCTCCGATATGATGGACGGGCGCGTCAGCGCGATCCGGGCCGCTCTTGACGAAGCAGGCCACCAAGATGCGCTGATCATGTCCTACGCGGCCAAGTACGCCTCAGGCTTCTACGGCCCCTATCGCGACGCCATTGGCTCCGGAAAACTCGGAACCGGCTCGGTGGAAAATCCCGGCGACAAGCGCACCTACCAGATGGATTTAGCCAACAGCGACGAAGCCCTTCGTGAAGTCGCCATGGATATCGCCGAGGGCGCCGACATGGTGATGGTGAAGCCGGGTATCGCCTATCTCGACATCGTCGCCCGCGTGAAGGACGCGTTCGGGCTGCCAACCTTCGCGTTCCAGGTCTCCGGCGAATACGCGATGATCAAGGCTGCCAGCGCCAATGGTTGGATCGACGAAGAGCGGGTGATGCTGGAAACGCTGACGGCGTTCAAGCGCGCCGGCGCGGACGGCATCATCACTTATTTTGCACCGCGCGCCGCGGAGGCCCTGGCTTAAGCAGCCCGCTGCGGCTCGCCGCCTGGCGCGGGCGCTTTGCGGCCGAGGCGTTTGTCGACCACTTTGACCAGGCCGAGCACCAATTCCTCGCGCGCGGCTTGGTGCTCGGACGTGAGCACGCTCAGTTTCTGCATTGCGTCGATGTGGGTCGTGAGCACATCCTGGTCCACACCGCCCGATCCGCCGATTGCCGTGATGTAGCGGCCCAGCGAGCGTGCGGCGTCACCCATGAATTGATCGCGCACGTCGTCGGCCAATTGTTCGGTGTCTTGCACCGCAGCGTAGACTTCACGCAATTTGCGCCTGTCGCCGGGGGTCAATGCGTTAGCCAGTTCGCTGATGCGGGTGATGCATTTCTTGACCAATTCGCGGTTGGTCTCGGCCTCCCACAACGGCCGTTCGTTCTCCTCCAGCGGATCGGTGAAGCGCCGCATCGGGCCGTCATATTCGTCAACCATTCGCCGGCGCCGGCAGGGTCCGACATAATTGACGCTCTCCACAAACCGGCGCGGGCGCAGCAGCACCGCCTCGACGCGCGATAACAGCGCTTGACCGTTGAACGGACGCACCAGCAATTCATCGGCGCCTGCCTTCCGCGCCGCGTCGATGAATTTCTGCGTTGGGGTGTCTGTCATCACGATGATGGAGAGCGCCCGGTTTATGTCCCGGTAGCCGCTTCGGATCATGCGGGTGAAATCGAGCCCGGAAACGCCAGGCACGCGCGACGAAGTGATCACAATCCGCGGCTGAAACTCGACCGTAAGCTTGAGCAGATCGACGCCATCGGTGGCAAACTGCACCTTCTCGAAGCCGACGCCCGCCAAAACATCCGCGACAAGGCGGCGCGTATGGGGGTTCTCGTCGCAAACCAGGAATTGAACGGCCTTCGTCTTCGGCGACATCGCACGACTCCAGCGCGAGTTGGGGAACTCGCGGCACATCGTGCTTGATCGCATATTCAGGTTGAGAAAGGTTTAGCCGCCGCGGGATCGCTCCAGCCTCGCGATCAAACTCGACGTGTCCCATCGCTTTCCGCCCAGGGCCTGAACATCGGCGTAATAATCGTTCACCATCTCCACCAGTTCAAGCTTGGCCCCATTACGGGCGCCCTCTCCCAACACCAAGCCCAGATCCTTGCGCATCCAATCCACCGCGAAGCCAAAATCGAAGCGGCCTTCAACCATGGTTTTCCAGCGGTTTTCCATCTGCCAACTTTGCGCGGCCCCCTTGGAAATAGCGGCGATCACCTTTTCAACGTCGAGATCGGCGCGTTTAGCGAAATGCAGCCCCTCCGCCAGCCCCTGCAATACGCCGGCAATGCAGATTTGATTAACCATCTTCGCCAATTGCCCCGCGCCGGCGGGACCCACCAGCGTCATGTTCTTGGCGTACGCGGCCATGATCGGCTCGGCTTCGGCAAACACGCTCGGTTCACCGCCCGCCATCACCGAGAGCGTCCCTGCC
>CXWL01031176.1_pt1 | contig 44293 bp, 43 predicted proteins | sample 590931 | NCBI WGS metagenome assembly CXWL01 (sample SAMEA3498368, study PRJEB10139) | groundwater metagenome | biome: water well; material: biofilm material | place: Germany | collected 2015-04-27 | reverse complement strand
CGAGGACCGGGCTGCGCTGCAACTTGGCCAGCAGGTCGGTACCGATGTTGCCGGGCCCGATCAATGCACATTTAATTTTCTTCATGACAAAAGTCTCCTGGTTGATCGTTCTGGAATGGGGGTAGTCAATTGAAGCGCACCGAGCAGCTGCCCATGCCGCCGATGCTGACGCGGAAGCTGTCGCCGGCCTTGGCCGGGAACATCGCCGCCAGCGCGCCCGACAGGATCACTTCGCCGGCTTTCAGCGGAATGCCGAGCGCGCCCATGGTGTTGGCCAGCCAGGTGACGGCGTTGACGGGCGAGCCGAGCGCCGCCGCGCCGGCGCCGGTGGCGATGATTTCGCCATTGCGTTCGAGCACCATGCCGCACAGCGCCAGGTCGATCTTGCGCGGATCGACCGCCTGGTCGCCCAGCACGAACACGCCGCACGAGGCGTTGTCGGCGACGGTGTCGGCGATCTTGATCTTCCAGTCGCGGATGCGCGAATCGACGATCTCGAAGCACGGCATCACGCACTCGGTGGCCGCCAGCACATCGGCGTTGGTCACGCCAGGTCCCAGCAGGTCCTTCTTGAGGATGAAGGCGATCTCGCCCTCCGCCTTGGGCTGGATCAGGGTCGATGCGTCGATCGATTCGCCCTCGTTGTAGATCATGCCGTCGAGCATGTAGCCGAAGTCCGGCCGGTACACGCCGAGCATGTTCATGACGGCGCGCGAGGTGACGCCGATTTTCTTGCCGATGATGCGCTCACCGGCGCCGACGCGGCGTTCGATCATGCGTTGCTGGATCAGGTAGGCATGTTCGACCCCGAGTTCCGGGTAGCGCGTGGTGAGCGGTTCGACCACCGTGCGCGAGACCAGCGCCTGGTACAGTTCGTCGCCAAGTCGGGTAATGAGATTTTTGTCCATGGTCACAGTTTGATGCAAACGTTTTTAAGTTCGGTATAGAACTCGAGCGAATGAACTCCGCCTTCGCGCCCGATACCGGATTGCTTGGAGCCGCCGAATGGCGTGCGCAAATCGCGCAGGAACCACGAGTTGACCCAGACGATGCCGGCCTCCAGCACGCCGGCCATGCGGTGGGCGCGCGCCAGGCTGGTGGTCCAGACCGACGAGGCCAGTCCGTACGGATTGTCGTTGGCGCGCGCGACCACTTCGTCCTCGCTGTCGAACGGGGCGATATGGCAGCACGGTCCGAAGATCTCGTCGCGCAGCACGGTGGCGCTGTCGGGCAAGCCGGTCCAGATGGTTGGCTGCACCCACCAGCCGCCCGCCAGCGCCGGCGCCATCGCCGGCACGCCGCCGCCGGTGACGACGGTGGCGCCTTCCTCGACCGCGTTGCGGTAGTACGACAGCACCTTGTTGCGGTGTTGTTCCGAAATCAGGGGCCCCATGCCGCTGTCCGGATCGCCGGGCAGGCCGGGCTTGATCGCTTCGGCGCCGCGCTTCAGGCGGCTGACGAATTCGTCGAACACGGGACGCTCGACATACACCCGCTCGGTGCCCAGGCAGACCTGGCCGCAGTTGGCGAATGCCGAACGCAAGGTGCCTTCGATTGCGGCGTCCATGTCGCAATCGGCGAACACGATCGCCGCATTCTTGCCGCCCATCTCGAGCGAGACCGGGCGCGCGCCATCGGCGGCCGCTTTCATGATGGCGGCGCCGGTGCGCGTCTCGCCGGTAAAGGTGATGGCGCCCACTTGCGGATGGGTGGTCAGGAATTCGCCGGCGGCGTCCGGGCCGAAGCCGTGCACCACGTTGAAGACCCCGGGCGGGACGCCGACCGCGTTCATCACTTCACCGAGCAGGGCCGCCGTCTGCGGCGTTTCCTCGGAGGGCTTGACGACCACCGTGTTGCCGCAGGCAAGTGCCGGACCGAGCTTCCAGGTCATCAGCAGGAATGGCAGGTTCCATGGACAGATCACGGCGACCACGCCGACCGGGCGGCGCAGCGAGTAGTTGAAAGCGCCGCGCCCGTCCGGCGTCGCCATTTCGAAGAACTCGGTCGGCACGTTCTTGACCACGTCGGCGAAGATCTTGAAGTTGGCGGCGCCGCGCGGCACGTCGACGTGGCGGATGAAGTGGGCCGGCTGGCCGATGTCGCTCATCTCGGCGGCGACAAAATCCTCGAAGCGCCGTTCGATTTCGTTCGCCACGGCGTACAGCATGTCAACGCGTTCGGCCACGCTCATTGTTCCCCAGGGCCCGAGCAGGGCGGCGCGGGCGGCGCGCACCGCATCGTCGACCTCGGCCTTGCCGGCTTCGGCGACGAGGGCGATGACCTGGCCGTCGTACGGGGCGCGCTTGTCGAACCACTGGTCGGTTCCGACAAACTCGCCGTTGATGAAATTACGGATTTGCTTCATTGCTGTGTCCTCAAAAATTGGGTTACTTCGACAGCCCGGCCGCGGCCATGCCTGCCAACGCGCATTCCTCGTCCTGCTGCTCGGTGGCGCCCGAGACCCCGATGGCGCCGGTCAGCCTGCCGTTCGAGCGGATCGGCACGCCGCCGCCGAACATCACGAAGCGCGGCCGCAGCGGCAGGCCCTGGCGCAGCGCATCGGAGTGCTCGCGCAGGGCGCCTTCCCAGGCGCTGGTCGGCAGCCCGAAGCTGACCGCGGTGTAGGCCTTGTCTTCGCTGATGCCGATCGAGTGCAGCGGCGCGCCCGGCATGCGCAGGAAGGCCAGTGGATTGCCGCCGGCATCGAGCACCGACACGTTGATCCTGGCCCCGATCGAGGCCGCATGGCGTACCGCGCCGTCGGCGGCGCGTTGCGCCAGTTCCCATCCCAGTTGTTTTTCCATTTCCATCGGCTGCCTCCTTGATGATGATCGTAGGCCTGGACGGTCATTCTGTAAAATACCGAATTTGTCCCGATTAATACGTCAAAGGTATTGCAGGCCCGGCCGCGGCATCGTTTGCCGCAGGCCGGGCTGCGCCACCGGCTTAGTCGCCGCCGCGCATGTACTGCACCTGGAACATCGCCGGCGGTACCTGCTTCGGATCGACCTGGCCCTTGAACTGGCCTGTGGTGCAGTGCTTGGTCTGGACATCGACCATCGAGAACGAATCGTCGATCGCGATACCGGTCCCCTTGTTGATCGGCAGGTGTGCATCGGGATGCGACTTGCCGATGGTCCAGCTCTTCCACAGCTCGCCCTTGCGGTCGTACACGAGGGTGCGGTTGATGCTCGCCACCTGGGCGTCGATGTGCAGGATGCGCTTGCTGATCGGGCTGGCGCCGACCGGCGCCGCTTCCACCACGTACACCTTGCGCAACTGCCAGGTGACGTCGGGGAAGCATTCGCCCTGGCCGTTGAAGCTGACGTATTTGTAGCCGTCGGGATCCTTGAATTCGTCGGTCAGCTTCATCTCATTGTGGTTATAGAACGGCATCAGGATGTTGCGGGTGCCCTTGAACGTCCACTTCATGTCGGCGACGCGGCCGTTATAGCCTTCGAAGTCCTCGATCATCAGGTCGGCGCCGAGGAAGGCGTCGGTGGCCTGGCCGGTGGCCAGGCGCCGCACCCGGCGCTGGAAGCCGAGATACAGGTAGGCGTCGTCCATCTTCTGGTCGTCCTCGTAGCGCTGGATCAGCAGCTGCGTGTTCTTCAAGTCCTGCGGTTCCAGCACTTTCATGTAGATGCCGCGGAACAGGTTGGACGGATTCGGCGTCACCTCGGGTACCGGGGCGTGCTGCACCCGGTGTTTCAGGTTGAGGAAGTTGAAGCTCAGCTTGAGCGTCTTTTCCAGTTTGCCCGACTGCAGGTCACGATACTTCCAGTAAAACGGCGTAATGGTGGCGTTGTCGCCCCAGTTGATGCCGTACTTGAAGTTCCATGCCAGCTTCTCTCCGGCGCGCGGATCGCTCAGGGAAGGCTCCTCGACGAACGGGCGGCCGGCGATGAAGCCCTCGATGTCGCCGGTCTTCGGCCCCAGCTTGGCCTTGCCCAGGTTCTTGCGGGTCGCTTCGATATAGAACTTGTCCGGATCGAACGAAGTGGTCTTGCCGACCTTCAGCTCGTACCAGCCGTTCTTGATGACCTGGTACATGCCGACGTCGAGCGCGTCCTTGAACTGCTCGACGTTGCCCTTGTTGATGACGGTGCCGGCGGCCAGGCCGGCAAAGGCGGGGGCGCCGCTCTTGTAGGGGAAGAACGACTTTTCCAGGTCCGCTTCGGTGGCGCCGTGGGCCGGTGCCAGCAGGCCGGCGAGCAGCGGCAGGGTGGCGAGAGATAACAGTGATTTACGCATGATGGAGNNTCGAAGCCGGACAGGCCGCGCGAACCGGCGGTCATGGCTTGCGCATCGCCGAACGGGGCGGTGAACGGCGGCCATGGATTGCAGCTGCGGCAGTCGTCGACGGCGTAGTTGGCGCGGTCGCCGCCGCCCTTGACGTTGGCGCCGAAGGTGAACTTCATGTTGTCGCTGACGCTCCATTCGACCGACGGCGAAACGACGTAGGCCCTGGCCTTGAAATCGCGCGCGATGATCACCTGCGGGCTGACCCGGTCGTTGGCGAGGAAGGCCTTGATCAGCAAGGTGCCGGTGAGGTTGTCCTTCCAGTCGGCCATGCCGTATTGGCCGAGCGGGCCACTGTAGAGCTCATGATCGAAGATGTGCTGCCAGAACAGCTGGCCGGAGAACAGCACGGTGCGGCTGTCGCTGATGAACGGCACGAACGTCGGCCGGTCCATCCCGATCACGCCGCGGAACACCTTGTTCTTCGAGAACAGTTCGGGACGGCTGGTGTTGGGAAACTCCTCGCCCTGGGTGAAGGCCGCTTCCATCCGCATTGCCGCGTCCGCCTTGGGCCACTGGAAGTCCAGCGAGCCGCCCAGCAGGTGCACGCGCGGGAACGCCACGTCGAACGAGATCAGGTAGGGCCAGGCATCGCGAAACTCGCCGGTGAAGGCATTCACCGCGCGCTTGCCGCCGTGCAGCGACGGCAGCTGGGAGCGATAGGTCAGCGCATTCAGCGAAAAGTTCAGGCCGTCCTTGGTGATGCCCTCGAATTTCAGGCCCAGCTGGGTATTGTCGAGCCGCCAGGCCGGCAGGTCGACATTGGCGATGCCGATCTGGTGCGGTCCGAAGTTGGTCGCCAGCAGGGTGTCTGGCCCGACGTTGGCGAAGTTGGCGACGGTGCCGCCGTTGTCCCACAGGCTCTTCATGCCGCGGAAAAAGCAGCCGGCGTCGAGGATCACGTTGGGCGACCCGCACTGGCCGAGGTTGTTCGGGCGGAACTTGTCGAAGTTCCAGATAAGTTGCAGGTTACGGTCCTGCATCGACTCGCTCGCCCCCATCCGGTATTCGGCCTGGGCAATCCACATCGGGATGCGGATGTCCTGCAGCTCGTCATAAATGTTGTTGCGCGAGTAATCGACCGGGTTGATGACGTCGAGCACGCGGAACAGGTCGGTACGGCCCCACACCACTTGCTGGCGGCCGATCTTGACGAACANNCGGTCGTTGAACTCGGGCGACGCCAGTTCATTCAGGCTGCGGTCGCCGTAGCCGCCGAAGTCGGCGCAGCCGCGCGAATCGACATTGCAAGGGCGCACCGGTACGCCAAAGGCGACGCCGCCGTTGATGCCGTGCCAGCGGTCGCCCAGCACCCGCAAGCCGTCGTTCGGGTTGTTGGGATAGCCGTCGACGAAGGCGTTGTTGACCAGGCCGAGCGAATTGACCAGCGACTTGCCGACCGGACCCTGGCCGTTCGGCACCGGCACCAGCTGGCCGCCGGCGGTTTGCTGCAGCGTCACCGGGCCGCCCGCCGCCGCGCCGTACTCGTCCTTGTTGAGGCGGTAGACGCCGTCATAGGTGCCGCGCAACACACCGTGGAAGGACCAGCCGTCCGACAGCTTGCGGTCGGCATCGACCTGCAAGGTGTTGCGGAATTTCGACAGGCCGACGTTGTGGCCGGTGTCGTCCTTGCCGCGCGTGGCGGTATGGTTTTCGAAGTAGACGTCGGTCAGCCAGCCTTGGGCGTTGCCCTTGGTCTCGCCGTAGCCGACCGGGTCGTCGGCCGCCGCCGCGGCGCCGGCCGCCAGTGTCAGCAGCAGGCCAAGGCCGCCCGTCTTCGCCAGACCACGTCTGTTGCGCGGTTGTTTTACTCGCTTCATGTTGCCGTCTCCTGAGTTGTTGTTATGGACTTGAAATCGACGGGGGACGATGCGCCCCCGCCCCGGTTGCAATCCTGCAGCGCATCTGTCTGCAAGACACCGTCTTCGTCGCGCGCCGCACCGGTGATGAAGCGCGGCTTGAATACCAATACCCAGGCCGGCACCAGCATCATCGCGGCCAGCGCATTGAGTACCAGCATCACCGACAGCAGCGTTGCCGCGTCGGACTGGAAGCGCAGGTCGGACATGCCGACCCACATGATCACGCCGGCGACCAGCGTAGCGGCGGTGAATGCGACCGCCAGGCCGGTGGTGCTGAGGGCGCGGATTACCGACTCCGTCAGGTCGCCGTTGTCGACGTATTCCTCGCGGATACGGTCCATGATGTAGATCGCGTAGTCGATGCCGACGCCGATGCCGACCGCGATGACGGGGATCGTGTTGACGTTGATGCCGATATGCTTGAAGCCCATGTAGCCATAGGTGAGCACGGTGGCGAAGATCATCGGCAGCACCATCAGCCAGCCGGCATGCGAGGAGTTGTAGTAGAAGCGCACGAAGATGAAGGCCAGCGCCATCACCAGCGGCGTGATCAGCAAGGTATCGTGGTAGTTCGCCTCGTCGATCGCGGCGTTGACGCCGACGATGCCGCCGGCCAGGTGGATCGACAGTCCCTTGACGCCGGCCGCGCCTTGCGCCGCAGCCTGGCTGGCCATGCCGATGGCGCGCTCGATGGTGCTGGCCTTGTGGTCCTTGTAATAGAACACCATCGCCGCTTCGTTTTCGTCCGGGTTGACGAATTCCTTGAGCGCGCCCGGGATCGGACTGGCCGCCATGTAGGCGAACAGCAGGCCGCCCACCTCGTCGGCGCTGTCGGGCAACTGGGCCCAGCGCGGGTCGCCGTTATGGGTCAGGCTGTTGACCTGGCGCACCAGGCCGGGCAGGGCCTTGGCGCCGCCCAGTTCCGGGTCGGCCATCATCGCGCCGATTACCCCTTCCATCGCGTGCAGCACTTGCGGGTCGCGGATGCCGGCCTTGTCGGCGCTGCGCGCCACCACGTACAGCTCCTCCGAGCCCGGGAAGCGCGCGTTGATCGCCTTGGCCGACAGGTTGTAATCGTGGTCGCGGTTGAGGATCGGCGAGCCCGGTTCCGATTCGCCGAACTGCACGCCGGCCATCTGCCAGGCGCCGAGCACCACCAGCAGCAGCGCCACGCTCATCATGGCGATGCTGGCGCGCGTGTTGCAGACCGGCTTGAACAGGCGGTGCAGCAGCGCGGTGGTGCTCGAGCGGGTGTTTTTCTTCTGCTTCGGTTCAGGCAGCACCGACAGGAACAGCGGCACCATGAAGTGCACCGTGAAGATCACCGAGAAAGCCCAGAACCCGGCGTAGTAGCCCAGCTTGATGTTGATCGGCGCGGCGCCCAGCGCAATGACGAGGATGCCGAGCGCATCGACGGTGATCGCCAGCGAACCGGGACGGAACAGCGCGTCGAGCGCATTGCGCGCGGCCGCCTTGCCGCTGCCGGTCGCCTCGAGTTCGTAGTAATAGCGCTCGACCAGCTGCACGCCGTGCGAGGTGGCGCGCGCCGCGATCAGGAACGGGATCGGCATCGACAGCGGATCGAGGTTGTAGCCGAGCAGCGACATGAAGCCGAGCCCCCAGCACGAGGACAGCGCAATGCCGAGCAGGGGCAGGGCGATGCCGTACAGGCGGCGGAAATACACGACCAGCAGGAAGATGATCAGGAAGGCGGTGTACAGCAGGATTTGCAGGATCTGCGACAGGTAGGTGTAGACCCAGCCGGTCAGCACCGGCAGGCCGGTGGCGTGGATCCTGACGCCGGCGGTGGCGGCCTGCTGGCGTAGTTTTTGCAGCGCGGCAAAGGTCTTTTCGTAATCGACGCCGCCCTGGTTCATCTGCGCCTTGATCATCGCCGCCTTCATGTCGGGCGACACCATCAGGCCGAACACGCGCGGGTCGGCGCTGACGTCGGCGCGCAGCTGTGCCAGCGCGGCATCCGACAGGGGCGGCGCGGCGGCGTCGAAATAGGGCCGCGTGCGCACGTTGCCGCTGGCGTCGAGGGAGATCTGGCGCGCGGTGCGGTGGGTCAGGCTGCTGACCAGGTTGTGGTTGACGCCGGGCAGGCTGTCGACTTCCTGGGTCAGGCGGTCGATCAGGGCCAGCGTCTGGTTGGTGAAGATGGTGCCTTGTTCGACCTCGACTCCGACCACCACCACGCTGACGCCGCCGAAGCCGTCGCGAATCTGGTTGTGCAGCTGGATGAACGGATGATTCTGCGGCAGCAGGTCATCGAAGTCGCTGGCCATCTTGAGGCCGGGGATGCGGGTGGCGAACAGCAGGCTGATGAAGAAGATGGCCGCCAGCACATATTTCGGATTGGCGAAAATCCAGGCTTCGGCGATGTGCAGCGCATGGGTGACACGATGTTTCACGGCGGATTCCTTATTCTGCTTTGAGGGTGGTGGCGAGCGCGCCGGCCGGCACCAGCTTGAAGGCGCCCAGGGCGCCGGCGATCAGCAGGCGGTCGGCGCCGGCCGGCGCGATGGCGCGCAGGAACGATGGCGCTTGCGGGCCATAGTCGAGCGCGGTCCAGCGGTTGTTGTCGAGGCGTTGCAAGGAGCCGCCCACGCCGACCGAGTAGATGGCGCCGCGCTGGCGCGCCAGGCCGAACTGCGGCAGCGCGCCCGGGTTGTCCAGGCTGGTCCAGCTGTTGCCGCCATCGCTGGTGCGCAGCGTGGCGCCGGCCAGCCCGGAAACGTAGCCTTCGAGCGGACTGACGAACAGCGCCGCGTACGGGTAGAAGTCGTTGGGAATTTTCGGCGCGGCGCTCCAGCTGGCGCCGCCGTCGGTGGTGCGGTACACGGCGCCGAATTCGCCGGTGATGAAACCGTTGGCGGCGTCGACGAACTGGACCGAATTGAACATCGCGTCCTCTTTGAAGTCCTGTTGCACCCAGCTGGCGCCGGCGTCGGCGCTGGCGGCGATGGTGGTGCCGCTGCCGACCACCCACAGCTTGTTGCGGGCGTCGCAGGTCAAGGCCAGCGGGCGCCAGCTTCCGGCGATCGGATGTGGCGTCCAGGCGGCTGCGCTGTTGTTGGAAACCCACACCTTGCGGTAGAAATCGAGCGCCGCGAAGCTGCCGTCGGCGCAGCTGGCGACGTCGATCAGCGCCGGCGTGCCGGGCAGCGTGACGCGCACGCTGCCGCCGCCGGCCAGGTCGCTGACGACGGCGATCCGGCCGCCGACAGCGACGGCCAGCTTGCCATTGCTGGCGGCGGCCTGGAACTGGTCGATGCGCAGCACGGCCTGCTGTTTCTCCTGTGTCGGCGCGGCGCCGCCGCCTTGGTCGCCGCAACCTGCCAGCATCGCCAGCACGCCGCAGGCGGCCAGCGAGAGCGACCTGCTGTCTTGAAAACGAACTCTTTGCCTCACTGCTGTCTCCTTGATGTTGTCCGCGACCGTGGGCGCGGGCTTGTATTTATTTGATGATAGGAAGCCGGTTGTCATACCGTCCAATACCTTTGTTTGTGACATTGATGCGGATAGGGTATAAATGAGGCGTGCCGTCGCGGGCCGTCCGGCGCGCGCACTTGTGCCGCCTCCAACCGGGAAGCCCCACCATGGATTTACGCCAGATCCGCTATTTCCTTACCTTGGCCGACGAGCTCAATTTCACCCGTGCCGCCGGGCGCCTGCATATCTCGCAGCCGCCGCTGACGCGCCAGATCCAGCAGCTCGAGGCGAGCATGGGCGTGGTGCTGTTCGAGCGCACCACGCGCGGCGTCGCGCTGACCCAGGCCGGCCTGGTGTTTCTCGAAGAGGCGCGCAAGATCATTGCCCTGACCGACCAGGCAGCCAACAAGACCAAGCTGGTACACGACGGCCAACTGGGCCGGCTCGATATCGGCATCTTCGGATCGGCGATCCTGAACGTCATCCCGACCTTGCTGATCGAACTGCGCAAGACCCATCCGGACATCGCGATCTCGTTGCAGAACACCACCAAGATCGAACAGATCGAAGCGGTGCGCGGCAAGCGGCTCGATATCGGATTCAACCGGGTCTTTCCCGAGGTGCCCGACCTGACGGTCGAAACGGTGTTCTTCGAGCGCCTGTTCGTCGCCATGCCGAAGGATCATCCACTGGCGCGGCGCCGCGTCCTCGAAGTGAAGGACCTGGTGAACATGCCGCTGATCCTGTTTCCCAACAACGTGCGGCCGACCTTCGCCGATAACGTGGTCGCGCTGTGTCGCGACGAAGGGTTTTCGCCGAACGTGGCGCATGAGGTGCAGGACGTGATGACCTGCGTCGCGCTGGTCTCGGCCGGGCTGGGCTTGGCGGTGGTCCCGGAATCGGCGGTGAACCTGCAACTGCCGGGCGTGCGCTACCACCTGCTGCGCTCGCCCGAGGCCAGGGTCGACCTGAGCTGCGTGTACCGCGCCGACAATACTTCGCCGGCGCTGGCCGTGTTCCTCGATATCGTGCGCAAGCTGCGCAGCCGCAAGATCAAGCTCGTCACCGATTAGGCGCATGGGTGCACTGCTGCAAGCGCGGCAGCAGTGCATGGCCGCCCGATCAGGTGTAGACACTGGTGAAGCTCTCGGCGAGCACGCCCGTGTGGTAGAAGATGCCGCGCCCGGCCTGGTCTTCGGTCCAGGTCACTACCGGCTTGTCGCGCTGCGCCTGGTAGCCGAGGCCTGCGAAAGTCTCGTTGCGATTGCCCGAAGGATCGAAGAAGTAAATCGTCTCGCCGCGCGTAATGCCATGGCGGGTTGGCGCCACGTCGATGCGCACCCGATTCTTGGCCATCACGTCGCCCGCCTTCAGGATGTCGTGCCAGGAATCGAGGAAGAACGACAGGTGATGCAGGCCGGGGCGCTCGCCGCCGACGAAGGCGATGTCATGCGGCTTGCTCGAATGCGAGAGGAACGAGGCAAGCTGGAAGGCGCCGTCAGGTCCGACCGTGAGCTGCTCGGTCTGGAAGAAATTGAGCGCCTCGATGAAGAAGCGGGTATTTTCGGCGACCTTGTTGACGCCGTTTGCCGGATCGAACTCGCACATCAGCAGGCAGTGGTCCAGCCAGTGCGCCCCGGCGCCGCGGATGCTGTCCGGCCAAGGGTCCGGGTTGGTCGAGCCGACATCGGTGCCGACGCACTCCTTGGCGGCGTACAAGCGCATTTCATGGCTGCTCGGCAGCGTGAAGCGAAGCATCCGGCCACAGTCGGGCAGGGTGCCGGCCGGCAGGACCTCGACTCCGATGCCGTAGTCGCGAATCGACTGCGCCAGCGCGTCAAGATCGCTGTCTCTGGTGACCTTGAAGGCGACGTGGTTGAACCCCGCCTGGTCGGACGGCGTCAGGATCACCGAGTACTTGTCCCATTCATCCCAGCATTTCAAATAGACATTGCCTTGCGCGTCGGTATGCGTGGTGCGCATCCCGACCACGTCTTCGTAGTGTTTCACGGCCGCCTGCATGTCCATGACCTTGATGCTGATGTGACCAATTCGCATGATGCCCATACTTGTCTCCTGTGGTTTAATAGTTTTGTCTGCTTGCGTTCAGGTGCCGATGAATGCCTTGCGCATCTTGCCGATCACCTCGAGTTCGACCGGGCCGCCGGGCGACACGCGGCATGCCAGTACCACCCCTTGCGCTTCTTCCTGCTCTGAAACATGGGCGCGGCTCATCGCCCCGCGTTTGCGCACTGCACCGGCGCGGATCGCCACCTTGCACACGCCGCATCCACCGTTGAGGCAACCGACGGGTATGCATTTCCTGCCGATCCGTGCCATCCCCTGCAACAAGGTTTCGCTTTCGTCGCACTGGTAGCTTTCCCCGCTCTGCTGGACGCGGATGATGTGTGCGGCGCCCATCTCAGATCGCCTTGAACAAGGGACTGCGGCGCGTGGTCGATGCCGAATCGGCCGCCGAGATGAACTTTTCCATGAACATGTCGCGTTCGAACAGGCGCCCGCGGATCAGCGACGTGATGCAGGCGTCGATCATCAAAGGAGGACCGCACATGTAGGCCTTGTGGCGGCGGAAGTCGCCGTTGAAATGGCGGCTTGCCACTTCGTGCACGAAGCCGGTCGCGCCGTCCCATGCATCGTCCTGCTCCGGCGCCGACAGTGCCGGCACGTAGCTGAAGTTGGCATGGCTGGCGGCCAGCCGGCGGAACAGCGCGTCGTCGTACAGCTCGGCGCGATTGCGCGCGCCGTAGACCAGCGTGATGCGCCGCTCTTCGCCCGACTCGAGCAGGTCGAGGATCATCGACTTGGGACTGGACAGGCCGGTGCCCCCCGCCATGAACAGCAGATTCTCGGAAGCGGAGCGGCGCACGAAAAAGCGGCCATACGGGCCGTTCAGGCGCAGCCGTTCGCCCACCTTCAGCGCGCTATGGATATAGCCGGTGGCCTGGCCGCCCGGGACATGGCGGATATCGAGTTCGATAATGCGTTTCTCCGATGGCGGGTTGGCCAGCGAGAAGGCGCGCGGCTGTTCGACGCCGGGCACGTGCAGGTTGACGTACTGCCCGGCCTGGAACTCGATGCCGTCTCCCTCGAGTTCGATAAAGACGCCTTTCGCCGTCGGGGTCAGGTCGACCACCTTGACCACCGTGCCGATGAAGTCCTGCATGGCATGGTTCTGCGCATCCGGTTCGTCGTCGATCTCCGCTTCGATCACGATGTCGCTGACCGCGGTGGCCACGCAGGCAAGGCACTTTCCTTCGTCGCGTTCGAAATCCATCAGGGCGAACGGCGACGCTTCGCCGAGGTCGACCTCGCCCTCGAGCACCTGCACCTTGCAGGTGCCGCACAATCCGTGCAGGCAGGCGTGCGGAATGTACACGCCTGCGCGCAGCGCGGCATCGAGCAAGGTCTGTCCGGCGGCCACCTCAACGCTCTGGCGCACCGGTTCGATAAACATTTTCGCGCTCATTGCAACCTCTCAAAAGCCAATGTTGCCGATCCCGTTCAAACCGGGAGTCGCCAGGCGCAGCAGCGATTTGTGGCCGATGCCGTTGTCGCCGATGCTCTTGCCCATGTCCGGCGTAAATGGTTCGCCGTCGAGCGACCATGTGGTCCGGTTCCAGTCGATCCTTGCAAAATCGGGATGGACCGCGTACACCGACGGCAGCAGGTCCTTGACCAGCGCCGCGAACGGCATCTGGGGCGGCAGCGGGAACGCCGCCGCGAACGGGAACATCATGTGTTCGTCCCAGCCGATGTAGACCAGCTGGTTGCCGTGAAAATTACCCACCGCGTCCGCAACCGGACCGGTGTAGCCTTCGTATGCTGCTTGCACTGCCATGTGAGTCTCCTAATTGATATGTGCGTCGGCGGTCTCAGGCCGCCTCGTCGTCTTTGGCCAGGCCCTTCCACAGGTTCCAGTTCCTGGAATCGCGCGAGTGCAGGAACTCGCCGCCGTCGTGTTCGCCGAAGTGGTAGTACTTGAGCACATCGGGAATGGTCGGACCGCCGCAGTTGCCTTGGAAAATCTGGTGCGGGGGCATCCATGCCTGCACATATTTTTCCGGCTCGTGGTCGAACACCGACTTGCAGCCGTCCGAACAGAAGTGGTATTTGTCGCCTGCATGGGTACTGTGGCGGTAGACCCGCTCGGTCGGCTTTTCCGGGTCGGTGTAGACCATCGGAATCTGGCAGATCTGGCACAACTGCGGCAGCATGCCGGCGTAGAAGCGCTTGCCGGCCTTCTCCTGCTCGCGCAGGTACTCGAAGCGTGGGCGATAGTACTTGTCGAAGGTGTTAGGGTATTTCTCCGACAGCCAGTCCAGTTCCGAGTCTTCCGGAATCCAGGTGTGGAAGCCGGCCGCGTTGCCGACGCTGTAGAACGTCAGCCACAACTGGTGGGTGACGTGTTCTTTTTCCTCGACCGACTGCTCCCAGAATTTCGGCATCGTGACGCCGTAACGGGCCAGGTCGTCGAACAGCGCCTTGCCGTTCTGCTCGAAATACATCTCCCAGCCTTCCTTCCACGACATCACGCGCTTCGGATGCATGTAGTCCATCATCATGCCGACGATGCCGAGCAGGCGGTAGCCGCGCCAGAAGTACTTGTCGATCCAGCGCTGCACGATCGGCAGGTTGTCCGGGTGCTGTTCGAGGATGAACTTGATCACCTCCAGGCCGAGCGTCATGTGGCGCGATTCGTCCGACTGCGCGGAGAAGCCGAAGTTGACGGTGGCCATGTCGCCGTTGTAGGCGGCGCCGGACATGAACGGCATGAACAGCAGGTTGGTCAGCACATACTCGAACGAAAACGAGATCGCGGTGATGAACTCGAACGGGCCGGCCGACAGCGCATCCTCAAAATACGATTTCGGTACCGACAGGTACCAGGCGCGGTCGAACATGTGGAACGGATCGTGCAGGCCGTCGAAGTACTTGTTGTACTGGCTGATGGTGTGCAGCTGGGTCTGGGCATGGCGCAGTTCGTCGATCGACTGCATCTGCGAGGCGACCTGGGCGCCGACGCCTGGGAAGGCGCGTCCGGCCATGGCGAAGCCGCGGTGGGCGCCGTATTCGAGCGGGGTGACCGCGGTCAGGAAGATCTTCAGGCTGTTGATGTAGCGCGCGTCGGATACGCCGAGGTGGGCATTGTTCTGCGCGAAGGCGTCGATCACCGCGTACAGCTTGCGCTCCTTTTCGCCCTGGTATTTCCAATAGGCGTCCATGGTCAGGCGGAACGGGTCTTCCCATTTGCTCCAGTCTTCGATCTTGATACCTTCGAAGTCGGACAGCGGGAACACATCCTTTTCAGACTGGTACGACATATCCCATGCCAGGTCGCCCGTCATGACGGTGTATTTGTCCTTAAGACTCATTTTTTTGGCTTGTGCCACGTTCATCTCCTTGATTTTGTAATTCACACTTGCCGGGCTGGGAAATTATTTGCGTTCCAGCGCGAAGTAGTCGTCGGTTTCGTCGATATTCCCGGACAGCGACACCAGCGTCAGGTGGATGTCCTGCGGATTCCAGGCCCGTCCGATGCGCGCTTCCACGCTCTCGCGGTTCACCACCAGGCGCCCCGGCGCGTCGATCTTGTAGACCCCGGGATACTGGGTGATCACCGCGTGGGGATTGTCGGCCTCGATCGATTCACGGATAGGGCGGGCGTCTTCGTTGTCCTGCAAGGCCAGGAACACCATTTTTTCGTTCATGTCTTTTCTCCAGGTTCGGTTAGCAAACGCCGCTCTTGGCGAGGCGCTCCGCCAGTTGTGCGACGCAGGCTTCGAGGGCGGCGCCGGCGTTGTCGCCGAGCGCGCGCCGGGCCAGCGGTTGCAAGGCCGCGACCACTTGCGGCTGCCACTTCTGCACCCATTGCGCGAGTTGCGCACGGTTCTCGGGCGACTCCGCCGCAGCGATCCTCATCACCTGGTTGCACCAGCGCACGTGTTCGTCGAACCATTCGCTCATGAACTCGGTGAGCATCGCGAAGCTGGTCTGGCCGGCCGCGTTCAGTTCGCCGCCGAACGACTGGTACACCAGCGGATACAGCAAGCCGTCGAGGACGACGTTCTGCGCCACGAACAGTTCGAACCAGTCCTTGGTGACGAGCATGTTCTCGGCAAGTTCACGCATGGCTTGCCATGCCGGGTCGTTTTGCCACGCCGCCTTGGCCGTCTTCAGCGCCCCGTCGGCGCCCTCGTCGAGCATCAGGCCGATGCGCGTGATGTACTGCGCAATGCCGAGCCGGTCCATCGCGCACATCATCGTGGCCTGCGTGATGGACACGCCGTAACCGTAGGCCCCCATGTAGCAGTTGTTCAGGTTCGCCGCATATTCGACATGGCGCAGCGGCAGCAGCAGCTGGTCGATCCTGGCGCGCAGGTCGGCCGGAATTGCCGCCAGCATGGCGCGCTTCTCGACGAAAGCAAAATTGCGCTCCGCCCCGTCCTGCTGTTTGCTGCGGGCGATGGTCCAGGCGCCGTAGTAGTACTGGCGCGGATCGAGCAGGCGATACCAGTCGGCCATCGCGATCACGGTATTGCGCTTGTCGTAGATGGCGCGGTCCTTCGACCACAGCGGCTGGTAGTGGAAATTGGTCTCGGGCTGGACGCCGATGGTGGCCTCGAGGTAGCGCGAAGCCGCCTTGTCGGTACCGGTAAAGCGCGCCACCTGGTCGAAGGTGTTGCGCAATGGCTTGATGTTGAGGCTCTTGATATCGACTTGCATGCAGCGTCTCCTGTGATGTAATTATTTGATGCGCTGGAGCAGGCCGCCGGCCGAAGCAATCGCGCGGCCGTCGCCTTCGAGGAAACGCACGCGATTGATCGCGCAAAATTCCTCGAACGCGGCCTCGGGCAAGATGAGTTCGACGTAGAGGTCCTTGTCGGAGACATAAAATTCGAACTCGACAAAGCCGTTTTCTGTCGTACGCAACACGCGCACCCATCGATTATTTGCATTGACTTCTGTCACGGAACCGCTCCATTATAAAAATACGAAATTCATATATCGGTTATGCACAGTCGCTATAGCAAGCGGCGTGCCAGAGGCGGATTGGTTCGGTTTTGCGGCAGTGCAAAAAAAGTATTTTCTCCTCTGTAAGTCAGGCGGCAACGTGGAAAATTGCTGCGCCTGCATATTTTTTCTTAGGGGAAACTATTCAGCAATTTATGCATCGCGAATGCGGGCCGATGTGATGAAATGATGAAGGCGTTCACGCAAAGACCGGCACCGGAAAGCCGGCGCGGAACTTGAACAGGGGTGAGGGGACGGACATGCAAATGAAATCGAAAATGGCGCGGCCGAAAGGCGGCGCGAGCGCTGAATTGCGCATTAACATTCCTGAAAAGATGCTCGACAAAGCCTTCCCGGATATCCGGGACCTGGCGGAACGGCTGCACTTCAGTCCCACCGACGGGCGTATCTGGCTTGACGACAGCCGCATGATCCTGTTGCGCACGGAAGCGTTCGGCGCGCTACGCCAGGAGTTGATCGAGTCGCTCGGCGTCGAGTCCGCGCGCGGCTTGCTGACCCGGATGGGCTACCTCGCCGGATCGAAGGACGCCGCGCTGGCGCGCAAGGTGCGCCCGGGCGCTTGCCAGACCAGCGCCTTCATGGTCGGGCCGCAGATGCATGGGCTGCAAGGCATCGTGCGCGCCGAAGTGGTACAGCTCGAAATGGATAGCGCGACGGGCCATTTTTTCTGCGAGGTGCTATGGACGGATTCGTCCGAGGATGAGTCGCACATGGCAATCTATGGGGTCGGCTCGGAGCCGGCATGCTGGATGCAGACCGGCTATGCGAGCGGCTACACCAGCGAGTTCATGGGAAAGCGCATCCTGTTCCGCGAAACCGAGTGCACCTCTTCCGGCGCCAAGAACTGCCGCATCATCGGCAAGCCGGTGGAACAATGGGATGACCCGGAGAAGGACCTGCAATACCTGCGGGCACAACCGTTGGCGCCGCGCCAGGGCGGTCGCGCCGGCAGCGCGGGTACCGCAGTTCATGTCCCTGTCGTGCCATCGGGCGCCGCTGCGCAAGCCGGTTCGAGCGGACCAGGCCCGGTGGCGATTGGCGCATCGGCCGGATTCTTCGGCGTCATCCATCGCATCAACCGGGTCGCGCCGACCCGCGCCACCGTGCTGCTGCTGGGCGAAAGCGGTGTCGGCAAGAGCATGTTCGCGTGCGAGGTGCACAGCAAGAGCGGTCGCGCCGACAAGCCTTTCGTGCAGCTCAACTGCGCAGCGATCCCCGAGCAGTTGATGGAGTCGGAACTGTTCGGCGTCGACAAGGGCGCCTATACGGGCGTTACCGAATCGCGTACCGGCAGATTCGAAGCGGCGGATGGGGGAACGCTGTTCCTCGATGAAGTTGCACTGCTGAGCCTGACAGCACAAGCGAAATTGCTGCGCGTGTTACAAAGTGGGGAACTGGAACACTTGGGCAGTTGCAAGACACGCAAAGTCGACGTGCGCGTGGTTGCGGCCACCAATGAAAACCTCGGCGTGGCGGTGGAAGAGGGGCGCTTTCGCAAGGACCTGTATTACCGCCTCAACGTGTTCCCGATCCTGATTCCGCCGCTGCGCGAACGGCGCGCGGATATTCCCTTGCTGTTGGAACGGCTGTTGCGCGATCTGTGCGCGCGTCATGGCCGCCAGGTTTCCGGCGTGACCAACCGCGCCATGCAGGCCTTGCTGACCCACCAGTGGCCGGGCAATATCCGCGAACTCGAAAATGTGCTGGAGCGCGGTATCATCCTGGCCGACCAGGGCGGCGCAATCGATATTTCGCATCTCTTCAGCGTGGACGAGAATATGGCGAATTCGACCCAGCTTGGACTCAGTGAATTGGGCGCGCTCACGCCGGATGCGCCCATCACGATCGAGCAGTCCAAAGGGTCGGACAGCGCGATCAGCGATTGGGCGGCTAACATTATCCGAAGCCAGAACGCTACCCTGGGGCAAATCGAATCGGCGCTGCTGCAGGCCGCGCTCGATTCCGCCCGCGGCAATGTCAGCAAGGCTGCAACGCTGCTTGGGCTTAGCCGGGCGCAGATGGATTATCGTTCCAAGAAGACACAGTGAGCGGGCGGGCGATGACTGGTTGCTCGGACCATCGGTGAGGATGTATGCCCAAGCTAGCGAAACCCCTCAGCGCGGCGGTCCTTCCGCGCTGCGGTAACGCTCCGCCATGCGCTCCAGCGGGACGACCTTGATGCCGGCGGCGCGCCCGGCCGAACCGAAGGCTTCGAAGCGCGCCTGGCATACCTCCCTGGCCGCCGCGGTGGCATCCTTGAAGAACTTGCGGGGGTCGAATTCCGACCGATGCATCGCCATGCCGCGTCGCATCGCACCGCTCATCGCCAGGCGGATATCGGTGTCGATGTTGACCTTGCGCACACCATGCTTGATCCCCTCGAGGATTTCGTCGACCGGCACGCCGTAGGTTTCCTTCATTTCGCCGCCGTGCTGGCGGATGATGTCCAGCCATTCCTGCGGCACCGACGAGGAACCGTGCATCACCAGGTGGGTGTTGGGGATGCACGCGTGGATCGCTTTGATCCGGTCGATCGCCAGGATGTCGCCGGTCGGCTTGCGGCTGAATTTGTAGGCGCCGTGGCTGGTCCCGATCGCGATCGCCAGCGCATCGACCCCGGTGCGCCTGACGAAGTCCGCGGCCTGCTGCGGGTCGGTGAGCATCTGCTCGTGCGAGAGCACGCCGGCGGCACCGGAGCCGTCTTCTTCGCCGGCCTGGCCGGATTCGAGCGAACCCAGGCAGCCCAGTTCGCCCTCGACCGACACCCCGATGCAGTGCGCCATCGACACCACCTGCCGGGTCACCCTCACGTTGTATTCGTAAGAAGAAGGCGTCTTCATGTCGGCCATCAGCGAGCCGTCCATCATCACGCTGGTAAAGCCCGAGCGGATCGAGGCCTGGCATACCGCGGGGCTGCCGCCGTGGTCCTGGTGCATGCAGATCGGGAGCTGCGGATAGGTCTCGACCGCCGCTTCGACCATCTTGCGCAGGAACGCTTCGCCGGCATACTTGCGCGCGCCGGCCGAGGCCTGCAGGATCACCGGGCTGTCGCAGGCATCGGCCGCCTGCATGATGGCGAGAATTTGCTCCAGGTTATTGACGTTGAAGGCCGGCACACCGTACTGGTGGTCGGCGGCGTGGTCGAGCAATTGGCGCAGCGAGACGAGGGACATGCGAATTTTCCTTCAGATTGTTGGTGATGGTCGCCGGCGCACCGGTTCGGCCCATGGCGCGGCGCTGGAAACAGGCTGGCCCGCTAGAGCCAGGCACGGTCTTCGAGTGCCTTGATCGCGGGCAAGGTTGTGCCTTCCAAAAATTCCAGGAAGGCGCCGCCCCCGGTCGAGATGTAATCGATCCGGTCGGCGATGCCGAAGGCGTTGATCGCCGCGACGGTGTCGCCGCCGCCGGCGACCGCATACGCGCTGGACTCGGCGATCGCCATCGCCAGCACCCGCGTGCCGCGCGCGAACGCGTCGATCTCGAACACGCCCAGCGGGCCGTTCCAGACGATCGTGCCGGCCGTCTGCAGCATGCGCGCCAGCGCCAGGGCGCTGTCCGGACCGACGTCGAGGATCAGGTCGTCATCGGCGACATCGGCGCTGCGCTTGATCGCGGCCCGGTGGCCCGCCGCCAGGTCCTTGGCGCACACCACGTCGTCCGGCAGCGGCACGCTGGCGCCGCGCGCCGCCATCTTGGCGATGATGCGGCGCGCCTCCCCGACCAGGCCTGGCTCCGCCAGCGACTTGCCGATCGGCTTGCCTTGCGCCAGCAGGAAGGTGTTGGCGATGCCGCCGCCGACGATCAGCATGTCGACCTTGTCGGCCAGGGCGTCGAGGATGCCGAGCTTGCCCGACACCTTGGCGCCGCCGACGATCGCCACCAGCGGGCGGCGCGGCTTGGCCAGCGCGGCCTGCAGCGCCTCGATCTCCGCGGCCATCAGCGGGCCTGCACAAGCGACCCGGGCGTGCCGGGCGATTCCCGTGGTGCTCGCTTCGGCCCGATGCGCGGTACCGAAGGCGTCGTTGACGTAAATGTCGCACAGCGCCGCCATCGCCGTCGCCAGCGCCGTGTCGTTGGCGGTTTCGCCGATGTTGCCGCGGCAGTTCTCCAATACCACCAGTTCGCCGGGGGCGAGCTCGAATCGCCCGTCCAGCCACTGTTCCACCAGCCGAACCGGGCGCTCCAGGTAGTCGCCCAGGCGGCGCGCGATCGGCGCCAGCGACTCATGCGGCAGCAACCGGCCCTCGGTCGGTCGGCCGAGGTGGGAGGTCAGCATCACCCGGGCGCCGGCGTCGAGCGCCAGACGCACGCCCGCCAGCGCCGCGCGGATGCGGGTGTCGTCGGTAATATTGCTCTCGGCATCTTGCGGCACGTTCAGGTCGGCCCGGATGAATACCCGCTTTCCTCTCAACTGGGCGGGGGGAATGTCGGTCAGTTTCTTGAAATGCATGGCGGTCACCGTTCAAGGTTGAGGTTTCATAGAAAATCGGCCGGCGCCGCTGGCGCGCGCCGGGAGCAGGGGGGGCAAGTCGGCAATCGAATCGATCAGCGCGGCGTATTCCATCGCATCGTGCCCGGCCGGACCCGGATAGCCGTAACGCACGATATACACCGGCATGCGCGCCGCCTTCGCGGCGGCCACGTCAACCGGCGAATCGCCCACCAGCACGCAGCGGTCCGCCCTGGTGCGCAGGCTGCGGCATGCATGCAGCAGCGGCTCCGGGTCGGGTTTCATCCGGGCGACCGAGTCACCGCCCACCAGCACGTCGAGGTAGCCCGCCAGGCCGTGCATTTCCAGCAGTAGCGCGGCGGGCGCGTGCGGCTTGTTGGTGACGCAGCCGAGCCAATAGCCGGCATGCCGCAAGCTCTGCAAGCCCTCGCGCACGCCCGGAAACACCAGGCCGAAGCGCCCGTTGGTGTCGCGGTAGTGGCGCTGAAACAGCTCCAGTGCGGCGCCGGCGCGCGCCGGCGCCAGCGCGCTCGCTTGCGCCACCTGGCGCACCAGGTTCGGCACGCCCTTGCCGATGAAACTGCTGACGGTCTCGAACGGCAAGGGCGCAGCGCCCAGTTCCAGCAGCATGCGGCTGACCGCTTCGACGATGTCCGGCGCGGTATCGACCAGGGTGCCGTCGAGATCGATCAGGACGGCGCGCCGGGCGCAGTCGACGCGCTCCATCAGCGCGCCTCGATGACCGACAGCGCGCATTCGGCGACGTGCGCGGGGGTCAGCTTGAAATGCTGGTACAGCTGCTCGGCCGGAGCCGATTCGCCGAAACGGTCGATCCCGACCGTCATGCCGCTGTCGCCCACGACGGCGCGCCAGAACCAGGCCACGCCGGCTTCGACGCTGACCCGCGGCACGCCTTGCGGCAGCACCATCGAGCGGTACGCCGCATCCTGCTCGTAAAACGCTTCGACGCAGGGCATCGAGACGACGCGCGCGGCGACATCCTCCAGAGCCAGCTGGCGCGCCGCGGCGACCGCGATTTCGACTTCCGAACCGGTTGCGATCAGCACTACCTGCGGCCGCGCGCAGTCGACCAGCACATAGCCGCCGGACGCAATCGCGGCCCGCTGGGCCGGCGTGCGCTGCCACGGCGCCAGCGCCTGGCGCGACAGCACCAGGCAGGTCGGCCCGTGCGCGCGCGCAATCGCCGCCTGCCAGGCGACGGCGGTTTCGGCGCCGTCGCAGGGACGCCAGAGCCGGTTGTTGGGAATCAGGCGCAGCGCCGCCAGGTGCTCCACCGGCTGGTGGGTCGGGCCGTCCTCGCCCAGTCCGATCGAGTCGTGCGTGAACACATGAATGACGCGCCGCTTCATCAGCGCCGCCATCCGGATGGCGTTGCGCGAATAGTCGGAAAAGGTCAGGAAAGTGCCGCCATACGGGATGAAACCGCCATGCAGCGCCATGCCGTTCATGATTGCCGCCATGCCGAACTCGCGCACGCCATAGCTGAGGTAATTCCCGGCGCCATTGCGGTTGACCCAGACCGATGCCTTGACGTCGGTCAGGTTCGAACCGGTCAGGTCGGCCGAGCCGCCGAACAATTCGGGCAAGCCCGCGGTAATCTGTTCGAGCACGATCTGCGAGGCCTTGCGGGTCGCGACCCTGGCGTGCAGTTCGCCAGCCGTGGCCGCCAGTTGTTCGAGCTGTTCCGGCCAGCCGGGCGGCAGCGTGCCGGCGCTGCGCCGCAGCAGTTCGGCGGCGAGCGCAGGATGGGCTTCGCGGTAGGCTGCCAGCGCGGCGTCCCAGTCGACCTGGGCGGCGTGGCCGGCTTCGCGCGCGTCCCACCCGGCGGCCAGTTCCGGCGCGATCTCGAACGGCGCATGGGGCCAGCGCTTGAGGATGCGCATCGCGGCGATTTCTTCCGGCCCCAGCGGCGCGCCATGCACCTCGTGCCCGCCTGCCTTGGTCGGCGCGCCGCAGCCGATCACGGTCTTGCAGCAGATCAAGGTCGGGCGGCTGTCCTGCGACCTGGCGTCGCTGAGCGCCCGGTCGATCGCGCCGGCATCGTGGCCGTCGACATCGTCGATCACCTTCCAGCCGTAGGCGGCGAAGCGGCGCGCCGTGTCGTCCTTGAACCAGCCGCTGACGTCGCCATCGATCGAGATGCCGTTGTCGTCGTAGCAGACGATCAGTTTGCCCAGGCCGAGCGTGCCGGCGAGCGAACATGCTTCGTGGCTGATGCCTTCCATCAGGCAGCCATCGCCGACGAACGCATAGGTGCGGTGGTCGATGACGGCGTGGCCGGGACGGTTGAACGACGCCGCCAGCAGCCGCTCGGCCAGCGCCATGCCGACCGCATTGGCCAGCCCCTGGCCGAGCGGACCGGTGGTGGTCTCGACGCCGGGCGTCAGGTCGACCTCGGGGTGGCCGGGCGTACGCGACCCCAGCTGGCGGAAGCGCTTCAGTTCCCCGATCGGCAGGTCATAGCCGGTCAGGTGCAGCAGCGCATACAGCAGCATCGAGGCGTGCCCGTTGGACAGCACGAAGCGGTCGCGGTTGATCCAGTGCGGATCGGCGGGATTGTGGCGCAGGTGGCGCCGCCACAGCACTTCGGCAATGTCCGCCATGCCCATCGGCGCACCGGGATGGCCGGAGCGCGCCTGCTGGACCGCATCGGCGGCGAGGAAACGCAAGCAGTCGGCGAGCTGCGCGGCGCTGGCCGCGCCCGGATTTTGAGCATGCATGGCAGGGCCTTTCTCAAAGAGTGTTCAGGGTGCGCTTCTTGCGCTCCATCATGCGCAGGATGAAGGGCGTGAAAATCAGTTGCATCGCCAACTCCATCTTCCCGCCGGGAACCACGATGGTGTTGGCACGCGACATGAACGAATCGGCCACCATCGCCAGCAGGTACTGGAAGTCGATCCCCTTCGGATTGGCGAAGCGGATCACCACGAAGCTTTCGTCGGGCGCCGGGATCTCGCGCGCGATGAAGGGATTGGAGGTGTCGACGCACGGCACCCGTTGAAAATTGACGTGGGTGTGCGAAAACTGCGGACAGATATGATTGACGTAATCGGGCATGCGGCGCAGGATCGTGTCGGTTACCGCCTCGGTCGAGTAGCCGCGCTTGGATTTGTCGCGCCACAGCTTCTGGATCCATTCAAGATTGATCACCGGCACCACGCCGATCAGCAGGTCGGGATGCTGGGCGATATTGACGGCGTCGTTGACCACGCCGCCATGCAGGCCTTCGTAGAACAGCAGGTCCGAGTCGCCCGGCAGGTCTTCCCACGGGGTGAAGGTGCCCGGTTCCTGCCGGTAGGGCGCCGCCTCTTCCGGATCGTGCAGGTATTTGCGGTGCCGGGCGGTGCCGGTCCTGCCGTAGTTTTCGAACATCGCTTCGAGCTCGGCGAACAGATTGGTATCCGGGCCGAAGTGGCTGAAGCGCAGGTCGCCGACCTGCTCGGCGGCGGCCAGCCTGGCCTTCATCTCCTTGCGGTCGTAGCGATGAAAACTGTCGCCCTCGATGGTGACCGAGCGAATTTTTTCGCGGCGAAAGATGTTCTCGAAGGTGCGCGTGACGGACGTGGTGCCGGCGCCCGAGGAACCGGTAATCGCAATAATCGGATGGCGTTCAGACATGGCGGCAACTTTCGCAAGGGATCAGGTGGCAACGCGGAACAGGCTGCGTTCGTTAAACAGCGGATCGCGCAGTTCCGCCGGCTGGGAATCATGGTGGTAGCGCTCGATGCGGTCGACTTCGTTCCTGGAACCGAACACCAGCCCGATGCGCTGGTGCAGCGAGGAGGGCTGGACCGCCAGCACCGGCTGGCGCCCGGTGCTGGCGCGCCCGCCGGCCTGCTCGATGAGAAAGCCGATCGGATTGGCCTCGTAGAGCAGGCGCAGGCGCCCCGGCACGCTGGCGTCCCTGGTGTCGCGCGGGTACAGGAACACCCCGCCGCGCATCAGGATCCGGTGCGCCTCGGCCACCATCGAGGCGATCCAGCGCATGTTGAAGTCCTTGCCGCGCGCCCCGGTGCGGCCGGCCAGGCACTCGTCGACGTAGCGTTTGACGGGCGCCTCCCAGAAGCGGCTGTTGGAGGCGTTGATCGCAAACTCGCTGGTGTCGACCGGCACCGTCATGGCCGGATGGGTCAACATGAACTCGCCGAGGTTGGGGTCGAGCGTGAAGCCGTTGACGCCGTTGCCGACGGTGAGTACCAGCATCGTGGCGGGACCGTACACGGCGTAGCCGGCGGCGACCTGCTCGACGCCGGCCTGCAGGAAGTCCTGCGCGCTGACGGCCTGCTCGCCGTCGGGCGCGCGCACCACCGAGAAGATGCTGCCGACCGAGACGTTGACGTCGATGTTGGACGAGCCGTCGAGCGGATCGAACACCAGCAGGTATTTTCCCCTCGGGTAGCAGGCCGGGATCTGGTAGGGCCCTTCCATTTCTTCCGATGCCATGCCGGCCAGGTGGCCGCCCCATTCATTGACCTGAAGGAACACGTCGTTGCTGACCACGTCCATCGCTTTCTGGGTTTCGCCCTGCACATTGATGGCGCCGCCGGCGTCGCCGTGGCTGCCGCCCAGCGCGCCGAACGCGACTTTGCGCGCGATGCTTTTGCAGGCCAGCGCCACATTCAGGATCAGGCTGTTGAAGTCGCCGCTGGCGTGCGGAAAGCGGCGCCGCTCTTCGATCAGGAACTGGGTCAGCGTAGTGCGGTAGGGCAGGGGCATGGGATTCTCCGGTGTGTAGTTATCGGGCGATGGCGTGCGTATGCAGGCGCCGCATGATGGTGCGGTAGCCCTGGTCAGGGTCGGGCGCGCCGAACACGGCGCTGCCGGCTACGAAGGTGTCCGCGCCGGCGGCCCGGATCGCGCCGATGTTGTCCGCGTTGACCCCGCCATCGACCTGCAGCCAGATGTCCTGGCCGCCGGCGGCGCGGTGCGCGGCGATGCGCGCGCGGGCCTGCCGCAGTTTCGCCAGCGTGGCGGGAATGAACTGCTGGCCGCCGAATCCCGGATTGACGCTCATCAGCAGCACCATGTCGAGCTTGTCCATCACATGGTCGAGCAGTGCGAGCGGGGTGGCCGGGTTGAATACCAGCCCGGCCTTGCATCCGAGGTCGCGAATCATGGCCAGCGTACGGTCGGGATGGCGGCTCGCTTCGGGGTGGAAAGTGATGATGTCCGCGCCCGCTTTTGCGAACAGGGGAATGAGCGCATCGACCGGTTCGACCATCAGGTGCACGTCGATCGGAATCGTCAGGTGCGGGCGGATCGCCGCGCACACCAGCGGGCCGATGGTGAGGTTGGGCACGTAATGGTTGTCCATCACGTCGAAGTGCACCATGTCGGCGCCGGCGGCCTGAATGGCGCGCACTTCCTCGCCAAGGCGGGAAAAATCGGCGGCCAGGATCGACGGGGCGATACGGATAGCGATGGGGTTCATGTCATGCCGCCTCGGCCTGGGTGCCAGCGTGCCAGCGGCGCAGCGCCGCCAGGTCGACCCAGCGCTGGCCGGCGCCGGGAACTGCGTGCCCGATCGGGCAGTCCGGATCGCCCAGGTGCGCAAGCCGCAGCAGTGCGCCGGCGAACTGCTGGCCGTGGGTGTAGGCGGTCGGGGTCACGATGGTCGGGATGCCGGCCGCCGAAGCCGCGCGCAGGCCGTTGCGGGAGTCCTCGAAGGCCAGGCAATCCCGCCCGGCCAGCGCCAGCGCGGCCAGCACGCCGAGATACACGTCCGGCGCCGGCTTCTTGTTGGCCGCGGTGCCGGCGTGGCCCACCGCGGCGAACAGCTTGCGCCAATCGGCGCCGAGCGCAGTGCGCAGCAGGGCATCGATGTTGGCCGGCGTGGTGGTGGTGGCGATCGCCAGCGGCAGCTGCGCGGCCTGCGCTTCGCCAATCAGGCGCAGGATGCCGGGACGCAGCGGCAACTGGCCGGCGCCGACCAGGGTGTCGTAGTGGCGCGTCTTGAGCGCATGGAGCGCGTCGATGGCCGCGCCGGCGGCGGGCGCGGCGGCGCCGCCCGGATCGACCAGCTGCCAGTAATGACGGATCCGCTCCTTGCCGCCGGTGATATCGAGCAGGCCGGCATACAACGATGCGTCCCAGTGCCAGCCAAATCCGGCATCGCGGAAGGCCGCATTGAACGCGTCGCGGTGCGCGCCCTCGGTGTCGGCCAGGGTGCCGTCGACGTCGAAGATCAGGGCCTTCAGCATGCTGGCCGCTCCTGGCCGGTGGCCGGCATCGCGGGGGCCGCAAAGATGCGGCTGGCGAGCAGGTCGGGAGCGCGGATGGTGGTCAGCGATGCTTCGTCGATGCCCGCCATCGGGTCGCCCATCAGGCGCGAGGCGTGTCTCAGGCGCGCGCGGTCGAGCGCATTGCGCACGCTGCGGGCGTTGGCAAAGTTCGGCTGCGCCAGGCGCCGTCCGAGGTAGTCGACAAACACCCGCGCCGCCTCGTCGTCGAAGCGGTAGTGCATCGTCGCGAGCATCAAGTCGGCGATGCGCGCCAGTTCGCCGACGCCGTAGTCGGGGAAGTCGATGTGATGGGCGATGCGGGACGACATGCCGGGATTGGATTCGAAGAACTTGTCCATCCGGTCCTTGTAGCCGGCCAGGATCACCACCAGATCGTCACGCTTGTTTTCCATTACCTGCAGCAGGATTTCGATCGCCTCCTGGCCGTAGTCGCGTTCGTTTTCGGGGCGATACAGGTAGTAGGCTTCGTCGATGAACAGCACGCCGCCCATCGCCCGTTTCAGCACTTCGCGGGTCTTCGGGGCGGTATGGCCGATATATTGGCCGACCAGGTCGTCGCGCGTGACCGACACCAGGTGGCCCTTGCGGACGTAGCCGAGCCGATGCAGGATGGCCGCCATGCGCAGCGCAACGGTGGTCTTGCCGGTGCCGGGATTGCCGGAAAAGCACATGTGCAGGCTCGGCGCGCCCGCCGCGAAGCCGCGCCCGGCCCGCAGCTTGTCGACCAGCAGCAGCGCGGCAATGTCGCGAATGCGCTGCTTGACCGGCGCCAGGCCGACCAGTTCGCGGTCCAGTTCGGCGAGCAGGGCCGTGATGCCCGATTCGGCCAGGGCCGCGGCGAACGGATTGGCGGCCGCTTGGTCGGGAAGGTCGCTGAGGTGCATGGTGGGCTCGCTGTCGGATAGGTTGCCGGGCCGCGCGGCCTAGTAGCGCGCGCCTTCGGGATTGGCCTGCACGGCGTAACTCTCGATGCTGTAGCGCACCGTACGGCCTTCGACCTCGTGCCGCACCAGCCGGAACCCCGGTTCGACTTGCGGCCGGTTGACGATGAACGCCATCACGATCGACTCGGTGCCCGCGCTCGAGTCGAACGCGGTCAGCCGGATGTAATAGTTGGGGCAGGTGGCGCGGCAGCTGGCCAGTTCGGCCATGATCCCGGCCGCATCGCGCAGGTCGAACATCGGCGGGCCGAACATCTCCCAGTAGGTATTGCGAGGGTGGGGATCGTCGGTGTACTCGATTCCCAAGGCCCAGCCTTTGCCCAGGCAATAGTCGATCTGCCGGGCGATCTGCGCATCGCTCAGGTCGGGCAGGAATGAAAACGTCCCTTGTGTAATTCTCATGATGTCCTCGTCGCTGGTTCGGGGTTGGTTGGCGGCTCAGGCCACGGATGGCGTCGGCGTGAAATCGGAGGTGTCGGTCGAGGCATAGTTGAAGGAGATCTCGCCCCAGGTATCGAGCGCCGCCTTCAGCGGGCTGCACCATTGCGCCGCGTCGCGCAGGATTTGCGGTCCTTCGTTCTTGATGTCGCGCCCTTCATTGCGCGCCAGCACCATCGTTTCGAGCGCCACCCGGTTGGCTACCGCGCCGGCCTGGATCCCTTGCGGGTGGCCGATCGTGCCGCCGCCGAACTGCAGCACGACGTCGTCGCCGAACAGGTCGAGCAACTGGTGCATCTGGCCGGCGTGGATGCCGCCGGAGGCCACCGGCATCACCTTGCGCAGCGAACCCCAGTCCTGGTCGAAGAAGATGCCGCGCGGCAGGTCCGCCACGGTGTGGGTATCGCGGCAGATATTGTAGTAGCCCTGCACGGTCATCGGGTCGCCTTCGAGCTTGCCGACCGCGGTGCCGGTGTGCAGGTGGTCGACGCCGCACATGCGCAGCCACTTGGCGATCACGCGGAACGACACGCCGTGATTCTTCTGGCGGGTGTAGGTGCCATGGCCGGCGCGGTGCATGTGCAGCATCATGTCGTTCTGGCGGCACCAGTACGACATCGACTGGATCGCGGTCCAGCCGACCACCAGGTCGATCATGACCACCACCGACCCAAGCTCCTTGGCGAACTGCGCACGGCGATACATCTCTTCCATCGTGCCGGCCGTGACGTTCAGGTAGTGCCCCTTGACTTCCCCGGTGGCCGCGCTGGCGCGGTTGACCGCTTCCATCACGAACAGGAAGCGGTCGCGCCAGTGCATGAACGGCTGCGAGTTGATGTTCTCGTCGTCTTTCATGAAGTCGAGTCCGCCTTTCAGTCCTTCGTAGACCACGCGGCCGTAGTTGCGGCCGGACAGGCCCAGTTTCGGCTTGGTGGTCGCGCCCAGCAGCGGGCGGCCGAACTTGTCCAGCCGCTCGCGTTCGACGATGATGCCGGTGGGCGGCCCGGGAAAGGTCTTGATGTAGGCGACCGGGAATTTCATGTCTTCGAGGCGCGCCGCCTTCAGCGGCTTGAAGCTGAACACGTTGCCGATGATCGACGCGGTGACGTTGGCGATCGAGCCTTCCTCGAACAGGGACAGGTCGTAGGCGACCCAGCAGAAATACTGGCCCGGATTGTTCGGCACCGGATCGACCCGGTATGCCTTGGCGCGGTACATGTCGCAAGCGGTCAGGCGGTCGGTCCATACGACTGTCCAGGTCGCCGTCGACGACTCGCCCGCCACCGCGGCGGCAGCTTCGATCGCGTCGACGCCGTCCTGCGGCGTGATGCGAAACACCGCCAGCACATCGGTTTCCTTCGGCACGTAGTCGGCGTCCCAGTAGCCCATCTGGGCATACTTCAGCACGCCGGCCGTGTAGCGTTTCTTCGAGTCCACGATTTGAACTGCCGCGTTACCATCCATTGCGCTCTCCTTGAGTGGGCGGGATTTGTCAAACATCCATGGACACGACTATATAAAGCTAATAACATCAGGTCCAATCAAGAAAAAAGTTCATTCCATAAGTAATTACTGATAGGTCAAGATGCGCCGCTATACGCTCCGTCAACTCGATACCTTCCTGGAAGTCGCGCGCCAGCTCTCGGTGTCGCGCGCGGCCGACACCTTGCATGTCACCCAGCCAGCGGTATCGATGCAGTTGCGCCAGCTCGAGGAAGCGGTCGGGATGCCACTGTACGAACAGGTCGGGCGCGCGATTCGGCTGACCGATGCCGGGCAGGATTTCGAGCTGTACGCGCGGGGCGCCCTTGCTCAACTGAAGCAGCTCGACGATGCGATGGCGGAGCGGCGCGGCATCAGGAAGGGGCGGGTGGACCTGGCGATGGTGAGCACGGCCAAGTATTTCATGCCGATGCTGCTGGTGCGCTTCCGCCAGAAGTTTCCCGATATCGAGGTATCGCTGCAGATCCACAATCGCGAGAACATCATGCAGCTGTTGATGCGCAATGAGATCGACCTGGTGATCATGGGACGAGCGCCCGACACGATTGATTGCGTGGCGAGCGCATTCGCCACCAATCCGCTGAGTATCATCAGCTCGCCGGAGCACCCCTTGTCGCGCCGGCGCAATGCGCCCCTGTCGATGTTGAACGATCAGGAGTTCGTGGTCCGCGAGAACGGATCCGGGACGAGGCAGGCGATGGAGCGCTTGTTCGCCGAAAACGATATCAAGCCGCGCATCGTGATGGAAATGCCGAGCAATGAAACCATCAAGCAGGCGGTCATGGCCGGCATGGGCATGAGCTTCCTGTCGCTGCGCACCATCCGCCATGAGCTTGCGTCCGGCCACCTGGTGCTGCTCGACATCGAGGGCTTGCCGGTCGTGCGTCATTGGCATATCACCCACCTTAGCGCGAAACGACTGTCTCCCGCGGCAAGCGTGTTCAAGACCTTCATGGTCGACGAGGCTGGAGCGCTGATCAAATCCTGGGCATGAGCGAGCGCGGGAGCATTTGGCGGCCAGGCCTGGATTCCGCCTGGCTCGCGCAATTCTGCGCTACAAATGGCGGGCAAGTCACGCGTTTCGCCCTGGCCGAGAGCTTGGTAGTGGCGCTCGTCAATTCTCCGTGTTAAAGTTGCGCTCATGTCAAAGTCCGTTCTCCGTCAAACCGCGCTGTTCATGCTCGTCATCTTTTTGACGAGTCTGGTGGTATTTGGTTTTAACGGTGCACGGCTTGCGCATCAGATCGACCACGTAGGCAAGATCGAGCTGCCGGCCAGTGAGCACGAGCACGGTCGAGTCGCCGGCGATTCGGCCAGCAGCGAGGACGCATCCGACGCCACCGCGCATCAGGTCCTCCATGCGGTCGACCACGTACAACTGTTCCCCAACGTCGAAACGACCAGTGCCGTTGTCGCGTCCGTCGCCAGCATCATGCCGACCCACTTCGCCGACCATCTGCTGCCACTCCCGGGTTTCGACCTGCCGTTCCGGCCTCCCCGCAATACCACCTTGCCAGCCTAAATCCGTCGGTACTGCCGGACCGGTTGCCTGAAACCGTTCTGCGCCATGCCTGCGGGAGTCTTCACGCCCATGACGATTTGGCGGGTCGACGGCGCATCCCTTGTCACTCCCTTCGTCGCATTGCGCGCCCGAGGCCTGGTTCAGGCCTGGCCGGCCCGCAGGCGAGCCGTTGTGGCCGACCTGAATCAATTTGCCCTGCCGATTTCATTCGGAACGAAACATGAAAAATACCTACTTCTTCACTCCGCTGGGCGTGGCGCTCGCGCTTGCCTTCAGCGCCACCGTCCTGGCCGCCGAGCGTCAGGCGAAATTCCCCGTCACCGAGCAGCAGATGGTGGCCATGAACATTCAGACCGCACCTTTGCGGCGGGATGCCGAGCCGGTGGTGATCAGCCTGCCGGCCCAGGTCACCGTGCCTGCCAACCGCGAGCAGATCGTCAGCGCCCCGATGGCGGGCCTTGCGGTCGAACTGTATGTGCAGCCGAACCAGAGCGTGAAGCGGGGCGCTGCCTTGCTGCGCCTCGTGGTTCCCGAACTGGGTCCGCTCCAATTGCAGCTGATGCAAGCGAACACCCGCGCCACGCTGGCGCGCCAGGCGGCGCAGCGCGAACAAGCCTTGTTCAAGGAGGGCATCATCGCGCAGCGCCGGGCCCAGGAAGCGCAGGCCGCACTGGCGGATGCCGAGGCGACGTTGCGCCAGGCGAAAGCCGCGTTGCGCCTGGCCGGCCTGCCGGCGGGCGCGATCGATCGCGTGGCGTCCGGTCAGTTGCAGGACGGCCTGACCTTGCACGCCGCGAAGGCAGGGGTCGTGACGAGCATCGCGGTGAAACCCGGCCAGCGCGTCGAGCCTGCCAATGCGCTGATGCATGTGGCGCAGACCGACCGCCTCGCGCTCGAGATCCAGGCGCCGGCCGGCGCCGTGGCCGCATGGCCGGTGGGCGGCAAGCTGAAACTGCAGGGACGTGGCGGCGCGGCGACGATAGTCAGCGTCAGCCCGACTGTCGTCGCAGGCAGCCAGACAGTGGCCATCCGCGCCGAACTCGACGCCGGCACGCCAGGGCTGCGGCCAGGTGAATTCGTGACGGTGCAACTGCCAATGGGCGCAGATGCGGCGAGCTGGGATGTACCGCTGGCCGCACTGGCGCATCAAGGCGACCAGGCCTATGTGTTCGTGCGCAGCGCAACAGGGTTCGAGGCGCGACCGGTCAGGACGGTCGGCAGCGCCGGGCAGCGCGTGCGCGTGCAGGGCGCCCTCAAGGTGGGTGAGCGCGTCGCCATCTCCGGCGTGGTCGCACTGAAGGGCTCCTGGCTCGGCGAGAAAGGGGGCAACTGATGCTGGCGCGCCTGATCCAGGCTTGCCTGTCGCAGCGCCTGTTCGTCCTGCTGGCCGCGCTGATGGTCGGCGGTGCCGGCTGGTATGCGTTCCAGCAGTTGCCGATCGATGCTTTCCCGGATGTGTCGAGCACCCAGGTCAAGGTGATCATGAAGGCGCCGGGCATGACCCCGGAAGAAGTGGAGACCCGGATTGCGGTGCCGATCGAGGTGGAGATGCTCGGCATTCCCAAGACCCGGGTGCTGCGCTCGGTCACCAAGTATGGCCTGGCCGACGTGACCATCGATTTCCAGGATGGGGCGGACATTTATTGGGCACGCCAGCAGGTCAGCGAACGCCTGGCCGGAATCACCGACAGCCTGCCGGCAGGGATCAGCGGCGGCATGGCGCCGATCACCACACCGCTGGGCGAAATGTTCATGTTCACGATCGAGGGCGGCGGCCTGTCGTTGGCCGAACGGCGCAGCCTGCTCGACTGGGTAATCCGGCCGGCGCTGCGCACCGTGCCTGGAGTGGCGGACGTCAATGCACTTGGCGGCGTGGTGCGGGCGTTCGAGGTGGTGCCCAAGGAACTGGCGATGGCGGCCAGCGGCGTGAGCCTGGCGCAACTCAAGGAGGCGATCCGCGCCAACAACCGCAACGACGGGGCCGGACGCCTGGGCGAAGGCGACGAAGTGCTGTTGGTGCGCAGCGAGGGCAGCATCGCGAACCTGGATGACTTGCGGGCAATCGTCGTGACCGTCAAGGATGGCGTGCCGGTGCGTGTCGACGCCTTGGCCGAAGTGCGCATCGGTACCCTGACGCGCTACGGGGTCGTGACCGAAAGCGGCAAGGGCGAAGCGGTGCAGGGCCTGGTGCTGGGGCTGGCGGGCGCGAATGCGCAGCAAGTCGTTGAAGGCGTGCGCAAGAAGCTCGACGAGCTCAAGCCGACCTTGCCGCAGGGGGTGACTTTGAATGTGTTCTACGATCGCGCCGCGCTGGTCACCAAGGCGGTCGGCGCGGTGTCGTCGGCCTTGCTGGAAGCGACCGTGATCGTGATCGTCCTGCTCGGCCTGTTCCTGGGGAACGTGCGGGCGGCGCTGACGGTGGCACTGGTACTGCCGCTCGCCGCGCTGATCACCTTCATCCTGATGCGCAGCTTCAATATGTCGGCCAACCTGATGAGCCTGGGCGGGCTGGCAATCGCGATCGGCATGCTGGTGGACGCCGCCGTCGTGGTGGTGGAAAACATCGTCCAGCGGCTGGCGCACGATCCCACCGCGGGCAAGCTGCCGCGGCTGCATACGATCTATCGCGCGGTGCGCGAGGTGGCGGTGCCCGTCACCTCCGGCATNNAAGTTCTTCGCGCCGGTCGCGCTGTCCATCGTGTTCGCACTGGCCGGATCGCTGCTGCTGTCGCTGACTGTGATCCCGGTACTCGCGTCCTACCTGCTGAAGGACGTGGCGCACGCCGAACCATGGCTGCCGCGCAAACTGCTGGCCCTGTACGGCCCGGTGCTCGACTGGGCCTTGCGGCGCCAGCGGCTGGTCGGGATCGGCGCCGCCGTCATGCTGGTCGTCGCTGCGGGCATCTACACCCAGGTCGGCAAGACGTTCATGCCGACGATGGACGAGGGCGACCTGATCGTCGGCATTGAAAAATTGCCGTCCGTCAGCCTGGAGCAGAGCGCAGCGCTCGACCTGAAGATTCACCAGGCGCTGATGAAGGCGCTGCCGGAAGTGACCGGCGTGGTGGCGCGCGCCGGATCGGACGAGATCGGCCTGGATCCGATGGGGCTGAACCAGACCGACACCTACCTGTTGTTGAAGCCGACCGGGCAGTGGCGCATGAAGAACAAGGAGGCGCTGATCGACGCGGTGCGCAAGGTGCTCGACCAGCTGCCGGGCGTCAAGTACAGCTTTACCCAGCCGATCGAAATGCGGGTCAGCGAGATGATCATCGGGGTGCGCGGCGATATCGCGGTCAAGATTTTCGGACCGGAGCTCGGGAAACTGAACCAGTACGCGAGCCAGGTGGAGTCGGTCCTGAAGACCATTCCGGGCAACCAGGACGTCTACACGGTCGACAACGGCGGCGTGCAATACCTGCGCGTCGTGGTCGATCGCCTGCAGGCCGGCCGTCTCGGCTTGTCGGTCGAAGAGATCCAGGACGTACTGCGGGTGCAGATCGAGGGCCAGCACGCTGGCAACGCTATCGAGGGCAATCGGCGCACCCCGATCGTGCTGCGCGCGGCAGAATCGGTGCGGCTGTCGCCGACGGAATTCGCCGCGATCCGCATCACCGGAAAAGAGGGCACGACGGTGTCGCTCAGTACCGTCGCGCGGCTTGAGCGCGCCGAGGGCCCGGTCAAGATCGACCGCGAGATGGGCAGCCGCTACAGTGTGGTGATCGCCAATGTCAGCGGCCGCGACCTGGTCGGTTTCGTCAACGAGGCCAAGGCGGCGGTGGCGAAGCAGCTGGCGCTGCCCACGGGTTACCGGATCAGCTGGGGTGGCCAATTCGAGAACCAGCAACGCGCCGCGAGCCGCCTGGCGGTCGTCGTTCCGGTCGCGCTGGTACTGGTTTTCATCGTGCTGTTTTCGACCTTCCGCTCGGTCCGCCAAGCGCTGCTGATCCTGTCGATCATTCCGTTTGCCCTGGTGGGCGGGATCGTCGCCCTGTGGATCACCGGCGAGTATCTGTCGGTGCCGGCATCGGTGGGATTCATTGCGCTGCTCGGCATCACGGTGCTGAATGGGGTGGTGCTGGTGGGCTACTTCAACCAGTTGTGCAATGAGGGCATGCCGCTTGCCGACGCGGTGGTCCAGGGCGCGCGCCGGCGCCTGCGCCCGGTGTTGATGACCGCGTCCATTACGGCATTCGGGCTGATTCCCCTGTTATTCGCCAGCGGCCCGGGGTCGGAGATCCAGCGGCCCTTGGCGATCGTCGTCATCGGCGGCCTGATTACCGCGACCGCGCTGACGCTGATGTTGTTGCCTATCCTTTATTTGCGCTTTGCCTTTTCGAAGCAGGAGAACCCGAATGGCTGACTTGTGCCTGACACTACTATGCCCCCCTGCGCAGGAGGAGCGTTTGCTCGATGCGCTACTCCTGATGCCGGAGCTGAGCTTGTTTACCAGTAGCGCTGCGGCGGCCCACGGCTTGACCCATGCGCGTCTCAACGACTCCGAGCAAGTACTTGGCCTTGGCATCATGACCCAGGTCCAGGTTCTTCTCGTTGCGGCGCAGCGTGAGCCGGTGCTGGCCGCGCTGCGCCAGTCTTTCGCCGGCAGCGGAGTGCGCTACTGGCTGACGCCGATTATTGAAGTTGGAGAATTCGAATGAGATTATTGATCATTGCCGCGCTGGCAGCCGGAACGGCGCAGGCCGCGCCGGTGCCGGCTACGCCCGGCTTGCTGCCGACGCCGCTCGTGCGCACGTTGCTCGAGCAGGATCCCGAGGTGGCCGCTGGCCGCGCCGGGCGCGATGTGCTGCACCAGGACGCCGGCATGCAAGCGGCGTCCCCGTACGAATGGACGGCGAAGCTGTCGACCCAACGCCGCACCATCGAGGCCGGCCCGCGCTACAAGGAATGGAACGCGGGACTGGAACGCACGCTGCGCCTGCCGGCCAAGGCGGGCGCCGACCGCAAGATCGCCGGCGCCATGCAGGAGGAAGGCAACGCGCGCTACGGCGAGGCGCTGCACGAGACGGCGCGCGAGTTGCTCACGCTGTGGATCGACTGGGGCAACGCCGAGCAGGCGCTTGTGCTGGCGGAACAGCAAGTGAGCGCCGCGCAGGAAAATCTGTCGATCGTCGAGAAACGGGTCAAGGCCGGCGATGCGGCCAGGCTCGACGCCGGCCTGGCGCAGGCCGAACTGGCCGAGCAGCGGCGTGCCGCCAACGACGCCAGGACGGCGGCGGCCGTGGCGTGGGCCAGGTTGCACGCGCGCTTTCCCGCACTGCCGCGCGAATATGCCGGCTTGCCGACTCCGGTGCCGCTCAACGCCGAGGACGCCTTCTGGCGTGAGCGGATACTGTCCGAAAGCGACGAACTGAAAATCGCGCAGGCCCAGTTGAGCAGGGCACAGGCACAGCGTGAGCGGACCCGCGCCGAGAAGCTGCCCGATCCCACGGTAGGCATCTACACTGCGTCGGAAGTCGGCGGGCGCGAACGCATTACCGGCGTGTCGCTGAGCATGCCGATTCCCGGTGCCCATCGCAGCGGCCGGGCCGAGCGTGCCCTGCATGCGGCCGAACTGTCGCGCCACGAGGTGGCGCTGAAGCAGCGAAAGCTCGAAGCCGAGATCGGCGCGGCCATCGCGAGCGCGCAGGGCGCCTATGAAGGATGGCAGGCGGGCCAGGCCGGTTCGGCGGCGATGCAGGATAACGTGCGTCTGATGCAGCGCGCGTATTCGCTCGGCGAGGCTGACTTGCAGTCGCTGCTGGCGGCGCGCCGCCAGGCTGCGACAATGGCGCAGGGCGCGTTGGCGGCCAAGGCGGCGGCCGCGCAGGCCTATTACATGCTGCTGGTGGACGCCCACCTGGTCTGGGACCTCGATCATGAATAATTCGACCACACCAGCAGCGCGCGGTGTCGCCTGGGCCGTCGCCGTGATGCTGTGGATGTTGATGGCGACGGCCGCCGCGCATGGCGTGTCCGACTCCGACAAGCAGTTCCTGCAGGGCGCCGCAGGCATCCAGATCCTGCCTTACCTGTACCTCGGAGCCAAGCATATGGTTACCGGGTACGACCACCTGTTGTTCCTGTGCGGGGTAATCTTCTTCTTGTACCGCATGAAGGACATCGGGCTGTACGTCACATTGTTCGCGGTCGGCCACAGCGCGACCTTGCTCCTGGGGGTGCTGAACGGCTGGCATATCAATGCCTACCTGGTCGACGCGATCATCGGACTGTCGATCGTCTACCGCGCGTTCGACAATTTAGGCGGCTTCAGGACAGTAATCGGGGTACAGCCGAACAAGAAGGCGGCGGTGCTGATCTTCGGATTTTTCCACGGATTGGGACTGGCCACCAAACTGCAGGATTTCGCGCTATCGGCCGACGGCCTGGTGCCGAACATGCTCGCCTTTAACGTCGGTGTCGAAATCGGCCAGCTGCTCGCGCTGGGCATGATCCTGGTGGCCATGCGCTACTGGCGCTCGACCGCCAGCTTTGCGCGCCATGCGTTCGCAGGCAATTTCGCCCTCATGACCGCAGGATTCGTCCTGGCCGGCTTCCAGTTCACCGCTTACCTCATCAAATAGGAATGCCCATGTCGCAACCATCATCGCTCGCCACCGCTGTGGCGCCAAAACACGAACTGCTGCGCGGAACGCTGATCGCCGCCGCGCTTGCAGCCGTCATCCTCACCGTCGCCGTGCTGCCGGCAGAGTACGGCATCGATCCGACCGGGGCGGGCAGGGCGCTCGGCCTGGCTTCGCTGCACCAGGGACAGGCGGCCGTGCCGGCCAGCCCGGCGCCATCAACCGCGCAGGCGAAGAAAGGCTCCACCGTCTCGGCGCCCGGCGAGGTGCGGGGCGTGACCGTCGCGTCTGCGCAAACCGCGGCATATCGCACGGATGTCATGGCGGTCACTCTCCCGCCGGGCAAGGGGCTCGAGGTGAAAACCCACCTCGCGAAGGGCGCCACCCTGATCTATTCGTGGAAAACAGGAAATGGCGAGGTCGTCAATCATGATTTCCACGGCGAGCCGGTCAACGCCGGAAAGGAGGAATTCGAAAGCTTCATTCTTGAAAACGGTGTGAGCAAGTCCAGCGGTTCGCTGGTAGCGCCGTTCACCGGCCTGCACGGCTGGTACTGGAAGAACAAGTCGGCGGTGCCCGTCACGCTCGAGTTGCGCGCGAGCGGGTTCTACGCCGACATTCTCAAGAAGTAAATTATTCCCTGGCCGGGGCGGGGTTGAGGCGCGGATGCGTCTCCTCGCCCCAGTAGTAGAGCACAAGTGCCGACAATCCCATCGCAATGGAGACGAACCAGAACGCGCTTTCGACGCGGCCACCGAGCGCCGCCGCGGCGCCCAAACCGAGCGCGCCGATGCCGTAGCCCAGGTCGCGCCAGAAGCGGTAGATGCCGATCGCCGATGCCCGCCAGTTCGGGTGCGCGATGTCGGCGACGGCAGCGCTCAGGTTCGGATACAGCATCGCCATGCCGAGGCCGGCCACCGCGGCGGCCACGCTCCACCAGGCCGAGCCGCTGCCCAGCGGCAGCAGCGCTACGCCTGCGCCGCACAGCAACATCCCCCCGACATTGAGGCGATGGCGCCCGACCCGGTCCGAGAAGCGGCCGGTAAACAGCTGGGCGCCGCCCCAGGTGAAGCCGTACACGCCGACGATCCAGCCGATGCCCGGCAGGCTGACCCCCTGGCGGTGCAGGTAGACCGGCCAGAACACCCAGACCAGCGCGTCGACGAACTTTTCGACCAGGCCGGCCTGGCACAGCGCGGCCATGCGGCGGTCGCGCCAGCTCATCAGGACGAACATTTCCCGGGTCGACGGTTGGGCGCTGACGCCCGAGGGATAGCGCGGGCGCGGCGAAGTGGCGCCGCCGGCGGCGTGGCGCTTGACCTCGGCATGCGCCCAAGGCAGCGTTTCGACCACCGCAAGCAGGGCGAGCAAGGTCGCCAGCCCGATGACGGCGGCGCCGAACCACAGCAATCCCGCGCGCGGTCCGAGCAGGGAGGCGGCGTAGCCGGTGGCCACCCCGGCCGCGGCGACGCCCAGGTAACCGGCGAATTCGTTGAGGCCGATGACCAGGCCTCGCTGATCCGCGCGGGTGATGTCGAGCTTCGCGGTTTGTGTCATCGACCAGGTCAGGCCTTGATTCACGCCGAGCAAAATGGTGGCGGCGACGATCCAGTTCCATGACGCGGCGAAATAGATCAACAGGGGAATCGGAATTGCCGTCAGCCAGCCGATCAGCAGCACCGGCCTGCGGCCGATGCGTTCGGCAAGGCGCCCGGCGACAAAGTTCATGGTGCCTTTGACGAAGCCGAAGGCGACCACGAATGCCACCAGCAGCATGAACGAGCCGCGCGGGACGCCGAATTCGCTTTCGGCCAAGGCGGGCACGACAGTGCGCATCATCCCGAGCGTCATGCCGACGAACAGCACCTGCAGAAGTTGCTGCAGCACTTGCCTCAGGTTGGCGCGGATGCCGAAGTTCATCGAAGCGGGNNCATCGACGGCCTTGCCGTGACCGGCGCACCCGAAGCAATAGGACAGCGTGGCATTTTCAGCAGCCCGTTGTTTGAAAAACACGTCGTTCTCCTCGCAGCCTTCCACTTACGCTTCCACCGGCAAACCGTGGGCGCGCCATTCGGCCACGCCATCGGTCAGGTGCACCGCGTGGTATCCATTCTTGCGCATCAGCGCGACGGCATCCTTGGCCATCAGGCAAAAGGGGCCTCGACAGTACGCCACCACCGGCAGGTTCTTCGGCAACTCCGAGAGACGTTTCTTCAGCTCGCCCAAGGGGAGCGAGTACGCGTGGGGCAAATGGCCGCTGGCGAACTCTTGCGCCGGGCGGACGTCCAGCACGCGCAGCTCTCCCGCCTCGGCTCGCTTCAAGATCGTCAGGCGGTCGAGACCGTCAAGGTCGCTGGGGTGCTCGACGATCGATGCCAATGCAAGCTGCAGTTCGACCAGCCGCTCCTCCGCTTGGGCGCGAAGTGCGACCCACAGGTCGGCGACGCCAGTATCGGCAAGGCGATACAGGACGTATTTGCCGTCCTTGCGCGACTCAAGCAGGTGCGCTTGCCGTAGTTCCTTGAGGTGGGCGCTGGTCAGCTTGACGCTGATCCCCGCGTCGGCCGCAAGCACCTCAACCGCCTTTTCGCCCTGGCACAGCAATTCGATGAGTTCCAGGCGTTTCGGGCTCGAGAAGGCCTTGCCGATACGGGCGACCTGCTCATACAAATGGGTTTTTATCTCTCTCATNNGGCCGTACCGCATCATCCAATAAGAGACCTGATTTCGCCTGCTTGGGCACATCCTCCATCTCGAGCAAATCCGCCACGATCTGATAACTTGCAGCGCCGTTGTGGTCCTTGCCGTCGGCCACGATGAGCTGGTTGCCGTAGAAGACGGCCGGCGCCGGCAGCCCGGGAGCCAGGCTCGAAGGCAGCAGCTGAATCGGTACGCGGTAGGTATTCGCCACTTCGGCGGCCACTTGCAGGTTGCCGTTGCAGCGCTGCCCTGGCGGGTCTTTGGCGATGAAGGTGAGCACTTTCACCCCCGACGCAGTTTGCGCCCCCGGGACGGCCATCGATACATTGGCCGCTGAAACGGAACCGGCCAGCGTGGCGGCGAACAGGAAAGCAGAGAGTTTGATCATGGCTTGTCTCGTGGATCTGATGTTTGATGTTGGTTTCGATAAAACCCTGGCACGTGTTGGGCGCGGATGGGTTAGGTGGATTATGGAATCAATCTAAAGGATGTTGGAATGATTGTCAAAGAAAATTTGGCGTTGCTGTCAGTCGGGCCTTGCTTGCGGGGCTAGCTGGAACCGTCCGGCATCATGCGAGGTGTTGGCCCGCCTCCCAATGGTGCGCCACAGACTTGCGCTGCGGCATAAACTGGTCCGTGCCAGTGAAGGCATGACATCCTGTCGTGCCCCGGGCGCAGTATTTCGCCAACAGGGAGTAGAGATGAATAAAGTGACCTTTCTTTTCGCCGCAATTTTGATTGCAATGAGCGGTTCAGCCCTCGCCGATCACCATATGAAGGGGGAAAAGCCGATGGGCATGAAAATGATGGACACCAATGGGGACGGAATGATCTCAAAGGACGAGTTCATGAAGCAGCATGAAATGATGTACGAAAAAATGAAGAAGAATAGTGCAGGAATGGTGGATATGAAGGACATGGAAAAAATGCAACGAGAAATGACCGCGATGCACAAGGATATGATGAAGGACGATAAGAAAAAATAAGCGGCGTTCAACCCGGCGACGGTCCGGTGTTTCCCGCCAGTGCCGTTGCAGGACTTTCTTTCATCCGTCGCTTGCGGCGTTCACGCGGGTTCGGCGGTCCCTCCAACCAGGATGGCATCGCCTTCGATGGCGGTGCGGATCAGGCATGCGCCGCCGGTCACGCGGCCCTGCAGCAGCGTGATGCCGTGGCCCAGCGCCGCTGTCAGCGCGCCAGCCGCGACGCCCGTGGCGCGGTCTTCCAGCGCCGGGTCCGGATGGTTGAAGTTGCGTCCCTCGTAGCGGCCGTCCCCCAGCCGGCAGTACACGTAGCAGCCGTTCACGCCGCTCGCCTTGCCCCATTCGGTCACCAGTACCAGGTTCGGGCGCAACCCGTCCAAGGTAGCGGCGTCCTTCACCTCGATCAGCAGCTTCGGGCTGCCTATCGAGGCCACCCGCGGGCTTGACGCCAGCACGATGCCGGGCGCGTCCAGCAGGCGCGCCACCAGGCCGGGCCCGATTTCTACCTGCGGCGCCTGCTGGCGCGCCAGTTGCACGAAGAATGCGTTCCCCTCACGCGACAGCACCATTCGCTGCCCGCGCAGCGCGGTCTCGACCACGATCGATGCCTCCATCCCCTGGCGCGCGAACAGCACGTACGCCGCCGCCAGCGTCGCGTGCAGGCACAGCGGGCTGCGCGTGTGCGGGTAGAAGTAGTCGAGGCTGCAGGCCACGCCCGGCTCGCCGCCCGGGTCGAGGAACACGCAGGTGGTGTTGCGGGCGCGCGTGAACGCGCGGCGCGCGTCCTCGTCGGAGCGGTCGCCTTCGATCACGAAAGCCCGGTTGCCGTCGCCGGGATGTTCGCCGAAACACTTCAATTCTTGTATCTGCATCGCTCGTCTTGATAGAGGGGGGGCAGGGACCGCATTGACACCTTAATGCGTAACGGCATGCGGCGACTTTGCCAGCCAGCTTTCCAGGAATTGCACGCATACCCGCACATTGGCCGCCGCTCCCAACCGGGTCGGATAGATAGCCCACACGTCCGCTTCCTGGCTGTATTCCGGAAGTACCCGGATCAAACGCCCGTCCGCAAGGCTCGCACCGACATCCCAGATCGAGCGCAAGATAATGCCATGGCCATCGATCGCCCATTGATGTACCAGTTCGCCATTGTTTGTCGACAGGGCGCCGCTGACCCGTACCGCTTCCGGGCCGTGCGGGCCGGCCAGCTTCCAGCGTCCGAAATCCTGGTCGCGTTCGCGGATTGCGATGCATTGGTGTCGCGCCAGTTCGGCGAGTTGCTGCGGGACGCCATTGCGCTCGAGGTANNTCGACCGGCCGGTCCAGCAACTCAAGCCGCACCTCCAGTTCGGGATATTCACGCGCCAGCGCAGAGATGGCCGGCGCGACCCGGTTGCGCCCGAACCCTGAACTGGTACACAAGCGCAACAGCCCGCGTGGTGAATTCCCTTGCCGGGAAATAGCCGCGCCGAGCTGGTCGACGTCATCGAGGATGCGCTGCGCCCACTGGCAGACAACGCTGCCTTGGTCGGTCAACGAGATCTTGCGCGTAGTCCGGTGCAGCAATCGCACTTGCAGGGTCTTTTCCAAAATGGCGATGCGCTTGCTCACCAGCGCATTCGAGACCCCAAGCTCCAGCGCCGACGCAGCGAAACTCTTCTTGCGCACGACAACGCAGAACAGCCTGAGGTCTTCCAGCAGCGGCTGGTTGATCTTAAGNNACTATTCACCAACCGCGCAAGGCTATCGCTATGAAAACCCACAAGATCGCAGTCATCGCCGGCGACGGCATCGGCAACGAAGTCATGCCGGAAGGCTTGCGCGTGCTGCAAGCGGCCGCGCGCAAGTTCAACATCGCGCTCGAGTTCACCACCATGGAATGGGCCAGCTGCGACTACTACCTCAAACATGGCCAGATGATGCCGGACGACTGGCGCCAGCGCCTCGACGGCTTCGAGGCCATCTATTTCGGCGCCGCCGGCATGCCGCACCTGGTGCCCGACCATATCTCGCTGTGGGGATCGCTGCTCAAGTTCCGCCGCGATTTCGACCAGTACGTCAACCTGCGCCCGGTACGCCTGATGCCTGGGGTACCGTGCCCGCTGGCCAACCGCAAGCCGGGCGACATCGATTTCTACGTCGTGCGCGAAAACACCGAAGGCGAATATTCTTCGGTGGGCGGCAAGATGTTCGACGGTACCGACCGCGAATTCGTGGTGCAGGATGCCATTTTCACGCGCAAGGGCACCGACCGGAT
>CXWL01004045.1_pt1 | contig 44351 bp, 43 predicted proteins | sample 590931 | NCBI WGS metagenome assembly CXWL01 (sample SAMEA3498368, study PRJEB10139) | groundwater metagenome | biome: water well; material: biofilm material | place: Germany | collected 2015-04-27 | reverse complement strand
ACCCGCCCGGAGTCCACTTATAAATCGGGGAAAGTTGTTCAAACAAACGGAGCCACTTCTAACCCACCTCCCTGCTTCATCGCACAACGCCCCCCGACAGGAAACTGTTCAGTGGCGAGGAAAACGAATTTCTGGAGTACCTGCGACGATTTCACCAGCATGTTATGCAACATCGGGCGGAGCATCCGCAGGTTCATGATTTCGGCGACCTTTTTGACCGGCATGCGGAAAAGGTTCGCCTGGCGGAACTATTTACGGATGAAGTTCATCTGACCGATCGGGGTAACCATATCGTGGCAAGCGAGATCTGGTCCCGAATCTCGAAATCGAGCACACGATAACTTGAGAGATCCAACGTCCGGTCGGGAATTCAGGAGCAGACCAAGCCCAGGGCCAAATCCGCCTGTGCAGATAGCGACTGCGAATGCCCGACCCAGTCTCCGCTTGCTCTTGCGGGCCGCGCTTTACCGCCTGCCAGGCAGTTGGCAACTACGCATCAAGACCGTAAAGCGCTCGGTTCTGCGGCAACACGATTGGGCCCGACCAATCAAGCGAACCAGATTGGCTGAAGAAGGCTACATACGCGAAACGCTCGGCCGGCAGCGTTCCCTGCCCGGACGCAGGCGCATCGCCATCTACAGCCTGCACCATTTCTCCGGCGTCGAATATGGCCTGGCGATGTCCTTGCACCTGAGGGGACACGATGTTCGAGGCATTCTCTGTGACGGCCTGCTCCCCCTATGCGAACTGAGCCTCGGGCCGAATATCAGGCCGCCATGCGAATCGTGCATCGCGCATCTCTCGCGGTACGAGGACGCGTTCGGCTTCCAGTACGGGCGGCTCACGGACTTCCTGTCCGAAGAGGATCGCGCGCGCGCCGAGACACTGGTGTCTGAAACCCCGGAGGATGCCCGTTTGACCATGATGGTAAACGGCGTGCCCGTGGGGCGCCTCGCGCGGCGCGAAATTCAGCGTTACTACCGCGGATTCATATTTGACCCGCCCCGCGATCCGGCTTTTCGGCATTGGCTGGTATCAGCAGTGCTGCTGACCTGGCTGTCGGAACGCTGGCTGGACCGCGTCCAGCCCGATATCGTCGGGGTTTGCAGCGGCAGGACTTTGCCGACAGCGTGCGTATTCGAGGTCGCCCGCCAGCGGGGAGTCCGCACCGTCACCTGGGACGGCACGGCAACCCACCCGGATGCGCTGATGTTCAGCCATGACCGACCGGCCACGGAAATTCCACTCGACGACGCCTGGAAGCGCGCGGCTGAGACGCCCTTGTCGGCGCGGCAGATCGCCGAGCTGGATGCGTTCCTTGGCGACTGGTCCCGCAGCCGGAACACTCCTTTCCCCTACAACCCGGATCCAGTGGAAGACGAGGCACTGATACGGTCGGAACTCGGTCTGCGCTCCGGCATTCCGATTGTGGCGGCATTCACCAACACGTCCTGGGACATCGCCGTTATCGATCGCGACGTCGGATTCGACAGCATGTTCGCCTGGCTCTTCTCGCTGGTCGAATACGCCGCCGGGCATCCGGAGATCTTCCTGGTCGTGCGCGCCCATCCGGCCGAGAAGAAAGTTCCGGCGGAGCTGCAGTCGCGCACGCCCGTCGGCGCGGAACTCAGAAAGCGTTTCCAGCCGCTCCCCGCCAACGTCAGGATCGTCGAGGGAGACAATCCGGTCAGTTCCTATACCCTCGCAAGGATGGCGCGGGTGAACATGGTGTACGCGTCGCGCTTCGGCCTGGAACTTGCCGTCAGAGGCATGCGGCCGTGGATTGCCGGCGCAGTTACCTATCGGGGCAAGGGATTCACCCTCGACCTGGAATCCCGGGAGCACATGATCGGGATGCTGGACCGCCAAGCGCGCCAGGATCACCTGTCCGAGGCACAGACCGGGCTGGCGCAAAGATTCTGCCATCTGTGGTTCTTCAGGTACGAAGTTCGCTTGCCGCTCCTGCGTCCGGCCGACAAGCGGTTCTCACTGGGAAGCTTTCGCGATCTCGGACCGGGGGGTGACCCGGCCATGGAGAACATCTGCGAAGCCTTCGTTTCGGGAAAATCTTTTCTGGACCTGAATGCTCCAGGCCGTTAGATGGTCGTTCCTCCACCGCGCCCTGCATCTTGCCGGCGGAGCATGGTTCAGGATGAGAGGACGCGTCGACAATAGCGCCCGGATTGAACTTGCGAGCATCCGGCGCGTACTGGTTGTCAGGCTGGATGGAATTGGCGACGCCGTTCTCACCACGCCTTTCCTGCGTGCGTTGCGGGACAATCTGCCGGGCGCCTGGATTACGCTGCTGGTGCGGCCTGCGATCAGGAATCTTGTTGAACTTTGCCCCCATGTGAATGAAGTCCTCACGTACGAGCCCGCCGGTTCGCGATACTGGCGCAGCTTTCAGGCAACTTCGAGGGCGTTAAATCTGGCCCGCACGAATCTCTGGCAGCACGACTATGACCTTGCGATCGCTCCTCGATGGGATATCGATTCGCACTATGGATCGATGGTCGCATTCCTGAGCGGGGCGCAGCAACGCCTTGGCTACTCGGAAAAGGTGACGGAGGAGAAGAGCCGCCTGAACGCCGGCCTGGACCGCCTGCTTACTCACGCGATCGATGGCGGGGAATCCAAGCACGAAGTCGAAAGGAATCTGCAACTCATCGTCATGATGGGTGGAGCGGTCAAACAGGATCGGCTGGAGCTGTGGTGCGCAGAGGCCGACGAACTTTTCGCGGATAGAATTCTGGCAGGATGTGATGTACATGACGGCGACCTTTTGATTGCGGTGGCTCCAGGGGCCGGCCATCCGCGGCGGATGTGGCCTATCGCCAATCTCGTCGAATTCGGCGCCTGGGTCGAAAGGATTCATGGCGGCCGGCTTGTGGTTGTCGGCGGTCGGGAGGACGGGCATCTGGCCCAGGAGTTGCGGCTCCGCCTCGGCAAGTCGGTCATCGATACGGTCGGGCGGACAAGTTTGCGCGCGACGGGCGCCCTGTTGAAGCGCTGCGGCCTGTTCGTCGGCAATGATTCCGGCCCGATGCACCTGGCCGCGGCCGCGGGGCTGCCGGTGATCGGGATATCCTGCCATCCGCTGGGCGGCTCGCCCGGGCACGTGAATTCTCCCGCCCGCTTCGGGCCGTGGCGCGTACCCCATATCGTCCTGCGTCCCGCCGAGGCTCTCGATCCCTGTTCGGACGCGTGCATTTCCGAAGAGGCCCATTGCATCCGGGGAGTGCCGGTCCGGCAGGTCAAGGAAGCCGCATCATCGCTTTTACCGCGGCTGGAGCGCGCGCTGCGATGAAGACCTTTCGAATGCTGCGAACGCTCGCCGCCGAGATCATCGCCGCGGCGCCGCGCAATGCGGCGGCGAGCATCCTTCTCACCCTGTCGTTGAGTGCAGCCGAGGTCGCCAGCCTCGCGATGCTCATTCCGCTGCTCGTCCTGGTGGGCGTAGGCAAACCTTCTTCCGAACTCCAGTCGGCCGAATGGCTTTCCTCGGTGTTTTCGGCATTGGACATGGCCCCGACGCTGGGCGGCGCACTGGTCCTGTTCGCGGGCGTCGCCGGTCTTCGCGCGCTTCTCATGCGATGGCAGTTGTCGGTCAATGCCGGCGTGCGGGAAGACGTCACCGCGAACATGCGCGTCCGGGTGTACCGGGCGATCGCGAGGGCCGAGTGGAAATTCCTCGTGACGCGCCGGCCCTCGGAGTTCGTCAACGCGCTCGTGAACGAAATCGGGCGAGTCGGGTCGGCAGCCTACCAGGTCGTCGCATTGAGCGTGGCGGTATCGGTGGCTCTCGTATACCTGGGCGTGGCGCTTCATCTTTCGCCCGTCATGACGCTGATGGTGCTCGTGAGCGCAGCGTTGATGGCATGGGTCCTGCGCGGCAGCATGACCCATGCGCAGGCCACGGGAAGCCGGGCCTCCGCGGTCCGGGGCAAGCTGCACGCCGCCGCTACGGAGCACGTTGCCAGCCTCAAGACCGTCAAGAGCTACGGCGCGATCGAGCGCCACGACGAACTCTTCGTTGGACTTTCGCATGAAGTGCACGATGCGAGCCTCCGGGTCATTTCGGGGCAGAGCGAATTACAGCAACGCCTGGAGTTCGGGTCCACGGTGCTGCTGGCAACCATTGCATACCTGGCCCACGAAATGCTGCGGGTGACGCCAGCGCAACTGCTTGTCCTGCTGTTCATATTCGCGCGCCTGATGCCCCGCCTGACGTCGATCTACCGGCAGCTGCAGGCGCTGGCGGGCATGCTGCCCGTAGTCGAAGCGGTTGCCAGGCTCGAGCGCGATTGCCTGGCGATGGCCGAGCCCGAGGCTTCGCAGATCTCCGATCCGTCCTTCGAAAAGTGCATCCGCCTCGAAGGGGTCTCGTTCAACTATCTGCAGCGGGCCGATACGCCCGCCGTATGCAATGCGGACCTGGAGATTCCCGCGGGACTGACCACCGCGATCGTGGGGCCGTCGGGGGCCGGCAAGACGACGCTTGCGGACCTGCTGATCGGACTTCTCTCGCCGACTGGCGGGCGCATCCTGGTCGATGGCGCACCGTTGCCTCACGACCGCCTGGCGGCGTGGCGGCGGCACGTCGGCTATGTTGCTCAGGAAACCATGCTGTTCCACGACACGGTTCGCGCAAACCTCCTCTGGGCCAATCCCGGCGCCAGCGAAGAAGACTTGTTGCAGGCCTTGCGGCTTTCCGCTGCAGACGATTTCGTCGCCGGGCTGCCGGACGGGCTGGACACGATCCTGGGCGAACGCGGCGTACTCGTGTCCGGCGGCGAGCGGCAGCGCCTGTCGCTCGCGCGCGCGATCCTGCGCCGGCCGCGGATGCTGGTGCTCGACGAAGCGACGAGTTCGCTGGATTCCGAGAACGAGCTGCGGATTCAACAGGCCATCGAGAGCCTGCACCAGCAAATGACCATCGTGGTCATCACCCATCGCCTGTCGACCATCCGGCACGCGGACCTGATTCACGTTCTGGAACACGGCCGGATTGTCGAGTCGGGCTCCTGGGATGCGCTCATGGCCCGTCCCGGCGGCCGCTTCCGGAAGCTCTGCAGGGCCCAGGGGATCGACGACCGTCCGGCGTTGCGGCCAGTCCCGTTCCCCGTCGCCGCGCCGTAGACCAAGATCGCCTGGAGCGGCCCATGCGGCGAGGAGACGAGGCATCGTGAAAGTCGGTTTTGTCGGGCTGGGAAAGCTGGGATTGCCGTGCGCCGAGCAGATCGCCTCCCGGCATGAGGTGATCGGCTACGACATCGCGCCGCGAACCTCAACGGCGATTCGCATCGCCGCAGACCTCGCCGGATGCGTCGCGGGTTGCCGGCTTGTTTTCCTCGCCGTACCCACGCCGCATGCTCCCTCGTACGACGGCTCGCAGCCGTCGGCACACCTGCCGAACAGGGATTTCGACTATCGGGCGGTGTCGGATCTCCTCGAAACCCTCAATGGTCTTCTCGACCGCGGCCAGCTGGTGGTCCTCATCAGTACGGTTCTTCCGGGGACGATTCGGGCGCATCTTGCCCCCCATGCGCGGAACTACCGGTTCATCTACAACCCGTATTTCATTGCGATGGGCAGCGTGGCCTGGGACATGGTCAATCCCGAGATGGTTCTCATCGGAACGGAAGACGGAGAATCGACGCAGGACGCCCTGGAATTGATCGATTTCTACGGGACGCTGATGCAGAACGACCCACGCTATGTCGTCGGCACCTGGGAGGAAGCGGAAGCCATCAAATTGTTCTACAACACGTATATCAGCCTGAAGCTATCCTTCGTGAACATGATCCAGGATGTCGCGGAGCGGATCGGCAGCATGAATGTCGATGTGGTCACCGATGCGCTCGCCTCCAGCCGGCTGCGCATCACGGGACCGAAGTACATGCGTGCCGGCATGGGGGATGCCGGGCCCTGCCATCCGCGCGACAACATCGCATTGCGTTTTCTCGCCGAGCGGCTGCACCTCGGATACGACCTTTTCGACGCGATCATGGCCAGCCGGGAGACCCAGGCGATGCATCTCGCCGAGTGCCTCGTACACCATGCCCGGGAGTCCGGACTTCCCATCGTCATTCACGGGAAATCGTACAAGCCGGACGTTCCGTATACCGACGGCAGCTACAGCCTGCTGGTCGGCCACTTTTGCACGCGCATGGGATGCCCCCCGGTCTATGTCGATCCGCTCACCGGGGACATGGCGACGCAGGAACTTGGAACGCCCCCCAGGGGCGTGTTCCTGCTGGCCCACAACCCGCAGGTGACCTTCAAATACACTGGCCGTCCGGGGCAGCGTGCGCAGTACTGTGAATTCGGCGCCGGCAGCATCGTGGTCGATCCCTGGCGCGAATGCGGCCCGATTCCCGGCGTCCATGTCATCCACTACGGCAACACCCGTGGCCGCGACATCCGAGTTCCATAAGTCAATTTCCCTTCCGGCAGGGTCTGAACCCGTATTGAAGCGGATCCTTCGCAAATTCGGATTGCTGCCGCTGGCCGGATGGTTGCGCCACGAACTGCCTCGCGAGCACCGCTTCCGTCGCTTCCGGGCCCGGTATGGAGAGCTGTTGCGGCGCCGGGCGCCAGGGTCGCCCCAGGCCAGGACCGCATTGTTGGTCACTGGCCCTCATACCAGCCTGCTGGTGGACTTGTGGCTGATCAAGGGATTGGAACTCGCCGGCTATGCCACGGTCGTGATGGCTCTGGACGCAAGGCACTGGGATCGCTACTACCGGCTGGCCGGGGCAAGCCACGTCCATGCATGGAACGATTTCCGCGGCTCGCTCGATCACCTGGACGAAGCGAAAGCCATCGTTGAACGCAGCCCGTCGCAGCAGGACATTGCCCGGTTCGAATACGCCGGGGCGCGCGTTGGAAGAATTGCCCTGTCGACCGCGCTTCGCGAACTGCGCCTCGGAACGCTCCAGCTCGAATCATCGCCGGCCCAGCGGCAGCATCTCGCGGATCTGCTTGCGCGCTCGATGGCGCTCGCGGACGCCGCGCGCGAACTCCTGCGACGGGTCGCGCCCGATTTCGCCGTCTTCTACGACATGGTCTACCTGCGCCGGGGAGAGCTTTTCGACCTGTGCCTGCAGGATCGCATCCGGACCGTCGTCTGGCACCCGGCGCACAAGAACAACCACCTGATCCTGAAGACCTATGGGCTGGAAAACCGGGAGGACCATCCCGTTTCGCTGTCGCCGGATTCCTGGAGCCTGATGGAGCGCATGGCGTGGACCGATGCGCGGCGCGCGAGGCTGCGCAGCGAGCTGTCGGGTGCCTATGCGCGGGGCGACTGGTACGGCGAGAGCGGAACGCAATTCTCGAAGCGCGTGCTCGCGCGCTCGGAGGTCCGGACCCGATTGGGCCTGGATCCAGGCAGGAAGACTGCCTTCATCTTTGCGCACATCGCCTGGGACGCGCCGCTATCGTGGGGCGAGAGCCTGTTTGAGTCCTACGAGCAGTGGTTGATCGAAACCGTGCGTGCCGCCTGTCGCAACGACAAGGTGAATTGGGTGATCAAGATTCACCCGGCAAACGTCGGCAAGCAGTTGAAGGAGCAGTACCTGGGGGAACCCGCCGAACAGGTTGCCCTGCGCCGGCAGGTCGGGGCGCTGCCGCCACACGTCGTCCTGCTGCGCGCAGACAGCGAGATCAGCACGTTCGCTCTGTTCGAACTGATGGACTATTGCCTCACCGTTCGAGGCACGATTGGCATCGAGGCGGCAAGCCTGGGCATTCCGGTCATTACTGCCGGCACGGGGCGATACGATCGAAGAGGCTTTACCGTCGACTCCGCGTCTCGCGGGCAATACCTCGACAGGATTCGCCGCATCCAGGATATCGCGCCGCTTGCCCCGCCGGCGCGCGAATTGGCCGAGCGCTTCGCCTACGGCGTTTTCGTGTCGCGGCCGTTCCCGCTTGAAGCCATTTCGCTGGAATTTTCAGAAGAAGCCGGCCCGAAGAGCAATTTCACGAGGAGCTGCATCAATGCCGGCTCGGCTGAAGCGTGGCATAGCGCCAGGGACCTGGCGCTGCTTGCCCGGTGGCTCGGAGATCCGCAAGGCGCGGAATTCCTGATGCCGATCGTCGAGAAACAGGAGGCGGGCCATTAACGTTCGCACGACTCTGCGCCGGTCGCTGCACAGCATGGGATTGCTGGCCGCATCGCGCCGGGCCAGGCGTTTCTGCGAGGCCCTGGGCCCGTCTCACTGGTCCCGCCTTCAGCAGCAACGCATTGAGTTCGAACTGTTCAGGGCTGTCAACGCCCATGCGCTTTGCGCCGGGGAGCCGGGCCCGGCGACGACCGAACGAAGGACCGCGCTCCTGGTCGGCACGCCCTCCCGGCCGCTCGAAACCCAGGTGTGGCTCACCAAGGCGCTGGCGCTCGCCGGTTTTGCGCCGACCGTTCTGCTGGATGACGACCGCCGGCATCGGCGCCGGTATTACCAGCTCGCTGCTGCAAGGAAAACCTGCCTGTGGAGTGAATTCTCCGACGATCTCGACCTGACCGACGCCGCCGGGGAGATGATCGAGCGCTCCGGCTCCATCGACATGCTCATCGGCCAGGAATATGCCGGTGCCCGGGTCGGGCGGGTGGCGGCTTGCTCGGCCATGCGCGAACTGCGAACGGGCACGCTCGACCTTTCGGAACGCAGGACACGGAGCGTCGTCGCCATGCATTTGAGCGCGGCGATGTCGTGCGCTGTTGCGGCTCAAAGAATCGTGGCAAGACTGCGTCCGGCGGTGGCGATAGTCGCCGATTGCGACTACACACCGCTTGGGCCGATATTTGACGTGTGCCTTTCACAGGCCATCGATGTCATCAGCTACGACGCCACGCATAAAAGCAATGCCCTGATTTTCAAACGCCACACGCAGGAGAGCAGGACCGAGCATCGTTCGTCGCTATCGAAGGCAACGTGGGAAGCGATTCGGGGACTTCCATGGAGCGAAGCCTTGACGCAACGATTGCAGCGCGAGTTGCAAAGCGGATACGAGACGCGCGACTGGTATAGCCAGGCGGGAACGCAATTCAAGTGCCGCCATCACGAAAGCAACGAACTGCGCGACTTGCTGGGACTTGATCCAAAAAAGAAGACGGCTTTCATTTTTCCCCACATATCCTGGGACGCTCCGCATGCCTGGGGCACCCAACTGTTCAATGGCTACGACCATTGGCTCGTCGAAACGGTCAGGGCTGCCTGCTTGAACGACCGTGTCAACTGGGTCATCAAGGTCCATCCGGCAAACGTAAAAAAAAGCGCCCTTTCAGGCAAGCATCAGGTAAGACCCGCGGAGCTGGTGACTCTGCGAAGGCACTTCGACTCCCTGCCACCACACATCTTCGTCATGCCGGCCGACACCCGGGTTTCCACCGATTCCGTGTACCCGATCATGGACTACTGCTTGACCGTTCGCGGAACGGTCGGCATCGAAGCCGCGGCTCGCGGCATACCCGTAATAACGGGCGGCACCGGCCGCTACGACCACTGCGGCTTTACCATCGATTCGGAGACGCCCGAACAGTATCTGGAGAGGATTGCCCGCATCGAAGCGCTGCCGCCGCTGACGCCTGAGCAGCGGGAGCTGGCGCAAAAATATGCGTATGGCCTCTTCGTAATGCGGCCATTGCAGTTGAGCAGCCTGACATTGCGCTTCTACCAGGGTGGAAGCGAATTCGAGCCCGGATACGTGCGCAACGAGAGCCGCATCGTGGCCGGGTCCGGGCATGACTTGAACCGCGCCTCCGACATCGAGGCCCTCAAGCGATGGCTGAACGACCCGACCCAGGCCGACTTCCTGATGCCCGGGGCATGACACAGCCCCGCAAGGCCGTCCTGTCCATGGTCCTCGGCTCGCGCAATGACGCGTACATGGGCAATTCCCGCTGGCGGCTCAATACGGCGCTCAACTACGTCGCAAAGCAGGCCGAAGAGCTGGGCCGGCTCGAGGACGTGGAAGTCATCGTCACGGACTGGGGCAGCGAAATCCCCCTGCAGGAGGCCCTTCTGCTGAGTCCTGCCGCGGCCAGGATCGTGTCGTTTCTCGCGGTGCCCCCGGGAATTGCCCGGGAGCTGCAAAAGGACAGTCCGTTTCCCGAGGTCCTGACGGTCAATGCCGCCGCCCGGCGCGCGCGCGGCCAGTACATCGGGCGCATCGACCAGGACACGCTGGTCGGCAAACGCTTCCTGGCGACTTTCTTCGAGCTGCATGAAGGCCGCGGCAAACTGGAGGTGCCGCTGTCCTCGGCGCTGTTGTTCGCCAACCAGAGGATGGTTCCCTACAGGTTTGCCGTGCGGTGCCCGTCTCTATGGGCGGTCGAGAAGTTCATTGGCAGCTACGGCCGCCGCCTCAAGATCGAGATGTCCGCCCGCCGTCCCTTTTACAAGCACGGCGTGGGCATCTGGCTCGTCCACAGAAACCTGTGGGACGAATGCGGCGGCTACGACGAACGGATGATCTACGCGAATTTCCAGGAAATGAACATGATTGCCCGGCTGATGGCGACCCATGAAATGGTCAACCTGGGCAAGCTTGTCGACTATGATTTCTATCATATCGAGCACTATCACTCCCTGGAGCCGCGCCACTCCGCGAGATACCGCAAGGTGAATCCGGGAAACCGGTTCGCCAGGCCGGAAAGCATGCACCCGAATGGTCCGGACTGGGGACTCGCGCAGTATCCGCTCAAGGCGCTGCCGTATGGCGGCAGGATCGACGAGGCGGCCGGCTCGAAAACCCGGTTCGAGAACCAGAAGTACCGGTTCCTGCTCGCGCTGGTGGGCGTGCAATACGCCTGGGACCGCGCGATCTTGTCTTTGCTGGGGGCCGGACAGTCGTTGCTGGCATTCTTCGCGCTCTGGAAGCACCGCGCCGGGGTTGCCCGGCGCACGGTGGATGGCGAACCCGTCGCCGCATGGCCGCGCCTGCTGGTGACGCGCTGGAAGCAGAGAAAGCCGCAGCCATGACCCGCACCTTGCGCTCGAGCTTGCGGCGCGTCCTGCAGTCGGCCGGATTGCTTGGCGCGGCGCGCCAGCTTCTGCGAAGCACCGGCCGGTGGTATCGGCTTGTCCGGCGCCCGGATGCCCGCCGCCGCGCGCATGCGGACCGGCAACGCCTGCGGCGCTTCAAGGCGCAGCACGGAGACGCGCTCGCGGGATGCATGGGCACGTCAGGCCGGCAGGAGAAGAAGGTGCTGATCATGAGCCGCCTTTTCCGTCACATGGAAACGCAGTTGGCCATGATCAAGGCCCTGGAGCTTGCCGGGTACCGGCCCATCGTACTCATCGCACCGAACCAGGCGCTGGTCCGGGACTGCCTGCGCTGGGCCGGCGTCGGGGAAATCCGCGAATGGAGCAGGTTTGTCGATCGCCTGGACTTTTCCGTGGCCGCGGAGAAAGTCGTGGCGGGGTGCGAATCGGTGGAGGACCTCGTGGCGTTCGAGCATGCGGGCAGCCGCTGCGGGAAAGTCGCCGCGTCCAGCGCCCTACGCGAGCTTCGCGCGGGCAACCTCGACCTGAAATCGCCCCAGGTGAGGCTGATTGTCGGCAACCGGCTGGCGTCGGCGATGGCGGCCGCAACCGCGGCCCGGGCCTTGCTCCACGACGTGCGCCCCCAGCTGATGCTGTCTTCCGACGTGGAGTACACGCCAGGGAGCGAGCTATTCGACAACTGCATGGAAAACGGCGTCGACGTGGTCACCTATCGCGTCGGCCACAAGAACAACACACTCCTCCTGAAGCGGTATTCCCCCGGAAACAGGGACCAGAACCCCGTGTCCCTGTCGGACGAATCCTGGGAGTTGCTCAGGACCATGCAGTGGAGCGACGCCCATCGCAACGCGCTGCGTGGGGAGCTGTACGGCTGCTACGCCAGCGCCAACTGGTATGGCTCGGCGGGGACCCAATTCGGCACCCGGCTGGTGGACGCCGGCGCAATACGCGAACGGCTTGGCATTTCCCCTGGAAAGAAGACCGCGCTCATCTTTCCCCATATTCCATGGGACGCGCCGCTGCGATGGGGCCGGGACCTGTTCCCCAGCTCCGAGGAATGGCTGGTGGAAACCGTGCGCGCGGCCGGCCTGAACGACAACGTGAATTGGGTCATCAAGATCCACCCGGCGAATGCCGGCAAGCGCGGGAAGGATGGCCCCCGGGAACCCGTCGAAATAGCCACGCTCCGGCGCCGCTTCGGCAAATTGCCTCCCCATGTCCGCGTGATTCCCCCGGATAGCGATATCAGCACCTACTCGCTGTTCGAAATCATGGACTACTGCGTGACCGTGCGCGGCACGGTCGGCATCGAGGCGGCGAGTTTCGGCATACCCGTGATCACCGCGGGTACCGGCCGCTATGAGCGAAAAGGGTTCACCATCGACCCGGAGTCGCGCGAGCAATACCTGGACAGGATCGCCAGGATTCACGAAATCGGGCGCCTCTCCCCGGCGCAGCGGGAACGGGCGGAACGTTTCGCCTACGGCATCTTTCTCCTCCGGCCTTTCCCCCTTCGCGCGATTTCCCTTGAATTCAGCAACGAACCCGGGATCGAGGCGGGATTCACCAGGACTCGCCTCAACATAACCGCCAGGGATGGCTGGAACCGCTCTCCCGATCTCAAGGCGCTCGCGCATTGGATCGGCAACGCCCGCAATCCGGATTTTCTGAGTGAATCCGACCCGCGCTGAAATGCTGCATATCGTGTGCGAGCGGGACGTCGGATTATTCAATCTGGTCCTCGGCGTGATTTCCCATGTCCACTGGGCGTTGAGCGAAGGCCGGATCCCGATCGTCTTCTTCGGCCGGAATACCTGCTACTGGACGCCGCGCGGCTATCGCGGCAGCGATTCGGTGTGGGAGTACTACTTCGAGCCCGTCGTTCGCGAATATCCGGCCGCCCGGATTCCTCCTCACGTTCGCCAATGGATTGCCGACAATCCCCGGATGAAGGGAGCGAACGACGAATTCGCCGATGAATTCGCGTTCGTCTCAGGAAGCGGCGCATGGCACGTCCAGTTCGACGGCGAGCGGGTCAGGGGCCCCAAGCACGGGACCGCGCGTCGCAAGACGCGGCAATTGGCAAGCGCAATCGTGCGCGAGTACATCAGGCCGAGGTCTTACATCGCCGAAAAGGCCGACCTGTTTGCGCGCCGGCACATGGCCGGCCGCCATGTCATCGGGGTACACCTCCGGGGAACGGACGCCATCGATCTCCCCGGCAGATTCGTGCGGCGACCGGGCGCGCAATTCCGCACGTGCTGCGCCATCCTGCGCCGCCTGCTCCGCAAGCAACCGGGCGGGCTGATCTTCGTCGCTTCCGACACGCAGGAAATCGTAGACCGGATGCGGGCCGTTTTCGGCGATCGCGTCATCAGTTACGACAGCATCCGGAACGAGGGCAGCGAACTCGTCGGGAAGGGTCCCCTTGGCGGCTCCATGCCGCCATTCCTGACGCAAGACCGCGACAAGGCCGCGCAGAGCGGCGAGGAAGCCGTGATCGAGTACCTGCTGCTGTGCCGGTGCGAGTACCTGGTGCACAACCTGTCCGCGATTCCGCGTTTAGTGCAGCTAAGCGTGCCGGACATGCCCGAAACGAATGTCGATGTGCCGACCGCGCTTCACCGCGCGGCGGCGGCCTGCCAGCGCCATGCCGCCACCTCCATGTCGCGTCCCGCCGTCTGGCTGCGCTGGGCAATTCTCGCGCGCGACAGGATTTCCGGAAAGCCCGTGCGAACCTGGTACCGCCTGTTGCGCGGCCTTTGGATCGAACGGTGGAACCGCCGGATCGAAAGAAACAGCCCGGCCGGCCAGCCATGACGGCCAAGCCAGCATCGCCGGCGCTGTCCTTGATCCTGTGCTCGCGCAACGATCAATACATGGGCAACTCGCGCTGGCGCCTGGCGACGTCGCTGAACTACCTCGCGGAGAATGTCGCACGCCTGGGCAGGGAATCCGAAGTCGAAGTGCTGATCGCGGACTGGGGCAGCAATCCGCCCCTGAGCGACGCGCTCGAACTCGGCGCGATTGCCGCCCGCCTGGTCAGGTTTCTCCTGGTGCCCCGCGAGCTGGCACTGCGGCTGCAGCAGGACAGCCCGTTTCCGGAGGTGCTCGCGCTGAACGCCGCTGCACGGCGTGCCGCGGGCGAATACATCGGGCGCATCGACCAGGACACGCTCGTGGGCAGCCGATTCCTGCAGGCTTTCTTCGATCTGCACGAGGGCAGGCGGCGCCTCGAATCGCCGCTGGACTCGACGCTTCTTTTCTCCGGCCACCGCCACGTTCCGTACCGGCTTGCGGTGCGCTGCCCTGCGCCCGGGGTCGTCGATCGATTCATCGAACGGCGCGCAACGACGCTGCCGGTGGAGGGCAGCGACACGACCAGCCCGTTCTACCTGAAAGCCGTCGGCATCTGGCTGCTGCATCGCCGGCTCTGGCATGAGTGCGGCGGCTACGACGAGCGCATGATCTACATGAACGGCATGGAAGCGAACATGATGCATCGGCTGATGAAGAAATACCCGATGGCCGATCTGGGCAGCTTGGTCGGCCACGATTTCTACCATCTGGAGCACTACCACCCGTGGGCGCTGCGGAAGACGTCAACGCACCGAAGGGTGAATCCCCATCTCCCGTTCCGGGAACCCGACCGGATGAACCCGAACGGTGAAGCGTGGGGACTGACGGCCCATGGCCTTCCGGAGGCAGCGCGTTCCACCAGGCAGGGTGGCGCGCCATCGCGCGCGGCGCCGGTGGCGCAATACTTGCTCCTCACGGCACTTGTCGACGCCCAGGGAATGTTCGATCGTGCCGTGAGGGCCTTCGGCACCTGGAGGATGCGGGCGACAACCGCCTGGCTGGCAGTCGAGGGGCGGCCCCTGCCCGCCTGGCCCCGCCTGCTGCACGATTTGTGGGTCGCGAAGCGGGCCGCGCGCGCGGCGCGCAGGCATCAGGGCTGAATCTGATTGTCCTTGAACTCCGAAGATATCGACCACCTGAATTTCCGCGGGTCGAGCGGCCCGAAGCCGTGAAAGAAGTCCGCCTTGATGTCATAGAGCAAAGCGGTGTTTCTCAGGTTCTGCGCTTCCACGATGACGTCCTTCAGCTCGTTGTCCCTCGAGATCGCGAGACCGCCGCCGTTCCTGCCGCCCTGACCGTCGACAAACATCATGACGTTGAGGGCGGGATGCTTCGATTTGTAGTAGCTGTCCCTGTGCGGCACGACTTGCGATCCCCTGCGGGTCATGTGCATCAGGAACGTGTCGCACCGGAGGTTCACGCGCCCGCCGTAGACCCGGCTGATCCGCCGCGAATACTCGGCTGAGCACAGGTAAGAGCGTAATTTCACCAGGCTGGAATATTTGCGGATGCTCCCCGGCGGCTCGGTATCGCCGCTGCCTCCCCACGTGAGTCCCGTATCGTAGCTTTTGGCAAGCGACCTCGGGGGATTGAACTCGTACCGGGCGGGCCACTGCGCCAGAAGTTCCTGGTGGAAATCGCTGGCAAAGAAATTCTCGACCAGGGCCCACCGGTGCTCCTGGAAATGGCCCGCGCAATTGTCCAACGCCTCGGTGATCCGGCACTCGGCCGCGCCCTGGTACCGCATGCCGCGGGTCAGAAATCGCAGCGCCCTGCGGTAATTCCGGACGAACGGAGAAAGTGCGATGAACATTCGCATCCTCGCCTGGTCCGGGCCCCGGGTATGCTCGGCGATGTAGCGCTCGGACGTATCAATGGCCATGGGCCGCTTTCACCATGCAGTGCGGCCGCCGTCGACGATGAGGTTCGCCCCCGTCATATACGAGGAAGCATCCGATACCAGGAACAGCACGGCCCCCTTGTAGTCGCCGGGCTTCGCCATGCGCCCGAGCGGAATGCGCGCCGTCACGTTGGCGACGAACACCGGATCGTGGCCGGTATTGACGCCGCCGGGAGAAAGGCAGTTCACGCGGATTCCCTTGTCCGCCCAGTAGGTCGCCAGGTAGCGCGTCAGGTTGATGAGGCCCGCCTTCGTCGTCGCATAGCCGATCGGCGTGTTGAATGCCGTGCCGGTGTGCGGATTCTTCACGCCTTCGTAGATGCGCTGGTCCGGACTGACATTGCCGACATCCGAGGCGATATTCAGGACGACGCCGGAGCGCTGGGCCACCATGACCCTGCCCACGGCCTGGCAGCACAGGAACGCGCCCGTGAGGTTGACCCGCAACGCCTCCTCCCACAGGTCCAGCGGATACTCTTCGAAGGGCGCGAAATATTCCGCGGCGCGCTGGCTGCCACCCTTGACGGTGAGGGCGGCGTTGTTGATGAGGATGTCGATGCGGCCGAACCGCGTCATCGCGGCAGCCACCATCGCCTCGACATCGGCCTTGCGCGTGATGTCGGCGCACACGCCCAAGGCCGCAACGCCGCATACGCGGGTCACCTCCGCGGCGGCACTCTCGGCTTCGGCGGCGGAAAGATCCACGATCACGACATGACCGCCCGCCTCGGCGATCGCTGCGGCGTGCTGCCGGCCGAGCAGGCCCGCGCCGCCGGTGATGACCGCGACGCGGCCGGAAAGATCGAAGAGTTCGGGCGCCGTTGCCGTCATCGCGTTGTCGTCATCCTTCCGCCTTGCCGGACATCACACCGGATGCCGTGCGCCGGAGGCGCGCGCCGGCGGCCACTCGCCCCGCTGCAGGGCGGCCAGGGCAGCTTCGAGCCGCGCAAGGCTGTCCGGGTAATCCAGCTCCACGACCGGCTCGTCGACGATGAAGGGAAGAATGCGATCGCCCGCCATCATGCTGCGCTCCAGGACCACCTCCGGCCGCACGATATCCACATAGCCGTTCTGCCAGTAGACCGCCGGCAGGCTCTGCCGGGGCGCGCAATAGGGCTCGGTCATGCCGTCGACTCGCAGCAGCGGTTCCAGTGTTCCCCCCACGATGGACCACATCTTATAAGGCGTCTGCTCGGCCAGGCCGACCGAACGCAGCGAGTGCGCCTCCGGATGGCGCAGCATGAGCTCGATGGCCTGGTCGATGAGCGCCACGCGCCGCACCGGCCCGGTGGGCCGCAGGTGCACGGCGAGTTCACAGCGGTAGCCCTCGTCGGCGCGCATGCGCTGCAGCGCATGCCGGAACACGTCCAGGTCCGTGGACAGATCCTGCGCCAGCTCGACCGGGCGCAGGAACGGGACTTCGGCGCCGAACGACCGCGCCACCTCGGCGATCTCCGCATCGTCCGTGGACACCACGGTGCGCGTGATGCAGCGCGACGCGAGCGCCTGTTCTATCGACCAGGCGATGAGCGGCTTGCCTCCCACGACGACCAGGTTCTTGCGCGGAATGCTTTTCGAGCCGCCGCGCGCCGGTATGAGGGCCAGTATTTCCGGCCGGGCCTGCTGCGCGCCGTTGGTAGACACAGGGTGTCTCACGCCAGTTGCACCGCGCGCCCGGTTTCCATCGACTCGCGCGCCGCAAGGGCCATGCGCAGGCTCTGCGCGCCTTCGCGCACCGGCACGAGCGGTTGCTCCTCTCCCCGGACGCAAGCGAGGAAGTGGCGGATTTCGTCGAGGAACATCTGGTTGCGCTCGAATCCGGCGAACGCAAATGACTCGGCAGGTTGCTTCGCGCCCTCAAAGACTTCCACCGTCAGCGCGACGAAATCAACCACGAGGGTTCCGCGATCCCCGACCACCTTGCAGGTACGCGCCGGCGGCCGCTGCAGGTAGTCCTGGTGCAGGTGGACCGGAACGGGGCGGCCGTCAACGACACACTCCATCAGAACGCTCGCCACGTCCTCGACGTCAATCTCGAGATTGCTCAGATGTCCGCCCAGCGCAAACACCCGCCGCGGGAGGCCGAACAGCCAGTAGAGGTAGTCGAACTCGTGGATCTGCGAGAGCACGACCCCGCCGCCAAGCGCGCGCTTCGATGCGTACATCGCGCGGTAGTCTTCGTAGGGGTGCCATCCAGGCAGATACTCCCCGATCTCGGCGCTGACGGCCAGCACCGATCCTATGCGGCGCTGCTGGAGCAGCGCGCGCAGTTGCCGCAGGCATGGATGGAACCGCATCTGATAGCCGACCAGCGCCACGAGCCTGCGCTGCTCGACCAGATGTGCAAGGGCATCCACGCCGGCCCAGGCAGCGGAAAGCGGCTTTTCGATGAACAGGTGACATCCAGCCTCTGCCGCAGCCATGGCCACTTCCAGATGCAGGCTGCTCGGATTGCAGATGAAGGCCATCGACGGCCGCTGCGCGAGCGCCTGCTCGAGGCTGTCGAACGAGCGCAGGTCATAGGCCGCCTCCAGGTCCGCGCCTTCCACGGCCTCGAGTTTCGAGGACAGCACCGGCGTTTGCCGCCGCACCCGATAGGCATCGATCTCCACATCCTTTCCCAGCAGCGCGCGCAAGTTGCGCGCGTGGCGCTGGCCGATGCCTCCCAATCCAACGACCAGCGCCCTCATGCACTGCGGCCCGAGGCCTGGCGCAGGTGTTGCCTGACGAAGCTCGCATAGCCGCGCGCCATGCCCAGATGGTCGCTGCCCGTGGCCGCCTGGAGGATGACAGGACGGTCATAGCCGATGCCCGCCAGCGCTGCGAAGAGCCCGGAGAAATCCGCGTCTCCCTGGCCCAGCGGCACGCTGCTTCCTCCGCGCTTGCGATCCTTGATATGCACGCCATGCAGCCAGGGGCCGACCGCGCGCACATCGGCAGCGAGGTCGTAGCCCTTCGCCGCCGCGTTGCCCGCGTCGTAGTAGATGCCCAGCGCGGAATGCGCGGCATCCCCGACCAGGGCGCAATAGTCGTCAGCAGGCAGCTCGGTCTCGAGCGCGATCGAGACGCCCTCGGCGTCCGCGATGGCGAGCGGTTGCCGCAGAGCGTCGAGCAGTTCCGCCCTTTCCTGCGCGGTGCGAATCTCGCAGGTCTCCAGAACCGGCACCAGGACGGTCCGGATGCCGAGGCTGGCGGCGTGGACGATCAACCTCTCGAGCACCTCTATGCTGCGCGCGCGTTCACCCGCGGAAACCCCGAAGAACGGATGGGCCATGAAATAGTCGGCGCACACCGAACGCAGCGCGATGCCCGTGTCCTCGATACGCCGGCGGATTCCCTCCCGGCCGGACGCGCTCCACAGGGGATTATCGAGGGCGCGGGGCTCTTCGAAGAGCCACTCGATAGCGTCGAAACCGCAGGCGCTCGCCTGTTCGAACTCCGCCTCCCAGGAGGCCCACGGAAAGGTCTGGAGCCGGCCTGGCACGGGCGGCGACAGCCGCCCCTGCATGATGCCGATCTCGTTCACGCCAGTCAGCGCCGGACGCGCCGCAGCTTGTCGCGTACCGGCATTTCGCTCTCGTAAACCGTCTTGATGCCGTCGCCCAGCGCCGCTTCGACCGCGCGGATGTCCTTGACCAGGCGGGCCATCCCGCCGGGCTCGACCGACGCCGCCTGGTCGCTGCCCCACAAGGTCCGATCGAGCGTGATGTGCCGCTCCACCACGCAGGCGCCAAGCGCCACCGCGGCCAGCGACGTATACAGGCCGACCTCGTGCCCGGAGTAGCCCACCGGCACCCCGTAGCGCTCGATCAGCGCCGGGATGACCTTGAGGTTCAATTCATCGACCTTCGACGGATAGGCGCTCGTACAGTGCAGCACGACGAGGCCGTCGTGTCCCAGGATGTCGACGGCGCGATCGACCTGCGCGAGCGTGCTCATGCCGGTCGAGAGCAGGACCGGGCGGCCCTTGCGCCGATGGTGCGCCAGCAGCTCTTCATCGGTCAGGCAAGCCGATGCGATCTTGTGGCAGGGCACGTCGAACGCTTCGATGAAATCCACGGATAGCGGGTCCCAGCAGGACGCGAACCACGGGATCCCGACGCTGCGGCAATGCCGGTCGATCTCACCGTAGGCATCGAGCCCGAACTCGAGTCCCCGCTTCAGATCGCCGTTGGTTGCGCCGAATGGACTCTCGCGATGCCGCGCGAGTTCTTCAGGCGCATACACGACGCCGACCGTGCGCTTCTGGAACTTCACCGCGTCGCATCCCGAAGCAAGCGCCGCATCGATCAGCCGCTTCGCCAACTCGAGGCTGCCGTTGTGGTTGATGCCGATCTCGGCGACGATGAACGTGGGATGTCCCGGCCCAACCGTGCGCTTGCCGATCTGAACGGACTTCATGCGTGCGCTCCTTTCCTGCGGCCGGCCATTCTCAGCGCTCAGTGAGCCGCCGCGCGAGACTCGCGGCGACCCCGGCGCGGTCCTTGACCCGGCCAACCCAATCGATGGTCTGGTGCAGGCCGTCCACGAACTTCACCTGCGGTTCCCAGCCAAGCAGCCGGCGCGCCAGCGAATTGTCCGCGACGCGATTGAGCGGCCCCGTCGGCATCTCGGGGTGCAGTTCGATCCGCGCTGAATGACCCGTGTATTTCAGCACCTCGCGCACCGCATCGATCACACGCGTGCGCTCCATGGTACCGAGGTTCACTGCCGTGCCATCGTCGATGGTTTCCGCCGCAAGGATTGTACCCCTGACGATGTCGCTCACATGCGTCCAGTTGCGGATCTGCTCGCCATCGCCCCACACCACGAAAGGGTCCTGCCTGATGAAGGCGCGCGCGATCATGGCGGTGACCGCGTGGCTCTCGCGGCCGCGCTCGCCGTAGGCCGTGAAATACCGGCAGCTGGCCGACTTCATCCCGGTTTCCGCCGCGTAGGCGCGCAACGTCATTTCCGCCATCAGCTTGGCCCAGCCGTACATCCCGTCCGCGTCGTAGGGCGGGCTCACCATGTTCTCGGCCAGATAGACGACCTTTCCCGGATCCGCCTGCAGGTGCATCGGATAGACGCAGCCGGAGGAGGCGAACACGACCTTGGCAACGCCTGCGCCGCGGCAAGCGGCGAACACGATGCCGTCGAGCGCGAGGTTGGTCGCGCATGCCGCCTGGTGCAGGTCGAGGTAGCCGCGGCCGCCGTGGTTGGCGGCCAGATGGAAAACCATGTCGATCCCGCGTACCGCCTGCGCGGCCGCGCGGGGATCGGCCAGGTCAGCTTCGGTGAACTCGATCCGCCCCGCTTCGACATGGGGCCGGATGTTGTCCAGCTCTCCGCTGCTGAGGTTGTCGACCACCCTCACTGCCGCCCCGCGTGCGACGAGGGCGTCCACCAGGTGCGAGCCGATGAACGAGGCGCCGCCCGTTACGAGCGTCCTGCAACGGCTCCAGTCCATCTTTCCCTATCCTGTTCTATACAATGACGCTGAACCCGCATGCACTGCCCGAGCCTCGCTGAACTGCCGTCGCCGCCCGACTCCGTGACCATCTGGCCGTGGACGCGGGGATCCAGGCCGCTGCCCGATACGATGCCTGACGGACGGCCCTGGCCCCTCGTCAGCATCGTCATCCCGTCGTTCAACCAGGGCCATTACCTCGAACAATCCATCCGCTCCGTTCTGCTGCAAGGCTATCCGCGGCTCGAATTCATCGTCGTGGACGGCGGCTCCTCCGACGGCAGCGCCGGCACGATAGCCAGGTACGAATCCTGGATGAAGCACTGGGTATCGGTACCGGACAACGGGCCGGCGGACGCATTGCACAAGGGTTTCGGCGTGGCGGGCGGCGACCTCCTCGGGTTCCTGAACGCCGACGATTTCTACCTGCCGGGATGCCTCGAGAAGGTGGCCAAGGCGTTCCACGCGCTTCCTTCGGCCGATGTGGTGTCCGGACACGGCTACTTCGCAAAAGCGAGCGGCGAACTTGGCGTCCCCCTGTTCAGCGACCGGTGGAACCTGGATCGATTCCGCAATGGCGCCTGCGTGCTGGTGCAGCCGGCCACCTTCTTTCGCCGGCCCGCTTACGAGCGGGTCGAGGGCTTCAGGCGCGGCAAGAGCACCTGCTGGGACATGGAACTGTGGGCGGACATGGCCCTGGCCGGAGCGGAATTCCATTCCATGGACGAATTCATGGCGGCCTTCCGCCTGCACGCCGGCTCCATTACCGGCTCGGCGGGGCTGCGGCAACAGCGCCTGCGCGACTCCCGCGCGGTGATGGAGCGGATGCGGGGGCGGCCGGACGCTTTTTTCGATCCGCTGGTCAGGTTGTTTCATCGGGCCCGCAAGTTCTCCGAGCATCCACTGAGAACATTCCGGCAGAGGCTCTTCTTCCACCACACGCTGGGCCGCTGGACGCTCTGATCGGCTAGACCTTCACGCTGAAGGGCGTGAAGTTCGTGTGCCTGTCGTAGTGATCCTCGTTTTCGGCCCGCTTCAGAAACGCGACGATACGGTAGGTGACCGGGGTCATCAGGATCTCCCAGCCGCTCTTTAGCAGGTATTGCACCATCGCGACCTTGATGACATCCGAGGTCTCCCAGATGCCGTAGAACGCGATGAAGTAGAACAGCGACGAATCGACCAGCTCGCCGACCATGGTCGATCCAATCGTACGCGTCCAGAGATGCTTGCCCGCGGTCCAGATCTTCATCTTCGCCAGCACGTAGCTATTGACGAAGCTGCCGCACCAGAACGCGATCATGGAACCCAGCGCGATGCGCCAGGCGTTCCCGAACACCGCCTCGAGCGCGGGCTGGTAGGTTTTCATGTAGCCCGAGGGCCCCGGCGGCAGGTTCACCACCACCCAGGCCATGAAGGTGGCGAACGCGACCGCGCCGAAGCCGGCCCAGACGACACGCCGGTCCCTGCCGTAGCCGTAGACCTCGGTCAGGATGTCGCCGAAGATGTAGGAGATCGGGAAGAACAGCACCCCGGCGCCGAACGGGATCGGCCCCAGCAGCGGCACGTCCACCACCGCCTGCTTCGCGGCGCCGATGAAATTGGAGCAGACCAGCACGGTGACGAACGCCACCATGATGAAGTCGTAGTAGCGGTAGTTCCGCTGCGGGCCGGCGCTCATCGGATCAGGGTGGGCGGGATCACGGCAGGCGCGGCGCGTGGTCGCGCACGTCCGGGTCCAGTTCGACGCGCATCGCATCGAGCATGCGCGACACCATCGCGTAGAAGCCCGCGGTCAGCGACAGCTCGACGAACTCCGCGTCGCTGAAATGCTTCTTCACTTCGGCGTGCACCGCGTCGGTGACGTTGCAGGCCATGACCGCCTCGGTCAGCGCGAGCGCCGCGCGCTCCTTCGCGTTGAACTCACTGGCCGTGCGCCAGCCCGGCAGCGCCGCGATCTTCGCCTCGCTCACCTCCGCCTTGCGCGCCATGCGCAGGTGGTGCGCCCACTCGTACTCGGAACGCGCGATCTGCGCCGTGCGCAGGATCATGAGCTCGCGCAGCGCGCGCGGCGTCCTGCTGTCGTGCCGGATTGCATTGGCGAACTCGGTCCACGCAGCCGTCAGCGCGGGATGATTGCCGAGCGCGCGATACAGGTTCACGGGCCTGCCCCACAACTCCTCGAGGCGCTTCTGCAGGACGGGTTCGAACTCGGCGGAAGGCACGCGTTGCATGGCATAAGTATGCCCGAAGAGGATAATCGGGGTCATGGCCGAAACCGGATTGCGGGGCGACTACAGCCGGGCCGGCCGGGACTTCGCGGTCGAGCAGGACTGGAGCAAGTACACCGCGGAGCAGCACGCCCTGTATCGCCGGCTGTTCGAGAGACAGTCGAAGCTCGTGCCGCTCTACGCCTGCCCGGAGTGGATCGAGGCGATCGCGGGACTGGACGCCGGCGGCGGAATTCCGAAGTTCGAGCAGCTGTCGAAGAAATTGCACGCGGCGACCGGCTGGGAGATCGTCGCGGTGCCGGGCCTGATCCCGGATGACGCATTCTTCACGCACCTCGCCAAACGCCGCTTTCCGGTGACGGTCTGGCTGCGCAAGCCCGAAGAGTTCGACTACATCGTGGAGCCGGATGTGTTCCATGATTTCTTCGGCCACGTGCCGCTGCTCTTCGACCCGGTCTATGCCGATCACCTGCATGAATACGGCAAGGGCGGGTTGAAGGCCATGCGGCTCGATGCCGTGAAGATGCTCGCGCGCCTGTACTGGTACACGATCGAGTTCGGCCTGATGAAGACGCCGGCCGGGATCCGCGCCTACGGCGCAGGGCTCATCTCTTCGGGCGGCGAACTGGCCTACTGCGTGACGGATCCTGCGCCGAAGAGACTGGCCTTCGATCTCGAAAAGGCCTTGCGCACCGACTACCTGATCGACCGCTACCAGGGCACCTACTTCGTGATCGATTCGTTCGCGCAGCTGATGCGCGAGACAGCCCCCGACTTCACCCCTCTCTACGACAAATTGCGCTCACAGCCCCCGATCGAGCCTTAGAGCCTTTCGTTGACGTCAATCCCTTTGTAGAGCCAGTCCACTTCCCAGGGATGGTCGGGATCGCGCCCGCGCGCGAGTTCATTGCGCAGCTCGCGCGCGCCGCCGTCGACGTGGACGTACTCGCCGAAAAAGCGCGAGGACAGCACCACGCGCGCGGTGCGGTTCATGCGCTCGCGCTGGTAGGCAAGGAAGGCGCGGTTGCAGTCCGCGCCAGCCGCGGCCACCTTCTCGGCGAGCACCACGCCGTCCTCGATCGCCATCTGCGCGCCTTGCGCGAGGTACTGCAGCGTCGGGTGCGCCGCGTCGCCCAGCAGCGTGACGCGGCCGTCGGTCCAGTTGGTTGCCGGGTCGCGGTCGTGCAGCACCCAGTTGCGCTCGCGCGATACGTAGCGCAGGTTGTCGCGCACGCCCGGATGGGTGCGCGAGAAGATTTCCTCCAGTTCGTCCGCGGCGCCCGGGTTGGATTCGCCCTTGCGGAATCGCCGGCTCGAGATGGTGGCGACGTTGTTCATCACCGCGCCACCCTGCAGGCGGTACTGCACCATGTGCAGGTCCGGCCCGCCCCAGATCGTCATGCAGTTGGCGCGGCTGCGGTCGACGATCTGCGCGTCGGGCACCACGCCGCGATAGACATAGTGTCCCGCCATCCTCGGCGCGCCGTCGCCGATCACGGCCTGGCGCGTGGGCGACCACAGGCCGTCGGCCCCGACCAGCGCGGCGCCCTCGAACTGGCTGCCGTTGTCGCAGGTGACGGCGACCGCATCTTTTTCCTGCTTGAACTCTTTCAGCCCATGGGAAGGCGAAAGGACGATTTCCTCGCGCTGCCTGCAAGCGGCCAGCAATCCGCCGAGGAGGTCGCGGCGGTGGATGACGAAGTAACGGTACTTGTAGCGCTCGACGAACGCCTTGCCGAGAGAAATCCGGCTGATTTCCTCATTGGTGAGGGCATCGGCGAAGATCAGCGCCTCGGGAAACACGGACGCGGCCTCGAGCGACTTAAGCACGCCCAGCAAGTCCAGCATGCGGGCGACGTTCGGCCCCATCTGGATGCCGTAGCCGATCTCGCCGAACTCGGCCGCCTTCTCCAGCACCCGCACCCTGCGGCCCTTGCGCGCAAGCGCGAGCGCCGCGGCAAGGCCGCCGATCCCACCGCCAGCGATCAGGATTTCATTCATTGGGGTTACGCGCTGATTATACTGAGAGGTCCATGGCAAACAGCCGCGCGATCCATGCCACGCTGGCGCTGCTCGCCGCAGTAACCCTGAACGCGGCTGCGCAGGACGCTTCGGTCGATGAACTCATCGCGCGCGCGAAGAAGCGCGATGCCGCGGCGGAGTACATCCTCGGGATGCGGGCCTACGAAGGCCGCGGCGTGCCGCGCGACCCGGGCCAGGCGCTGCGCCTGGTGGAGCGCGCCGCGAAGCGCGGCCACCTCGAAGCCCAGAACGCGTACGGTTTTTTCCTGCAGCACGGCGTCGGCGCCGCCGCCGACCCGATACGCGCGAAGGAATGGTACGAAACCGCCGCCGCGCGCGACCACATGCAAGCGCAGGTAAACCTCGGCTGGCTGCATGAGCACGGCCTCGGCACCCAGCGCGCGCCCGCGCTCGCGCTGGAGTGGTATCGCAAGGCGGCCGCGCAGGGGCTGGTCGAAGGCGAGTTCAATGCCGCGAACCTCCTCGAGGCGGGCGCCGGCGCCGCGCCGGACATGACGGCGGCCGCCGCCGCGTACGCGCGCGCGGCGCAGAAGGACTTCGCGCCGGCAAGTTTCCGCCTCGGCCGGCTGATCGAGCAGAAACAGGTGCCTGCACCGCAATACGGCGATGCGCTCGCGCGCTACCGGACGGCAGCGCGTGCCGGCATTGCAGACGCACAGTTTGCTGCCGGCCGCCTGCTGCTCGCTGGCGGCGACGCCAAAGGCACGCGGGAGGCGATCGATTGGCTGCAGCAGGCGGCACGGCAGGGGCACGCGCCTTCGCGCGCGATGCTCGCCGATGCCGCGAGCCAGCACCGCATCGCGCTGCAGCTTGCCGCGGAACCCGCCCAGGCGCTCGGCTGGCTGCGTTCCTCCGCGGAGCAGGGTCTCAGTGACGCGCAGCTGGCACTCGCCATCGCGCTGGAGGAAGGCCGGGGTACGGCGCGCAATCCCGCGGAAGCGGCTGGCTGGTACGTGAAGGCGGGGGAAGCCGGCGGCGGCGAAGCGCTCTATCGCCTGGCGCTGCTGCACGACGAGGGCAGCGGCGTGCCGCGCGATACCGTGAAGGCCCGGGACCTTCTCGGCCGGGCCGTGGACCTGGGACATGAGGGCGCGCGCGAGCGTGTCGGCCGGTTGCTGGGCCCGGGCCCGTTTCCGGCGGACAATGCCGATTTCTTCAAGGGCACGCGCTGATGGCGAGGATCGCAGGCGGCGGCATCTTCATCCTGGCGCTTGCGGCGCTCTGCGCGCTCGCCCTGCCGCGCGGCCTCGCTGACCTGCGCGCTTTCGAGGCGCGCATGCTGTTCCAGTCCTGGGAAAGCGCGCGGCGCCAACCTTCGGACGACGAGTTGGCGCTCGCCCACGGCTTACTGCAGGAAGCGCGCGCCCTCGATCCGGCGCAGCCGAACTACCTTGAAGACATCGCACGGCTCGACGAACTGCGCGCCCTGCCCCTCAAGGCCGGCGACGCACCGGCGCAGGCCTATCTGCGCGAGGCGCTCGACCTCCAGAAACAGGCCGCGCGGCTGAGGCCCGGTTCGCCCTACACCTGGGCCAACATCGCGGTGCTCAAATCGCGCCTGGCCGAAACAGACCGCGAGTTCGAATCCGCCCTGCGCCATGCCGCGCTGCTCGGCCCCTGGGAACCGGTCATCCAGACCACGCTCGCCCATCTTGGCTTCCGGCACTGGGGCCTGCTGGCGCCCGAAACGCAGTCCGCGCTGCGCGCCAACGCCGCCCGGGCACTGCACTGGCAGAGCGCGGCCATGTTCGACCTCGCACGCCGCACCGGACGGCTCGACGTCCTGTGTGCCCTGCCCGGCGTGGCACGTTACGCGCTCGCTCGCGCATGCATTTGAAATCACATCGAAAAGGGCATAACCTTGTCGTAGATATCCCCCCAGGGAGTGTTGTCATGGCCCGGTTGTCCGCCTTTCCCCGTTTTTTCGCCCTCGCCGCTTCGCTCCTGCTCGCGCTTTGCGCCGGCAATGCGTTCGCCCAGGCCGCGTACGTGCACGACATGACGGGCACCGCCACCGCTACCACCGGGGCCGGCGCCGCCACCGCCCAGCGCGCGCTGAAGACCGGCGACCTGGTCGAATCGGGCACCACCATCAGCACCGGCGCCAAGAGCAGCGCGGTGATCAAGTTCGAAGACGGCCAGATCATGGCGCTCGCCGAGAGCACCAGCTTCCGCATCGTCGACTACCGCTACAACAAGCAGCGTGTCGCGCAAAGCAGCGCGGTCTTCAACCTGATCCAGGGCGGGCTGCGCTTCGTCAGCGGCGTGATCGGCTCGACCAACCGCAACAACTTCCGCATGACCGCGGGCACCGCCACCATCGGCATCCGCGGCTCCATCGGCGACTTGCAGTACAACGCGGTCACGCAGGCGGTGCTCGTGGCGGTCAGGCAGGGCGCGCTCACCTTGGCCTCGCCGCAAGGCCAGGCGGCGCTCAACCTCGGCCAGTTCTCGAGCCTCGCCCCAGGGCAGGCCCCGACACAACCAGCAGCGATCGCGCAGGCCGGCCCGGCAGTGGCAGCGGCCTTCAATCAGCTCGCCATCGCCACTGCCATACTGCCGACAAACATGCCCGTCGTATTGCAGGCCTCTGCTGCAGCCGCGGCCGCGGCAGCGACCGCCGTGGCGCTCCAGAACCAGGCCAACGCGCCGGGAGCTACCGACGCGCAGAAAGCGGCGGCGGCGGCGGCTACGGCGCTGGCCCAGACCAGTCTGGCAGCCGCAATCGCGGCGGCGGAGGCGGCGTTTACGGCTGCCCAGGGCGCCGGCGCGGTCGCTCCCGCGCCGGTCGTACTGCCCCCTGAGTTGCAGCAAGGCGTCGGAACAACGGCTCCGTCGATTACCGTGGATGGCGTCACCATCACGCCGACGCCGGCCGGCAGCGGCGGCAGCGGCGGGGGCGGGGGCGGCGGTCCCGCGAGCGGGAGCTAGCGCTTGCGGNNTTCCCGCATCCTTGCCTCGCGATAGCGCTCCAGGCTGAGGCGCAGGTAGTCGGCCTGCTCGGCAGGTACCACCAGTTCCGTGCGCACCGCGCCCGCCTCGAGCGGCCGGTTGTAGCCCGGATTCAGCGCAAGCAGGTCCTCGTAAGGCACGTTCGCCAGCCGTGAAGCGAGCCGCAGGTCCAGGTTCAGCTCCAGCGCCACGCGCGTGAAGTAGGGCTCGTCGGGCAGGTCGCCCAGGTCGAGGCCGAACTTTTCCGGTTCCAGCACGATATTGCGCAACGCCATCAGGCGCGGCACGTAGTTGCGCGTCTCCTCCGGCAGCACCAGGCCGGTAAAGCCGCGCTCGCTGCCGCGCGGACCGCGGTCGCGCCGCTCCACCGCGCGCAGCACCGAGTTTTCTCCCCAGTTGTACGAGGCGAGCGCGAGATGCCAGTCGTGGTGCAGCTTGTAGAGCGCTTCCAGGTAATTCAGCGCCGCGCCGGTTGAAGCGAGCACGTCGCGCCGGGCGTCGAAATGCGCCGTCTGCGGAAGGTTGTAGCGCGTGCCGGTGCCGGGGATGAACTGCCACAGCCCCGAGGCCTGGGCGGAGGACAGCGCCATCGGGTTGTAGCCGCTCTCCACCGCCGGCAGCAGCGCGAGCTCCATCGGCAGGCCGCGGCGCTCGACTTCCTCGACGATGTGGTGCAGGTAGCGCCGGGCACGGGCGAAGATGCCGCGCAGCAGCTCGGGCCGCGTGGCGTAGAACCTCTCGTGCACCGCGACCAGCTTGCTGTCGAGGTCGGGCATGGCGAAACCCTGGCGCAAGCGTTCCCAGAGATCCGCCGGGCGGGTGAGGAGTTTCTCGATCTGGGCATCGCCGGCACCGGCCGCCGGAGCGGCCAGCACGCGCGGCGGCTGTCCCGCGACGTTGACGAATTCCACCGCAGCCGCGGGCGCAACGGCAATGGACAACACGATCAACAACCCGGTGGTTTTCACGGACAGCGATGCTAGCGCGAACGCGTGACGCGGGGAAATGCTAGGGTTCCTGCCACGATGAGGGAGGCATGAGGGACATTGCGGGCTTCCTGCTGGCGCTGGGGATCACCGCGGCCGCCATTCCGCTCCTGGCGCGCGCCGCCGGCGGTTGGGGACTGCTCGCGCACCCCGGGCCGCGCAACAGCCACGAAGGCACCGTCCCCACGATCGGCGGCCTCGCGATGGGCGCGGCATTCCTCGCCGCCTACGCCGCGACCGGTCTCGTGGCGAGCCTCTCGCCGCTCTTTGCGGCCGCCGTCGCGATCACGCTCGTGGGCGGCGTGCTGGACGACCGCCACGAGCTGCGCTCGCCGCCCAAGTTCGGCTTCCAGATCGCAGCCGCCGCGCTTCTGGTGCTCGGCGGCGACGCGCTGCTCACCCACCTGGGCAACCTCATGAGCGGGGAAGTGTTCACGCTCGGCCGCTGGGCGGTCCCACTCACCGTGTTCGCGCTGGTCGGCGTGATGAACGCGCTGAACATGGCCGACGGGCTGGACGGGCTCGCGGGCGGGCTTGCCCTCGCCGCCTGCCTCAACTTCGGCGCCGCGGCCTGCCTCGCGGGGCATGACGCAGAGTTCGCCGCGATCTGCATCGCCGCCGGGGCAGCCGCGGGATTCCTTTTCTTCAATGCGCGTTCGCCCTGGCGCGCGCGCGCGGCGGTGTTCATGGGCGATACCGGCAGCCTGTTCCTCGGGCTCCTGCTCGGCTGGCTCGCGGTGCGCCTCGCGATGGCGGAGCGCCCGGCGCTGGCGCCGATCAGCGCGGTGTGGATCCTCGCCCTGCCGATCGGCGACACCGTCACGCTGCTCGTGCGCCGCGCGCTACGCGACCGCAACCCGTTCCGCGCCGACCGCAAACACCTGCACCACATCCTGCTCGCGCTCGGCCTCTCCAGCGGCCAGGCCGTCGCCGCGCTGGTGGCGCTGTCCTTCGCCCTCGGCGCCGCCGGCCTCGCCGCCGAAGCATCGAAGGTGCCGCAATACCTGATGTTCTACGCCTACCTCGCCGGCCTGATCGCCTACGGCATCGCAGCCGAATTCGCCTGCCGAAAACTCAAGCTCCAGTAAACAGAGAGAATCGGGGTCAGAGCCCGATTTTCCGATTTCAGTATTGGTAGAAGTAGTACGCGAGCTTGATGTATTCGCCGAACACGAACTGCGCGTTCGGAGAAGTGCCCCACCAGCGCCCGGCATCCCAGCCTTCCATGTCGCAGGCCACCAGCGTGAATTCCTTGCCGCTGCCCTCGAACACCCTGCCCCATACCCAGGAGAGCCGGCGCATGTGCGGCGGATCGCTCACCACCAGCACGCGCTGCAAATTCATCGACTGCATCAACTGCAGCGTATTGCGCGCCTCTTCCCATGAATTCTTCGACTGGCGATCGAAGAGGAGCGCCGTTTTCGGGATGCCTCCGTCGACCATGTACTGCGCCTGCCAGCTGAGGTAGGCCGTGCGCGTCTTCGGGTTGAGGCCTTCCGCGCCCACCATGACTTTGGGCGCGAATCCCCTGCGGTAGAGATCGAGCACACCGTTGACCCGCCCGCCGTTGTCGCCGCCGAGCGCGAAAATCAGGTCCGCCTTCACCGGCGGCTGGGCCGGCGCTTCGAGGAAGCGGCCCGCGCCGAGGATGCACAGGCAGAGAAGCGCGAATACCAGCAACAGGCTCGCGCCAATCCACGCCGCAATTTTTCTCAACGTCATGCCTGTTCCACCGCGGCGACGATCTCCCGCCAGCGGGCGAGCGCGATCGGCTGGTCCCACTCGCGCTCGAACGCGGCGCGGGCGCGCTCGCCCATGGCGCGCAAGCGGTCCGGAGAAGACCGCAGTTCCGCGATCGCGCCGGCAAGGCCGGCGCCGTCGCCCGGCGCCACGGTCACGCCGCACCCCTGCGCGGCGATGAGGCGCGAGATCTCGCCGTCCCGGTCACCGATAAAGATCACCGCCCGCCCTGCCGCCGTTGCGGCGTAGAACTTGCTCGGCACGATCAGCCCCTCGAACGCGGGCAATAGCGATACGAGGTGGACATCGCAGGCGGCCAGGCTTTCGCCAAGCCTCTCCTCCGGCACGTAACCGCGCGCCGAGATATTCGCGAGCCCCGCCGCGCGCAGCCTCGCAAAGTGATGACCGCCGCCGACGAATGAAAATACCAGGCCGCGGTCTGCCGCGAGCAGGCGCGCCGCTGCCAGCACCGTGTCGCAGTCGTGGACGCGCCCCAGGTTCCCCGAGTGCCCGACCACGAATTTCCCCTCGAATCCCCACTCGCGGCGCAGCGCGTTCGGCCCGGACGCCAGGGGCCGGATCGCTGCGCCATCGGCCCAGTTGCCGACGATCCGCAATTTGGCGCCCGGCACCAGCCGCGCGACTTCCGCGGCCATGCCCTCACCGAGGACGACATTCACCGCCGCGCGATGCACGCTCCAGTCGCGCAACGCCCGCGCCATCGAGCCCAAGGGCCCCGCGAGCAGGCGCATGCCCGAGCGCGCCGCCGTTTCCGGAAACACGTCCTGCAGCCAGTTCACCAGCCGCGCGCCGCGCAGCCAGGCCGCGAGCGCGGCGGCGACCGATATCAGCGGCGGATCCGTCTTCGCGACGACGATGTCGTCTCGATTCAGCATTCCTGCAAGCGCAAGATAAGCGGAGCAGTAGAAGCTGAAGTAATCCAACGCCCTGCCCGCGAGCGAACCACGGCCGAAACGCGTGGTCCACACCCGATGTACCTTGACGCCGCGTACCGTCTCTTCGGCGGCATAGCCAGGCCCGCTGCCATCGTAGGCGAGCCGGCTGGTCACCGCATGCACCTCGTGGCCCGCCGCCGCGAGATCGAACGCCACATCGGCGGCGTGCCGGGCGGTCGGCGCAAGATCCGGAATGAAGAAACGGTTGATGAAGATTATTTTCATACTGGATGAAAATTCGAGCGCAGTCGCGATTGCAATCGAGATCGGCGCCCGAACAACCCACGCAATCAGACGATCAGTACCGCCAAGTCCGCATCCGAATTGAGCCGTTCAATCGCCTCGTGCTTATTCCGAAGCGCCGCCTCGATCTCCGCGGTGCTTGCATTGCCAAGGCGAATCCAGATTACCTTCGGCGGATAACCTTGGATCAGGCTGCGCTCCTGATAGTCAGCATCCTTTGTAACGATGGCGTACCCGCCGTCCCGGGCAAAAGCCCAGACCTGATCGTCCAACGCCGAGCCAAGGCCGACAAGTTGCACGTGCGTCGAACCCGGGTAGTCGGTCTGAAAAGCCGCCGCGAGGCGCGGCGGGAGATTCTCGTCGAATAGCAGCTTCAAGCAGACGAAGCGAGAGAGTGCCGCTCACGATCGGCCGCGTACGCAAGGCACGCCTGAATGTCTTCCGCGGCAAGGTATGGAAAGTCGCGCAGGATTTGTTCACGGGTCATACCAGAGGCCAGGTACTCGAGCACTTCGTAGACCGTGATGCGCAGACCCCTGATGCAGGGTTTGCCTCCGCGCTTACCCGCTTCGACCGTGATGATTGTTCGGTAGTCCATGAGTACCCTCATATGCTCGACCGCTGCCCCGCCAAAGTATACCCCCCGGTCCGAAGGATCCTGTTCGCGCTTGCTAGAATACGCGCGCCATGCTCCACACCGACATCCAACGACAGCCAGACGCGAAGATCGGCTCCGAGCGGGCCTTCGGCGTCGTATTCACAGTCGTGTTCCTGCTGGTGGCGCTGTGGCCGCTCCTCGGGAGGGAAGCGCCGCGCGCCTGGGCCATCGCGGCGGCGTCCGTGTTCGCACTATGCGCCTGGCTTTTTCCGAAAGTCCTCTCGCCGCTGAACCGGCTCTGGTTCCGCTTCGGCGAACTGCTGCATCGGATCGTCAGCCCGGTGGCGCTGGGCGTCATTTTCTTCGGCGCGATCACGCCGTACGCGCTGGTCATGCGCCTGTTCGGGCGCGACGCGCTGCTCCTGCGCAAGGCTTCGGCGCGGCCGAGCTACTGGGTACGCCGCGAGCCGCCCGGGCCGCCGCCGGATTCTTTCGGGAACCAGTTCTAGGCATGGTTTCCTTCATCAAAGAGATGTGGATGTTCCTGCGCCAGCGCAAGAAATTCTGGCTGCTGCCGCTGCTGCTGGTGATGGCGCTGCTGGGAGTGCTGATCGTGATGGCGCAGGGCTCCGCGGTGGCGCCGTTCATCTACACCCTGTTTTGAACATCCTCGGGATATCGGCTTACTACCACGACGCCGCTGCCGCCCTGCTGCGCGACGGCGTGATCGTCGCCGCAGCCCAGGAAGAGCGCTTCACGCGCACCAAGCACGACCCGCGCTTCCCCGTGAACGCGATCCGCTATTGCCTGCAGGCGGGTGGCATCGAGGCGGCGCAGGTGGACAAGGTGGTGTTCTACGACAAGCCATTCCTGAAATTCGAGCGCCTGCTCGAGACCTACCTCGCATTCGCGCCGCGCGGCTTCAAGTCTTTCCGCATGGCGATTCCGGTCTGGCTGCGGGAAAAACTGTTCCTCAAGGACCTCCTGAAGAAAGAGCTGGCCGCGGCCGCCCCTGGCGCAGCATGGGAAGAGCGGCTGCTGTTTTCCGAGCACCACCTGAGCCACGCCGCGAGCGCGTTCTTTCCCTCGCCCTTCGAGGAAGCGGCCGTCCTCACCATGGACGGCGTCGGCGAATGGGCGACCTGCTCGCTGGCCGCGGGGCGCGGCAACAAGCTCGAGATCCTGACCGAAATCCTGTTCCCGCATTCTCTGGGCCTGCTCTACTCCGCCTTCACCTACTACTGCGGCTTCAAGGTGAATTCGGGCGAGTACAAGCTCATGGGCCTGGCGCCCTACGGCGAGCCGAAGTACGCGGGCCTGATCCGCGACAAGCTGATCGAGATCCGGGAGGACGGCTCGTTCCGCCTCGACCTGCGCTACTTCGACTACTGCACCGGCCTCACCATGACCAACGGGGATTTCGACGCCCTGTTCGGCGGCCCGGCGCGCAAGCCCGACGAACTGCTGACCCAGCGCCACATGGACCTTGCGGCCTCGATCCAGCTGGTAACGGAAGAGGCCGTATCCAGCCTCGCCAGCTACGCGCGTCGTGAAACCGGCATGAAGAACCTGTGCCTGGCCGGCGGCGTGGCGCTCAACTGCGTGGCGAACGGCAAGCTGCTGAGCGAAGGAAGGTTCGACCGGATCTGGGTCCAGCCGGCCGCCGGAGACGCGGGCGGCGCCCTGGGCGCGGCGCTGGTGGCACACCACATTTCCGGCGGTGCGCCGCGAATTCCCGTGTCGAACGACGCCATGCGCGGCAGCTACCTCGGCCCGGCGTATGTGCAGGCGGACATCGAAGCGCGCCTGAAGGCCGCTGGCGCCCGCTTCACGGTCCTGGACTAGACCGCGTTGGTCGAGAAATGCGCCGCCGATCTCGCCGCCGGCCGCGCCCTGGGTTGGTTCCAGGGTCGCATGGAATTCGGCCCGCGCGCGCTGGGCGCGCGCTCGATCCTCGGCGATCCGCGCGCCCCCGACATGCAGCGCACCCTCAACCTGCGCGTGAAATTCCGTGAATCGTTCCGGCCCTTCGCGCCCGCGATCCTGCGCGAGGACCTCGCCGAATGGTTCGAGATGGACGCCGACAGTCCCTACATGCTGTTCGTCGCCCCGGTGGTCGAATCAAAGCGCCGCATCATGAACGCCGAGGAGCAGGCGCTCTTCGGCATCGACAAGCTGAACGTCGCGCGCTCCGAGATCCCGGCGGTGACGCACGTCGACTACTCGGCGCGCATCCAGACCGTCCACCCGGAAACCAACGCGCTGTTCCACGCCCTCCTGAAAAGCTTCAAGGCGAAGACCGGCTGCCCGGTGCTGGTGAACACCAGCTTCAACGTGCGCGGCGAGCCGATCGTCTGCACGCCCGAGGATGCCTTCCGCTGCTTCATGGGAAGCGGCATCGAGCGCCTGGCGGTCGGGGGCTGCTATCTGGAGAAGGAAGCGCAGGATCCGGCGCTGGCGGTTTCGTACGAGGAAGCGTTCACGCCCGACTGAGGCCATGGATACCAATCGTGACGACAATCAGCGCTGATACCGGCGATTGGCCAATTGAGTTGCGTTTTCTCGCGCTTTCCCTGCGCCACGCGCTAGGCACCGCGCAAAACCCCGAACCGCCTGCGCCTGGCTTCGATTGGGATACCTGGCTGACCTGGGTGTCACGCCACAAGGTCGGCGGCTTCCTGCATCGGCGCCTGCCCCAAGCCGCGCGCGACCTGCTTCCCTCCGCAGCCGCGCTCCGTTTGCGTGACGCCGGCATGGCAACGGCACAGCGCGCGCTAGCGATGACCGGCGAGCTGGTCCGGCTCACGTCGCTCTTTGAAAAACAAGGAATCCGGGTCATCGGCCTCAAGGGACCGTTGATCGCGCAGCAGCTCTATCACGAAGCGGGGGTGCGCCATGCGGGTGACATCGACCTGCTCGTGGCCCCGGGTGACATCGCGGCCGCGGACCTGCTGCTGAAAAACTCAGGTTACAGCCGTTCTTATCCGGACTTCGACCCCACACCGTTGCAGTGGCGCCATTTCCTGGCCATCGAGCACGAGCTGAATCATTTTCATCCGCAAACCGGATTGAGGGTGGAATTGCAGTGGCGGCTGGAGGGCCTGCCGGACATCTCTTTCGATCAACTTTGGATTTCACGATCCAGCGTGGCGCTTGCGGGCAGGAACGTCGCTGCCCTGCCCCCCTATGTGTCCGAACTTTTCCTGTTTGCGCACGGCGCGAAGCATGGCTGGGCGTCGCTCTTCTGGTTGTTGGATGTCGCATTGGTCCTGCACCGCTGCGACGAACAGAAAGCGGCGTCTTTGTGGACCGAAGCCCTGCGCATGGCGGCAGCCAAACCACTGTTGCAGGGAGCATTGTTGGCACATCAACTCCTGGAAACGGAACTGCCCGCGATACTTTCCACTAATTTGCAGCGACACGACGTGCGCGCCCTGACCACGGAGGCGATGCGTCGAATGCGCCAGCCGAGCATGCCCCAAGCCTCGATGCCGGACTTGATGCGTGACACTGCGTATCTCTTCCGCCTGCGAGAGACTTGGCGCGAGCGATGGCGCTTCGTTCGCCGACGGCTCTCATCGCCGCAGAACTGGATCGAGTTTCCGCTGCCAGACCGGTGGTTCTGGCTCTATTACCCGGCCAGCCCNNGCCAGCCCTTTCCTCTGGGCGTGGCGGCAGCTCAGGAATCGCCGGCGGGCGCCCGGCGGAAATCCTCCACCAGTTCACCCGCGAATTCCCTGAGTTGGGCGAGCCCGCCGTGGGCGGGCACTTTGCATATGCGCACCTTGCGCGCAAGTTCCGCGAGCGCCTCGAATTGCCGTTCACGCATCGCCGGCATCAGCACCGCGTCGTCCCTGCAATTGGCCTTCAGGGCAATGAATGCCTCGGCCCCACGCAATTCCCGGATGCGTTTCGAACCCGCATCGCCTTCCACGTCGAGCAGATAGACCGTTTTCAACGGCAGATCGGCATCGGTCCCGGCCTCGGGCAACTGCAATAGCCGCTTGTCGAGATCCGAGCGCACCTTGGGCAGCAGTTCGGCATCCCTGCCCAGCGCCGCGAGCGCATCGGGAAGAAGCTTCAGCCGTGCCGGACCCGGGCTGGCAAGCACGCGGCCGCCAGCGACCCGCCAGCCAAGAACTTCGTCGCTGAACATGCCATGCCCGAGGGACGCCAGAGCTGCGACGGTCGTGGACTTCCCGGCACCCGAAGGCCCTGCCACGGCAAGCACACTCCCGTCCACGACCACCGACGAGGCATGCAGCGAGGGCCAGCCTCGCAGCCAGCGCAGGAAGCTCGCCACCGGGCCGGCAATGCAGGTCGCGACGTAGTCCAGGTCGCGCACCAGCCCGCCGAAGATATGAACTTCTTTCCCGTCCTCGGTGAATGCCAGGGCGAGTTCCAAGTTGAATCGCTGCACCAGCCAGCGCTCTGTCGATCTCGTGATTCGCTCGAGGCTACGCAGGAGTCCGCCGTCGGAGTATTCAACCCGACCAAGCAGTTCGACTTCAGGGGATGGACCAATCGCAGCCCAAGGCTCCGATACCTGAATGAACACCTGGGCGTCGGGCTTGCCGTCCCTGCCGCAAGGCGTCAGCGTCGGTAACGCTTGCTCGACGGAAAGTTCGAGCCCGTGAAGGTGATAGCGAAATTCAGGCATCCGGGCCTGCGGCAGGACGCCGCAAGGCGACTAGAGGAAAGACCGAATCCTAGTTGCTGGTGCCATCGGCGCCTGCAGCGGGCGCGCCGGTTTTCGTAACTTCCTTCATCTCGACCAATTCGATCAGCACGGGCGGCGTGTAAACCTGCTTCTTTTTTTCCTCTTCCACGATCGGCGTTTCGGGTTGCATGTTTTGCCTCGTCAGTCTGGTCGGCCTGCGGCCATTATGTCCGTCGCCGTGGGCGGACGCAATGCTTGGCCTAGCGCCGCGCCAACCACCGGTTCAGTAGCCACGGCCGCAGGTGGACCAACGCCTGGTATGGCGGAAGCGGTTGATCGACAAGCCCGGGGACGGCCCCGCGATCAAGGAATGCCTCCATGCGCGGATCCTGCCGCCAGTCATCCACCCAGGCATTGCGGCTGTCGCGCAGGAACGGCGCGTGGTGCGAAACGATGCCCTCGCGCGGCCTTAGGCGTATTTCTTCCGGCAGGACGCCGCGCATCGCCTCCCGCTGCAGGAACTTGTTCGACAGCCATGGCAGGGGCGGCAGCGAAAGGAGGAAGTCTAGAATTCGCTTGTCCCCCAGCGGATTCAATCCCTCGAGCGGTGCGTCGGGCGCATTGCCGTGGAATACGGTGCCATCGTCCTTGCGGCCGCACCAGTACTGGAGCCAGGGATGCCGGCGATTGCGGATCACATGCTCGTCGAGCGGCGGGATCAAGTGCTCTTCGAAGCCATGCCGCAGCGCATGACGTTCCAGGAGGCCGCCGCGCAGCCACTCCGGAAAGTACGGCGCGTAATGGCCTTTTCGCCGGCCCAGCGCGTCGAGGGTTCTCTGGATTCCGAGGTTGAGATCCGGCCTGAGGCAATGGCGGCGCCAGGCCGAGGCGAACCCCGCGAGCGCGGTCCATGGATTGCCCCCGCGCAGCGCGTCGCTCAGATTGGCGGTCCTCTGCATGTCGCCGCTCGAGCCGAAGAACGCGACGGGCGCCATGCCGGCGAGCCGACGAACGAACTCCTGTTGTTGGTTTGCCAAGGGATAGAGAGCTAACGTCACTGGCGAGTATTCCTCCGTAAGCCAGGGCACCTCATCCATCGGCATCAGCGTGAGCGGTATGTCGTATTGGCGGCATAGCGTCGCCGCGAGGCTCGCCTCCCGTGTCGCGTTGACGCTCCGATGATCCTGGCTCAGCGCCGTGAGCGCAGGCCCGCGGCCTCGCCTGCGGATCACCTGCACTGTCATGGCAGTGACCGAAGTCGAATCCATGCCGCCGCTCACCGTAAGCACCAGGCGGCGCGAACGGAGCCGGTCCTGGATCGCGCGGGCGAAAAGATCCCGGTACCGCTCCAGCACTTCCTCTTCGTGCCGATAGCGGAGCAGCGGCACATCCACAGGACATTCCCAGTAGCGCCACACGCGCACTTGCCCGTTGGCTGCCAGCAGGCACTCGGCCGGACGCAGCTTGCGGACGTTTGCGTACGACGTGCCGCCCGCATCAAGGTAGGTCGCCGAACCCAGCGCCAGAAAGCTGGCGACGTGGAATTCCGACAGGTCGCTCCCAACGCCCGGATGCCGCGCTACGGCGTCCAGCGAGTTGCTCAACACCAGCAGCGGCCCGCGGCGCGAGTAATAGAGCGTGCGATTGCCGAAGTGGTCGCGCGCGGCGAAAACCTGCCGCCGCGGGCCGTCCCACAGCACGAACGAAAAATAGCCCAGCAGCTTCTCCGCGCAAGCCGCGCCCCAGAGGTGATACGCATGGAGGATTAACTCCGCGTCCGGCCGCTCGAGCGCGGCCTCCCGTCCTGCTGCACGCAGCGTCGCGACCAGTTCCTCGCGGCCGACAAGGAAAGCATCCGCCGCGATCCAGACCTGCCCTTCGAGGGAGCACGGTTGCGCTTCCTGCTCCGACTCGATGGTGGCGCGAAACAGGTTGTGGCCGAGGGCGGCCGACCCTTCGCTCCAGACGGCCTGCCCATGCGGCCCCTGCGGCCGCAGAAACGCCACCATGCGCTCGAGCGGCGCGATTTCCACCGGCGCGCCGTCGAGGCGGAATACTCCGGAGACGCCGCTCACGCCTCGCGCCAATCCCCCGGCGCGAGCGCCTCGTCGAATGCGGCATAGCGGCTGGCGATGTCGAAGCGCTCGTTCAAGGGCACGCCTTCGAACTCGACCCAGGAGTGGATCTCGAACGCGCCGCCTTCCTTTCGGGCCCCGAGGCGCAGCTCCGACGGGGTGCCGGATCGCTCGAGGAGAGCCCACAGCACCAGAGAACGTCGCAGGCAGGTCGCCGGCCAGGGCACGTTCCTGGCCGCCCGGTCCACCAGCCAGGCCACGCGCTGCGGCGCAATTCGCGGCGCCGCCACGTCCGCCGCTGAACGCCTGGCATTCGCCTCGAGACGGGCGTGGCAACTGCGCCAGCCGAGCAGGCGCAGCTCGATATCGACCATGGGGATCATGGCGAGCGCCCGGATGAAGAGCGCCTTCTCCTCGCGCGGCAGAACGCCGAACCGCTGAAGCTTACGCAGCGGCGCCATCCACCACACGGGCTTCCTCGATCAGCAAGCCTTTCGCGACCAACTTCCGCACCAACGTCTCGACATCGAGCCGCAGCCCCGATTCCTCGACGTCGTACTCGGCGCGAATGCGGCCGACCGTCATGTCGACGCTTCGGGTCTCGACCAGCAGCTTCCAGATTCGCGTTCCGACCGGATCGAGCGCGTAGTAGAGCTCGGTGCGGAGGTTGAGCAGCACCGACTCCCTGTCGAGTTCCTGAAACAGGACGCCTTCCGCAACGCGATACGAGTTCGAGTCATTCGCCACGCGCCCAAGGTAATCCAGCAATTCGCGCGACGCAAGGACCACCGATTCACGGTAAATCCCCACGCGCAATCACCCAATCCCCCATCACGAGCACATCCATCTTCGTGCGCAGGAAGCAGTCCAAGGCCTCTTCCGGCCGACACACCACGGGCTCGTTCTCGTTGAACGAAGTGTTGAGCACCATCGGCACTCCCGTGAGCGCGCCAAACGCCTCGATCAGCGCGTAGAAGCGCGGATTGGATTCGCGCGTCACCGTCTGCAGCCGGCCCGAGCCATCCACGTGGGTCACGGCAGGAATGCGCGAGCGATGCGCCTCGCGGATCTGGTAGACCTGCATCATGAACGGCACGTCATCGTCGGTTTCGAACCATTCGGCAACCGCCTCGCGCAGGATCGAAGGCGCGAAGGGCCGGAACGATTCGCGCCGCTTGATCTTGGCATTGAGCAGCTCCTTCATGTTCGCGCGCCGCGGATCGCAGACGATGGATCGGTTGCCGAGCGCGCGCGGGCCCCATTCCATGCGGCCCTGGAACCAGCCGACCACCGCACCGTCCGCTATCGCCTTGGCAGTTCTTTGTGTCAGGAGATTTTTTTCTGAAACGCAAATGACAGAACAACCTAGCGAATCAATCTCGGCCTTGCGCCCGGCTATCGCGGCGCCAATCTCCTCGTCCGTGAAACTCGGACCGTAGTAGGCATGCGTCATCGGCGAGCGCGCCGAGCCGGCCCGGCCGGCTTTTCCTCCTCCCACGCGCTGCCATGCGACCAGCGCAGCACCGATCGCGCCGCCCGCGTCCCCCGCCGCCGCCTGGACGTAGAGCTTCCGGAACGGGGAACGCGCATAGACCTTGCCATTCGCCACCGAATTCATCGCGCAACCGCCCGCGAGGCATAGCGCATCGAGTTTGTAGCGCCCGTGCAGGTGCGAAAGCAGGTGGAAGAACGCTTCCTCGTACATCGCCTGCGCCGAGCGCGCGAGATCGCGGTGCCTCTGGGTCAGTTCCTCGGCTGGATCGCGCGCCGGCCCCAGCAGCTCGACCAGGGCCTGGGAGAAGAGCGTCCCGACCACCGGAGAGCCACCATCCCAATCGTACTCCACCTTCTCCGTGGCGTGCCGGAAGTACGAGAGGTCCAGCTCAATGCCCCCGCCCTCGCGCAGCCGGACAAGCTTGCGCAGCTGAGGCAGGAACGCTGGCTCGCCGTAGGGCGCGAGCCCCATCACCTTGTATTCGTCGCCGTAGTTCGGGAAGCCAAGGTACTGGGTCAGCGCCTGGTAGAAAATGCCGAGCGAGTGCGGAAAGTAAACGCGCTCCTCCACCTCCACCGTACTGCCCCTCCCCACGCCCCAACCCGTGCTCGCGAAATCACCGAATCCGTCCACCGACAGCGCCACCGCCTCCTCGAACGGAGACACCAGGAATGCGGACGCCAGGTGCGCGAGGTGGTGCTCCACCTCCTGCACCGATCCCGCATAGCGCTCACCGGGAAAGCAGGTTTCCAGTTCGGCTTCGACACCCGCCCGCTTGCGCTTGTTGCGCACCCGGTCGAGCACCAGACCGAGGTCCGGCCGGCGCGTGACGAGATAACCAACCTTCTGCAGGAGGTTGGCGCGCCCGTCCTGATTGATCGCCACATGGGCGACGTCGCCGATCTTCGCGCCGGCCTCGCGCAGGCAGTAGCGGATCGCCTCCGACGGGAAGCCGGCCCAGTGCTTGATGCGCCGGAAGCGCTCCTCCTCCACGGCCGCGACGAGAACCCCGTCCTTCAGCAGGCAAGCGGAAGCGTCGCCGTGGTAGGCGTTGACGCCGAGGACGATCACCGGACCCCCTGCACCAGGTAAAGCGAGAGGATCAGCTCGGCGCCGGTCCGCTGCAACGCATAGAACAGGCCCGCCCTGCCGTCGAGGATTCCGCCGCGGAGGAAGTAGCAGTAGAAGAACATCGCGAACGGGGCAAGGACGATCGCGCGCCGAAGACGGTCGGCGGCACTCAAGTCCGCGAAAGCCGTGGAGCGCAGCTTTGCCGCCTCCAGCCGCATGTAGCGCAACTGGGCCGAGAACCAGTCGGCGAGCGGCTTGCGGTCGTCATGCAGGATACTCTCCTGCAGCGCGTCGACACGCCCCTCGACCCGGATTCGCTGCGTGTGCCCGTCCTGCAGGTACCGCGCGCCCTGCCGCCGGTAGAGCACGGTCAGCGGCGGATAGGCGGCGCCCCGAAGAGGCTTTCCATCGATGCAGTAGGTGAACGACGCGCGAAATCCGCCGACCGGTCCGGCAGGCCGGAGCGCGGAAATCTCCCGCACGATCTCTTCGGTCAGGACGAAATCCGCATCCAGGGCGAGCACCCAGTCCGTTCGGATGCCGGTCTGCTCGAGGCCGAAATTCCATTGCTCCGCATGCGTGGTGAACAGCCGCTCGAACACGCGGACGCTACCGTGGCGCGCGAGTATCTCCCTCGTCGCGTCAGTGCTGCCGCTGTCCACCACCACGATGTCTTGCGCCCAGGACAGCCGCGCCAGGGTTCGCGCGATATTGGGCGCCTCGTTGAGCGTAAGGATCAGGGGAGTGATCTGCTCGATCATTCAAAGACTTTCACCGCATTCCATTCAAAGCCACTTTACCCCGGGACCGGCGGCGATGACGCACTGGCCGCTCGGCGCCGCGATGTCCCGGAAGCCGTGCGTCGCCATCGCCGCGCGAAAGCGCGCGACCGCGAGTTCGGAATGCAGCTCGATGAGCAATACATCCACGCAATCCAGCCAGGAAAAGTTCCCCGCAAAGACATCTTCTTCCGCGCCTTCGATATCCATCTTGAGAAGGCCGATGCGATCCAGCCCGTGGGTTCGCATGATTTCGGAAACGGTGGTCTGCCGCACCGCCTCTCCGCCACTGCCTCCCGAGACGAACTGCGCTCCCCAGGTCGGCGCAGCAGCATCGACGATGGTAGCGACGCCTGGCGCGCGGCCTACCGCGGCCTTCTCGCAGGCGATCCGGCCGCCAAGAGGCGCAAGCGTTGCCTGGAGCAGCGCAAAATTACTTGCCACGGGCTCCACTGCCACCAACACATCCGGTGCCAGCATGTCATGGAAGAAGAGGCTCGCGAGGCCGATGTTTGCCCCCAGGTCCACCACAGTGCGAGTCCTGCCCGCCTCCAGCATCGCTTGCGGCAGGTCATAGGCATTGAACGTGAAAATTTCGTGAAAGATGAATACGTCGCCAGTTCGCGGGCGCAACCGGAGCCGGTAATCCGCACGCCTGCCGTGGATCCGATACTCCCCGGCGCTTTCGGGCACGCTCGTGCCGGACTTGTCGGCGTGGAAGCGCAGCGTGCTGGCGGCCAATCCGGCCTTGTCGCCGATGCTGACGCCCAGGCGCAGGCAATTCGCGACCTCGTTCGCGTAGACGCGCGCACGGCTTGCGATTTTCGCAATGGCGGTCACCGATCGTTCAATCAATATTCGCCAGCAATGGGTTTACCGCTCCGGGCAATCTAGCGGAATATCAAGTCACTCCAGCGATGATAGACCGCGAACGTCCCTACCGAAGCAGCAACAATCCCACAAATGGACAAGGCACGTCCGTATCCCACCTTGTCTGCGGTCATCAGCGGAATCCGTAGCGCCATTGCGGGTTTCTCTATCCAGCGCCAGGAAGCCGCTGCGAAAACTATTGCGAGCGGGATGCTTACGACCAGATTCAGCACCCAATGTCGCGGCAGAACGTCCATCACGGCCTGCTGGACTACCCAGTGGTACAGAAACAGTCCATACGAATAGTCTGCGCCTTCCAGAAACCAGGCACGCCGAAAGTCCGTCAATCCGAGGTACACGGTTACATAGGTCAGAGAAGTGGCCCCGGAAATTTGAACAGCGGTATAAGTGGAAACTCTGGGTTCAATGCTGGAC
>CXWL01010407.1_pt1 | contig 44352 bp, 65 predicted proteins | sample 590931 | NCBI WGS metagenome assembly CXWL01 (sample SAMEA3498368, study PRJEB10139) | groundwater metagenome | biome: water well; material: biofilm material | place: Germany | collected 2015-04-27 | reverse complement strand
GAATTTGTTAGCGGGGCCTGGCTTCAATTCGACCTTGAGCCCTACTTTTCCTCCGACTTCCGAAACCTTGAGGCCGACGTTGTGCTCCTTCTTGAGAATCTCGGCCATGCGTCCGACTCCTTGGGAAACATCAAAGGTGCCACCCTCGTTTGCAGCGACGAAATTTTCTTTGGCTTGCTTGAATGCGTTCCTTGCATCGTCGTCGTATTTCATCAGCTTTCCGCCCGTCTCCTGGGCGATGCTCGTGTACGGATTGTCGGCGTTCTTGCGAACGATGGTGAGGGCCTCTTCCATGCGCTCTGGATTCTGTATGGCCCTTTCAAGAACGTCGTCCGATACGTTTGCCCACCGTGCATTCATCTTCAGCAGCTTCGGCTTGAGGTCGGGAAGGGCCGCTCGAACGGCGTCGGCGGCAAGGGGGGCCTTTGTGGCGATAGCCTCAGCTGTGGCGGGGGCGGTCTTGGGTGACGTGAAGACCGCAATGTCGTTGAAGATTTCTGCGGGGTTGGTGGCCAATGTTCGGACGATGTTCTCAAAAGACCCATACTTCTTCGTGAACGTCGTGATGGCCTCGCCCAAGGCTTCCTTTTCGAGCGTGGGTTGCGGTGTTGTGATGCCTGCGGCGTCCAGGCCCATCTCGGTGGCGCCCGCTACTTTCTGTCCAACACCTTCGACGATGGATCTACCCGCGTCGGCTACGTTGCCGAGAACATCAAGCGGGCCGGTGCTCATGCCTCCAGGCTGTTGGGTGAATGGAACCTTCGCAATCCCCTTCGCTGTTTGGGCCAAGCCAAGAGCGAAGTTGTACATGCTCTTGAGAGGTCTTCCAGCGACTCCAGACGAGCGAATGTCTCCCTCGGTATATCCACCCTCTGGCGGGGCAATCTCGCTTCCTAGGTCAACTGCTGGAGGCTGGGAGGCATCCTGTGCCATGGTGGCGGTGAGGTCGTCGGTGCCTTCCTTCTCCCATGAGTTGTAGTAATAGCGGTTCAGAAGTGAGGACGGGAGTTTCTTCTTGGTGAACGAATCGAGCTGAGCACTGACGATGGGGCTGAAATAGTGATCTGCTGCACGTCGGAATCCTGGATCGAGCTGATAGGCTTTTGCGAAGGCATGTTCGTCGCCGGCCGATCTCAGGCGGTCGATGTCGGGCTTCTGGAGCGGGATGCTCTTTCCCTGTGGGGCCGATGGATCATCGAAGATGGGCATTAGGAGTGGTAGGACATGGGATCAACGTACTCGCCGTCCACTTTGATGCGATAGTCGATGTGTGGGCCTGTGGAGTTGCCCGTGTTCCCAGAGAAACCAATGACCTGGCCCTTCTCGATCTCGGAACCAACCTCCAGGCCCTCGGCGACCTTGGAAAGATGTGAGAGGCGATGGATCGCACCTTTTGCATCCATGATGATGAGTGTTCTCCCCCAGCCTCCGTCCCAGCCTTGTTGAATGACCCTGCCTGACACGAACGACGGTACGCGGGTGCCTTCCGGCATGGCGATGTCGATGCCTCGATGCTGGCCCTTCCAGGCTTTGACGACGGAGGCCGGATAGATGGATGTGTCGATGGCGGTGTCGAACCCTTGGGTCAGGCGCCCGAAGGACAGAAGGTCGTGACCGATGGAATCAGCGTCCCCTCCGCCTCCGGGTGTTGCAGGGCCGGTGGGGAAAAGACCGGGCAGGGCCATTCCTTCTAAGCCCGAACGCTGATTCGAGGTCATGGATTCGGGGAGGCCGAAAAAGCTGGGAGAAAGGTGGTAGGACGGATTCGTAATCGTGCTGTTGTGATACTCCATTTGCGACATGAATTTCTGAGAGCTTTCGTTGTAGTGCCTTTGGTAGGACGTGAAGAGGCTGTCCCCGATCTGCTTGAGAGCTTCGCGTTCGTCTTCCGTCCATGCCAAGCCTCCGGAGAGCACACGGGCGAGTTTTCCTTGGATCTTGCTCGCGAGTGGCACGTTGGCGGCGATGTCGGTGTACTCACCGGGCATGACGACGGAGTTTGGTTCAATGAGTTTCTCGTAGGCTTTGGCCATCGCACGATCGCGGAAGGGATTGCCTTTGTCGGCGAAGGCGGTGGTGAGCGTGTCGTGGACAGTGCGGGCCTGAAGGAAGAGCTTGATTGCGTCGTCTTGATCGATCAACTTGGTAATTGCTTCGACCTTCTTGTTGGAAAGATCTCGTTCCTTGGTGTCCGCTCGATCGAGGGCGGTATCGGCCTTCTCCGCAAGACGGATGGTGAATTCTTCCCGCCGAAGTTGCACGTCCTCATTGTGCTGGCGGATTTGCTCCTGCCACTTGTCCTCCTGGGCATTGAATGTTCGCTCATCGCTCGCGATGTCCCGCATTTCCTTCACACCGTCCATAAAGCCCTTGCTGGTGTCGCCTCTAATCTTGCTGACGTTCGTGACGAGGGCTTCGTTGGCCTTCTGCACCCTCTCATCCCTCTTGTCTGTGATGTCGATGCCCTTCAGAGCAAGCGTATTCATCTCCTGCTTCCAGGTCTTTAGCTTGCTTGCCATGCCGCTGGCGTAGTCTTCCTGGATCTTGTTCCACATTCCGGTGAATTTCGCGGCGAGTTCGGTTCGTTGGACACCTGCCTCCATCTGAAGGTCAGTGATGGCTTGCTCCCATTGAACCTCGGCGTCGCGGATGTCCTGAATGCCTTTGCCAGAGCCGAATCCACCCTTGAAACCGAGTTCGGTGATTTTGCCTTCGATGTCCTTTTGCTGCTTCGAGCGAAGTTCGCGTTCCCGCTTCTGCACGTCCCATGTGTTGCGGTCTTCGACGGCTTTCTTCTCAGCGAGAAGAGCTTGCTCCTGGGAAGCTTTGACGGTGTCCAGGACGGCCTTCATGTCGTTCTTCGTGCCTGTGATCTGCGTTGCGAGTTTATTGAGAATTCCCGCTGAACTGGCGTAGGAGGCGTTCGCTGCATTGACGGATTGCCCGGCAAGCCCGACTTGCTCTGCGATTCCTTGGTTTCCTTGGGCAAGGAGGCTCTTGAGGGCTGGGCCTAAGCTTTGATACTGCTGCGGGAGGCCCGCCATGATCGCGTCGAGAGCTGCGTCCATGACGGTCGGCTGTGGAGCGGCTGGTGTAGTCATGGTGCCTGGCTGGCCCCTGGGAGTTCCGGAAGGAGTGGTCGGCGTTGTGGCGGGCAGCGTGGAAGCTGTGGGGATAGCTCCGGGCTGCATCTTCTGGATGTCGAGCAGGGACTTGAGTTCGGCCGCGGCAGCGGCCCGTTGCTGACTCTCTGAGGAGTTGCGTTGGTACGTCTTCGACACGTCGTCCTCGCTCGTTAACTGGCCCGTGTTCTGCGGGGAGGCAAGGTACTTCTGAAGTTGCTTGATCCGATCATCCATGGAGCTGTCGCTGACGCCGGTTGTGTTATTGAAGGTGAGGTCATCGCTCGTGAAACCGAGTTTGGAAAGATATGCGGTCGTTTCGGGAGAGACCGATCCATTCTCCATGTACTCCTGCTTCGCTTTGTCGAAGACCTGGTCGGGGGAGGAGTATGGGCTTCCTGTGAGGGCGGTCGGGGCCATGAAGCCCGTCGATTGTGTGGGCGTACTGGCCTCTTGGTGCTCGGCCATTTGGCGTTGATCTGCAACTTGAGCAACGGGAGTGGCGATGCCGCGAGTGTAGGTTTCCGCCTTGCCCGTCTGTGGATTGATTGCCGAGTAGGTTTCGGTGCCTTGCTGCACCCTTCTTTGAGGCGAGGAGAGAACCGTCCCGGAGAGACCAGCTTTCTCCCTCTGCCTTTGCAGGTCGTCGATTTGCAGGTGGATGAGCCGGTGTTCGCGGAAGAGAGACATTAGTAGGTGCGTCTAATCAGGATTGGAACGAAGGTATTCTCCTGGGCGGAGTTCCCTGCGTCGCTTTGGGTGAATTTCACTGACCACTGAAGCCGGAGGTTGTTCGTGAAGTTGATGCCGGTCGTCTGTTGGTTTGCAGCCGTAAATGTTCCATTTCTACTGTAAAGGCCGTTCACGCTTATGCCTCCGCTGCTGTCTGCATCCCGTATGGTAATCATGAAATCGTAGGTCGATGTTCCTGTTAGAGAAACATCATTCGATCCCCAAATGAGCGTTCCTCCAAGGTAGAGCGCACCACTTCCAACTCCTGCGGCCGCATTTTGAGTGATCTGCCCAACAAGATGGATTACATCCCCATTTGCGAGCGTACTTCCAGAAAGCATCGTTCCACTTCCAATGTTGATGCGGGTGATATTGCTTGCCCCGAATGTTCCGCCCGCCGCAATCCTCGTGTCTCGAAGAACGCCGGAATCTTGGTCGGTTCCCGATCCCCAAACGGTTCCATTTGATCTGAGCACCTTTCCATTCGCACCTGGGTAGATGGGCTTCAGTGCTCCGGTGCCGGATGCAAAGAGGAGTGCTCCGGAAGCGATTCCCCGCAGTCCTCCGGTGCCAGTTCCGCCGAGCGTTGTGGAAATGACGCCGTTGTGATTGAGTTGGGGGATGCGGCCCTTAGAAACCGTCCCTGAGCCGTTCTTTACGACCCATCGTGTGCCAATCGTGTTTTGAGCCCCTGTTGCTCCTGTGCCCGTGGCGTTCTGTAAGTGATCGAGGGTCGTCATCTGCACCTTTCCGGACACTGCGTCAGTAGCATTCGAGATGCTCGTGGTGCCGAGATTCAGCCATGCTCCTCCGATGCGCCCCTGGAACGCTCCCGTGCCACTGTGGTAGATGATCTGGCCGTCTTGCGGGCTGGGAATCTGCTGATCGCGGGTGGCATTCGTCAGAAAGAATGGCGTTCGAAAGGTTCCGCTGCCAGAGAAGACAATCGAACCGGAGTTCGTGAAGATGTTCCCTCGATCCTTCTTGGCGGCGAGGTTGAGAGTCCGCATGTCGATTGCGTAGGTGACGGCTGCTCCTGGGGTGAAGATTTGGCCGTTCCCGCACCCGATGTAGCTGAGATTGTTTGGGCAAAGGTCTCGAATGACCGTCCCGCCGAGCGTTACAACTTTGCTGGAATCGACGGTGGCACTGCTGAAGTAGATGTGTTCACTCCGCGTTCCCTGCTCAAGCAAAAGCACTCCGCCTGTCCCTGCGGGCCATGTGAAGTTGACTCCGTTTCGTTTCGGTGGGTTGAGCTTGATACCTGTCGTCTGCGTCGTGTTGATCCGAACCTTGAGGCGAGTCGGCGGGATGTTCCATGTCTCGTAGGACGTGGCTGCATGGGCTCGGGTGCCAATCATCATGGCAAGGAGCAAGATGAGCAGAAGGCCGAGGCGGTACAGGCGATTCATAGAGGGGTTGGGAATGGGAGAACTATACATGGGTCAAAGGAACTTTAGAACGCGGGGTGACTCCGAAGGCGAAGCCATCGACTTGAACGAAGTCGCCGCCGTCTTCACTGCCGCCAGAACATTTGAGTTGAATGTCCTGGCCGTGGGAGAAGGCTCCGATGGGGAACTGGAATTCCTGGGCATCGAGTGAGGCCCCATAGGAAAGTCCTGCTGTTCCAACACCTGCGTACCCGACGGGACGGGATTCGGACGCGGTTTTCATGTAGGCATCAGTCAATTCCTTGCTGTACTTCTCTTCGCCATTGATGAAGATTGTGAACGTCTTCTTCGATCCTTCGGTCATGCGGCCGTGGGCGTAGAGGTAGCGGAAGGCACTGCGGGTGAATTCACCACCGAATCGGCCCGTCTTCCATTCGCCATCGACGGGAACGGTGTCATCGAAGCGTCCGACCTCATCGAGGTAGATTTTCTGGCCGTCGCTGCTGTAGCCGTAGCTATTACCGTTCAAAGCAGCCATGAAGTCAAAGTCCTTGTTCGTGTCGGGCGGATAGTAGATGCCAAGCTGTGCGTCGTACACGAGGATCTCGCGGACGCCGTCCACGGTGACGCCGACCTTCAAGAGTTGATCTTCTGGATTGTAGAACGTCCATCGCTTGGCCAGAGCCGTAGTATCCTTGTCGATCGTGCGAAGGTAGGAACGGACGCGGCGGTCGAACTGGGCATCGAGCGAGAGCTTCTGTCCGTTGTTCTCGGTGATGACTGTAATCGGGAGCAGTCGTCCCCCGGTCGTAAGGAAAGCCGCAACCCCCTCCATGTCGCACACGCACCAAGGATTGGAGATGCCGTAATGGGACGCAAATGGGAGTGGAGGACGGGCACCCGAGCTGACGCCTGTCCGGGACACTGCCCAAATGCCGTCCTCCTTGAAGAGATAGAAGTAGTCGTTGGTCGGGAGCATGCCGGTGATGCTCGATCCGCGTCCGACAAGCTCGTTATTGGTCGCAACGGAGAAATCGTAGTAGCGTTCGGGGTTCGCTGCCGTCGCTGTGCGGGAGTATTCCCACGCGCGGGGGGCTCCGGAGTACCCACCGATATTGAGGCTCGCATACCATTCGGCGATGACCGTGGGAGCGGTGACGTAGGTCGGAGTAAGTGTTGTGGCGTAGGTGACAACTTCATCGGCAACGTGGTCGTCGGTGATGCCCGTGCATCCGGTGAGCGTTGTGGCCGTCTTGCCTGTCCAGGAAAATGTGTCGTTGCCGATTCTTCCAGAGGCGGCTGCGGGGAAGCGGCTCGTGTGGCCGGCCTTGAGGGTGACGGTGCCTCCTCCGGAAGATACGGCAGCATTGAGTTCCCCCACGACGATCCTGCCCATCACGTCCTGGCCATTTCCATAGAAGATGTCCATTTCCACTTCGCAGAAGAACACATTGTATCCGGTCGCCAAATTGACGCCCGTGTCAATGACCGTGTCATCGACGGGATTGGCAAAGAGAAGATTGACATTCGTATCATCGTCCCCCGCAATCCAAAGCCGTTTGAGATACTCGGCCCCGAAGAAGCCGCGGGCTGCTGTGAGGTTGTAGCTTGAAAGATCAATCTCCGTGTCCTCGTAGCCAGGTCGATCGTGGCGCCCGCCGTCCAGAGTGGAACGGATATTGTTTCCGCTAAAAACCTCGTCTAAGCCCCGTTTCTTTTCGCCGGAGGGAATGTAGCTCCCGGCGAGGGAAAGCGTGCCTACGGGCTTTGCGTTGCTTCCAGAGGGCATTAGCTGGTGGGGGATCGGATCGGGCCGCGGACGGTGCGAATGCGGCGGTTGCTGGAATGCGTCGAGAAGTTCAGGAACGCAAGAAGGGCGTTGCGGGCGTTCTGATAGGCATCGTTCACGTCCGCCTCGGGATTCCCATTGAGACGGAAGGCACGGGCCTTCAGGGCTTCGATGTAGAAATCGTCCATGCGGTCGGGGGTCGAGAGGCTGCTGGCAATCTCCGTGAGGTCGGTCACTTTCTTCTGGTAGAGAAGTTGAGCGGTTGAGTCGCCGTGATTCTTCATGAACCACAAGAATTGATTGATGATGGCAAACTGCCGGGCAGACGGATTGAAATCGACTTCCGTGTAATCGAGTCCTGCGACCTTGATCTTAATAACCTCGTCGAAGTTGGATGGAAGGGCGTAGAGCTTGACCGCGGCGTCTCCGCTGGCATTGCCGAGCCCTACATCTGTGAGGGTCGAGAGGGTGACGCCGCTGCGAGTCGCGAACGTGATGTAGTCCCACGTTCCGTCGTCGTCATAGGTGACGAAGGCGCCGCTCGACGTGTCCCATCCGGTGCCTGTGGCGAGGGCGATGCTGCTTGTCTCTCCCGCAGCAAGAGCCGCGGCGAGCGAGTCGTCGTCCAGGATCGAGTATTCCTTTTCCTCCTCCAAGAAGTCCCAATGCCGCTCGGTGGGGGGGATGTAGAGGGGGCCGATGTGGATGCCAGCGAAGGGAAGCTGAGCGACACGCCTCTGAAGGCGGTTGATACTGCGGCGAAGCGAGTCCTCCTGAAGGGCTGCAATCGACGTATCTACGTCATCGCCAATTTCTTCCAGGAGAGCGGTCTGGATGTCTTCGCCGGTGGAGTAGGAGTAGGCACGGCGGGACACATTAGCGGGCGAAAGCGGGCGGGAAGAGGAAGCTGATGATGATCTGAATCACGTCGTTGGATGCTGCGGGAAGGGTGTAGGTGACTTCAAGGGTTGGGTCGGTGCCATTCGTATCATCAGCCGAGCGAAAGCCAGCCTGGTTCGTCTGGTTGCATGCAATGGCGTCGTTTGTCTGGTCGTGCCCTTCACGCATCGCCCACTTCGTAATGCCCGTCTTGCTGATATTCGTAAGTCCCGTGGCGTTTACTGTCCAAGTCTGTGTCCCATCACTACCAAGGTTCGTGATGTCGATGTGCGTATCGGACATTTCTGTTGCTCCTGTCTGATCATAGTCGGTGGCAGCGATAGACGTGTTACTCGCTGGATTGGAATTGCCCACAAGAGAGATGTAATCGACTCCGTCATTGTCACCATTAACCCGCTGGGCCGCGATGTTGTAGGCCGTGAAGATGGCAGAGCTTATCGTGGCAGTTGCTCCAAGGGACGACGTGTCAAAGAGAAGAAAAGCACGTCGGATATAATAGTTTGGCCCCGCGTCACACTGAGTAGCAGGGCGTAGAGTAATGGCAGAGTCCGATATGTCGGAGGTCGGAACACCGTCGGTGTCACTGTAGGCTCCAGCCCAATCAGCAAAAGCTCCTGCTGCGATGTCTGCGTCCATCGTGAGGCTCTCGGGATTGGCATCAGGACTGACGGAGAGCGTTGCGTCTGTGAAGACTGGGAACACGGCCCCCGTGAAGAAGGAGCTGGGGATGTGCTTGGTGAGGATGTAGTCGGCCCCGGCAACCTCAAGAGATGAGTCGATTGCTTGGCTCTTTTGCTCCACGGCGTTGCTGTCCCATATCTTATAGGGCTTCATGCCGATGCCTCGGCGTTCCTCGGTATTCTTCTTCTTGAAAGCAAAAGATTTGGCTTTCAGCTTTGCCTTATTCCATTTCGCCTTGTTCGGGAGAAGAATATCTGGCTCCTCGGTGAAGCGGAGAGAAAAGCGGGCGTCCACCTTGACTGGGGACGAGTTGAAGCGAACGAGTTTCTGGAGAGTTGGGGCGGCGCCCGGTCGGACGTAGTAGATCAAATCCGCATTCCACTGGGGGAAGGCATTGGCATAGAGGACGGCATTCTCGTAACCGTCTCCCATGTCGTAAGGGACGCCTAGAACCGGAGCAGCATCCAGAGAGCGAAGCCACACGCCAATAGGAGCGGCGGTGATTTCTCGCTTCGCCAGAACATCCCAGCGATTATTAGACTCGAAATAAGCGTCGCCATCGGCCAGTTGCGGGGCCTTGAAAACAAACGGTGCATCTGTGACCTCATATCCATCAAGTGTGGAGTCTACCCGTGTGTCGATCTTTCGCCAGTCCTTTTGGGCATTAAGGAAATTGACCCATTGCGTGTGGTTCTTTGTCGTAAACGAGCCATTAGAATTCTGCCGGGTCTCCGTGTTCCAGCCGTCTGGCTCAAACTGTGGCTGGACGAGCGTTTGAGCTGATGCCCCACCAACGGCGAGAACCAAGAGAAAGGCCAGTGATCGGTTGAGGAGCTTCATTCATTAGGGTTTACGGAACTCTAGTTCTACGGTGGTTCCTTGGGCGGGAGTCGTATGAAGCCCGGTGATGTTAAAGAGGAGCAAGTCTCCACCTCCCACGTCTCTCGTGGCAGCGTTGATGACCCAGGGGGCGGCTGCGGTGGTCGTAGAAGCCTCGGCAGAGTCGATGGTGGGAGCAGTCGTGAAGAAGCTGCGATTGGCCTTCGCGGTATTGGTCATGTTCATTGTTTGGGTACCCGTGGTTCCTGTTTTGTTCACGTCCGCTCGGAAGTAGACCAGGTTGTACCCTGACATATTCCGGGGGACGAGGAAGCTGACTTTGCCAACGGCGAGACCTACGGCCGTTCCTGAACCAACTGCTTGGAAGCTGACGGTTCGGGGTGAGACCTGGTCGTACTTGACGAGCGTTCCGGAGAGTGTTGTACCTTGAATGATGTTACCAGAGGTCGTCCCTGTAAGTTTTGTAGTTACACCCGCAGGAAGCGTATGGCCTCCGATATTTAATGTCTGGCCCGACATTGTGGTAAATCGAAGGGATGACCCAGTTAACGAAGGATTGACGCTGAATGCGGTGGAGGTGATGGTTAGCCCCTGTCCCGCGGTATAGGCTGTGCCCGCCGTCGTGTCACATGAGAACCGCTTTGCCGTTGCATCCCACAGAAGAGCACTTGTCGCTCCATCACAATCCGAAAGACCTGCTCCGTCAAAGTCATCCCCGACATAGAGCGAAGCGCCAGAGCCGGCCCCCTCCCAAGTAAGTGCCCCTGAAGACGCCAGCGTTTGGCTCGCACGAATGATGGCACCCGACAACGTATTCTCAACTTCCAGACCCAGAGTCGAGTAGACGCCGTTGGTCACACGGATTGTGAGGGAGCCGGTCATCGTGTCGCCAGACGTGTTGACGTAACGAGCGTCCGTTCCTGCAAGAGTGAGGGTTGCCCCTGAGCTAAGGGTGACGCCTTGAGCTGTGATCGAGCCGGAGAGGTGCAGTTGGCCAGTCTCGGTGAAACAAAAGCGTTGTCCTCCACTTCCTGTTCCGCCGCAACGAATGTTTCGATTGACGGATTCTCCGGTAGGAGTTTCCTTCTTGTCGTAGGCATTGATGGACACGGCAGCGATTGTCAGAAGAATGACCGCCGCGGTGACTGCCCGCCGTAGGATGGCCGGAGGCGAAGAAACGGAACCCATGGTTAATCGCGGAAGTAGATGTAGTCAATCCCGTCGCCAGCCGTGAGGATGTCGAGATAGACTTTGTTGAGATTGTTGAGCGGATAGTCGTAATGCTCGCCGTTGGCGAGGAGCTTTCCTTGGCCCGTCGATGCGTCGGCGCTGGAATCACCTATGGAGACGTTGCTGGCATTGCCTGCTTTCGCATGAATGTGGATCATGCGGCAGGGGGTGTCCGCGGTGACAACCTGGACAGCATCCCCCACGGTTCCCGTCTTGACGCCGCTCACTGCCGTTGCGAAGGTGTGCCGAGAGTCGTGAAGCATGGGCTAGAGGGGTTACTTCTTGCCCTTCTTGTCGGGCTTGGAGAGTGTGGCGTTGACAACCTCTTCTTTCACTTCCTCCTTCTTTGGGGTGGCCTCGTCTTTGCCCTTCTTGTCGGGCTTGGCGGAGCCCTGTGGCGGGAACAGGATGCCGTCATGTTCTTCCCATCCTGCGGCTCGCTTCTCTTCGTCGCGTGCTCGCTCCCACGTCGGCTCATCTTTGACGCCATTGAGAACGACGCCGAAGGAGAGGTAGTGCTTGATGAAGCTCTTGTAGCTCTCCTGAGCAGCTTCTTCAGGATTGACGGCCATGCCCGCTAGGCGAGCTTCGATGAACGCCTTGTGATGGGCGATGAAGGGCAGAAGACGCCGCTGTTCGAAGAGCCTGTCGCGATTGATGCCGAGTCCGGTTGCCATAAAGCGAGGGGGAAAGTGGATTACTTAACGTGGTACTTGAGGTATTCGAAGTGAATAGAAGCGTCTGCTGAATTGACGGGGTGGATCTTTGCCCAGACCGCTTTCACGGTTGCTCCCGGAGGGATCAGGTGAGCTCCCGTGGCAACCATCAGACCACCATTGAATGTTGCCTTGTTGTTGATGATCTGGGCGCCAGACGTTGTAAGTGGCGTATTCGTCCATCCAACGTACAGGGCATCCGCTCCGCTTTCGCTCATGACGGTGGTTCGGATGAGAGCACAGGTCGATGAGCTGCATGTGAAGGAGCCGGCGTTGTAGCCTGGCTTCGATCCCGAATATGTGAGCTTCACGAGACGTTGGCAGAGAAGAGCGCCTGTGAATCCCGTGCAGAATTCCTGGTTGCGGTACGTGTTGGCCAGAATGTCACCCGATCCTGATTCAACATCGCCGTCTTCCTCGAATTTGAGGGCGTCTTGGGGGAACTTCCCGTCCACAACGAGCTGGATGGCGGGGGTTGCGTTATCCGTCGTCTCAAACGCGAGGTCTCCCTGGAGGAGCTGGGAGTTGTTGGCCAGGTTGGCAACGACCATTGCGATGGTGGCCAGGGTGTTTCCCCCGAGCATCAGAGCGTTCAGCCGAGTGTAAGAAGAGCTATCCATTGGCGTGGGGGGAAGGAATTACGCGGGCTGTGTAACACCCGAGTACGCGAGGACGTAGCCCTGCCAGCGGATCGACACGAAGGCCGCGAACATATCGAACAGAATGGAGGCGAGAGCGTTGTCGTTGCTGGAAGATTGGACGCGGAGTTTCGGATCGCCGGCAATCTGCACCTGGAGGTTCTCACGGAAGGCGGAGTCGTAGAGACCGAAGCGGTAGAGGTCGGTCGTACCTGTGCGGCGGGTCTTGCCGTCGGCTCCGATGAGTCCTTTCTTGAAGACGACGAGCTTCATGTTCCAATCGTTGTTGGGGCCGAAGACGTTCACAGCGTTGTTGGAGGAGAGCGGCGTCAATTGGCTACCGAAGATCTCGCGTCCACGCTTCACCATGTACGGTTGCTGGTTGATCCACGTTTCGTTCGGATTCCAGCTCACGGGCACGCCGTCATCATTGAGGAAGTTGGCGTCGCCATGGGCCATGATCGCCGTAATGGAGTCGGGGGAGAAGGCACACGCGGTCGTGTAGCTGTTCGACTTGTTGCCGGGCGCCGGAGTCGCGTTGACCGTGTGGGTCGTAGAAACGAACGCCACGTCGTCGGCGGTGAGCCATGGGTCTCCTACAGCAGCGGACTGGTTGCGAGGCGTGTAGGTCGTGTCCTCGGCGTCGGAGATGGCCTTGTGTGTCATTTCCAGGTCGAGGGTCATGTTGAGCATCGAGGACATGCGGGCTGCGACGCGGGTGGCGAGCTGGAGCTTGTCGAACTTGTCCATGCGGACGGTGTAGTCGAACTTCACGCCGTACTGAATCTGATTGACGGTCATGGAGTCTCCTTCCGTGATGCCAACAATCGGGTAGCTTTCGTTCTCCCCGACACGTTCGGCGTAGGTCGGCAGAGCGTAGCTGTCGAAGGTCACGCGGTCTCCCTCTGCGGGATTCCAGGGCTTCGGAACGTAGAGGCTCCGCACCATGTCGGGCGGGTTCACCTCCAGCTCCTTGAGCATCACGATCGGCAGGTTCGTGACGAAGTTATCAAGGCCGGATGCGGAATGGGGAACGGTGGGCATACTGGAAGGGGGGAGTCAGAAGTAGAGGGCTGGGGGTTCAGTAGTAGGGAGCGAGGAAGGTGACGTAGCCGATGTTGTTGGCAACGTCGGCCCCGACAAGGCCCATGTCGTTGCGAACCTCGGTGAGATTGATTCCGTCCGGGCGGCTGCCGCCATAGTCCACGTCAACAAGAGAGCCAACGTCGGTGGCAACAACGGTGCCAGCCGTGACTTCTGCCTTGTACTCGCTGCCACGCTTCACGATTTCGATGGCGATGGCATCTGTAGAGGTGTCGCTGGACGCTTTCGCCTTTTGGGCAATGCCGAACGGACGGGTGTTATCCGTCATGTCGGCAACTTTGCCGGAGGCGAGTTTCACGATGGCTCGTGACGTGATGGCTGTAGACGCATTCGTGGCCGGGAATCGGAAGACCGATTCAGGCCCCTTGCTCAGGTGGTATGCATTGAGGAGGCGATGTTCTCGCATGGCGGGTGGGGGAAGATTAGCCCCGCACGTACGTCGTCATGTTCTTGGCTCTTTCACCATACTTCGCTCGATCTTCGGCAGTGATGCCCATCTTGGCATCCGCGGCTTTCTGGTCGGGCGTTCTCTGGTCGATTGAACCGGAACGGTCAACGGTTGAGGGGGCTGAAGAGGTCTCAGCCTGGCGTAGGTGCTCGCCGATGTTCTGGGCGGTGATGCCTTTCTTGAGGAGTGCATATTCCAGGGCGACTTCGGGCTTCATACCTTGGGTAAGGTTCTGCTTGTAGTCGTCGCCGGCAAGAATGATCTTCTTGCTGTTGTCGCGTTCCCACAATTCTTCACGGGTGACGAACTGGGGTTCGGTCTTTTTCTCCTCGGGTTTGGTCTCCTTAGGGTTCAGGCTTTCGTTGGCCTTTTCCAGGCGACCTTTCCATGTTTTGGCATCTTGTTCGGTGGCTGCGAGCTTCGTTTCCAACTCTTTGACCGTCGGGTGGGACTTGATCAGGTCTGCGGAGATTGTGGGGATCAAATCGGCCGTGATTGCAGGGTTTGCAGGTGGGGTTGTGACCGTCTGCGTGGAAGCGTTGCCATCGGTGGCAGTGGGCTGAGACATTTGAAGCGGGGGAAGAAATAGTGAACCTTGTGAAGGCTCGGAGCTGCGAGCCAATAGGAGGAAAGGCCCGCACCTCGCAGCCTTCACAATTTGCACGTACGCCGGAGCTGTGAAGGAACTACGGGCGAATCATCCACTCACGCCGCTGGTTCGTGAACAGCTCAAACGAAATGTTCTTCGCTTCATGCGTTGACAACGTCGATGTTGTATTTGTGTATCACCTGCTGGATGCGACGCACCGTTCGCCCGCATTCCTTGGCTGTGGCCTTCATGCTGCCCGTTTTCTGAAGGATGAAGAGTATCCATTTCTCCGCGGGTGATGCCTGTGCTGGGATGGTGATGCTACTTGCCACTGAGCACTTGGTAGACGGTGGTCAGAATGGTTGCTTTCTCTTCGGCGGGTTTCGGGGGCTCGGGTTGCGGGCGAACGCCTGTGAACTTCAGGAGGTCTTGGACAAGTTCCCACTTGCCCTCACGCTTCAGGGGGTCGGTTGTGAGACGCATGTGAATTTCACAGAGGGCCTTTATTCCTGACCTGCCCAGGGGCGACAGGTTGCGGAGAGCCGACTCCTCCGCTTCCGAAGGGCGTAAATCCTTCAATGTCAGGGGTGGGGGCAAGAGACGGCTGTCCTGGCTGCCCTGGAGCCATTGAAGAAGCCATTTCCGGAGACGGGATGCCATTTTTGGGGAGGGTAAGATCTGGGCGGCTGGAAAGGAAGCTGCTGATTTGTTCCAGGATACCATCTACCTCGTCGTTCATTTCTGCAACGGGGTCAGTCTTTCGCATCACGTCGTCCTCTTTCAGGTCGAGAGCGTGCACCATTTCGAGGTCGAGTTTCTGCATGTCGAATTCGGAGGCGAGTTCCGGCATCTGCATCCCTTCCATCACGCGAACACGGGCATAGTCGGCGAGCATTTTGATCTTGGCCATCTTCACGTTCTGATTGTCGCCGAGCATGTGCTTGGCTTCTGCCCGGATTTTGGGAATGCCGCCTCGCTCTGCGTACTCAATACTTTCAACATACTTCTCGCGGGCAGGGATGCTGCCGGTCTGCTTTCCCCGGTACTTCTCTACTTCTTCCAGGCTTTCGAGGTCGTACTTCCCGTCCTTGTTGGGCTTCTCCTTGTACACGGCTCCGGGGGTGGGGATCATGAACCGGATCTTCTTACGGGGTGGCTCCTTCGTGTAATCGGTGGACAGAAGGTTCTCGTAGTCGTCCGGCGATGTTTCTCCTGCTGCGATCTTGCCCACGATCTCCTCCACGTCTTCTTCGGTCAGGTTTTCGTAGTCTTCGACGGTGAGGTCGCTCATGACGCCGCCAAGCAGGAGTTCGCCCATCTTCGTAAAGCATCCGTCCTCAAGATTGTTCAATCGGAAGACAAAGCCCTCTTCGTTTGCCTGTACCTTCTGGAAGAGTTCGTAGGCGGTCGATGATGTCTCGCCGGCGAGTTGCTTGAAGTTCGATCGGCCCAGGTACATAGCCGAGTCTTCCAGGAATTCTCTGTACCAGCTGTAATTGCTGAGGCTCACCTGGCCGAGGGGAGTTGCAAGTATCTCTCCACCGTTCTTGAAGACGTAGCCAGAGTACATTTCCTTGATGTTGATCTCTTCGTTCGTTCCGGGAACGCCGGAGAAGGACTTAAACGAGACGGGGACGGTGTTTGCAAGACGCATATTATCGACCGTCATGTTCCCGAACGCCTGGTAGAGCACGTTCAGTGCGTCGATGAGGGCGGGATGGCCCATGCCGTAGAGAGCGTGGGTTCGGAGATTGCTGTCGTACTGGTGCCAGTTGGCCCCGAAGCAGAGTGAGGTGCGGCCAAGGACGTTGTGGCCAGCTTTCTTCTTCTTGCGATCCTTCTTGAGTGGTTTATCAAAGATTAAAACACCGTTGGCATAGAGGCGATACACATCCTGAATCTCATTTTGGTAGCAAACAACGATGACACCTTTGTGATCGCTCTCCCGATATTCGAGCGTACCGTCGTTTCCGATTGCAACAATCCTGCCTGGTGAGACGAATTCGGTGTGGTTGTACTTGTACTTGCCATCGGGGAGCTTCACTCGAGCATAGTTCTGGACGAACTGCTCCCAGCTCATTGCATCGTGGAAGAAGATCGAGGGAGCTTCTTCGGGGGTGCGGGCGAACGGATTCATTCCACATTCGTAGGGCGAGCGGTAGCGAACGCCGAGCTTGGGTCGTCGATAGTCGGGCCTCACAATCTCGTCGTATTCGGGCTCGTCGTCGTTGGGATCGGTTTTGGGGATGCGTTCGGTTCGCTGGGGCGTTTGGGAGAAGACTTCGTAGACGCCGTTGCCCATCACTTCCCAGTCGGTCAAAAAGTAATCCTGCTGATTGTCGAAATTGCTGTCGTTCATCACGGCGTCGATGGCCGGCTTCCAGAGCATATCGACCTTGCGGTAGTCGGACGTGCTGCCAGGGCTAATGCCGAAGCCAGGGCGCCCTTTGCTCATGGCGGTGAGGCTGGCTGTGCAAATCATCCGGGCGAACGGAAAGAGCACGTTGCTCACGTTCGGGTCGTCGATCGGTTCGGCGAGGAGATTCCAACCCTTCGCCGCTTTCTCCCAGTCGGGCGTGAACTTTGAACGATAATCGACCATCTGCTGAATGTCGAATTCATCGTTCTTCTTCGCTTCTAATTGATGTGGCTTGGCTGCCCAGGTGGACTTTCCTGCTTGGCCTGGTTGGACGTGGAAGGGTAGCTGCGGCATGGAGGTACCACGATCCTCCTATCACGCCGGAGTATACCTACTGTCTCTTCGCTTGCAACTCGGCCTTCGATTGAGGCTGCAACTGGATCGCTCCGTCGATGCCGGGATCGGCACGCTGCATTTGAAACGGTGACGGTGCGAGCTTCTGCATCTCCTTTCCGCAAATACAGACGATGGTTTCGCCGAACACGGCTCCTTCCATGCGGCAGTCGCGTTGCTCACCGCAGTTTCCGCAGACGAATGTGTAGATCATTTGGCTTGGCGGGTAATGGGCTTAAAAGGATGAATACCCATGTGTTCAAGCTCCACGTCCAGGTCATCTTTGTTCTTCTCGTACTTCTCAATCTCTTTCTCCTCCATGAAGTTCCTGCCGGTTCTCGCCTCCTCCATGTAGTCGTAGCCTCCGGTGGTGAAGCCTGGGCCGCGGAACTGCACGCGGGGGTAGGCGATCGTGTAGGTCATGGGTTTGCCACATTTGCAGCGGATGGTCTTGGGCCGGAGGCCGAAGGGGCAGGACAGCTCCTTGCTGTGCCCCAGTGGGCAGCGGAAGTTGTAGGCGGGCATCAGTCGGTGATGAGACCGGAGTCGGTCGAAGTGTTGGAGAGTTGGCTGAGAGCGTCTTCGATGTTCGTGCGGGCCTCGGCGGATTGTTCGGGGGTGAGCGGGCCTACTTCGATCCGTGGGAACATGCCTTTAGGGGTGTAGTCGAGCCGCACACCTTCATGGAGTCCAAGGTCATTGAGATGCAACATGTATTCGAGCCTCAGCTTCTTGGCCTGGGCGAGCTTTTGGTTCACTTCTCTCACTTGGCGTTCGGCAAGAATGCGGTGGGCGTTCTCATCAATCTGTCGCTGGATTTCTTCTTTGGATGGCATGGGCGAAAGGGTACGCCTAGTAGTGGTGCTTCTCAAGGTGACTCACGGTGAGGTAGTGGGATGTCCACACGAGGCCAAGAGAATGCCATTCCTCTTTGTTTTCAGCGAGGAAGCGGGCGAACATCTCGGAGAGCTTGCGGGTGATTTGCTGTTGCTTGTCGCTCGTAAGTGGTTTCTCGCCCGTGATGGTGACGTTCCAGTCCGCGACGATCTGCGGGAGGAAGACGTGGAGGTCTTCGCGTTCGATTCCGTCAGAGGTTTGTGGCATAGGTCTCGGAAAGAAGACAAGCACAGTATGAGCATCGAATGCGTCGGCTCGTTTGTGTGGGGAATTCTTGTCCTACTTCAATGGGGCGATGGTAGCCGATCTCGCAACGCATGATCGTGAGAAAACGACGCCAGCCAATGCGAAGAGGGCTGTTGAATCTGAAGTTGAATCGGAATGACTGCCAGAGGGGTTGTGGAAAGTATCGCACTGCGGGAGATTCTACCCCATGCCTGTTTGGGCACGCCAGCCCCCTGTGCGGCGGAGGGGCTTCGGCACTTCGACCTTTGGCCTGGGCAGTCGATCCACGAAACCTTCGGCAAAGGTGCCGCCAGAATCTGCGGGATGCGAGGCCCAGTCGTGGTAGGGAATGTCCTTGTACGCCTGCTTAATCTCGTCCCATTCGCGGCGGTACTGCGTCCAGGCATTGATGCCGTATGCACAACGAGTCTGGTCAATCCGGTAGCGAGGGAAGAGGATTCGCATTGCTTGGATGCGTTCGGCGGGGTTGCTTCTTGGAACGATCTTGATGTTCGGCGTTTCTTCGTTGAAGGTCGATCGGTAGAACTGGATGAACGTCTCAATGCGAGTGCGGCCGTTGTGCTCTTTGACGGCGATGTCGTGCGGGAAGTAATGCGTTCCAAACTTGTACTTCTTGCTGTGCATAAGCTGGACGGCGTAGTCGAGCCCTTTGTTATCGAAAACCTCAAGATCGATCCAGCGGATCTCCATGCCGATGAGTTGGATAAACCAAATGACCATTTGATCGTTGATCCCAAGATCGAAGGTCGTGTGCGTCAAGAGATTTGGTTCGATGGGGAGAGAGCAGATTCGGCCTTCGCCTCTCGCTCGCGTCATCTCGTCGGCGTAGTACGAGCCCTTCACCTGGAACACGTCCCATGATCCCTCTCGCCACGCTTTGCGAAGGTCTTCCGGAAGGCTGTTGAGCCATGCGACGTAGGATGGGTCTTTTTCCATCAGCGTCGGGTTGTCCTCGACGAGCGCCTTAATGAAGATCCGCCACTTCTTGAGGCCGGTTGCTTCATCGACGAACGACACGGGCTTGCCTGGCTGGCCGATGTCCACGAAGCGGGATTTGACCCAGAGATGCCCAGGGCCTCCGGGGTTCGTCGTGCAGAAGACTTGCGGCTTCAAGCCATCGACGGTGGAGCGGCAGGAGGAGATGAGTTTGAGGTAGCTTTCTTCGGACGGGATTTGCGTGAGTTCCTCGATCAGGACACGTTGATGCTCTGCTCCCTGGTACTTCTGGTAGGCATCCTCGTCCTTCAGGTGACCGACACGGATGTGGGCGCCCGAAGGGAAAATGAATTGAGCGGGGTTCGACACGAAGCGAGCACCCAGGACGCCAAGGAGAATCTTGGCTCGGCCGATCCAGTCCACCATGTCGTCGTAGTTGCGGCGGACGGCGAGGCCGTGGTAGCGGGGTTCTTGGTAGGGCTCACCGATCCATACGATCCCTGCTTCGGTCTTGCCTGGCCCTCGGGCTCCGCCAAAAAGTACCTCGAATTCCTGCCGAGAAAGGGCTTCTGCCTGTTTGGGATGAGGCGTCCAGACGAGAGGTTCCATAGGGGCTACTCTACACCCTCGGCTTTCTTGGCCGGCATGTAGATGAGGTTCTGAGCGGCGGGGATTTCTTTGCCCGCGGTCGTGTGATCGATGTGTTGCGGGTTCTTCCAACCGTAGTTCGAAAGGGCGAAGATTGCTTTAGCAGGAGCCATTTCCCCATGGAGGCCGTGGATCTCCAGGTAGTTGTGGCAACGCACCTTCGCATCTTTAACCGCGTCAGAATATTCGTCCTTCTCCTGGTAATCCATCAGTGTTTCTCGTGTCGTATGAAGGGCTAAAGCAAGCCCTGTAATCGTGTAGGGCTCCCGCACTTTCTTTTTGCCAGAGGCCACGAGACACCCACGTCTCCATCCGGGGAGTCCGCAGTTCATGCAGACCGCTTCGCCCTTCTCGTTCTGCACAATCGCTTCATGGGCAAAGCGTCTGGTGTCGTACTCTTCGTCGCATTTGTTGAAATACATGTTGATGGCCGTCTCAAGTTCCTCGACTGTTTCAAATTTGAGCGGGCGCCCTACTTTGTTCTCGCCTTTAGCCTTTTTGCTCTTCGTCATGACGAGTGTGGACGGTACCGCCTCGTGGCTCCTGACGCAAGAGCCAAGCGAGGAAGCGGATAGCGATGATCTGAAAGCGTGACATGTCCAGAGATTATCAGACTTTTCCACATTTCCTATTTACTGAATATAATTCGTAAGAGTTATTACTTTAATCCGTCTTAGTAGGCTCCTTGCGGGAGGGTGAGAAACCTGCGATAACCTCACTTCCGAGTGAACACAAATAAGGAACAGGAAAGATGACACCTTTCCACATTCGTTGTACAACCTGTGGAAGACATGTGTGGAAAAGCCTGGTAACTCGCTCTGCCTGTGGAAAACTCTAGTGCGAGTTATCCACACTCCCGCTCGCTTGTCCACATTGACTCCACACTCAAGCCGCGTAGCATCCAAGGTCGATGTTCTCTCTCGATCTCAGTGAGGAAGTGATCCGCTTCGCGGAGTGCAATGAGAATGACATCAAGACAGCAGTGAGGAAAGAGGTTGATGAGTATTTCAGCTGCACGGTGACAGAGAACTACAAAGCGAAGTTCTTGGCTGGGCGAGCGGAACACGGCTGCATGACGGTGTACAAGATCCTCACGGAGAACTGGCTCAAGCATAGCTCCGCGGAGCTTCAGGATGCATTCTGGTACATGGCCCTTCGTATGTTCCGGGATGACCTCCAAGCGAATGGTGCCATCGAACAAAAGAGTTGACGGGTACCAGAAGATTCTCATTGCCAGCGACTTGCATGGCCCGTTCTTGGATCGCCGCTGCTACAAGCTATTCCTGAACGTCGTGGATGATTTCTGTCCCGATATGATCATCCTGAACGGGGATGTCGCGGACTTCTCGCAAATCAGTTCGCATGACAGGAAGATCCGGATGCGGGGGCGGGAATTTCAAGAAGAGGTAGGGCTGGACGAAGAGCTGTTTATGATCCAGACAGAGATTTTCAGGCCCCTGCGGCTCGCTGCGCCCACCTGCAAGATAATCATGCGGAAAGGAAACCACGATGTGCGGTGGGAACTGATTGCGGAGACGAACCGCGAGGCCCTGGCTCAAATGATGAAGACGATGCGGAAGAACCGAAGCCTCTACCTGGAAGACGTGCTCGGGCTCCCGCGGTTCAAAATCGAAATGGATCACCGGCCCATCATGCGGCTCACGGAGTCTTTCACCCTCATCCATGGGGTGAAGACGAACAAGATGGTGGCGAAGGCAAACCTACTGCGGTTCGGTTCGGGAACATCAGGCCACACGCACCGCATGGGGACGTGGACGGAAATCATGCACGGGCAACTTCAAAGCTGGAACGAGAGCGGGTGCCTACGGACGATTGACGACATTGAATACCTGCCGTTCGGGGACAAGCCGGACTGGGCGAATGGGTTCCTCGATCTTCGGATCAATTTCTCCACCGGTAAGTTCTTCTGCACGCCGCACTTCATCATCAAGAACGAGTGCGAGTTCCACGGAAAGATCTACCGCGTTTAGAAGCCGTTTTCCCTGCTCCACCTGAGGAAAGCAAAGTCGTAGGGCTGTAGCTCGTAATGGCCGAGAGTGACGGCCTTCATCACACGGTCGTAGATGGCCTCGATGATCGACTTCTGCACGCGGTGGTCGTTCAGGAAAGCAAAGCCGTTGTGGTTCCTGCGGGAGATGGGGCACGCATTGAATACAGAGGCAAAGATTTTACGCTCGGCACGGGATCGATTGAATCCGTGGATGTAGCCGCGGCCAAGGGTGTGGTGGTAGTCGTTGGCATCTTCCTTGGGGCTGATAAGGCACTGCGGGTATTCCCCCCAAATGGAGGCGAGGGCTTCCTTGTCGAACGCTGCCCGGTCGCTAGAGCTTCGCTTGAGGGGTTTGGAGCGGGCTCTGAGAAGACTTTGCCTTCGTAGTGGCTTGGTTGATCGGCGAAGGGGCGTGAGGCGTTTGAGGGGCTTCTGGGAACGTCGCAACGGAGTGAGGCGTCGAAGGGGCTTTCGGACTTTCCTGCGATGTAGTCGATGAGGTTTTGGGTAGAGCATAGACCGAGGAGGAAGTATTCAGTCATCGGAAGAGGGGAGGAGCGTTTCTAGCCGCAGAATGTATTGGTGAATGATCTGTACGTCTTCTCTTTTGATAATCGCGTACTCGATACTTGACGTGCGAGAGTGCAGCATTCGGTCAATGGCACGGAGCTCTCCAAGAGTCGCATGAGGGTATTCGCCGACGTTGATGTTGAAGGAGGTCATGACTTGCAGGTGAGGGAGGAGAGAATGTGCTTTCGTCGAGCGATGCAGGACTGGCAGACCTGAAATGCGTTCTTTTCAACGAGGCATGTGTCGGTCGTTTCAAGGAACATTCGCATTTCCCGATGCTCTTTCTCAAGCTGGTGGATGTACTCGGCTAGCACAATGTTTCGGTGGGGCTGATGGATAATGCCACCCTTACTCATTCTTTCAATGTCTCGTCGCAACTTCTCTCGCTGTCCAAGAGGCTCCTGCATGCCGGTGGGGAGGGGGTTAGTCATTGGTGGAGGCGAAGCGAATCACATCCATTTGTGCTGTCTCATGCGACAGATCGGAAAACTGTTCCCTTTCAGGGTCGTACACGCAATGCAAAACACCGATGCCCTGCCTTAGAGCGAGCAACTTCTCCTCCAACTCGTTCTTGTCGATGGTGAGGTCGTGCTTGAACATGTCATTGAACATTTCAACAAGATCGACGTAGCTTCGTGCGAGGTTGTGCCGGAGGCCGTCCATTGAGATGACTACTTTCATGGTCTTGGTCTTGCCGCTAGGAGGGGTCTTGGGGGTCATAACTCAGTGGAGTCGGGGTCAGGAAGCAGCCAGGTAGAAGACCAGGGAGCCGACAGCGAGAGCGGCTATGGCAACAACCGGATTCCTTCTGAATGCTCGTTCATGGAGAAAGACGACAGCCCAAAATGTGAGGGACATGCCGTACATCGCAATGGCGAAGGCGAGGGCATTTTCAGGCATGGTAGGTAGGGGGAAGCTCAACGGAGTCGGGGTTAGTAGGTCGAAAGAGGGCCTTCAGCAACGCCTTGAACATCCATTTCGGCATGGGCGGTCGAGTCTGCCCCCAGATCGGGACACCCTCGGCATCGACGCGGTACAGCTCGCCTTCCTGGTAGTAGTGGGTAATTCGAACGCCGTCGGATTGTGGAGAAGGGGTCATTTGGCAATGCCAGCTAGCCGCCAGAATTCAGGAGTAGGATTACTTGCCATAAAGTTCTTGGTGGGCAGAAATAAGAGCGGAGACGCGAGTGGGGAGGTCGGCTTCCATGTAAACGCCGATGTGGTGCGTAATGTCACCTGTTATTGCACTAAGGGCTTTTAGAAAGTCATGCCAAAGCGTTTCATCCTCCATCAGCTTCAGTTCTACTTCTCTCCAGTGGTTCCAGTCGGTGAGGGGGTTCCAGGGACGCGGCGGTAGCGTCAGGCCGAGTCCACGCCATGAAGCACAGTCGCGACAGGGCATGCGGTACTTTCCGAGGTGCATGCCGGTGTTGTGGCACTTCATGCACCAGACGTTCTGCCACCCCATCACGTCCACCGCCAGCTTTTCGATGAGCTGGTCGTCGGTGAGTTGCCGGAGTTCGTCGAGAGTGATCATCGCTTCTTGGGAGGGATTCGGAGCCACAGCCGTACAAGGCCGGTAAAGCTCCGCTGTCCGTATTCCTGCTTTCGCTTGGCCGCTAGCTCGCGGTCTTCGTCGTCCATGTAGATGGTGGTGGGCTTTGCTTTGGGCATGGCCCCATAGTAAAGGAACTATTGTTTATTGCAATCATTCTTCCTGGACAAGACTATTGCATTATGATGTTAGTTGAGATATGCTTGTCACGTCCTTCCCCCACGTTCCATGTCCTCCCTCTACACTCCCATAGAAGAAAAAGCGATTGACCTCAAGATCACCTGGCTCGATGCCTGTATCTACGATGGGTTTGAAGGATCGCTGGTGGAGTTCACGCGAGCATCGACTTCACCAACTGCGGCACCCGTGATTGATCCTCCCGTCCATGAATGGTTTAAGAACCAACGAGGAAAGCCAGGGCATTGCATTGACTGCGGAATGATGATTCCTGCCGAGCGATTGGCCTATTGCAAGAAAAAGGGCTGGACAGCGAGGCGGTGCGAAAGCTGTAGTGCGAAGGCGGGGACAAGTGTCCGGCCCGGAGTATGGGGTGTTGCTCCTGTACCCTCTCGCTAACCATGGAACCACTGCACAATCGCATCCTCCGGGAGACCATGGCCTCGCTCCACAAGCTCAAGCAGGGGTATCGCTGGTGCGGGGGCTGCGGCAAGCCGGAAGTTGCTCCGGAAGAGCAAGGCTCCCGCTGCAAGGCGTGTGAAGATGTGCTCTCGAAGTTCTGCGAGGAGTGCGGGGAGGAGCTGGAAATGAAGCGGGTGGATTTTGCTCGAAGGAAGGGCGGACAATGCCGGAGGTGCTTCTATTGCTCTAGGGGAATGACCTTGCCGCACCCGGTGCACAAGGTGAAAGTCCCGCAAGGCTGGTATTTCCTGCCTCTCGTCGTCGATCTTTGACATCACCGTACACAGTTTCATGCTGTGTGTCAGAGTCTCTCGCGTGGGGGTGGTTACATCATCGCTGCTTCATACACGTTTCGGGAATTGGTCACAGAATTATTCTTAAGGGGAATAAGTTCGCCACTCCCACGCCAGGGGCTTCCATTTGGCTCCTATTGACATTACTGCCGTATTGCGCCTTGGATGGAAACGTGGTACAATGAGCATATCGCTCTTTCCACTTTACTTCCTTCCCAAAACAAACATGCGAGACTGGCAAATCCCTGTGTGGGCAATCTGGCTCGGTGCTTTTGTTCTTCCGCTCCTTGGGTGGACGGCAAAAGCCTGGGTCAAAACTCATCTATTTTAGTTCCTTCCGTTCTTCATGAACGCTTTTAGCTCCTGGGCGAAAGCCCGCTTCCAAACAAACATGTTCAACAAATCAAACATCATCGGCGGGGCCGTGCTCGGCTCCATTCTTCTTAGCCTGACTGTCTTCGTCACCTACAAGATTGCCACGTTCGATCCCCGTCCTGCCGTCGTCCAGGCTGCGGAAGTCGAATTGCAAGAACTGCTTCCTCGCTACCGGCAAGCGGAAGCGGAGTTCAATGCCCTGAAGGCCGACAAGGAAAGAACTGAAAAGACTCTGCGGGACTGGAAATTCTCTTTCGATGAAGAGCAACTCCGGGCTGTAGAGGAAGAAGAAGGTTCTTTCAAATAGGGAATGGCGTCCGCCCAAAAGAGACGCCAACGAAACCGCATATCCTGGTCATTCACCACACCGACATTCCTGGGGATGCTCCGCAATCTGCTCGTGTGGAAGGGCTCCACAGAAACAAGGGGTATCACCAAAGCACGATCATCAATCCTGCGACGGGGAGTGGTTGGCACATTGCGTACCACTTCTTGATTGGCAAGGACGGTACGGTGCTTCAGGCCCGGAGCGTGAAAGATAGATCGGGGCACACGTCCTGCGGGCTCGGCTTCACAAAGTGCGTCGGCGAGCAGAACGTGAACGACAACTCCCTTTCGATCTCTCTGGCTGGAGACTTCACCTTGGAACAGCCGACGAAGAAACAGCTCGCCTCTCTCAAGGATCTGATTAACCGCCTGGACGCTACGTACAACTTCAAGCGGATCATCGGGCATCGGGACGCAAGTCCCACGGCATGCCCTGGGAATAATCTCATGAACGCTCTTGAAGAAATGCACGTCCTGCGGAATCCGAAAGACATCTTTCAGGTCAGCCGCTACTACACTCCTGTCCGTGGGCAAGAGCGGTACTACCGGGACAGTTATGAGGCAGACTTCAAGGTGAACTGCCAGGGTGATTGCCTGGCACCTGCCGACCCGAACAAGCGGTACTCCGCTGCCGATGCAAGCAAGGTTGCCGCCTGTCCTCCTCAGTATCCCTTCGGAACACGGTTCGATGTTGAGGGGATCGGTATCGTCACTTGCCACGATCACGGTGGCGCCATCCAGGGCAACCGCCTCGACATCTGGACGGGGATCGGCATGGAAGGATTGAAGACGATCCTTACGACGAGTGGCGGGCCTCGTATGGTGAAGATTCTCTAGCCTTTATCCCTTCTCCTTCCCTCATGGATGTTTCGAACCTGAAAACGCCGGCAGAAAACGCACGTACCTTCCTCGAAGAGCTAAAACAGCTCAAAATCCAAACGGGGTGCTCCACGGAGGCACTAGCAACCCTCCTGCGAATGCCCCGGAGCACGATCAAAGACTGGCTCAATGGCGTGTACAAACCCTCGCACATTGGGATGCTCACAACCTACCAGAACGCCGTCGATGAATATGCGAGGCTCGCTCGCGTCGTTGCGGCTCTTGAAACCTTTATCAACTAGCTTTATCTTCTATCCATTCCTCTTTCCCTCCCTACTCTATGATCCCATCTCTTTTGGCCTCAATGGCACTTCTCGGAAACGTCGTTACCTCGTCCACACTCTGCGATGGGCTCCGGCTCGATCGCACAATGTCTTATCACCAGTTCCTTCAGGAGTTCGCTTTGGATCTCAGCATTCAAGACGAGCTGAACCGCAAGAAGGAGTTCGATCTGCTCGCACAGTACAAGTACCGGGCGTACGTGAAGCAATCGACGAACGTGAAAAAGGCTCAGGCCCATCTCTGCGGCAAGGTGTCGAGCAACTGGAACTGAAACGATGTTTGAAAGCCTCCTCATTACGAGGGGGCTTTTTTTGTGTACGTCAAGCACGATTGGTTGCAAGAGGTACTCATTTCAGAGTACCTTGCACTCGATGACAGCTTTCCGCCTTCAAGTGACGCTGCCGGACGCTCTTCGGGCATCGTATGAGCAACACGCGAAGGCCGTGCATGGTCTCGATCTACCAAACCTCGTGAAAATGCTCCTGCACAAGGATTATTCAGCCTACACCCCGCCCCATGAAACCGAGAATCGGTAATCTCTTCGTCGGCCCGATGATCCTCTTTGGCACGATGGCTGTCTTTTCTTTCTTCGGTCTCTAATTCTTTCCAACTTCTCGTATGTGTCCTGTCGTTATCAAGTTGACTCCGTCGATTGGGCCGCTCGGTGCTCGTGTCGTCCTTCTGCCCGTGGAAAAAGAACAGGAAACGGCGGGGGGCATCATTATTCCGGATACCGCGAAGGGGGAGAAGCCGCAGCAAGGTACGGTCGTCGCACTTGGAAAGGGCGGCATCGGGAAGGACTGCGTGAATCCCAGCGACTTCCTGGTCGTCGGTGACAAGGTGCTTTTTAGCCGCTACGCCGGCGATGACGTAAAAGTGAAGGATGGTTCCGGCAAAGATGTGACCGTGCGAATCGTCAACATGGATGTCATCCTTGGTCTTGTTAACTAATCTCCTCCCCCCATACTCCCATGCCCGCTCGACTCCTACTTTTCGGTTCTGAGGCTCGTGAAGCAGTTTTCAAAGGTGTGACCAAGCTCGACAAAGCTGTCGCTGCAACGCTCGGCCCGCTCGGTCGCAATGCCATTATCGCCAAACGATTCGGAGGCCCCACGGTCACGAAAGACGGCGTGACGGTCGCCAAGGAGGTGGAACTGCCGGAGCCATTCGAGAACATGGGCGCCCAGCTCGTGAAAGAAGCGGCAACGAAGACGAACGATGCCGCGGGCGATGGAACAACGACGGCAACAGTTCTCGCTCACGCCATGATGGAAGAAGGCATGAAGCACTTGGGATCGGGGAAGAATGCAATCTCGATCAAGAACGGAATCATCAAGGCTGTGGCTGCGGTGAAGGAACACCTGACGACTCAGGCGAAAGCGGTAAGCAAGAAAGAGGAGTATGCGGCGGTCGCCACAATCTCAGCTCAAGATTCTGAAATCGGGGAAATGATTGCGGAAGTCATCGATCAGGTCGGGAAAGACGGAGTGGTGACGGTCGAAGCCGGCAATACCCTGGGCCTGGAGAAAGAGTACGTCGAAGGAATGCAATTCGAGAGCGGGTGGCTGTCTCCGTACATGGTGACGGATGCGACGCGGATGGAAACGATCCTGGAAAATGTCCATCTGCTCATCACGGATCAAAAGATCGGATCGCTCGATCAACTTCTCCCGCTCATGAAGTTGCTCGGAGAGAAAAACAAGCGAGAGCTTGTCATCATCGCGGACAACGTGGAAGGGCAAGCCCTGGCCCTGCTCGTAATCAACCGAGTCCAGGGGAAGTTCCAATCGGTGGCGGTGAAGGCCCCTGCTTTCGGCGAGCGAAAGAAAGAAATGCTCAAAGACATTGCTGCTCTGACGGGTGGTACCTACGTCTCCGACGAACTTGGAATGAAGCTCGAAAGCGTCACGATTGAAAACCTCGGCAAAGCCCGGAAGGTCATCGTCACGAAAGATTCAACTCTCATCGTCGGGGGAGCCGGTAAGAAGGACGATGTCGAGGCAAGGGTCAATGAAATCAAGATCCGCCTCACCCAATCGACCAATGACTTCGACAAGGAGAAGCTTCAGGAACGGCTTGCCAAGTTGTGTGGGGGCGTCGCAGTCGTGAAAGTGGGGGCGGCAACCGAAGTTGAGCAGAAGGAAAAACAGCACCGGGTGGAAGACGCTTTGTCGGCGACACGGGCCGCGGCGGAGGAAGGGATCGTGCCTGGCGGGGGGACTGCGTACATCCGGGCCATCGTGGTTCTCGATGAAGTGGACGCAGAGAACGACGACGAGCAAATCGGAATCGACATTGTGCGAGGGGCTCTCTCGGCGCCCGCTCGCCATATCGCTGATAACGCCGGCGTGGAAGGGAAGGTCGTGGTTGAGAAGGTGAAGGGTCTGAAGGGAACGAACGGGTACAACGCCATGACGGGAGAGTACGAAGATCTGACGAAGGCGATGGTGATTGATCCGAAGAAGGTGGCAAGGTGTGCCCTGGAGAATGCTGCGTCGGTAGCTGCGATGTTCCTGACGCTCGAAGTAGCGATTGTGGAGATACCTGATTCCAAGGAGGGCGATGAATAGCCCTGCTTCAGCAATGGCCCCCACGGAGCCAGAAACGGCCATCAGAATGCTGGAGGCTGTCCGCCTGGGCATTGAGGCCCTGAAGGCGATGGAGCTGCCTCCGGACGCTAGGAGAGTTGTGTAGGGGCTGGACTTCCTTGTGTCCTGACGATGATTTGCGAATCATACATTGCAGGCATCCCGCTCCAAAACGGGCAACTCGCACTCTGCGACGCAGCCGATTGCCCAATCCTGTCTCAGTACACTTGGTGTCTAGGGTCTGACGGCTATGTGTCTGCCCGCATCAACGGGAAGACCGTCAGGATGCATAACCTCCTGATAGGACGAGGGATTGATCATCAAAACCGCGACAAAAGGGACAACCGCCGATGCAACCTGCGAAAGGCCAATCAGCAACAGAATGTCGCCAATGCCAGCCTAAGCCGCAGGAATAAGACTGGGTATCGAGGTGTTCATTCCACCCATCGTCCGGGAAAGCCCTATCGTGCGAGGATCACGATATCTCGCATACAGCAGACAATTGGATACTTTGAAACCGCAGCAGAAGCCGCACTGGCCTACAACAACGCTGCAAAGGCCGCATTCGGCGAATTCGCCTACATCAATCCCCTATGATTGCAGAACCTTATATTGCCATCAAAGGCCCGAGAGCAGGAGAGATTGGATGGTTCGATGATTCTGACGGATTTAATTGTAGCTCTGAAGAACCGTGGCAACCCTACGCCGACTTCGAGAGGGAAAAGTTGACAGGGCTTTGTGACAAGAACTGCGACATGATGGCAGTTGGTCTGTCCTTGCGAATGGGATACTTCCTTGGATTTGATGATGACTCGGGAATGCACGAAATCATCTCTTCGGATGAGTTGATTGATTACTGTGGATGCAAGTATCTCAAGGACTCCGAATCCTCCCGCCTCCTCAAGCGTGCCGAGTTCTTGAAGGCTGTGTGTGAGAAGGAAAATGTTCCGTGGCTAGATTCAATCGCATGGTGCCATTGTAAGAATCCTCGTAAAGACGGGATGCACCAGATTCAGGGGCAATGCGAGCATGAAGGATATGTCGATAGCAAGGGGTTCTGTAGAAAGTGCTGGGACGCGGGAAAGGGATGTGCGAGCTGCGATAATGAAAAGTGCCCATCGAATCGGGACTTCTGTGAATGCCCCAAGCCAGGTGAAGGCGACTTCCGCTGCTATACCCATCCCAGGATGAAGGATGTGTACACGAAGGAGGAGGCTCTAAAAGCCTTCGCTGGCAGCGGCAAGTTCTTTGACTTCGCGGTGGGCGTGCGGACGTTTCAAGAATTGCTTCTGGACGCTCTTTCTGAGGAGGCAACGAAGCCTCGGCTCGAAGGGCAGAAGTTCAGAGCACAATGGACGGAGGAACTCCGCAAACGCTTCCACGGAAGACACATTTAGTGATGCTCGTCTATGACCCAGCTCCAAACAAACATCTTCGGCGGAACGGTCTTCACTGGCAAACGCACAAACGAAGTCGAGACCCTCATTGAAAAGTACCCCCTCGCCGCAACGAACACGGGCCTGTTCTTCTTCGCAGCTCTTCGGGAGCACTGCCCGTGGGTATCCCAGCTCCCGGAAGAACGACAGAACGAGCTTCGGGCGTATTGCCGGGGTATTGAGTCGCTTCGGCGTCGCCGGCAGGAAGGCAGGGCACATTCCCGCAACGCACCTTGAAAGATGTACAGGCGGCCCCGATAATGACGGCAAGTCGATTCTGGGGAGAACCTGCCGTGAAGGAGCAAAGGTGAAGGTTCTTGAAGATTTGCATACCAGCAAGGTGCTTGCTGGCGATTGTCTGGTCCTTTCCGAAAAGTTGCCTGACGATTCCATCGACCTAATCATCACCAGTCCGCCGTACTGGGGTCAACGCCTTTCGCAGGGCGTCGGCGTAGAGGAAGATCCGCGTCATTATGTCGATGAATTGACGAAGCGATTTCTGGCAATGAAGCGGGTCCTGAAGCCGGAAGGCCTTCTGTGGATCAACATCGGTGACTCGTACAACACACCGGTAAACTGGGGGCGGGACGACTGGCAATACAGCTCGCTTGGCCCGGATCGCAAGGGTTTCCACAAGGACAACGCCGCTTACACGAAGCCCCGTATGAAGCGTCGGCAGTTCATCGACAAAGAAGCCTCATGGCTACAGTACGGCAACCTCCTCGCGTTGCCCTATCGTCTCGTCTTGGCGTTGTGCGATGGCGGTTATCTGTTCCGGAGCGAAGTGATCTGGAAAAAGAAAAACCCCATGCCAGAGGGCAAATGCCGCCGCCCTCACCGGGGCCATGAGTCCATTTACCTTTTCGCCAAATCAGAGCGCCATGCCTTCAGCGTCAGTCCCCCCGTCAAGACCATCTGGGAGTTTGCCAACGAAGGGCTGAATGGCGTTCGTCACTATTCGAGATTTCCGACCGAGCTTCCTCGTCGGTGTATCAAAGCCTACGGCAAATGCGGTAAGGAAGTTCTCGTGCTCGACCCGTTCTCCGGTTCTGGCACGACCGGCCTTGCCTCAATTTCGCTCGGATGCACGTATCTCGGATTCGAGATTGATCCTGATCTTGTCACGGAATCCAACAAGATTCTGCGAAAAGCCACCGACAAGAAGGCAGACACCGACCTTAATTTGTTTGACGCGGCGGGGGTGGGTTAGCGGCCTTCTTTTTCTGCCGCCACATTTGGGCGCGTGCAATGATCTCTTTTGCAAAGAGGTCCGGCTGCTGCGACAACTGTATCCGGACCACTTTCTTCCCTGATTTCGTTGTCGGACCACTCGGCGCCGACCGGCCATTACCGCTGTATAGATTGTCGAAATCACCGTGGATCTCGACGTAGCCTCGCTTTTGGCTCGGGATTTTTGGGCTCCCAAGTTCACCACGGTTCACCAGGTCGCCGGGCGGCGGGAAGGACTTCACGTCCAGGGTCCACATTGGCGAGAAATAACCGTTCTGCATCATTGCTCGGCTACATGGCACGTCATCAGACACGCGCTCGGCGAGACTTGCTTTCACGTGAATGCCGCCGAAAAGTTCGCCGGTATCCAGAAGATATAGCCCAACGTCCAGCTTGTCCGATCCGACGACATTTTGGATTCCCATCTCGTTTAATGCGGCAAGTTTTTTTGGCTTCCCCAGAAGCATCGTGATTTGAATGCCTTCTTTGGTGAGTATTGGATCGTAGATCGCCTCGACGGCGATCTCCAGCGCTTCGCCCGACGCTCGTTTCCAGCTTTGCCCGGCATCTTGGTTGCGATGCTGCGGAAAGATCTCAATGTACCGGCGCATGACGACGTGGTGCCACAAGTCACTCGCGTTTGCCGTGGGGCAAGCAGCGAGAATCGTCAAGAACGCGTCTCTGATCGCGTCGCGGTTCTTCACCGCCGTGCGTGCCAGGGCTTGATTGAAGAAATTTCCAACAGTGTCCCAATCACCCTGTGTCACTCCAGGAAGGTCGATGACAACGTTCGTTCTGTTGATCGTGGTCTGGAGCTGCATTCCGCACCGTTTGTCCGGCACGGACGCAAGAGGTACGCTGTCCCCTAGCGGGATTGTGCCGGAGCCTTTGCTGGTTCCACGCTCCAACCGAGGGCCGTTCTCCCCAGATCGACCTCAGCCGGAGCAGGTACAATCCTGCTATTCTTTCGTGGACTGGCGCTTGTTTCAAGGATATAGTTTCAATTCGACGATAAATCGGGAGTTTCGATGAACAAGCTAAAGGCAGCGAAAGACGACCGCGACACTCCGTCGCTCATTTTGGCCTTTACGTCCGAGTGGGAACAACCGCTAACGGACAATCGCGTTTCTGCGGTCTTTCGCAGGAAGGGTCCGGTTGATCGGGAGTTGGGCTACCTCTACGCCTACGTCGGCGCACCGGTGTCCGCTTTGATCGGCAGGGCGAAGGTTACGGCGTACCAGCGGATGCCTGTCGAAGCGGCATTCAAGCTTGCCGACAAAGGCAAAATCAAGGCCGATGTCCTCCGCGAATATGCTCGGGGCAAGGATGAACTCGGCGTTTTTCGACTCGGCAAGTTCGAACCTTTTTCTGCCCCGGTAAGTGCCGAGAAACTTGCCAGTGCATTCGGACTTGTTCCTCCTCAGAACTTCGTTTTTATCTCGAAGCAGGGAAAAGCTGCCCTCGATAAGCTCGCCGGTGCATGATGATCCTCTGCTCCTGCTGCGATGACAGACTTGACCACAGTTTCCAGCCGTGCGGCTGCGACGAAGAATATTGCACGGTCTGCGTTCGTTGCTTGCGACATTGCAGCTGCGCCGGTGGTCCGAAAGCCGACAATCCTTTCATTTGCCCACGTACCGATTTCCAGGATTCGCAAGACGGTTTGATGGACAGAAACACAGATCGGTGTAGCGTCTTGCGAGATGGGGAACCTCGAAACCTATCTTGAGGCCATCGGACAATTCGAGCTACTCACCCCGGAGCAAGAACGAAAGCTGGTCAACGAAGCCCAGGAAGGGAACATCGACTCACGAAACGCGTTGATCGAAGCGAACCTCCGCCTCGTCGTCCATATCGCAAAGCGGTTCGTCGGCTTCGGACTGGACATGGATGATCTTGTCGAGGAAGGAAACCTCGGCCTATTCCACGCCATCGACGGCTTCAAGCCTGAATTCAATACGCGCTTCACGACGTATGCGGGTCCGTGGATTCGGCAGAGCATCGGCCGGGCCTTGCATGGCGAGAGTGAGACGACCCGCAAGCCGGAATGGGTTCAAACTCTCGTTCGCAAATACAACAATGCCGTCCGCATCCTGCAAGAACCATCTTTTGACGAAGCCTGCGATTACTTGAACCTGCCGGAAAAGACACGTCGTTGCCTCAAGACGGCGCTGGAGAGGCATGTCGCCGTACAGGAAGATGCCGGGGAAGGTGACGAGAAAAGCTTCATCGAAGACCGGCACTTGTCGCCCGATGAAGAAACGGCTGCACAAGATGAGGCATCGCACTTGCATACACAGGTTGATGCACTTCCAAGCGATGAGCGAGCGGCCATCACTTCGTACTACTTCGAAGGACATACATACGATCAGGTCGCCGAAGAATTGCACTGCTGCCGAGCGAGGGTACAGAATCTCTGCAAGAAAGCCCTGAAGTCTCTCTCCCTCCAATTGGCGTGACGCTCGCCGAAGACCTCGTTGCGGCGAATGAAGAGCAGCAAAAACTCTGGAAGAAGGCGGCCCTTGAAGGGAAAACATTTCAGGAAATGGAATGGGAAATCAAGGAACAAACGCGAGAGCCATTCTTGAGAATCATTGAAAAGCACAATTGGGTCGATCAGGTACAATAGGGCAATGCCCGGTCTGGAAGCCAGGAACGGACACCGGCCCAAGCTGAATGTGCTGCCCGATGGCGGTGTCGAAGTTCCCGATGGCTTCGTGCAGCTCTCCGACGATCTCCTCCGCTACAACATCAGTGGCGCCCATCGCTATCTTCATCTTCCGACCCTGACCTGGTGCAAGGGCCTCACGACGATCCTCAAGAACATGCCGATGGACGAAGGCCTGATGCGGTACGTCGCGAACCAGGGGGGGTACGACCAGTATCGGGAGAACCTCTCGAAAGCCGGCAAACGCGGGACGCGGGTCCACTTGAGCATCGGGGATCTGCTCGACGGCAAGACGATCCGGCGCCGGCAGTTCACGGACGAAGAATGGAACCACCTCTGCACCTGGGTCCAGTTTTTCAAGGATCACCTGCTCGACACCTTCGCGATTGAACAGCCCATCGTGGACACGCGGCGCAAGGTCGCTACCTGCATCGACTGGCGGGGCGACTTCAACGGAGTCCACACGTCGGTCAACTGGAAGACCAGCTCCGCGATATACGAATCAGCTTGCGTGCAAGCCAACGAAGAAGCGTGGATCTACAACGACGCCGGCCAATTCGACGAGCTGGGGCCTGTCGAGAAATGGGCGGTGGTCCGGACCGGGACTCGCCACAAGTGCGGTTACGAAATCGTCGCAGAGCCCTTGGATAAGGCCAAACACGAGTATTTCAATCACCTGCTCGCGATCGACGAATACCACGATCCGAACGGCATTCCGATCTTCCCGAAGGAACTCCCCGACACGCTCAAGCTCCCCGATTCCCCTCCGCTCAATGGCAAGCCCCACTGAACTCTTCCAAGCCACGATCCCCCAGGTCATGCGCGTCGCCTCCATGCCCGACAGCGACACGAAAACCGGCTTGATCCAAGCCTCGGAAGAAACGATCGACGAATGGTTCGCCGGCGGTGAAATCACTGCGGAGCAACGCCGGCAGCTTCTGGACTTGCTGCGGCGATAGTGTAGCGATCGTATCGCTCCGCCAACCACCATTGCAGATTCTTGATTGCCTCGTTCAGCTTCACACACTCCTGCTCAACTCGATATTTGCATTCGGCCTGAAGGGTGAAGATCGCCTTGCGGTCCTCCGTCCTTTCCTTTCGCTTGTCGTAGTCGGCTCCGATCGCGTTCACTCGCTCATCCGCTTTTTCGACCAGAATCCTGTAGAACTCTTCGTAGATCACTGCCGATTCAAGCTGCGGCCTGAGTCCCATGGAGCAAACGCTGGTAGCGGAGCACCTCGGCATCCGAAAGGTAAAGAAGGTTTCTGCGGACAGTGTCGAGCATGATTCTTTTCACGTCAGTCGGGCATTCTTCGTGAGTCTCAAGCCAGACGATCAGGGCGTCCGTCTCCTCGATCATGGAAGGAGTATACTCCTCGCCGATGGAACGCCAGAAAGGGGCGGAAAGCAACGGCAAGGCCGACAAGGTTCCGCTCTGGCAGAAGCTTTACACGAAAGACGCGTACATGGAGTTAGCTAGGACAGTCAGCTACACCGGCATTTCCATCGAAGACATTCGCGAGAAGATCAAGCCGCTAGAGCAACGCTTCGGCAGAGAACTGATGGTGAAGGCGGCGGATGACCTGGTCCAAGTGAATGACACGTGGGTCCGCTTGAAGACCGAAGCGCGTCATCTCTGCTGGCAACTCCTTGGACCACCACCCGAGCATCCTGACTACGTGAAGAAGGAAGCGCCTGCCGAACCGCCGCCGAAACCGAACAAGAAGCCGAGAAACAAAAAGAAGGAGTTTGTTGCGCCAAACACTCCGAATGTAAACAAACAAGCGACTCCGCTGATGCAGCAATGGAAAGAAGCCAAGGAACGGCACAAGGACATGCTTTTGCTATTCCGGGTCGGGGACTTCTACGAACTTTTTGATTCCGACGCGAGGAGCGGTGCCAGGATCTTGGGGCTCACACTCACCAGCAGGGACAAGACGATCGACATGGCGGGCTTCCCGCACCATCAGCTTGAGACCTATCTGCACAAACTCCTCAAGGAAGGCGTCCGGGTTGCGGTCTGCGATCAGGTGGATTCGGCCAATGGGAAGGCGGTCAAGCGGGAAGTGACGCGGGTGGAAACGCCAGGCTCGATGATTGAAAAAGTTGGCGACGACGCTCTTTACGCCAGGGAGTACGAACTCCGTCAGATTCTCGACCGAGACAAAACGAAGGAGCAAATGGACGAAGCCATGGCACTCAAAGCTGAGATTCGCCGGCGAGCGAAGGCTTCGTGATCCAAGTCTCCTACCACCCGGCAAACCAGACAATCAGCCACGCCACAAGCCAGAAGGGCGCCAAAGCAAGACAAAGGACGATGATCCCCACCCCGGTTCTATGGCCGAGCTGCTGGGCGCTTCGGCTGCGTCCGACCCACCGGAAGTAGTCCCTCAGAAGTTCGCGGATGAAGCTCATCCGGGCATTTTATTTGCTTGCCCGGATTCCACGGCAACTATCCAAAAACCCGCGTGATGGCCTCCTTCATGACTGTCGGGTACAGGTGACGGTAGCGGCGGCGTTGTTGCTCGGACTGATGCCCGACGATTTCATCAATCACCCTCTGATCTACTCCCTCGCTTGCCAGGGCGGAGATAAACGAATGGCGTAGGACGTGGAAGCCGCGGAGGACAGACCATTTCGAGTCGGCCACTGTTCGTCGGAAATGGTCATGGGCTTCGTCTTTGGTGACCGCGGCTGGGGTTTCCCGCTTCGTCTTGCTGCGGGAGACGTGCCCTTGGCAGAACAAGAAAGGGCTGTCTGGCCGAACAGCGAACCAAAGACGGAGGGCCTCGGCGAGTTTCGGGGTGATTGGAGCGGTGCGAGACGAGGTCTTTCCGCGAACCCTTTTCTTCTCGCGGATCGTCAGGACACCTGCTTTCAAGTCCACGTCGCCGACCAGACAGCGGAGCATTTCGCTTCGACGGGCGCCTGTATACGCGGCAAAGGCAACCATCGGGTACACCCAGGGCAGCGTTCCGTTTCCCTGAACGTAGAGCAGGAATTCTTCCATCTCGGCACGAGTCAGGTACAGCGATTCCCAAAGCGGTTCGGGAGCGGATTCAATTTCAGCGAATGTGCGAAACGGTTCCTTTTCATCCTCCTTCGGGAAGCGAAGGCCCTTTCCCGGAAAAGTGCCCTTGAGAACGCCGGCATGCACCCCCCAGTTCCAGCAAGCCCGGATGCTCGCCATTTCTTTCTTGAGGGTCACAGCGGACACTTTCTTGCGGCGTCGGTCAACATGCTCCTGCAAGTGCAGGAGGGTGAGGGTTTGAATGCGGAATCGTTCTCCCAGGCTTTCGACGCAGTGGTTCAGGTGCGTACGGGCGGTGCCGAGGGAGCTTTCCTCGATCGTGCCATTGGCGTGGGTTTGTAAATAGTGATCCACCAGCTGCCGGGCGGTGATCGTCTCAGGCCTGGCGGAAACGACGGGGGCTTTGCCGCCACTCGCGACAAAATCCTCCAGGCTGACGCCATCGGGAACGGTCAGGCGCCCACGCTCGATCAGGGCCAGCGTTTCGTCAACTTCAGTCCCCTTCGCGAGGGCTTGGGCTTCGGTCACGTCCCCAACGGTGAAGTAGTGTCTACGTCCCTGAAAGCGGAACGTGCAGTAGAAAGCCTCGCCTTTCCTGCGAATACCGGCCATAGGAGTCTCCTTTCGGAAACGCCCTGTAGATTCCCTACTGGCGGAAGATTGGCGGAAAACCCGTCTTCCAAGAGAAAAGGGCTTACAGCATTCTATGCCGTAAACCCTTGAAAAGAAGCGAGTGCCGGAGACAGGACTTGAACCTGCACTGTATTGCTACAACCAGGCCCTCAACCTAAAGCCTGTCCACTTCTCTTTCAGGGTATCTACAGGGATGTTTCCTACAAGTGATTGGAATGAGGGCTCTTTCCATCAAGAGCCCATTGCAATCACATTGTAGGCACAGGGAGACGAAAGGGGCAATGCTGGCGGAAATTTGGCGGAAGAAAGACACGCTAGGATGGGCCGTAACTGCGGAGCCGTTGTAGCTCCTCGTGGCTGATGAGCCACTCCCCGCCCTTCCCGCGTCCGCAAGCTTTCTTTATAGCTTTTACCCTCCCCAAGCGGCAATACTCCCGCACGGTGTACTCGGCCTTACCAATTATCTCGGCAATCTCAGCGGTACTATACATCGCCTTGACCGTCTTTTCCTGGATCAAGGTGGCGAGCATTTGCTCGATGCGGTCGAGCCGTTCAGGAAGGTCGGGCCAATCATTCTTGGGTTGCATGGGTGCTCCTAGACTCCGTTTCTGGATCGTTCTTCTGGCTCAGCAGGGCGTGGAAGTGATCGAGGCAAAGATCGCCGTTCACCACTCCGCGGACGGTGATGACTCTTTTCTTTTCGGAATTATCCCCTTTACAAACCACGGCGAGGGGGGTAGTCTCAGGGCATGACTACTCCACACCTCACCGAACTCTGGGAAATGACAGAAGAGGAAGCCCGTACCTACCTTGAAAGTGTCCGGTGGCCGGACGGTGCTGTCTGCCCTCACTGTGAATCGAAGAAGGTAACGTACTTGAACGGGAAGGCCACCCGCGCCGGAGTGTACAAGTGCAAAGATTGCCGGAAGCAATTCACGGTCACGGTGAACACTATTTTCCATCGTTCCCACATTCCGCTCAAAAAGTGGGTCATTGCCTTCCACATGCTGTGCAGTTCTAAGAAAGGAATTTCCGCATTGCAGTTACAGAGGAACCTTAAACTGGAATCGTACGAGTCTGCATGGCACATGGCGCACCGTATCCGCTATGCAATGACAGAAGGCCCGATGGCAACACTTCTGAAAGGAACCGTGGAAGTGGATGAAACGTACATAGGCGGAAAGCCGAGGATAAAAGGAGTGAGCAAGAGAGGACGCGGGACAAAGAAAACTCCTGTCCTCGCTCTAGTGTCCCGTGATGGTTCTGCAAATTCTTTCCCCGTAGAACGGGTGAGCGGGAAAACATTGAAAACTGCGATCAGAGAAAACGTGGAGAGCAGTGCAAGAATCCTCACCGATGAACTACCCTCTTACGGCGGGATCGGGAAAGAGTTTGAGGGAGGACATGAAACCGTGAACCATGGCCGCAAGGAATACGCCCGCGGGGATGTAAACACGAACTCAGTTGAATCATACTTCGCCCTATTAAAGAGGGGCGTACACGGAACGTTCCACCACATTTCTAAGCGACACTTGCCCCGCTACTGTGAAGAGTTCGCCTTCCGATGGTCACACAGAAAAGAGAGTGACAGTGAGAGGGCGTTGGCTGCCTTACTTCAAACCAGCGGAAAGAGGCTAACCTATCGAGATATGATTGCCGGATGATGGAGTTTCGGAAAAACCCATCATCATAATGGGATTTTGAAAAAGTCCTTGCATAAGGAAATGGGGCGGTCTATGATCGAGTAGTCCTTGCAAGACGACTCTTTCATTCCTACCCCAAGTTTCCATGACCAGCGTAAACAAACGGCTTCTACAAGTCAAGATTAAGCAGCGCGACGATGCGAAAGGAAAGTTCGATGAACTGGAAAGGGCTGTACAAGCACTAGTTATCGCTGCTGAGATCGAGGAAAGCGAAGGAATACAAGAAAACAGTCCTAAGATTTATCAACCGAAAAATAGTTGGAAGCAGATGGGAAAAGAGCGAACGAAAAAAGTAACCGAGATGCTCAGCGCTGCCGCCGGGGAACTCCATTTTAACTATCTGGCAAAACAACTCGGCCTAAAACCAATTACTATGAAAGACTGGATGCTTTCGCAGATAGAAAGGAAAAAGGATCGCTGCCCGTGGAAAGTGGGCAAGAATAAGTCGTACTACGTTCTCCGGTAGGAGAACATTTCCCGCTCTTTCAAAGGACGTATTGATCCCCTCGGAGAGTTAGCAATCGGGAAAGGCCTCGCTGTTAACGAGTAACCTTTCCGCTAGCAACGATTGGACTGACGAGTCACCTCCGAGGGGATCTATGCGCCCCGATTGTAACACGCCGTATCCATAGAGTATACTGCCCTTCGATGCCTCCAGATAGTAATAATCGCCGAAAGAAAGAACTGAAGCCCATTTCCCTATGGCCTCTCACTCCGAAAGATGCTCTGAGAGCGGCAATGCAGACACAGTTACCGAAACCGAAGAAGCACAAAAAGCACTGAAGATTTTTCCGAGCACCTGTGATACGATGATGTCCATGGCAGTTGCTGACAATAAGGCAATAAGTTGGGCGTTTCTCGTGGGGTTCGTTGTCTTTATAGGTACGGCTTTTTTGCCACTGTTCCCGGCAGACATGTCCTTTGGGACTTCTTTCATTATTTCGCTTGTCGCTTGTTTCGCGGTAGCCATCCCTGTTTATAACATCGCTAAAAAGTAACCTGTTCATGGTTTGTTAAGGAGACAAATCCGAACTATTTTGTTTGCGGGGTGAAAATTGATGGGGCGCTACTTCGAACCTTTCAATCGGAAAAAGGACAACAACTCCAAAAAGATTGTCAAACTTTACCGAATTCACATTCTGGGCAATGAAAAAAAGCCCCTCCCTTGCGAGGAGGGGCTGCCCCTTCACCGGGCATCCTGCCCGTTACTGCTGAGGTTCCTCGCCCCCTTGCTCCTCTGCCTGGGACGCCAACCACTGGTACGCCTGGGCCAAACCGATGGAAGCGGCTGGCATGGCGTCCTCGGCGATGAAGTTCGTCCACTCCCGCTTGTCGCCGGACTGGAACGACTGCTGCAACGTCACCGTGTACGTCTCGAAGTCACCGTTTTTGCCTTTGTTGACCCGTTCCCAGACCGTGACCGAGAGAGTGCCCCCTCGGACGCGGTAGTACAGGCGGTGAACGACCTTCGACTTGTTTTCCTGCTTGGGCGGGGCTTGGGTTGCCCCATTACCGTTTCGTTGGAATCGACGCATGCGATACTCCTTGGTTGAGACTAGCGTTTCCTGCCGTGGCTACGTTGCCATGGCAAAGTCAGGCTCTTCTTGCGTGGCGACCTGAGAGAACAGGTCTGACAGCCTAATCGTGAGGTGGGCAAACTGTTGCGGGTTGGTCTTTTGCCGGTCGGCCAGAATTGTCGTGTGAGCATTGTAGAGGCTCCACAAGGTGCGAGGCTCGAACTCTTCGTAACTCGGTTTCTCCCATTCCGCGATGACGCGGGGCAGTAGCTGTGTGCTGATGATTTCCTTCCGGTAGGCCCGGAGGATCAGCGACTCGGCTACCACCTGGGTGATTTCCGTGTTCTGAAGGCGTCCGATCCTCTCCCCTTCGGCCTCTTGGAATGACACGAGATTCTGGATGGCCATGGTGATGGCCTCATGAAATCGGATTTGCCCATTCCTCGTGTGCTTTCTGCGGACGTTGATCAGGTCGGCCCGAAAGGCCATGTTCGAACATACGAACACACGATGGCCGGCCACTAGCCCTAGCGGGATTGACCGATCTTGGGCTGACCTGATTCCGACACAAAGGTTGACGCCTGTTGCCACGGACGTGGAAAGATCCAGAGTCCCAAAGAAGCGATCGTCGTGGCGGGACAGTGCAAGCTCGTACTTCTCAACGCGGAAGTTTGCTTGCTCCAGCAGAGACTTGCAATCCCGAAACACCTGGTGGTGTGGAACGGGAAAGTACGTCTCGGTGGGTGGCGGACAGGGGACAGCTTCAAGTGTCGCCAAGTCCACCTTGCGTGCGCCGTTGTAGGCGACCAAAGCGGATGTGCTCATACTCCTCCTCGATGGTGTGAAAGGGACGATGCAGCAGCTCCTTCGCTGTTGCATGAGGAGGATAGACCTGTGATGAGCAGAGGAGCAATTAGCTCTTCATGAGGCTATATGCCGCCGTAGACTCAAAGAACACCGTGAAGGAGAGCAAAAGGGTCTGCGTGTCGAAGGTCGGCGGAATGCCAGTCTTGTACCAGACGGAGAGAAGGCTGAGTCCGACGCAGAGAAAGGCGACGAAACAGCGAATGGCCATCGTTCGGCCGGGAGCGACGGAATCGCATAACCACTGAAAGAACTTCAGCTTGCCAAGCCCTGGAATTCTTTTCGCTTGCTTCAATGCTTCGGTGATGGCAGTGATGACGGTCGCCATGGTGATGGTGTAGCCGCTGAATTCGGCAATCGACATGTCCATATAAGAAGGGGGGAGGGGGGGTAAAACTATGAACGCAAGCGGTCTTCGAGCCGCTTGATAACGAAATTGATCAGGCCCACGGTGGCTGGGTCTGTTGTGTTTCCCAATCGCCGGTAGAGTCCGCGAAGGCGAATCTCAGGGGGGATGGGCTTGTATTGCGTCGGCTGGTCGATTGCGGGGATCTCACCTCGGATGAGTCGGGCGAGCTGGAAGAGCGGCGTATCGACCGCAACATTGAATTTTTGGAGGTCACTGACAAGTGACTTTGTGTAGTTCAGCGGGTCATTCCTGTCCTCTGCGGGGGCATAAATGGAGATGTAGTCGAGGAACGCGAGGTCGAGATAGTCCTTGCGGTGCTTGTCCATGTATCGCTTCACTGATCCTGCTTGCCCGGTGATTTTCAGCCGAATGTCATCCATGAGTGCCCGAAGGCCGACCTCGTACGATGGGAACTTTGAAAAGCTGCCAAGGCCGGGCACAGCTCCGTAGTAGACCCTCTGGCCGACGGTGTAGCGAAGGTTGCCTGGGTTGTTGTTGAGGAAGGCAACGGTTCCATTTGGAAACTGCGGGTGTTGGCCGGGGGCGAAGAAGCCTTCATGCTTTTGGTGGGCCAGTGCTAGTTGACGGAGAAAACTCATTGATTATCGTTGTCAGAGGGAACCGGGAAGATGGAAGAGACGTGGGCGTTCGGTTCGATCTTTCGCTTGACGGCGAAGAGAACCATGTCGAGAGCTTGGGTGCCGATGTAGCCGAAGATGCCAGCGGAGATGTAGGTCCACAGTCGTTCGGTCGTGGCGGTGGCGGCGAGGAGCCCGCCCATCAGTCCACAGAAGCTCGAAATGAACGTGTTGGCTGCAAGCAGGAAGATGAAACGACGTTTGCTGACAGTCTGGCTTCCGCGAATGACGGTCGAAACGTACTTGACGGCCCCTCCGAATCCAGCGAGGAATCCCCAGGTGACAACCTTCTCGACGGTGGCGGGGTCATGGTCGATCATTTTGGCTTGGGGGGAGTCTTCTTGAGCTTTTTGCCATATTCAATTGCCCGGTCGCCAAGTTTACTGGGGGACTGCAAGGATTTCTGAATCACCGTCCCAGCCGCGGTGCCGGCAGCCTGCCCCGCAAACCCTCCTGGTAAGCCGCCAACGACCCCACCAACCGCCGCACCAACGGTGCCTGTGATTGCAGGGAGCAAGACCGACCGCACGATGTCGCCCTGGCGCCCTGCGGTTGGGGCATCGACTTTCGAGAGGAGCTTGGCGTCCTCCAGGAAGTCCACGCTCTCGCCGAGATTCAGGCCAAGGGCTTCGTCCAGTCTCTTGATGAACGATCGACGAACGCCACGGTTGGTGTTACTAAGGGACTTAATGAACCCTTCCGCGTTGTCGCTGAAGCGGCGAAGGTCGCCTTCTCCCTGGAGGAGTTGTGTACCGTACTCGCGGAGGAGCTTCTTGGAGCTGGAGAGCTGAGCGTAGGCGTCTCGGAGTTCAAGCGGGAGTAATGGCTGCTGGCCCTTGCCGCCACGCATTACGTCGTCGAAGCCGTCTTTGAGCTTCATAACCATGGCATGAAACTCTTTGGGCTGCTTCAGTTCTGTCAGTCGGACCGAGTTGTACGCTTTGTCAAAGGTCTTTTCGAGGTCGAGAAGATCGTCGGCGGTGAAGTTCTTGGCGTTGGCGACGGTGTTCACGAGTTCTTGGATTGCGTCGGTCTCTTTGCTCTC
>CXWL01002923.1_pt1 | contig 44413 bp, 43 predicted proteins | sample 590931 | NCBI WGS metagenome assembly CXWL01 (sample SAMEA3498368, study PRJEB10139) | groundwater metagenome | biome: water well; material: biofilm material | place: Germany | collected 2015-04-27 | reverse complement strand
CGACCGTCAAGGATCTCAAGCAGGGGATCCAGGCCCAATACGAACAGACGTTCGGTCCAGGCGCCAGTCCCGGCGAGGAAGTCGATCAAGCTCGCTATCGAGTCTCTGAACTGGAGAAAGGTCTCTTGCTTGTCGACGGCAGAGGCTACAATGTCCTTGCCGGCCTTGCGGAATTGGTGAAGCATATGCCGCCGGGCGTCCCGTTGAAAATTCGAGACTTAACGATCGACGGGACAGACGTCCATCTGGAGGGAGAAACGACGACCTTCGATGCGGTGGAGAAGATCAAGCAGGCCTTTGTGACGGATGAGGCCTTTCATGACGTGTCCATCAGCGATACCCGTGTCGGGGCTGTGCCGAACCAAGTCGTGTTTCGCCTCACCTATTCGGTGCAACGGCCATGATGCNNCAGGCGCGGAAAAAGACGAAAGACAGCCAAGAGCTTGCGCTCCTGGCGCAAGACTACGCAGTGAAACAGGCTCGCATTACCAAGCTCGAAGCGCGCATGCCCAGCTCGCCCACCCAGTTTTCGTTGTTGGCGTTCATGGAGGAAGCGACGACGTCCGTGATGATTCGCGATCGTATCGTCGGTATGCAGCCACAGGCCCCTATAGTCGTCCAGGGCTACCAGGAAACTTCTGTCGACTTGCGACTCGACGGCGTGACGCTGCCCCAGCTCCTCGCTCTGTTGGTAGCCATCGAGAAGGCGCCCTATGATGTCCAGGTGCATCACCTCCAGATGAAACCGAAATACGATAATCCGGTTAATCTCGATGCCACGCTGAGAATCGTCACCTATGCAAAGGTCTGATGAACGCGGCATAGCCCTCCTTCTCACCCTCCTGGTCCTCACCTTCATGGTTGCGCTGATTCTTGAATTCGACGCCGAGGCAAGGCGGGAATACCGCGATGCCGCCGCCTTTCGCGATAACTTCAAAGCCACCGTTCTCGCGCGAGCAGCTGTGCAGGCAGCACGAGGGGTGCTTCAACAAGACTTTCTCAAAGAAAAGCAATCCGGAGAATCCTTCGACGCCCCCACCGACTTGTGGGCCTTTCCCATTACCAACTATCCCATCGGCGACGGTGTGCTGAACGCAAAGATCGAAGATGAACGGGGCAAGCTGAATCTGAACGACCTGGCGGTGAGCGGAGACCCCACTGCCAAGAAAACCAAGGTTGGGAGGGTTAAGCGGCTCTTTGAGCTTGTGCAGATCAATCCAGATCTGGTCGATGCGATTGTCGACTGGGTAGATACGGACGACCAACCGGAACCGTCAGGAGCCGAGAGCCTCTATTATCAAACGCTGCGTCCCTCATACAGGGCGGCGAATGCTCCGTTGCAAACATTCTTGGAGTTGCGCTTGATTAAGGGAATGACTCCAGAAATCATAGCGAAGCTCTCGAAGCTGGTGACCGTCTATCCGTCTGAAGGTGACAGCAGAGTGAATCTAAACACCGCCGATCCCATCGTGATACAAGCCCTCGATTCTGATATCACGCAAAGCATGGCTGCAGCAATTGTCCAAGCTCGTCCTTTGAAGAATGTCAGCGATTTGGACAATGTAGCTAGCGCAAAAGAGACCTTCGCCCGCCTTCGATTGCCGCCAGTGTATGACGTGAAAAGCGACATGTTCTTAGCCCGCATGACTGTGAAGGTGAACGAAGTGACCAGAAATGCGATCGTGGTGCTCCAACGCGGCACAAGTGGAACGAGCACGGTGCAATACTTTCGCATCCTCTAGTTTGGCTGGTTCATTTGGTTTGTTTGGTCTGTTTAGTTTATTTGGTTTTTTGGTTGAACAAAACAAACCAGATGAACCAAATCAACCAAACAAACAAAATGAACCAAGTAGGCCCTCCTTCGTTCCCCTGCTCAAAGTATTTCGAATCCCCATTCTAAATTAACAATCCCGTAACACCACCGTCATCCCTCCTTAATCTGTTGGGAATATCGTCTGGGTCAAACATGACCATCGATAGTCTTTAACAGCAATAATGGAGGTATTCGAATGAGACGACTGTGGTTTGGAACCATTGCCTGTGTGATCGGCCTTGGGTTCATCGTCCAGGCCAACATGGCCCAGGCTGGGCTTGAAGATATTCTCTTTGAAAAAGGCCAGATCACTAAAGAAGAATGGCTCAAGGCTAAAGCTGACCAGGAGAGACAAGAAGCCATTATTCAATCGGAAAGAGCCACGACCGAAAAATGGTATGAAAAACTCAGCATCCGTGGCTATACCCAGCTTCGATACAATTACACCACAGATGATAAACAATTGGTCAGCGAATACGATAGTTCTATCGGAAACAATAAAGGCTTCCTAATCCGCCGTGCCCGCATCGTCATCTCCGGCGATATCCACGAACGGGTGTCACTGTATCTTCAGACTGATTTTGGGGCCACCCCCCCCGGAACGACCAATACCAGTAACAACGAAAACTTTGCCCAACTCCGAGACGCCTATGCCGATGTGTTCCTGACGAAGGACAAGGAATGGCGTATTCGAGCAGGAATCTCGAAGGTCCCGTTTGGGTTTGAGGTGTTACAGTCCAGCCAGCAGCGTCTCGCGTTGGACCGGACCGACGCGATCAACAGCGCGGTACCCAATGAACGGGATACCGGGTTTTTTCTCTATTACACTCCGGCTGAGACCAGAAAACTATTCCGCAGCCTGATCGACAAGGGTCTCAAGGGGAGCGGAGACTACGGCATCGTGGGCGTCGGAGTGTATAACGGTGAGACATTGAATGTCGGGGAAGCCAATGACAATAAACATGTCGCGCTCCACGCTACCTACCCCTTTGAATTGCCCTATGGGCAAATCGTACAAGTCGGAGTTGACGCCTACCGTGGAACAATCAATGTCACTCCCGGTGCTGTCGCGCCGTTAGCAGGTGGAGCTGCGGTGAATCCGGCACTGGAAAACGGCGGAAATATCCTCGACGAACGAATTGGAACACATTTCGTGCTGTATCCACAACCGTTCGGTCTCCAGGCGGAATGGAACTGGGGCCGAGGTCCGGAACTGAACGCAGCCAGGACACGCGTTGAGGAAAGCTCGCTCCAAGGCGGATACGTTCAAGCCATGTATAAGTGGGAAAATATTACGCCCTATATACGCTGGCAACAATACGCCGGCGGAAAGAAGAACCGGACCAATTCACCGTTCAATGTCGTCCGGGAAACGGAAGTCGGCGTGGAATATCAATTCAGCAAGGCGATCGAGCTGACCGTCGCCTATTCCTGGATGAAACGTACGGATACCGTAACCGCGCCCTATGCCATCCACGATGGGCAGCTTGTCCGTTTTCAATTACAGTGGAATTATTAACGACGACCTCCCAGTTCAGACGCTTCTAATCAGCAGAATGATAACGGGAGTTAACACTGTTGTAACACTGATGTAATGCCCTGGTAACAGACCGCATTCATCCTTATGGGTATCGAAAGGAGTCTCCATGAATAGATCAGTTTTCCGATCCAGTCTCTGGTGCGTCGCCCTCCTCGGTGCGCTTGTTTCCACTGTCCCATCAGCCTATGCCGATGATGCAATCGTGCTCGACCCAGCCTTGAAAAGCTACGTCAAAGTCAGCGGAGTATCCGGTAATGTCAACAGCATCGGCTCAGACACTCTCAACAATCTCATGACCCTTTGGGCGGAAGGGTTTCGCAAACAATACCCCAACGTCAAAATCCAGATCGAAGGCAAGGGATCGAGCACGGCTCCTCCGGCCTTAATCGAAGGCACAGCGCAACTAGGGCCGATGTCCCGCACGATGAAAAATACCGAAGCGGATGCCTTCGAACGAAAATTCAGATACAAACCCACTGCGATCCCCGTCGCCATCGATGCGCTTGCCGTCTATGTCAACAAGGACAATCCGGTCAAGGGATTGACGATGGCGCAAGTCGATGCGGTCTTTTCAAAGAGCCGCCGCTGGGGCCACAATGAGAATATTCAGTCGTGGAAACAGGCCGGCGTGGAAGGGGGTCTGGGCAATAGTCCCATCAGCATCTATGGACGAAACTCTGCCTCAGGCACCTATGGATTCTTCAAGGAACATGCGTTGAAGAACGGAGATTACAAGGATGAAGTCAAAGAACAGCCTGGGTCGGCCTCTGTGGTCCAAAGCGTGAGTGAAGATGAGGCGGGCATCGGCTATAGCGGCATTGGTTACCTTACCTCAAATGTGCGCGCCGTTCCACTGGCAGATAAAGAGGGTGCGCCGTTCAAAGAAGCCACCCAACAAAACGCGGACAATGGATCCTATCCTCTCTGGCGCCATCTCTATCTCTATGTCAACAAGGCTCCCAATAAGCCACTGGATCCAATCGTCGGAGAATTCATCAAGTTCATCTACAGTAAAGAAGGGCAGCAAGTGGTAGTCAAGGACGGGTTTTTCCCGTTGAAGGCGGACTCCATCGAGAAGGAACTCAAGAAACTTGAGTAGCCCGCATTATTCATGACGGTTCGTCGCGAAATCGCTGAGCCGTGTCGCGAGACCGGCGCGCGGAGCCCTGAGAACCCGATGCGTACTCGTGCAGTACATGGAGGGTCCGAGGGGCGAGCCCGCCGGCCGAAGGCTCGTCGTAGCAGCGGATCGGCGATTGCAGCAGAAGGGCTCATGAATTATGCGGGCTAACGATGGCGATCCTGCCCCAGCCCCCTCCTCCTCGGCAGGGGCGTATATCCATACGCCCCTGCCGACATTTTCACGACACTCAACCCACGCGATGTGGCGGCGTGGATTTGACCGACTTGCTCAAATCGTCATTACCTTGGGCGGGATTGCTGTCATTCTCAGCATTATCGGTATTTTTGTGTTCTTGGTAAAAGAAATCGCTCCCCTGTTTTTCTCTCCACAAGGAACATATACCGGTCACATTGCCGGCGCGACTCCGCCAGGAGCGCTCCCGCAATCCAGCCTGGTGGGAATGGATGAATATCAAGAGATTATCTATCAAGTCACTGCGGGATCCGATCGCCAAATCCGCTTCTTCAATGCACAGTCCGGCCTACCCATTGCCCTTGAACTTCCTCCCGCTTTGGCGCAAGCCCGCGTCACAGCTATTGCTCGAGCGGTAGGAGTCGGCAATCGATTTGGCCTCGGCACAGATGATGGACGCCTCATTCCCCTAACGATCGAGTTTACATCCAGTTTCGACGAGGGGACTCGCCACATGTTGCCAGCCCTTACCCTTGGCTCCCCAGTCCAGTTAACTCCCTCCAAAGAGCAGATCATTCGTTTGGCCTATCAGCCGACAGAGCAAGGCACGCTCGCTGCCGGCCTGACGGATGGCGGACGTCTGTGGTACTCCTCTACTCCATCCACCATTACCCCGGTGGCATTGACCGGCCACGGAACTGAGCCGGTGACAGCCGTGATCTTCGACAGCCGCGGCGAAACACTATCTGTCGGAACGGCCGGTGGGAATCTCTACCACTATGAGGTGAAAGAGGGGATGCAGCCGAGTTTGATTGAAACCCTATCGATAGCTCCGACCGGTACTAGCGTCACCGCTCTCTCTTACTTGATCGGAGACCGATCTTTGGCCATAGGCACGAGCGCCGGCGATGTCTCAGTCTGGATGCCGGTGCGTCAGGCTCAAGAGAGTTCTACAACTCGCTTGCGCCTGATTCATCAATTCGACGCGCATCCTTCTCCAGTCACGGTGATCTCTCCATCGCTTCGCGACAAAGGATTCATCACCGGCGATACCCAGGGCAATCTATTTGTCCACTACTCTACCTCCGCACAGACACTTTTGAAGCTGAGAGGGAACCAGCAGGCGATTCGAACCCTGACCTTTTCCCCCAAAGCCGATGGCGCAGTGGCCCTCACCGACCAGGGAGAATTGCTCACATACTCAATCCTCAACCCCCATCCGGAGACGACACTCACAACCCTGTTCAAGCCTGTCTGGTATGAGGGTTATGAGGGACCGGAATATGTGTGGCAATCCTCCAGCGGCGCCGACGATTTTGAAGCGAAATTTAGCCTTATCCCGCTGATGTTCGGCACGCTGAAAGGAACCCTCTACGCCATGTTGGTCGCAGTACCGCTGGCGCTCTTGGGCGCCATCTATACCTCGATGTTCATGCACCCGACTCTTCGCGCCAAGGTCAAACCGACCATCGAAATCATGGCAGCACTTCCCACCGTCATCCTGGGCTTCCTCGCCGGCTTATGGCTAGCGCCGATGCTCGAACGAATGTTCCCTGCAATGATCGCAATGACGGTGGCCGTGCCGGCCTGCGTCGCCATCACGGCAACTCTCTGGCAATATCTCCCGGCCCTTTTCATTCGCCGTCTTCGCCCCGGAATGGAAACGTTTGTCCTGATCCCAGTCATCATCGGCACCGTCTGGATCTGTTTGAGCCTGAACCTGCAGATTGAGTCATTCCTGTTCGGATCTGACTATAAAGGCTGGTTTGCCACCCATTGGGGACTCAAGTATGACCAACGGAATGCCCTTGTGGTGGGATTTGCGATGGGCTTTGCCATCGTGCCTATTATTTTCAGTATTTCTGAGGAAGCCCTCTCCAACGTTCCTCGGCATTTGATCGCCGGATCCCTTGCCCTGGGAGCTACTCGCTGGCAAACCCTGGTCAAGCTCGTGCTTGTCTCGGCAAGCCCAGGAATCTTTTCTGCCTTGATGATCGGTTTTGGCCGAGCAATCGGGGAAACCATGATCGTCCTCATGGCCACGGGAAACACCCCCATTATGGATTGGAGCCTATTCAACGGTTTTCGGACCCTATCGGCCAATATCGCTGTGGAAATTCCAGAAGCCCCTCACGGAGGCACACTCTATCGCATTCTATTTCTGGCGGCCGTGCTCTTATTTATATTTACGTTTCTCATCAACACCGTGGCGGAAGTGATCCGGCAACGGTTGCGGACGAAGTACAGTCAATATTGATGCGTAGCTCATTCAACAAATTCATTGCGTCCGGAAACGTCTTCATTTGGGGATGCGCCGCCGGTGTCTCGATATCGCTCCTCATGGTCTTCGGACTCTTGTTGTTGATCATGATCAACGGCTTGGGGTACTTCTGGACCGCAGACATCGTCGAGCTCACCCTGAAAGATCAGCAGCGCGTAATCGGGCAGCTGGCCGGACGTGAAGTCATCCCTCGGTCTGTCACGCCGGACCGCCCAGATGGGAAAGGGCGCCTTCGGGTAAAGATCGGCAATCGCGATATATACGGACTCGATTTTAAATGGATCAACGATGATCAGATTGTGTCTGAAGCCTATCCGACAGACATTGTGCTCTTGGAACGCCGCGAATGGGGCAACATGTATGCGAGAATCAAAGCTATCTATAAAGGAGAAACCATCCAGGCGGAGGGAAACGAAGGCGGCTGGATTGCCTTGGCCCCCCTGATCAACGCCGCCAACGATCTTCATACTCAAATCGATCGGATCGAAAAGATCGAGATCGGTTCAATTAATGCAGATATTGAAAAGGCGCGGTTGAAAAAGCGCTCCTCCGATGCGATGGAGAATGGGCAAATTGAGAACCTCAATGCACAGATTGCTGCGGCTGAATCTCGTTACCAGGGGAAGACTCAAGAGCTGGAAATCTTACGAACGCAATTCAATGAATACTCTGTCCTTATGGAGGACGCAACCGGCCGAGAAAAACAGATCCCTGTTGGACAAATCATTCGCGCCTTGCGCCCGAACGAGATGGGCCTCTTCCACAAAAGCTGGATCTATCTGACGAATGTATGGGCGGTTCTCAGCACCGAGCCCAGAGAAGCCAATACAGAAGGCGGCATTTTCCCGGCTATTTTCGGAACCGTCATGATGGTCATCATCATGAGTCTGATCATTGTCCCCTTCGGCGTACTTGCCGCGCTTTATCTGCGGGAGTATGCCAAACAAGGGACCATGGTTCGACTCGTGAGAATCGCCGTGAATAATCTCGCCGGCGTGCCCTCGATTGTCTTCGGTGTGTTCGGATTAGGCTTTTTCATATACGCCATCGGCGGAACCTTGGACCAGCTGTTTTTCCCTGAACGGCTTCCGACCCCAACCTTCGGCACAGGGGGCATCCTCTGGGCCTCACTCACCCTAGCTTTACTCACCGTGCCAGTCGTTATTGTCTCCACTGAAGAGGGATTAGCCGCCGTGCCCAGGGAGTTTCGGGAGGGGTCGTTGGCTCTTGGCGCAACCAAGTTGGAAACGATGCTCAAAGTCGTGATACCCTCTGCACTGCCGGGCATTCTGACCGGATTGATTTTGGCAATGGCCCGGGCGGCTGGAGAAGTGGCGCCGCTCATGTTGACAGGAGTTGTGAAGTTGGCGCCTGCGCTTCCCATTGATAGTTCCTGGCCATTTCTCCATTTCGATCGAAAGTTCATGCATCTGGGGTTTCATATTTACGATGTGGGCTTTCAGTCCCCCAATGTGGAAGCAGCGAAGCCCATGGTCTACATTACGACTCTGGTATTGATCACCGTTGTCGTCATGTTAAATTTGACCGCGATCGTCCTTCGTAACCACCTGCGGAAGAAATACGCAGGCTCAGTGTTATAAAGGATTTTTATGCTAGGTTCGACACAAGAGCTATCCCAATCACAAGGGTCCAACCTACAAAGGCTTAACGTGCAGAACGGTCATCCACAGACGCCTGACAATCACTCGAAAGCTGGCACCGTCAAACTGACCCTCAATCACGTCAACTTTTTTTATGGGGAACGCCAGGCTCTGTTCAAGATCAACATTGAAATCATCAAAAATCAGGTCACATCGTTCATAGGCCCATCCGGCTGCGGGAAATCCACTTTGTTGCGCTGCCTCAATCGGCTCAACGACTTGGTTGAAGGCGCACGAGTGGAGGGCACCATGCTGCTCGACGGCATGGATATCAATGGTCCCGATGTAGATATCACCGACCTGAGGAAACGTGTCGGAATGGTCTTTCAGAAATCGAACCCCTTTCCGAAATCGATCTACGAAAATGTAGCCTATGGGCCCCGGCTTCATGGGATCAAGAACCGTGGACAGTTGGATCAGATCGTGGAAGAAGGACTCAAAGGCGCAGGATTATGGGACGAGGTGAAAGATCGGCTTCAAGCCAGCGCATTTGGTCTCTCTGGGGGGCAGCAACAACGACTCTGTATCGCCCGCGCGCTGGCGGTCAAACCGGATGTCTTGCTGATGGACGAACCGTGTTCGGCGCTCGATCCTGTGGCCACGGCTAAAATTGAAGAGCTACTCTTTTCTTTGAAACAAGACTTAACGGTCGTTATTGTCACCCACAATATGCAACAGGCGGCGCGGGTATCCGATTGGACAGCCTTCATGTACCTTGGAGAAATCGTGGAGTTCGGCCTCACGAAACAGATATTTACCACGCCGGCAAAGAAGCAAACCGATGACTATATCACTGGCCGATTTGGGTGACATTGATGTTACAGCGCCACTTTGATGAAGAACTCTCCGATTTAAAGACCAAGCTCTTGCGAATGGCCGGGCAGGTCGAGGATCAGATCGACAAGGCTCTCACGGCACTCGTGACACGTGACTCGCCCCTTGCCCGCGAGGTCATCGAGCGTGACCATCAGATCAACGCGTTGGATGTGGAGATCGACGAAGAAAGTATCCGGTTGCTGGCACTCCATCAACCTGCCGCACGAGATCTGCGCTTGGTGACTACGGCGATGAAAATCGCCACGGAACTCGAGCGAATCAGCGACCTGGCTGAGAATGTTTGTGAACGCGCAATCGAGCTGAATGAAGAGCCCCAGCTCAAACCCTACATCGATATCCCTATGATGGGGAACATGGCTCGAATGATGGTGAAACAGAGTATCGATGCATTCGTCAAGGATGATGCGATGCTCGCCCGAAAGGTTCTCACGGACGACGACTTCGTCGACGATCTGATGGAACAGTTGTTCCGCGAGCTGCTGTCGTTCATGATGGAGGATGCCCGCACCATTTCACGCGCCATTCGCTTGAGCTTCATCGCCAAATATCTTGAACGGATGGCCGATCATGCCACCAACATCGCCGAGCTGGTGGTCTATCTCGTGGAAGGCAAGATCATTCGCCACACCACTCCGTCCGTATCTTTCAGAACCGAACTTCCAAATAATTAAACTTCCCTGAGCACTACGCCGTGGTCAGTCCTATCTCCTTGAGAGCAGTCTGACGATATTCCTCATACGCAAACCCCTACCCCCTATCGGACCGGTGCATCTGCCAAGGCACTCAAACGCCGGTGCCCCGCGTACGTAATGCATGATCAAGGGTATAGAACTTGAGCTTGTCTAACCCGCATTATTCATGAGCGCTTCTGCTGCAATCGCCGATGTCTGCCTCATGCGAGACGGGCGAGCCTGGCGGGAAAAGCGCGAGTCTCGCTCTTCGCGCTTGTCCCGCGCCAATGCGGCATTTCGCGACGAATTGTCATGAATAATGCGGGCTAACTGTCTCGCGAATATACTGAAGCGGCATCACCGAGACGAGCCGGCAGAGAATGTCAGGCGTGCAGGAATGGGTTATGCCACAAAATGTTTGGAAAAGAGCATATATTCAAATCGATGTCTGCGAAGGACGATCTTGCTGCATCTGGCAAGTTGATCAACGTTGTAGAAGATTTGGTTCCAGCTATATTGAGGCATGAGATTGATGAGCGAGTCCAGACTAATAACGGTCTGCTCTTCGAGATGGTCGAGAATAATCGTTGCGAGAAAATCGGCATTCGGATAATCATTTAACGCGGAGTATACATCCGGAGTTGATTCAAGAAGAGAACTCATTGGCATAGGCGCCTCCTGGAAATAATTAAGGAAATGAGAAACCCTGTGGATTGGTTTGGGCTGTGAAGCTTGACTGCGTCGGACTGTATCGGACAGCCGCAATGCGCAGAAGGCCCAACGTGATTAAGAGACCTCCCAGTATTGTGAATTGCTGCCACTCCCCGCCCGTAAACCATCGCGAGATGACTTCAGTCAACATGACTACGAGAACTGTGTCGATGATATACGTAACCCGGACTCGCCCCTCCGTGCAGTACGTGAGCGTCGTCTTCAAGACTTCGACGACGGCCAGCAGTGTCAGAGTATCGACTAGCACCTGCCGAAGGGCCACCTCCACGTTGGAGGACAGAAGAAGCCGCAAATCGAGAAATGTTTTTACCACGCCGCCTGCCAGACCAATGAGGACCGTCAGGGTCAACAGGCTCAGAATGAATCGCGTGCCCAACTCCCAAACATGAGTGACGTCATAGGCTGTAAGGATAACCATGCGTCGCTTAAGCCACCCTATCGGTATTGTCTGTTCCATTGTGGTCTGCGTCCTACTCCAATTACGTGCCTTTAGATTAACTGAGATAGATTCCAACCGCGTAAACTCTCTGTAACATGTATGTAAATACGCTGCTGGAGACCGGCTAGATTGTTTGGGGCCTTACTTGAGACGACTGATCGATCGGCTACCGCCGGAGAGAATGCCGCGTTTGTTCGCGAATGCTATCGAAACGTCAGGCGAAGCCCGCCTAAACCAAAGGCAGCATGCTGAAGAAGAATCGTTTTCAGCCCAACTTCGCTGCGATTTCTTTGCTAGAAAATAGCCCTCTGCACTTCATGAAAAGCATGATGACGCTGACTTGGCGCTAATAGCACGCATCGAGACCATCAAGCACTCGTCAAGCATAGCTCACATGTAATCAATATGATAGAAGCACAACTGAATCCTATGGATAATGTATGCACCACCCATTCGTATCATTGTTGCTTAGATACCAGTCTGGTATTGTGCAGCCTCGACACCACGAATGGGAGACATCTATGGAAGCAGTTGACAGTCTTATGCTCGATGCGAAGCAAGCGATCATGGATGAACATCATCGCCGTTTTCAAACTCTCCGCCAGGAAGAACGATGGGAGGAGGCACTTCAACAGATTCCTGTCACGCTGAGTTGCGCGACCGACCTTTTAAAAGAATCTCTCCGAGTTCTCGAGGAAGCTCTTGAGCTTCAGAACCCAGGCGCTGATAGTTCCATCCCCTCTTCACCAAACAGTAAGTAAGTCAGAGTGATCCTCTCCAGCGCGAACAGGCTGATGGGGGTCAGAACGCGCAACCGTTGAACAGACGAGGCTCCACTGGACCTCAATGTCGCACATAGACTTCGCTTGACAGTCCTTTGCGCAGTTGTTAGGTTTTCGGTGAAACTGTGCGGTATCATTGCACAGCACCTCTGCAGGCTGGCGTAGCTCAATGGCAGAGCAGCGGTTTTGTAAACCGCAGGTTGGAGGTTCAATTCCTCTCGCCAGCTCCATAAAGTTGAAACTCCAACCAGGGGTTTCGAAGGGGATGCGTCCCCTTCGTGGGGAGCATGCGAGGGGGCTGGCCCCCTCCGCAGGAGCCGGCGAGGCAAGTATCAGGGCCGACCCGGCGACGGTTGGAGGTTCAATTCCTCTCGCCAGCTCCAGAAATTCCGCTGACGATTCAACCACTTTGCGACTTACAGGACTGCTGCTCTCCCCGCGTGACTTAGCTGGTGTAACTATAAGTATAACCATCTTTCCATTTCTCACTCACAATATGCAGTCATCACCTTTGCTGTCGACTCAAGGCCTACCCTGGCGGTGGAACCAGCCCTATACAAATAAGTCCACCTAGGAGCCTGTCCGACATTGACCGGTCTACTGCGGCGAACGATCTGCAACCATCTGTGTCGTTCTCGGCCCGAAAAAATCCTCAATGTATCCCAGCGAATACACCTCCGGTTTTTTCGCGCCTGCGGCCTCGCATCTGGTCGCCCCTCCTTCGCCTCGTTACGAAGGCAATGTCGGACAGGCTCCTAGCGGCTCTTCGTTGGTCATTCTCCTTCGCCAAATACTCTGCATCTTCCAGCCTTTGCCGCCGAAGTATCTACTTCAGCGGTGTAGGCTGCCACAGGAAGCTTCCTTCGTTATCGGAAAACTACACGCCTATGGGAAAAGACTCTTTTCTTGGCCGATCGTAGCGTGTATTCTGCCTCGCGCAATATGTCCCAATGCGACCAGGAGAACTCATCTTGATCCCATTTAGACAACTGGCGAAAAATCCCATGGAGATTGTGTTATGAGCAAAAATGGATGCGAGGCGATCCTATTCTCTGTCACCCTTGTTCTGTCAATCGTCTGCCTTGTCGCGCCCTCAATGGCAGACTTCAAAACAGGGGAAAATGCCTATCATCGCGGTGACTACGCAACGGCTTTGCATGAATGGCAGCCCTTAGCCAAACAGGGACATGCTGTCGCGCAATACCGTCTCGGGATGCTCTATTCTAGTGGGCAGGGGGTTCCGAAGGACGACGCCCAAGCGCGACAATGGTACGAGCAAGCCGCCTCTCAGGGACACGTGGATGCCCAAGTCAACCTGGGAAGCTTGTATGATTATGGTCGTGGTGGTCCCCAAGATTTTAAGATGGCGGTGAGATGGTACCGCCGATCAGCAGAACAAGGAAACGATTTAGCTCAAAGAAGACTGGGCCTCCTGTATGAACGTGGTGACGGTGTGCCCAAGGACTTTGTCCAGGCCTATATGTGGTATAAGCTGGGAGCAGCAAATGGAGGAAAGTCTGGCGCCATCATGCGAGACGAGCTCGCCGCACGGATGACCTCTGATCAGCTTGCCGAAGCAAAAAGCTTGGCGAGAGAGTGGAAACCAAAGCCGAAATGACTGACAACAGCCCCCTAGCACAACAGGATATTCATAGAAGGGGACGACTGTTCTAATGTGGCCGGCTCGCCACGATTGTCAAAGCATTAGCGGGTTTGCGCCACCAAGACCCTGAACATACCTGCATAACCGGTCACTCTCTACTGAAATCGAGTTGACCAAACTATTCCTCCCATCTGCCTAAATTCCGCTGCCCTACCTCCGAGGTAACTCCTTTGGGGCTGTTGCTGCGCAAGGACTTGCGCTATTCTTTGCCCACGCGAGATGAGTTTTATGGTCTATACCAAGGAGGCGATCATGACCTGTTCGCGCTGCAGTGGATTCATGGTAGAAGAACACTTCTTAGACTTAGAGGGTACGTATGGACAAATGTGGGCAACCGGATGGCGTTGTATGAACTGCGGCCGTATCCATGACTCCGTAATCGAACAGAATCAGCTGGTCGGACAAACGCAGGGCTTAGCCTTCCCAAGTGGTGAGCCGGACTATCAGAATAAGGAAATCCCTCTTCGAGCGGAGCCGATCATGAGACATGCGGCCTAAGATATATGCTTGAAAGCAGCCATGCAGCAAGGACGACCATACGTGATGGGAGGCCTACAGTGATACACAAAAACCGAAAACAGCACAAGCGCAGGCATCCGCAATCGGAGGGGAACTTAGCCTTAGCTGGTATGGACCTATACGTTCTTCCTAAACCCAAAGACACAGCCGATCTTGCCATGGTGCGCCATCCGGTACAGGACGGACTGGTGGAGTATCATGACAGTGACAATCTGGCTCCCGCAAGGGGAATTTTTGGTGCGATTGGCCTATCTGTCATGTTGTGGTGGCTCATCATTTTCGTGATCTATTGGGTTTACTTCAGCCTCAAACAGTCCAGGTTTTAGGTGTCCCATTCATTCTCTCGCTCCAAACAGAACTGCTGACATTTTCTGCGCAACTACGCCCTTGTAGCCGCTATCTGATGGCCTGGAGTATGCCTGCCCTCGGTTATTTTAAGCACTTCCATAGGTGCTATGCCGCCCGACAATGCTCTGCGCACAGAGATAGACCGTTCCCGCGCTGAGAGCCTAACCGGAAGAAAATCAAAGCAAAAGATCATGGTGGCAACACATGCGCAAATACCCTGACGCCGGATAAGAATCTGCTCAAGCAGGACTATCTGGAGGCCACTGAGACATCTGCGGATTGCTTTGGACAATCACCGCAAAGAGAAAGACTGGCTACCGTTCTGCTTCAGTAAGATCGGCTTCTTCCAATTCTTCAAAATCGGCGTCCGCTTTCGCTTTGAGTGTTGAGGGATGCAGTCCATACTTTTTGAGCATCTTGTAGAAGTCCGCGCGATAGCGCCCGGCAAATTGAGCCGCGCGTGAAATATTTCCTCCGGTGAGTTGCAGAACGTTCTTGAGATAGGTTTTCTCAAACTCTTCCTTGGCTTCAGTCAAAGGCTTGAGCGGCGAATCCGGTGATGAGCCCATAGAGGGCAGCAGATCTGGCGTAATCATGTCTTGGCGTGTCATCACAGCAGCCTTTTCTACGACATTCTCCAATTCACGGACATTCCCGGGCCAGGGATGCGTGACCAGCCGATTAAGCGCGGCCGGGGTAAAGCCGCGCAACCCCTTATTCGCCCGTTTCCCGCTGGATGTGAGAAACTGTTGGGCTAACAAGGGAATATCATCTCTGCGGTCCCGAAGTGGCGGGATAAACAGGGGGACAACTGAGATGCGATAGTACAGATCATTTCTGAATGACCCATTCTTAACCGCTTCGCCGAGATCTTTATTCGTTGCCGCAATAATCCGCACATCGATCTTTGTTGAGATTTCAGAACCTACTTCTCTAACTTCCCGCTCCTGCACAGCTCGCAATAGTTTAACTTGCATGGAAAGCGGCATTTCCCCGATTTCGTCGAGAAAGAGCGTTCCGCCGTTGGCGCTTTGAAATAGGCCTCGCTTGGCGCCGTGGGCGCTGGTAAAGGCCCCACGGACATGTCCGAAGAGTTCTGACTCAAAGAGGGTTTCGGGAATGGCTGCGCAATTGAGGGCGACAAACGGACCCTTACTCCGGCGGCTGTTCGAGTGGATCACGCGCGAGAATACTTCTTTTCCGGTTCCCGTCTCTCCGAAGAGGAGAATGGTTGCGTCGGAATCTGCCACCTGTACCACCTGTTGAAGCAATCGCTGCATCGAAGGGCTTCGCGCGACGATGTTTTCCATCCCGTACAATTCATTGACGAGAGACTTGAGCCGCTGGATCTCTCCTCTCATCCGTTGCGGAGAGAGCCCTTCTTCAATCTTGGCCTTGAGTTCTTTGTCATCGAATGGTTTGGTCAGATATCCGAACGCACCTCGCTGCATGGCTTCCACAGCGTTGGGGATGCTGCCATGGGCCGTCAGAATGATGACCGGAAGACCTGGGTGAATCCGCAGCAGCTCCTCCGTCACATCTAATCCGTCTTCGTTACCCAGCCGGAGGTCCGCAATGGCAAGGTCAAATCGATCCTTCTTCGCTGCAGCAATGGCATCACGCCCGCTGGTGCACGCTGTAACGGCAAAGCCCATAGCCGTCAATCGCATCTTTACAAGATGTAACAGGCCCTCTTCATCGTCGACTACGAGAATATGTTCTTTTTCCATGAAGCTCCTTCTACTGTGTCATCGGTTCCGGTACGATAGGAGGCGGCGCAACAGTCAACGGGGGACGAATCGGACGAACCTTATCCCGCATTTCCTGATCGATCCGCTTTAACGCCTCTAACTGACTTGTTAGTTCCTCTATTTTCCTCTCTCGATCTGTCAGTTGCTTTTGCAGGAACAAAACGGTACTTGGATCGACCGACCCTCTTTTGCCGCCGGATGAGTCAACCTTCCGGTCGCGCTCAGCCAGTTCACGCTGGAGGGCTTCTAAGGCTTGAGAGTCAGACTCCTTCATGGCCCGAAATTGCTGAAGAGTTAACTCCCGGTCAAGCAAGTCTCGCACCAGACGGTCAGAAACATGAGCCAGGACGGCCTGACTCTCCGAAATGGCGGGGGCCGACATGACTGTTTGGAGCCAAGATTGCTCAATAGGAGCCGCGTGATGCTCAAGCAACTGTATCCAGAGCTTACTGGAGGAGGCCAACTGGCTATTAGGTGCAATGGCAATCACTTTTTCAAAATACTTTGAGGCACTATCTCTACTTTCATAGAGCCCGAGCAAGGCGCGCATAAAGTAGACGTGGTCGCAGGTAATGTGCTCGGCGCATTTTTGGGCCAATGCCTCTTGCTTTCTTGCCAATGATTGCAGGGATTTGGCCTCTCCCATATCGACCGTGAAGTAGGGCTGCGAAAACTTTGGTGCGGGCGACCATGCCGCACATCCCGTGAGGAATAGCAGGCAGGACAAGATTCCCGATATGAAACCTTGCCGGCTAGCTCTCATCCCGCTTCTCCAGGTTTCGTGAGGCGCAGAATAAATCGTACTGTCGTTCCCTTCTTGATTTCGCTTTCGATCCAAATTCGTCCCCCGTGAGCTTCGACCACTTTTTTTGCAAGCGCTAAACCAAGACCACTTCCAGGCGTAGCCTGTCTAGCCTTCGTTCGACCTTGATAGAATCGTTCAAAGATATAAGGAAGGTCTTCGGACTGGATCCCGGGACCTCCATCGGTCACGCTTACCTCAAGAACACCCGCTTTCGTATCGGGCTTCATCAGTACCTTGACAATGCCCCCCTCTGAGCTGAATTTCAAGGCATTTGAGAGCAGATTGTCCAATACCTGTTCAATTCGAAGCGCATCGGCCATGACTCCCACACGTTGTGCCGGCGCTTCCAACAATAACTGTACATGCTTAGCATCGGCAAGGAGCTGAACTTTGTTGACCGATATGTCTGTGATGCGTTTGAGGTCTGTCGGGACGATTCGATACTCCATCATCCCCGCGTCCATCTTGGATAGATCCAGAATAGTGGAAATGAGCGTAATGAGCCGGCGACTGCTGTCTGCCATGATGCGCAAGGTCGTGCGCTGTTCTTGCGTCAGAGGACCAGGGATTTCATCTAGCAGCAGATGCGTGCCCTCTTGGATCGAAGCCATTGGCGTACGCAATTCATGGGAGACATGCGCAAGAAACTCTCCTTTCATATCGTCCAGCTCTTGTAGTTTTGCGCCCATCCAGTTTACAGCATCGACAAGGTCTCTCAGCTCGCTGGGAGCCCGAATATTCAGTGATGTGCGGAAATCGCCCTGCCCGATCTGCTTAATGTGGGTCTGCAACTGGCGAAGTGGGCGCAGGACCGTGTAGCTGGCAAACCCAGCGAGCGCGATGCCAAACACGAGCGCAAGTAGGACCAGTTGTTCGGTTACCGTTTCGGCTTGCACCGAACTTTCCCGTGACCGAGTGACGCCGACACTGATTCCGGTTTCGTGAAGATCGATAAACTGCTGGAGCGTCGCGCTTATGCGGTCCATCAAAACGTCTCGACGCCCTTCGTATTGGACAGACGGAGGGGATGGAGATGCTACCCCATGTTCTAATTCTGAGCGAAAAATTGTAAGTCGTTCTTGTTGCAAGTGCTTGGTATCCTTGAGTAACTGAAGGCCTTCGGGAATGAGTTCCTGTGTTTCCAGGGTCTGCAGTCCGCGATGAAACTCGTCTACCTCTTCATCAAAATGTTGTAAGAAGGTGGCGTCACGCACAGCCAGATACTTCTTCTCACTGTTGAGTTGGGCATAGAGCACGGTGAGCAGCCGCTTGGCTGATTCAATCGCAGGGTAATGGCGCGTGGCGATGTCGGCACTCAACGCAGTCAGCTGGCGTAGCTGAAACAACGCATACAGATTCACCCCCGCCATCACCACAATGATGATGAGAGAGGTCAGAACAATCCGCCAAAAGATAGATAAACCCATGCGTGAAGCGCTTTCTCAGCCTTGAGAGTTAAGAAAAACTGTAGAAACTGTAGGCAAATCCATACACTATTTCGCCTCTTCACTCAAGTAAACTAAGAACAAATTCATACTGGTGCATCAGCCCTATCCTAAGTGAACGCTGGGCTTGTAGGGGCTTCAACTGCTTCTACCTAAGAGAAGCAGATACGATCCCTTTACACACAGGACTCATTCCTATTGGAATGGCGAGACAAATCGGCGTTGCCGTCGTGACACCCCGTGTAACGATGCAAAGAGATGGCCACGAAACAGCAACATCGCTACGGCAAGCGGTGGCGTGAAGATGAGCCCGAGATACCAGCTGGCAGAGGAAGGGATACCCACGTAGTCCAACCATCCTCCGAGAATCGTAAATGGCAAGACGAGAACCTGGGAGAAATCCAATCCCGCTCCCCTCCCTACTCGACTGGAAAGGGAGAAAAATGATTGTAGTCCAGTGGGTGAGAGAATAATAGGAATCAGGATCAGTGCAAACGGAAGAAACCATTCCATCCAATTCTCCAAAACGAATTCGTACGAAGTCTTAAGCACCTCAAGCGGCGAATCATGCCGAACTTGATAGATAATTTCCGGCGCCGGGTTGAGCAAGAGAAAGAGGAGGAGGAGGACCGCATAGGATATAAGCTGTCCATACGGATTCGTCTGCATGCTCAGGTCAAGCGCCATCAGGGGCAGCCACAGGATAAACCCGACACCGATGACACTCCAAAAATATTGACCGAAGCTGCCAAGAATGTCACGAAGGGTCAGCGCCCGTGTATGGTTGATTGATTGCTCGATCAGACTCAGGGTAGCGCCGACAAGAAGCGCATTTACGGCGCCGAGCACAAAGCCTCCGATCATGCCAAGCGGCGAAGCAATCTGAGTCGCGAGCAAAAGCAGGAAACCAAATCCCACCACGGCCACTATCGTCAACCAACCTCGGACGAGGGACTCTCCTGTCTTGCGGAAGGCGTTCCGATAGAGTGTGAGTGTTTCAGAGAAAATACGCGACATGAGAGACAATAGTCTGCGGAAACTTCGCGGGTCAAGCTATTGAGTTCTCGCCGGAGGTTGACTTCCGCTCTCCTATGATTATGTGAATGGAAACAGGATAGACAATATAGATAGACGAACGAAGAGGAGTATCCCCATGGACATGAACCGGATGACGATTAAATTACAAGAAGCACTCCAGACCGCGTCATCCCATGCAGCGAGACGAAATCATCAGGGGATCGACATAGAACACCTGCTGCTTGCTTTTGTGGAGCAAGAGAGCGGTCTCGCCTCCTCGCTCCTCGAACAGGCGGGGCTGTCGATGCCTTCGGTCCGTCAGGCCGTAGAGCAGGCACTCGCAAAACTGCCTCAGGTACAGGGTGCTGGTTCAAGTCCTGGGCAACTCCACGTCGCCTCGCGCCTGAGCCAGGTCTTGACCAAAGCCGAAGACGAACAACGCGCTTTGAAGGACGACTATCTTAGTGTCGAACATGTCATCCTCGCCATGGTTCAAGAAGGGGGCGTGTTCAAGAAACTTGGCCTGACAAAGGAGCGACTCCTCGGCGCGCTACAACAGGTACGAGGATCTCAGCGGGTCACAAGCCAAGATCCCGAAGGAACCTATCAGGCGTTGGAAAAATATGGCCGGGACCTTACCCGGCTGGCAGGGCAAGGGAAGCTGGACCCGGTCATCGGGCGCGATGAAGAAATACGCCGTGTCGTGCAGATCCTTTCACGTCGAACCAAGAACAATCCCGTGCTGATCGGCGAACCGGGCGTCGGAAAGACCGCCATTGTTGAAGGGCTTGCCTCCCGCATCATCAAAGGCGACGTGCCGGAAGGGCTGAAGAAGAAGCGCGTCATCACGCTGGACATGGGATCCTTGGTGGCCGGCGCGAAGTTCCGTGGCGAGTTTGAAGAACGATTGAAGGCGGTTCTCAAAGAGGTGCAGGCGGCCGAAGGACAAATCTTGCTCTTCATTGATGAGCTGCATACGGTTGTCGGAGCAGGTGCTGCGGAAGGGGCTATGGATGCCGCCAATCTACTCAAGCCCATGCTGGCTCGGGGCGAATTGCATTTGATTGGCGCAACCACGCTCGATGAGTACCGAAAGCGCATCGAGAAGGATGCCGCGTTGGAACGTCGGTTCCAAACAGTGCTGGTCAATCAGCCGACGGTGGAGGATACCATCTCGATTCTCCGTGGACTTAAGGAACGCTATGAAGTGCATCATGGTGTGCGTATCAAAGATGCCGCGCTGGTCGCCGCAGCAAAGCTCTCAAACCGGTATATTGCCGACCGCTTCCTTCCAGACAAGGCTATCGATCTGGTCGATGAATCTGCTGCCCGCCTGCGCACCGAGATCGATAGTTTGCCGGCGGAGCTCGACGAAGTCTCGCGCAAGGTCATGCAACTGGAGATAGAGCGGGAAGCGTTGAAGAAAGAACTGGATCAAGCCAGTCAGGCACGGCTGGCAACCCTTGAACTGGAATTATCCGAGAAGCAGCGAGATATGGAGGCCCTCAAGACACGATGGAACTCTGAGAAAGCCTCCGTGTCGCGGCTACGCAAGACACGAGAAGCGATGGAAGAGGTGAAGCAAGCGATTGAACGAGCGGAGCGTGCCTACGATCTCAATCGTGTGGCGGAGTTACGATACGGAGAATTCCCTCGCCTTGAACGGGAACTGGCCTTGGAGCAGGAACAGCTCGGCAAGAAACAGGGCGAAAGCCGGCTGCTTAAAGAAGAGGTCGATGAAGACGATATCGCGGCCATTGTGAGCCGCTGGACCGGGATTCCGGTTTCCAGGCTGATCGAAGGAGAAACCGAGAAGTTGCTGAAGCTGGAGGAATTACTCCATCAGCGTGTGGTCGGCCAAGACGAAGCGGTGCAAGCCGTCGCCGATGCGGTCCTCCGTGCGCGCTCCGGCATTAAAGATCCAAACCGGCCCATTGGCTCGTTTCTCTTTCTCGGCCCGACCGGGGTAGGAAAGACCGAATTGGCACGGGCGCTTGCGGCAACACTCTTCGATAACGAAGCCAGTCTGATTCGTATCGATATGTCAGAGTACATGGAGAAACACACGGTCGCCCGCCTCATCGGCGCCCCCCCCGGCTATATCGGGTACGAAGAGGGCGGACAATTGACCGAGGCCGTACGGCGGCGTCCGTTCTCTGTCATTCTATTCGACGAAATCGAAAAGGCCCATCACGACGTTTTTAATATCTTTCTGCAAGTGTTGGACGACGGACGATTGACCGATTCGCAAGGCCGCACTGTCGACTTCAAGAATACGGTGTTGATCATGACGTCGAACATCGGCAGCCCGCAGATTCTTGAGGCGCAGCAGCGGCGCGCCTCCTATGATGAAGTCCGCTCTACTGTGATGACGGAACTGAGAGAACACTTCCGCCCTGAATTCTTGAACCGCGTCGACGAGACCGTGGTATTTCATCCGTTGGAGACGGAACAGCTCACGAAGATCGTGGACATTCAACTTGATCGGTTACGGGCGCGTTTGACAGAGCGACGAATCATTCTATCCGTGACACCCGCAGCCTTACAGCATCTTGGTGAGCGAGGCTACGATCCGGTCTATGGGGCAAGACCGTTGAAGCGCCTGATTCAACAGGAAATTGAAACGCCCATGGCCCGTCAGTTGGTCAAGGGAGAATTGCGCGATGGAGATACGGCGACCGTGGAGCTGAAAGACCGGCAGGTCGTAATTATACCGACTGTCGCAAGGTAGGAGGCTGGGGGACGCCCGGTCTATCTGGTCTATCAAGTTCATCTGGGGGTTGAGTTCGACCAAATACACGAGACAGACTGAACAGACTAAACGAACAAGATGCATCAGCCAATGATGACCGACTTACCTTTCAGATCTTGCGTCGTACCGCTGGCACGGAGTTTGTCGATATTCCACTCGGTCGGGGATATCTTAATCACATGGCCCTTGATCGTGTGGAATTCCCCTTTTGTGCAGGACACCACGTCCGGCGACTTCACGGACATCTCTAAAATAACCGTTCCTGATGCCGGATGTGTGAGCGACAGACTCGTGGGGGTCTTCGCCACGTCGTAGGCCCGCTTCTCGTTGATCATCAGCGTGCTGTCGTTTAGCTTCGCTGTTAACTTCCCTTCTGCATCGAACAGGGCAAAATTCACTAGCAGGGCGCCTGTGACCGGTTTCAATGCAACCTGAATCTGTGGAACCCCTTCGATTTCAATCATGCCGTCGGTATTGCGATATAGATTCGAACCTACTTCCACGTCCATGCAACGCCTCATTTCACTGCGGTGAGAAATACCCATTATGACTTTTTAATGCGATCCAGAATCAATGCAATACAGCCCCCGAGGAGACCTCCTCCCAGAATGGTCGTGAGCAACTCGACCAATTTGAGTTCCCATACGGACCCCTGCGCTTGCATGGCTTCACGGATGCCGCCCTGCAGCATGATTACAGCTAGCGCCATAGTAGCGCCGACAATGAACCACCAGAGAAACACTTTTACGGTCGGCCACACAGAGAACCCTCAAAACTCCATCCGACGGTCGAGGCTGCGATATTGAATCGCCTCCGCCACATGCAGCGACTCAATCTTATCAGAGCCCGCGAGATCAGCAATGGTTCTTGCCACACGCACAATGCGCCCATGGGCTCGCGCAGACAACCCAAGCTTGCTCAGCGCTAGTTCCAGCAACTCTTGAGCCGGCGATTCCAAAGCACAATACCGCTTTAGGAGCCGCGGCTTCAACTGAGCATTCGAATGAAACCCGTCTTGACGATACCGGAGGCGCTGCCGCTCACGCGCCTCCAGGACGCGCGAACGAATCATGGCGGAACTTTCCGGCACAGAACCATGGTCGTGCAAGTCTCGCACGGAGACCGGCGGAACTTCGATGTGCATATCGATTCGATCTTGAAGCGGCCCGGACAATTTGGCTCGATAACGGCGAATTTGCTGGGGACTGCAAACACATTCACGCGTGCGATCTCCGTAGTAACCGCAGGGGCAGGGATTCATCGCAGCGATCAACATAAATCGTGCAGGGTATCGGAGCGAGCCGCTCGCCCTGGTCAGGGTCACATGCCCGTCTTCCAGCGGTTGCCGCAATCCGTCTAAGACAGGACGGCGAAACTCAGGAGACTCGTCCAAGAACAATACGCCATTATGCGCCAAGGACACTTCTCCAGGCCGAGGAACTGTTCCGCCTCCGATAAGTCCTGCATCGGAAATACTGTGATGCGGAGCGCGAAAGGGACGAATCGTCAGCAGCGGGTGATCCGCGGGTAATTGCCCGGACACGCTATGGACTCGGGTCGTCTCGATCGCCTCGTTCGGCTCCATGAGGGGCAGAATCGTCGGCAGACGTTTCGCCAACATCGTCTTGCCGGATCCGGGCGGTCCTACCATCAAGAGATTGTGCCCTCCAGCTGCAGCGATCTCCAGGGCGCGCTTTGCATGGTCCTGTCCCTTCACATCGCCATAGTCGTCATCCTCCACCGGACGAGTGGTGAAAAATCTGTCCCGGTCTACGTGAGCCGGCTCCAGCGAAACCGTGCCATTGAGAAATCCCACAGCTTCGGGGAGTGTGTGAAGCGGATAGGCCGTCACCCCCTGTACCACGGCTGCCTCCAAACTGTTCTGAACCGGCAAGAGCAAACTATGATTGGGTCGGCAGGCAATCCCGATAGATAAGGCGCCAGTAATCGCCTTGATATGTCCGTCCAGTGAGAGTTCTCCGATACAGACACGGCCCTGTACGTTTTGAAAAGGAATGACTTCTTCCGCGACAAGAATCCCTATGGCAATGGCCAGGTCAAGGCCAGACCCTTCTTTTTTGATCCCCGCTGGGGCGAGATTCACTGTGATTTTCTTTGCCGGGAAATGGAATCCAGTATTTTTGAGCGCGGAACGGACGCGGTCCCGGCTCTCACGTACAGTGGCATCGGGAAGACCGATAACTGAAAACTGTGGTAGCCCTCCGGCAATATCGACCTCCACGTCGATGAGATGTGCCTCGATACCGACAATAGCAGCACTCAAAACTTTCCCAATCATTGGTGACTCCGAGGCAAGGCAAGCTGAAGGATTATAGAAACAGGATAGAACCGTTGCAATCCAAAGTATTAAAATAACAGGGAATGGTTCCATTTCCCTCCTTATAATCCCGACCCTACCGCTAGCACACACTTCTACCATTCTGTATAATCCCTCCCCATGCCTGTCTCCACTGCCTGCACAGATTCGATCTTCTTCGAGCAGACATCACACACCAAACTGGCCAGCCTCATGGCGGTCTGTTTTCTCCTTACCGGCCTGACCGTGGGAGCAGGCACTCCGGTTTTGGCCCAGGCATCTGGCGGTGGAACCACTCCACCTGGACCTATTGGAGCATCAATGGCTGTGCTTGCGATGTTACAAGATGCCGATGTCCTACCGCCCGAAGACACTCCCGATGCGAATCGCATCATCAAGTCGGTCATCCAATTTCAATCAGTGTTTCTGAAAAGCGATGATGCGGCGGTGCAAATATTTTTGCGGCACACACTTGAGGAACAACTGGGAAGCTATGCAACTGAAGCTGAAACTCGATTCCGTTCAGCAGGCTGGACATCGGATGTGCTTGAGGCGCTTCGTGAACAATGGATGGCCACGACGCTCGATCAGCGAGCACGCTTAGCCCCAGGTTTTCGCCCGTTCAATGTCAGCCTCGAAGATTTCGATTCCTTGATGAAACTTGTTGCGACGGCACGAACAGCCTTGGAGCAGAGGGGCCAGAATCTGCACCAGGTGTTTGCGCAACGACGTCGAGAAATGCCAGGCAGTACACAATAAAACCAGCAGCAGGAGGTCATGATGGCAACGAAAGCCTATATCCTAATCAAGGTCAAAGCCGGACGGACAAAAGATGTGCTCCAGGTACTCAAGCGCTTGCCCGGCGTCGAACAAGCCCACTCCTGTTTTGGGAGGCCGGACATCATAGTATTCATCAGCGTTGCAGATGAGCGGGCCCTCTCAGATGTGGTGATCACAAAGATTCACCAAGTCGAAGGGGTGGAGGAAACGGATACGCACATCGTTGCGGATGCCTAGCAGGGTACGTGAGATGCAAGACCGGCGAGAAAGGCAAGACTTGAAGTTCGACGTTTGGGGTTTGAAACTTAGAAAAACTTCGAACTTCTGACGTCGAACCATCTCCGTTTCGTGCGTCATTCATGCTCGCGGAGTGACGCGACGGTAACGCTGGCCCCGCCAAGCTCCGCCGAACGGTAACAGGCATCGGCGACCTCGACGGCACGACATCCGTCTCGCCCTGTAATAGGCGGAGGGCTGTTCGTTTCGATGGCATGAACGAAAGCGCGTAGCGTGGAAAGGATTGTCTGTTGAGGGTGGACAGTCCATTCTAGAGGGGCGCCGTCGCTGAAGGTCCCGCTCACATGCTGATGGAACCAATCAGCGGCAATCTGTCCATGAGTTCCCACCCACTCAGTTCTCGCCACCCTTCCCGTTACGACACGCGCGAGGTCAAGGACGAACCGCATGCCGCTCGTGGTCTGTAGTTGCACAATCGCCATCGTGTCCGGCCCCACGCATGGATGCTGGTCCAGCTCACAGCGCACACTCGCCACTTCTTCACCGGTGAGTAAGGACACCGCATCCAAGAGATGAACGCCAAACTCCAAAAGCGCCCCGCGCTGACCCGGTACCGGTGGTCGAATCACATCCCCGTTTTTCGTTTCAATCCGGCTAGTGAAGGTGGCGTACCGAAACCGACCGATCTTCGGCAAGTGATCCTTTAATGTAAGAATTGTCGAGTCGAATCGTAGGGTCTGGGCGGTCATCAGCAACAGCCCTGCCTCTTCTGCAGCCTTCACCATCATTCGCGCCTCGCGCCCCGTAGGCGCCAACGGTTTTTCAATAAGGATCGGTTTTCTTGCCCGCACGGCTTCAAGGCAGATCTCAAGACAAAGCAAGGGAGGGGTCACCACCACGACGGCTTCTACCGATGGATCGGCAATCAAGGCACGATAGTCGCCATACACAGGAATCTCTGTCGCTGAGAGCGAAGGGAGTCTTTCCTCTACCCGTTTCCTACAGAGAGCGACAAGGCTCACCCCTGGCAGATCATGCAAGAGGTGGTGGATATATCGGCTGCCATGACGGCCGGCGCCGATGAGACCGATTCTAAGCGGCATAGTCGTCCATTCATTGAAAAAGAATTTAAACAGTACCGGCCACCGAACACAAGATCAACTAAAACTCGACCATTGCTCGCATGATTCATGTAGGCAGGTCGGTCTCCCACCCATTCGTCTCCCTTGAGTTAGGCATCGCATTGACAGCCCGGCAGCCCATCCCTATAGTACGCTCAGGCCGTAACAGCTTAGTCCGAAGAGAGTAATTCCCTCAAAACCTTGGTGAAAAAGAGATTGCCGCAATGATATCGACCACCGCTCCCTTTACCCCGGATCAAATCGGCACCGGCACCGCTCGTTTTCCAAGCGGCGTCGCCATACCCACGCTGACAGATGCTGCTGCCGACCCTTATATTCAGACACGCATATCGAAACATGTTCAGGTGGACTGCATTCAGTTTTGGCCCCAGGATAAGGGGCTCTACCCTGGGCTTGTCCTATTGCACGAAGCCTGGGGGTTAACCGCCCAGATCAAAGATCTCGGCGCCAGGCTCGCGTGCGAAGGCTATGGCGTCATCATTCCGAACCTGTACGCGCGATTGGGTGGCATGGTGACGGCCAATGCAGAGGTCGCAAATGCGCTCATGGACAAGCTGAACGACTCGCTCGTCCTTCAAGATATTAATTCCTGCTGTGAGTTTCTGAATACCCGCGATCACATAAAGCGAAACATTCACGGTGTAATCGGGTACGGCATGGGAGGATCTTATGCTCTCAAGTTTGCCTGCCAACGGAAACGGCTTCGCGCGGCGGTCGTTTATTACGGTCGAGTCATGCAGCCTGAAACGATGATTAAAGACCTGTTCAGCCCGGTACTCTATCACCAAGCCGGTCAGGACCAATGGGTGCCGAATCAGGATGTGGACCGGTTACGTGCGGCTACGGCTGAGTATAGCAAGCGCCTTGAGATCAGAACCTACCCCAATGCTCCCCATGCCTTCTGTAATGAACAACGTGTAGAGAGCTATCGTGCCGACGCGACGGCAGAGGCCTGGGAATCAACCGCCGCGTTTCTCAAGACCTGCTTCCAAGGCACTTAGCAGGCTGCTGAAAAAGACCGCCAGCAGTCTTGTTCATTTGGTCTATTTGGTTTGTCTGGTTTATTTGGNNCGAGAAGAAGACGGGAAGGGTCGCCGCTTGATCACCCTAATCCACAACTCTTGACAATATCTCAAGACCGCCAGCAGTCTTGTTCATTTGGTCTATTTGGTTTGTCTGGTTTATTTGGTTGCATGAGACTAACCAGATAGACAAGACAGACCAGATAACCAGACAGACTGAGCCCCTCCTGGCGTACCAGCAGAGTTTCCGACCGCTTATTAGGAGTGACCGCTTGAGGGTTTAGATGGAAGCGCGGTAGAGTAGCTCAATGCGCCATCACATCCTCGTGGCTCGACCAATTCCCTCACGAATCGGCATTGCCCTTGCCATGGCGATCGCCTCGCTACTCATGGCTTGGCACAATGCCATGGCCGACGAATCCCTTCCGAATCCTACGCCAGATTTCGTATCGATCGTTCGTGCCCATTCCGATCAACTGGCCAAGATAGGCTCCGATAAGGACGCCATCAGCCTATTTGTGTCGGCAATCGGTCCCGCGCTCCAACTGGGCGATGCGGCTCGGACATTAGGCGCCATCTCCTTGCAACCCAAGCTCGCCAACGAACTCCTGGTGTCGGAATTGACGGCAGCGGTTCATCGTTTAATGGGTAGTCTGGCAGCCTGGCGCCTCGCCTCGACCATCACGCAGGCGGTAAGAGATCAACAACTTTCAACGGAAACCGATCGACTATACGGATCTCCGCAAAGTAACGCATGGCTCCATCAGCAGGGAAAAACTGCCTGGCAGGACTCACTCAATCAACTCTCTGAGATGGTTGCCTCCCCAGAATGGGGCAAGGGAATTCAGAGAGAATCTGCTGCATCGATCCCACTGATAACGGTCCTAGAGAAAGCCGCTCGCCTGGAATTGGACGCCATGCAGACGGGCTTCCAAGAATGGGATCGAATCCGGAGTTGGAAGGATCGGGTGCGTGGGCTAAGAGGGCAGGCCCGGCTCTGCGGAACCTGGCAGTGGATCATTCATAACCATCAGCAGCACCATCAGGAGCAGAAGCTGATACTGATCTTCCCTCCGGCAGGGAATACGAAGTCTACCCTGCTGGGACTCGCGGAAACAATCGTCCTGGGTGAGAACGTCTACTTACGGTGGGAAGTCGGTGGCCGGATTCAGGAAGATAGTCTGCAATTCAGCAAAGAAGGCCAGCGCCTCGAAGGAACCTTTTTGAATTCAGAAGGTGGTTGGGGATCAATCAGCGGAAAGAAAACGGCTGGTTGCGCGTCATAACCCGCGAGACTGGTACGAAAAGCGGGACGAGCAATACGGACGACGGTTTATCTGGTTCATCTGGTTAGTCCTGTCCAACCAAACAAACTAAAGAGACCAAATAAACAAAAGAAACCATCCTTTTTCACGCGCCACCGCGAGGTCGCTCAGCCCGCCAGACCCCCCAAGCCAAGAGTAGCCACCCAATCATAAAAGCCAGCCCCCCGAGCGGGGTCACCGCCCCCATCCAGCGGATACCAGCAAGAGACACCACGTACAGACTTCCGGAAAAGAGAAGAATTCCGAGAAGGAAAAGCCAACCAGGTTTTTCAAGGCCCTGCTCAGGGTAGCGATCGATCGCCCACGACACAATGCAGAGTCCAAAAGCATGATACATCACATACCTTGTTGCAGTCTCAAACACCTGGAGCATAGGGGCATCCAGAATTTCCTTGAGTGCATGGGCGCCAAAGGCGCCGGCTGCGACCCCCGACCCAGCCAAAATTGCTCCAATCATCAGGAATCGCTGAGAGGCTGACCGAGCGCTCATACATATCCTCCTCGTTTGTATTCTGTCCTGTGTATTTCATTCGTCCCGGTAGAGTAGTTGATTTTGTTTACCCACTCAGTCTCATCAACCAAAGAAGAGCACATCACCGGTGACATCTGGCTCGGATTCTAACAGAGAGCACTACGTCTCGATATGCCTCTTGAATACCCCCACTATTTACTCCTATCACCCAAACACCTCGCCACTATTGGTGTTTGTGGCTTAAGTGGCCATGTGGTGAAAATAGGCTGCGACTTGCAAATTCAACCGGTTATCCCCAGCCTACCATTTCGGGTAAGCCACACCCCCACCTCTTGAGGGATGGTCAATACACTGATCCCACAGTATCCTCCACACATGATGACAATGACTCAGCGCAAACACCAGTACCAGACCGGGTGGGATAGTCCAAAGTTTTTGATTGACTGTGTACTGGCAAACGTGAACAAGCACCTTGAGGCCGATGGGTGCGTCCTCGAACGGTTGGAGGTTGGGTGTAAACTTACTACCCCTGATAGCCTGAGAACAGGGGACTTTGTGAAGGTCCAATTATGGTTGGAAGGCGAGGATGCCTTTCTAGATATCCGGCTGGCGGAAGTCAGAAAGATTCAAGAGCATTGGATCGCGGTGGAAGTGATTCAGCTGAGCCCCGATGACCGGATGAGGCTGAAACAATACGTCAATGCACCAGGAACTATACCAATCCAGGAAGCCGCTCGTATGAACCATCTTTTCATTCGTGCCTAGCTCAGTATACTGGTTGATCATGTGTAACTACCCAGGTAGTTAGGCTGAATGGATTCAGACCGAAGGTCTGAGTCCGAAGTTTCGAACCCTTCAGCCTGAATCCCTTCAGCCTACCGATTTCGGCCTGAACCCCTTCAGCCTGTAGACCTGAGTCGTTACGTTCATTTACCTTTTGGTTTCCACTCCCTCGCTAACTGTTGCGCCTCAGCAATCTGATCCGGGTCCATACGTTTGGCGATCGCATCCCGTAACCTGGCCCCAGCCTCTCCCCCCTTCGCTGCCCCGAGGCTATACCACATATAGGCTCGAACGAAGTCCTGCTGGACCCCATCCCCCCGTTCATACATTAGGCCGAGCTTCCTTTGCGCTAAATCGTTTCCTTGATTTGCTGACAAACGAAACCAGTAGACAGCCATCTTGTAATCTTGCGGACCGCCCCGCGCATAGACAAGCAAAACTCCGAGGTTGGCCTGAGCCTCCGCATGACCTTGTGTGGCAGCTTTCTCATACCACTGCCGTGCTTGGGCATCGTCCTTTGGCATCCCCTGTCCATTGGCATAAAGCAGACCCAGCCGAAATTGTGCAGAGGCAAGCCCCTGTTCGGCCAGCGGCCGCAACTCACGCATGGCTGCTGTAGAGTCACCGCGCTCCACGGCGACGTCTTGACTCTCCTTGACAGCTTTATCATCGGCTTGTACGGAAGTGGCAAGACAGGTAAGCGCCGGCACAACGGCAATGAGGAGCCGGAACGATAAGAGCCGAAGACCATTCACTAGATCATCTCCACTGGTTCTCGCCCTCTTTATTCATAATAGTGACCTTCCCCCATAGCGGGCTATGTGATGGTGCCGGAGGCCGGGATTGAACCGGCATGGGCCTATTAAGCCCGAGGGATTTTAAGTCCCTTGCGTCTGCCAATTTCGCCACTCCGGCAGCGGAAGAGGATTTTATCATAGCGCCAGAGGCTTGAGGATTTTTTCTAGCTTCTTTATGTACGATCAGCATTCTCGGCGACTACGGCCCTGAAATCATGCTCAACAGTCCACTCCCGCATTCGCTGCCCGGCCCGCTATATCCAAGATGGTTCTTCACGAAATGGCATAAGGTCCGGGCGAGGAGCTAATGGCAAGAGACGGGAAAATCACATTCCATGCATAACATCGAGCCTCAGGCCCAGCACTTTCCCTGGGCGATGGGAACAGAAGCGCTCATGAATGATGCTGGCTAAGTACACTACCTTGGAGGTACTCCCTTCGGGTCTATCGGCTCGTTACGGCAAGAGCTATGGTTCATGCATCAGAACGCTTCAAAGCTGATACAAGGGAGGCGATCATGACCACCCTATGCTGCTGCAGGTTTAGGGGAAAATACAACGACCTAGGCCGTAGAGGTTCATATGGCAAGATGAGGAAAATTGTTGGCGTGGTGTTCATTCCGGTCAAGTCCATGACTCCAGGAACGAGGAGACTCGTTCGGTTCAACAGGAGAAGGTTTTGATTCACCCCGATGGCGAGCCAGACTATGAGGATAATGAAGTCCCTCTTGGGATGTAGTCCTTTGTGAGGCAAGGAGCTTGATTTATCTTACCGCGCGGCTCTCTTTATGCATACGAATTGTAGCGGCTTACAAAGTGATACCCTTTTGACCGAAAGGAAATCATGGCCTCCATCTTGATCATAGATGATGAAAGCACCACTCGTGTATTCCTCCGTTCTGTTCTTGAAACAGAAGGGTACGAAATCACAGAGGCTGCCAACGGACGTTTAGGGCTTGAACTGTACCGCCAAAAGCCAACGGATTTAGTCATCACCGACATTATCATGCCAGAACTGAACGGGCTGGACATGCTCTTGGAACTGACTCGTGAATTTCTCCATGCCAAGGTGATCGCAATCTCCGGTGCAGAAGAAAAAAACAGTGTCCTGGATGTTGCGAAACTGCTTGGAGCGCGTCAAACATTCAAGAAACCATTCGATTTGCCTCACTTACTGGCAGCAGTTCAATACGAGTTAGCGCATTAGCACCCCTTTTCCTGGTCCTTTCTTCGACTGTTACTCGACTCTGGCAGGCCGCTGGGAGCTTCTGTCCGTTGCAAAGATAATCTGAAGTAGAATTATTAGGTCAACTGTTGATCGCTGTGGTGACAAGGGGGCTGCCCATGCCATGAGCGACTTGAACAACCCCCTTGATTGGAATTTACGTCCCTGCATCAGCAAATTTCTCTACTCTGGCAGCAGAAGCTGAGGCAGGCTTCTAGCGCTAGGTCTCGTCACCATCGTAGCGGAAACAACTCGCCATATAGTGTTTCCGCTACCCATCTGCTCTCGAGAAAGCACTCAACTACGCTGCTTCTATTCTCAATTTCTGATCGTCTGTACGGAAGGCTGCCTTGCCACGATCCATTGCGTCTTTTACCCCGGACTGGACCGTCCGATTCCATCGAGTCGCTTGCAACTGGGCCTTTCTCGCATAGCGACTGACCTGGCGTCTGGTTTCAACTCCTGTTTGCGGCGCGAAGAATAATCCAATCCCCGCTCCAATTACTGCTCCACCTGCAACCAACGCTGCGACCTTTGCTGCCTGACGACTCTGATCTGACATGGTGAACCTCCTTAGCACGGGTAAAAATGGTTGCCGGCGCTCTATCTCTTCATGCTCTATCCCTTCAGCAGTAACCGTGCCAGAGGAGAATCTGTCAAATTCACACGTGATTCACCGCAAACATACTTCCCACGATTAAACGCGATTAATTTTCGTTGTGTATTTCTCACAGATCGCGACACAGGCGTGACAGAAAACCAACATACCAAATAGAATGGCCCGTCAAACTGGCACTGGGAAACACTTGGCGCAGACTCTTGTTCCGCTCACACCTCGTTGGATGCGATGCAGAACTTCATTTTCTGCAGATGCCTCATGCACTTGCAATGATCGAGACCCTCCCCTATTATTCTAAAATGCTCTACATGAGGCACTAATGACTTCGTTGCACGCAATCCCCTACCCGAATATCAGCCCGGTCTTCTTTGAGCTGGGGCCCCTGCAGTTTCGCTGGTACGGCCTGATGTATCTGATCGGACTGGCCTGCGCCTATATCCTGATCAAGCGTCGAGTGGAGTCGCGTGGCCTCTCCATGACCAAGGACCAAGTCTATAATATGGTCGTCTGGGCGGCATTCGGGGTGTTTATCGGAGGACGGCTCGGCTATACGCTCTTCTATAATTTCTCCTACTATATCCAGCATCCAGCCAGTATCGTAGCGGTCTGGGAAGGGGGCATGTCCTTCCACGGCGGCCTGCTCGGCGCCAGCATCGCCTTAGTGTGGTTCAGCCAACGGCAGGGTATTCCCACCTACCAGGTTGCAGACTTGGCAGCAGCCGTCACACCGATCGGGCTTGGATTCGGGCGAATCGGCAATTTCATCAATGGGGAGTTGTATGGCCGGGCCACCGATGTCGACTGGTGCATGGTGTTTCCGACTGGAGGGCCTGCCTGCCGCCATCCCTCACAGCTGTATGAAGCAGGGCTTGAGGGAGTGTTCTTGTTTACCCTGGTATGGGTTATCTCTAAAACCACCCCCCCGCCCGGCACCCTCTTCTGGAGCTTTGTCACTGGCTATGGTGTCTGTCGAATGATCGTAGAATTCTTTCGCGAACCGGATGCCCACCTCGGGTTTATCCTGGCATCCTTCTCCATGGGCCAACTCCTATCCTTCCCCATGATTCTGGTGGGAGTCGTCATGCTCACCATCGGCTATCAGCGGCGGGCCTTGATGCAGGCGAAGTCATAGGTAAATGCTCAGGTGTTTAGGCTGAAGGCTTTTAGCAAGATGCTGAAAAAGGATGGAGAGGGTAGCCTGGATGGTCCCTTTCGCTCGCAGAGTGCGCACGATCAGAACGTGCTCCCTCGATGCGCGCGGTTTGGGACCAATCCAGGCCACCCTTTTGAAAACAAGTAAGGAACTGCTGCTGCCGCGCTTGGGACAAGGCGCGTCTCGGCGTACCAGTGGGTGAGCGGGTGAGAAAGTTGCGCGCAGTGGAAGATCAATCAGCCCCCCTCCCCGAAGAGAGGACGAGCAAGCTTGGAGGGATCATTTAGATGGCTAGTGCTCGCTCGATGCGCGCAGGCTAGGTTTATCGCAGCCTGTTAGGCCCTGTCCGACTTTGACTGATCTACTACGGCACACGATCCACGACCATCTGCATCATCCTCGACCATCCCGACCCTTACCAGCATCCGACCCACTTCAGCCTAACGTCCTAAGAAACGGGTGTCGTCTCGCGGTGTAAAACCAGTCGGCACCTGTCAAAAATTTTTACAGTATTGTGACGTATGCCTGGAGGCGGCACAGTCGTGCCGGACACAGCGTCAATACCTCGAAAGTATTGGGTTTCCTGGTGACGCGTCTTTCGACGCGACAATTAAGCCCGCCGATTCACTAATGGTTATGCTGTGGAATACTTTAAAAAATACTTACGCATGCGCGATGATGGCTGAATCCGTCTCACAATAAATTACGTACTTACATGCTGGAATCAAAATTGCGTGGTCATCCGCAGTCCACGATGAACAGGACGCACGCCTTTCAGTTGACATGCATACGGAAAAAAGGAGCCAACAGTGAAAACGCACATTCTGTCACTTGCGCTTGTGATTGCCGCCCTCGCGCTCGGCGTATCTCCGACTCACGCCATAGTCATCGATTTTGAATCGTTGATACTCGGAGGGCAGGGCTCCACGGTCAGCGAGGATGGATTCACACTAACAACACTTAATCCTGATGAGTTGTTCGCATCAGGCACGGTCGACTCCACCGGGAACTCGAGTGGGTTGGGGTTGACTAACTTAGCTCTCTCAGCCGTGACCGAACTGACGCGGGACGGTGGTGGAGCCTTCTTGTTGAGCAGCATCGACCTTAGCGAACATAGTCATTTAACTGTGTTCGACGTGACCTTTACCGGAACCTTCAGCGGGGGTGGAGGCATTGATCAAACGTTCTCGCTAGATGGCCTATTGGGATCCCAAACATTCGTTTTCTCCGGCTTCGGCAGCGTCACCAAGGTGCACTGGTTCCAGAGCGGAGAGGCCATTACCACTCACCAGTTCGACAACATCGTCGCAAGCGCCAATAACGGAAATGCCGTGCCGGAACCAGCGAGTCTCGGACTCCTGGGGTTGGGATTGGCCGGTCTAGCGTTGATACGTCGAGGTGCGCGGCAGCAGCGAGGATAAGCTCGCTAAAGGTTTCTCTCAGAACATTGCCTCATCACAGACGGTGGTTCCAGCGATGGGGCCGCCGTTTTTATTTGAGTACGGCAATGTCTGACAGGCCTTAATGAGCGACCTCCAGTGCAGGGACAAGAAGGACTTTCCACTCGTATCACACCGGAATGATTCACCAGTCTGATCGCCTGTAGACCTACGTGACCCCAAGGAGGTATTGGCTTGGAGTAGATTGCCAGCATAGACTGGCGGCAGTTAATGCGCCGAACCATGCACTGCTAAGGAACCAAGTATGAAAAATCACATTCTGTTAGTTGCGCTCGTGGTTGCCACCCTCTCTTTCTCGGCAAAGGCTGAGGCTGCTGGCCTTCTTGGAGATACCATCAATTGGCAATACTACCTCAATGGCGGTCCACTAAATCTTGGAGGTAGTCCTGGCTCTTTCATCGCTGGAAGCACAACGAGCACTTTTTTTACTACTTTCGAAATTAGCGCAAATGATTCTCAAATCATCTTCAATTTTAGTCCAGGCGGGATATTCAGCACGTCTCCAGTGTCATATAACGTGGGAGGCCTGTATATCGAGAATGGGATTTTACTTACGGACAGCCTCAATCCATTTTCTAATGTCACCATTGATGCCTCAACCACCATGGCTGGATTCGCACCTTCGAATGTAACTTTTAACTCAAGCCAACTAGCAATCAATTTTGCGGGGCTGCCCCTCGGCAATACCAATACCTTGGTCGTTTTGAATGTAAGCTCAGCCGTCCCCGAACCCACTTCGCTGTTGCTGCTTGGTACTGGCCTCGTGGGCCTGGCGCTCTGGCGACGGAAGCACACAGCGTAAGCGAGACTCACATCGCCTCAAAAGAGACGGCGGTTCCAGTAATGGGACCGCCGTATTCGTTTGGCAAGGACTGACTCTGTTGTAACAGGCCAAATGGCGGAGTGACGCGCGACAGGCGCGAAACGAAGTTCGAAGTTCTGGGTTCGAAGTTCCGAACACTTCAGCCTGAACCCCTTCAGCCTATCTATCTATCTCGCCTTTCCCGCCAATCTCGCGCGTCTCGCATTAATACGGCATCTCCTCGTCATCCAACCCCACATGGTGTCCGAGTTCATGGACTACCGTGTCGCGGACCTCTTGAATGACTTCCACTTTGGTTCGGCAGAGACGCAGGATAGGGCCACGATAGATCGAGATACGGGCGGGCAACTCACCGGCAGGCTGGAAAAAAGATGTCTCATCAATCGGGACGCCTTGATAGAGACCCAATAGATCGTCTTCTGATTCCAACTCAAGATCGCGCAGAACTTCTAACGAAGGTTCTTCTTCAACAACAATAGATACCTCCGCCGCCATTGCGGCAAACCGCGGCGGCAGTTCTGCCAGCGCCTCTTGTATCCACCTGTCGAATTCTTCCGGCGAAACAATCATGAATGTTTATTTGGTTGGTTTGGTTTTTTTGATTTGTTTGGTTGAACGAAACTAATCTGATGAACCAAATAAACAAAACAAACCAAAAACCAGCCTGCTACACGTCGATTGCGATACCAGGCCGCAAGAAAATAAACTGAAATGAGAGCGACGGTATTCCCAAAGCGCTCTCAACGGCTCGTGAATACATTTCTGCTTGGGATCGATAGCGATCTGCTCGGGCCTGTGCATCTTCAGCCGCCACATCGTCCGTCTTATAGTCGGCAATCCAGATCCTATCATCGAGTCGATAAATCAGATCAATGATCCCTTCGATCATCTGCCCTTCGCCCAGGGGCATGACAAATGGAACTTCGCGCCCGAGCACGGTTGCGCGCTGCAGTTTTCTGTAAGGCTCGGAGGAAAGGAAACGTTCAAAGAGTGTGATGAGATCGTCCGTGATGTCGGCTAATAATTCCGGATAATCCTGTGCCACAGAAAAACGGATGGTCTGCTCGACGACATCATTGATTTCAGTGCAAGGCTTGCTGAAGTCCCACTGTTCGAGTACCGCATGGGCACAGATTCCGGTAAGCCGAGCCACATCGGCAACTCTCCCTGTCACGGCATGAGGTGAGGCAGACTCGACCTGACCACCTGCCAGACTCGAAGGAGTCACTCGTCGCGCGGTGATACGGCGCTTCTCCCATTCAAGCTTCCTGGCCTGGCGACGAATGAGAATGGGACCAAGGGCAGGGGCGAGAGCGACCTTCGACAGAGGCTCCTTCCGGTGTCGTCTTGTCGCCACCGTGGCCGGCGTCATGACACGGGTAAGCTGGCTGGTTCCGATACAGATCCGGTCGCTCATTGAAGGATCCACCTCCTCAGTCATCGCTTCTCCAAACAGAGAGAGAACTGTGTCTTGTCCAGGCCTTGCGGTTTGCCCGCCAGATAACACCAGCAGATCGCGCGCCCTTGTCATGCCGACATACAAGAGCCGCCGCTGTTCCGCCTCTTCCCGCGCCGCCATCTTCATATCCACGAGTAAGGCTCCGAGATTCGAGCGGCTTCCCATCCGCAGGCTATAACAGCGGCTCGACCAATCGTGATGGATAGAAGGCCCTTTTCGGGGATTCTTTGCCCCTTGATGCAGACCTGGAAGGATGACAACAGGAAATTCCAATCCTTTGGCCTTATGAATGGTCAATACACGGATTGCCTCCAGTGATTCCTCCGTCAAAGCGCTCTCCGCCTCAACCGGTTGTTCTGATACCCTGGTCATCATCAAGTCAACGAACCCGGCCAAGGTGAGATGGGGGCGATCAGCCAAAGCTTCAGCCATCTCCCTGATCTTCCGCAGATTCGCCACACCTTGTTCACCATGAAGCGACGCCGCAGCCAACTCCAGAACAGGCAAGCGATCGAAGATCAGATCGATGGCGTCAGGCACAGGCCGCAAGGAAGCGAGCTGATGCAGTTCAGCCAAGTGTTCATAAAGCTGCCTCACCGTTCCTGCCTGAGGATGATTCCAGGAAGATAGCCATGCTCGTTGCTTGTAGTCCAATCCCTCCATTTGCTGGAGCGCCAGAAGGTCTCTGTCAGTCATGCCACCTAGGGGTGATCGCAAGATTCCAGCCAGTGCAACCGTATCATGCGGGTTGTCGATGACCCGGAGCACATTGACGAGATCGATGACTTCCTGCCGCCGATAAAAATGCTTTTCCCCATCCGTAATATACGCGATGCCGTAGCGACGAAGAGCATCGAGATAGACTTCTGCCTGGGTGAGCTTTCTGAAGATCAGAGCAATGTGGCCCGGTTGGAGTGGACCCTCTCGTCGATCTCGATCTACGATCGTCGTGCTAGAGAGCAGATCCTCCTTCAGCCAGCGCGCGAGCGCTTCTGCTTCCTCCCTGGTCGCAGCCTGCACATCGAACTCTTCATCGTCCTCTCTCGCGGTCACAAGACGAAGCTGCACACCGAAAACTGAAACCTCAGGCTTCCGTTGCGGCCTGGGTACCAACCGTTCATTCGGTGGCTGAACATGCGCTGTTGCTTGGAATAGCCGATCGAAGACATTGTTGACGACATCCAGCACAGCCTCATCACTGCGAAAGTTCGTCACCAGAGAATAGACCTGTCCCCCTCCGGCTCGAATCTTCTCCACCACTCGCTCGAAGGCTTCGATGTCGGCTCGTCGAAAGGCATAGATCGACTGTTTGGGGTCACCCACAATAAATAATTTCCCCGGCTCCAAATCGATCTCTTGCCATGAAGCCTGATGGCTGCCTGCCCTCTCACCAAGGTAGAGAATGATCTCATACTGGACGGGATCTGTGTCTTGAAACTCATCAACCAAGATCGCCCGATAGGCTTGCTTGATCCTGGCACGGACGTCCGGATGGTCGCGCAAGAGTGTTTTGGCTCTGGCGAGCAAGCCATCGAAGGCGATCCACCCGGAGGTGAGAAACCTGCGCTGTACCTGAGCGAGAAAACATCGTACAAGCGTGACCACCTCTTGAAAATAGGCTTGGTCGACCGAAAGGAGTTGTTGGGCCAGCATGATGATGGAGGTTGCTTCCTGGAACGCAGCATCATCCCATCCCGCAGGCGCCTTTCCCGGATCCTTTTCCAGGACAGTTCGTTCATCCTGAGGCAAATCTGCAAGCCCCGGCAACCCCTTCTCCAACAACAGTGCCAACGATTGCACTGCCGCAGCGAGCATCTGTTCTGCTTTACGCTTCTTCGGTCGATCCTGTGCGGCCAAGAGAGTCGCAGCACGGCCATGCATGGCAACGACCCAATCCAACATGGCCCCCTCAAGGGGAAGAGATCGGCACTGACGTTCCAGCTCATCGATGTCCACAAAGTCCCCGGCAAGAGCTTCAGTAAACTTCCGAAGGTCATCGAGGGGGGCGCCCTTCAGGACTAGTCGCCAGCGGTCATGCTGTGGTCCGGATGTTCCGAGCTCATCGTCTAACCAGCGATCCCAAGACAAATCAAACAGTTCTTTGAAATTTGATCCATCATCCTCTCGAAATAATGGATCAATCTCAGATTCAACAGGATGGAGCCGCAAGAGGTATGCAGCAAAACTATGCAGCGTACCGATCTGAGACTTTTCAATCTGCTCAAGCGCCATCGTTGCCCGTTTACCGACTTCTTCAGCCGAGAGATGATATCGGCTTCGGAAGATGGAGATTAGATCGTCCCCCTCCTTGGTTAGACGAAGGAGTTGCTCCCGGAGTCGTTTCTTCATCTCAGCAGCGGCTTTATTCGTGAAAGTGAGAGCGACGATCTCGGTGATGCCTAAGGGGTCTGGCTCTCGCATCAGAAGGTTGAGAATGCGATTGACGAGGATCGTCGTCTTGCCGGTCCCCGCTCCCGCCTTCACCACGATATTGCGGTTCCAGGTGGTCTCCGCCTGGAGACGATCCTGGGAGTCTGAGAGTGTACCCATCTCACTCATCGTTGACCTTCTGCTTTCTCAACTTGCGTAAGGCGCGAGCTTGCACTGATCGGTGGGAGCGCCCCCAGGCTATTGTGTCGTGGCGGCGGCACGCGCCTGAAAATTCGCAATAGTCGCAGTAGCCATCTGGAAGAATGAAAAACTCTCTCTTCGCGATGCCTTGAACTAATGTGGAGAGCGTCTCCCGGATCATGTCGCCGGTAGGGCCGGTCCAGAGGCCCGCGTCGAACGTTGAGCGAGTGACCGGCTGTTTCCACTGCGGAGCTAGAAAAAGCAATTGTACATCGGTGACGGCAGGAAGCGACGGCAGAGTCATACGGGCATAGAGCGGTGGTTGCAGCCGCAATCCGCGCACGGCCGACAAGGGCAGGTTGCGGTCTACCGGGCTGATCTCATTCCCTTGTTTAAACTTATAGTCTACGATACGGGCCGCTGGTGGCTCAGCTCGGTAATCGACACGATCCAGGGTGCCATGAATTTTCAGAAAGCCGGATAATGAATCGGACTCCAGAGAGACAACCCCCTGGACGGACGCTTCAAAAGCGACAGGACGGAATCCGGTCGCAAGATACTCCACCTGATCCGAGGAGACAGCAGCGGACACCAACTCAGTCACCTGTTCGCAGGCTAGGGTCCAGAGCAGAGCATGCCCTGTCCCTTGGCTTGCCGCATGGCCGGCAAAGGTCTCGATCACTGCCTTTTGCACCGTCGATTGCACCAGCGCCTCGGTCAGTGCGCTATCCGGCCACTGCAGCAACTTCAATCGTTCATAGCTCACACGAAGCGATTCATGCAGGAGGGTCCCGATCCTCAAGGGAGGCAGGTGATCCTGCTGCAGGCGTCTAACTGGTTCCAGCCGAAGAACCTTTTCTGCAAAATACTGAAAGGGGCAGGTCGCATATCGCTCTAATGATGTTGGAGAAAAGCTCACATCTGCGGCAGACGCCTGTACGCCGACTATGCCGTCGAAAAGACCAAGCTCAATGGATTCTCGCTCAATGGTTTTCAGTGTAGTGAGGCCCTGTTCAACAAGAAGCCGATTCCGACCCAATGCGTCGAGTACCGGCAGCGAGTCGTGGCCTTGGAACAGGCATCCCAAGGCCAATTCCTCGACCGGCAACAGGTCTTGGATTGAGGGCCGTTCACTGATCCGTTGGGTCAGCCGTCGAGGGACCGTCTCTTCTTGCTTGCCCGCGAATCGTGGATCCTGCATAGCGATGGCGATAAAACCAGACGGCGCCATCACTCGTCCTGATTCGTCGGCTCGTTGGTATGACAGATACAGCCGATTGGTTGCCGAGCGACTGAGGAGCTCGAACAAGAGTCGTTCCTCTTCATGTCCCCCGAGTTTCTCATCGATCTTGTAGCCCAGAGTCGACTCCAGCACGGCTCGATGACGATCACGAAGAAAGGGATCCTCCCGCACGTATCGTGGAAAGACCTTTTCGTTCATGCCCAGCACAAAGAGCGCTCGAACGGTCCTGCCTCTGGCCGTCATGGCATCCAGCACTTGAACACCCTGGTGCCGATCCTCTTCAATGGGGATGCTGGTCTCATCTAACACCAGACGAAATAATTCGACCCATTCCTCCCATGAGAGGTCACCGCCTAGCGGATCCAATTCTAGAAGACGGGTGAGAGCGGATCGGATCAATGCGCCAACCTTAGTGAGGTCAATCAGTTCGGTTGATTCGCTCCATGGAATGTTGAACAGGCCGGGCACATGAATGTGGGATTGGACCAATTCAAGGAATGCGTCGGTCAAGGTCTTGATAGATCCTTGCGCAGGAAGAGCCTGGCAATCGTGAATCAACTTCGACACGACCTCCCAGAAATAGGTTAATTGAGAGGATTCGTGCGTTCTAGCTTTCCGCTCATCATCGTCGTCTGATTCCGTTTCTGCATGGTGAAGAATCGACGAACTGGCCTGCGCGGCTAGACGCCTCCATTCCGCCTCCCCTTTCGTAATACCTAATGTGTAGGTGAGGGAGCGCCAGACATCGGATCGAAGATTCGCTCCGGCGGAGACGGCGCCATGGACATGATAGAAGGACGACGTGACTACATCCAACATGGCCGCGCGGTCGAAGTCATTCATTGGGAGCGAGGCAAGGCGCAAAAGGGTTTTGACTAACGGTTCACGCGCGAGCGGCTTCCCAGCCGTTGACGTGAAGGGCACCAGATGACGATCGAATACCGACTGGAGTCGAGCCTGATAGGGTTCCAGGGTACGAGCCACCACTCCGATCTCATCGAAACGATAGCCGTTCACCTCAGTCAAAGTCAGGATTTCACGGCAAACCGTCGCCAATTCCTCTTCAACCCCAATCACATTTGTCACGGAGAGTTCGACCAGATCGGATGTTGCGATTCGGGCCCCTTCCCCACTTCGATCCTCATGACTGTCTGCCAGTGGAAGAAGATGGCGTTCGAAAAATTGGCGGGCAAAGCGAAAGGCCTGGCGGTCTTGCAATGGAAAATACAGCGTAGTCGGCACAACGCGCGTAACCGATTGAAAGAATGACAGTTGAACCTGCGAAAGATCGTAAAAACCATAGTAGAAAAGGCCTTGCACCCCCTTGAGAAATGAGGAACCTGAAAGATCCTGGCCGAGTGAGACAGTCAGGTCGTCCGGAGAGCCGACTCCGAGCGACCGACCGGCTTCCTTGATGGCCGCATGCAGCGTAAATATGGAATGGAGCCAGACTTGGTCTTCTTCCTCAAACTCCCCTTCCGTGAGAGCCTTCAATGCCGTCGCCGGCGCAACCACTGCGTCTTTCAGATCACGTACCGTCGCCCAGAGGCCCTTCCAGGTTCCGGGCGAGGGAGGCAATCGTGAGAGGGGTTCAAGCCCCGGAAGCTTGCGTCGAACCACCTGCCGCACCAATTGTTCATAAAAAAAATCGTCCACCAGTTGGAGAGGGGACTCCAACCCGGTCTCTGAGATCGACGGGATATCATCACGCAGACGGAGGGCCAGCTGGTGAAATGTCAAAAAGTGTACATTGAGGAATGCACAAGGCACATGACGGAGGAATGCTTGTTTGAGATGCTCGACCAGGGAGGCCGAGGGGACTATGACCGCTAGCGGAGCAAAGGGATGGCCGGTCTTAGAGGAGCGAATGTCCTCAACCAGGGCACGATCGAGAACAGGATAAAAAGGCCCGGTGACAATGCGAAGCATCTACATAAGAAATGGTCAATGGAAAATGGTCAATGTTTAATGTCGGAACAGCGCTAATTCATCATTAAACATTGATCATTGAAAATTATTTCTGGTTAGCCGGTTTCAGGCCCCATCAGCTCGCCGTTGCAATCCATACAACCCCAGTCCCCATCGATGAACCCCATCGGCTCCCCGCACATAGGGCACTCGGGAGGAGGCCCCTTGTCGATGACAGGGAGCTCTGGTAGTTCAAAGTCGTCGTCGTTCATGAAGCAATCCTTCTCCCCTACTCACGCGGTTTCATCTTGAGTAACAAGGCCTTCTCAGCGCTCTCCCTGCTCGGCACCCCGACGAACGTCAGCCGTCCATCGATAATGGTGGCAGGCACAGCTCTAACCGAATGTCGATCAGCCAAACTCCGTCCATCCTCTGTCGTGATATCCACCTCGCGATAGCTGAAACTATACTTTACTCGCAACTGTTTCCAGAGACTCTTTGCCGAGGGACATGCCCCGCAGCTCGGCGAGACTAAAAGCAAAATACTCGGCACTGGTACCCTCCAATAGTTGTGGACGATCTTAGCACCGGATCGTATGGAGCGGCAAGCCAAGGGACGAGTGGGGCATTGGCCTGCAGATGGTCTGTAATCCCAAAATGATAATGTCCGCTTTCACCACGATAGAAATGTCCTCTTCGTTGCGAGA
>CXWL01016846.1_pt1 | contig 44560 bp, 36 predicted proteins | sample 590931 | NCBI WGS metagenome assembly CXWL01 (sample SAMEA3498368, study PRJEB10139) | groundwater metagenome | biome: water well; material: biofilm material | place: Germany | collected 2015-04-27 | reverse complement strand
CTAGGCCGCGCTTCCATCAACGGCGCCAGCGCGGCGCAATCGGCCGCCACCGCGGCCCGGTCGGCGGGCGGGCGGTTCTGGCTCAGCTTCCATTTGCCCTGCAGCCGTGCCAGCGGGATCTCGATCCCGACAATCGCCTTCAACAGTGTCTCGATGTATTCGGGCGGCGCGTCGCGCACCGACCAGGGCGCCGCGCGCGCCGCTTCGTGGCGTGCCGTCAGGCGCTCCAGCAGCGCCAGCACCCAGGCCGGGTCCTCGATCGCGCGCAGCACGCCGTGCGCATGGACCACCGCGTAGTTGTAGGTCGGCACCACCTTGCCACTGATCGGCTTCTCTGCGTACAGCGAGGGCGACACATACGCCGACGGCCCCTGGAACACCACCAGCACGCCGGCGCCGGCCTGGCGCCACAGCGGATTGGCGCGCGCGACGTGGGCGCGCAAGGTGCCGAACGGCGCCGCGGCGCTCGGCGCGGCGATCTCGAACGGGATGTGGTCGGCCTCCAGCCCGGCGCCAGTGTGGGTGACGAGCGTGCCGAGCGGATGCGCCTCGACCAGCGCGTGCAGCGTGCCGAGCCGGGATTCTTCGAAGTGGGAAGGGGCGTACATGGTCGATGGCGTGGTGGGGAACCTGGCCATCTTACCGCGATCCGCGGCCCGATGATCTATACTTGGGCGCATGATCCCGACCCGCTGCAGCTGGGCCAATATGGCCAACCCCCGCTATCTCGACTACCACGACCGCGAGTGGGGCGTCGAATGCCACGACGAGAACCGCCTGTTCGAAATGCTCAACCTGGAAGGTGCGCAGGCGGGCCTGAGCTGGGAGACGATCCTGAACAAGCGCGACAACTACCGCGCCGCGTTCGACGGCTGGGACCCGGAAAAAATCGCCCGCTACGATACGGACAAAGTGGCAGAACTGCTGGCCAACGCCGGCATCGTGCGCAACCGGCTGAAGCTGGCGGCGGCGATCGGCAACGCCCAGGCCTACCTGCGCCTGCGCGAAGCGGGCCTCACGCTCGACCAGTACCTGTGGGAGTTCGTCGGCGGAGCGCCGATCGTCAACCACTGGCCGGGCGGCGCGCGGCCGGCCAAGACCGAACTGTCCGACCGCATCTCCAGGGACCTGGCCAAACGCGGCTTCAAGTTCGTCGGCTCGACCATCATCTACGCCTACATGCAGGCCATCGGCATGGTCGACGATCACGACCTGGCCTGCTTCAAGCGCCACCCGCGCTGAACCGCATGGACTTCCGGCCGCACTGGCGCGGGCGCGAGCGCTTCGTCATCTTCGATTCCCACTGGGGCGACGGCGCCGCGTTCGCCGCGTCGGTGGAGGCCTGGCGCGCCGATCCGCGGCGGCCGGCCCGCCTGCACGTGATCGCGCTGGCGCACGGCGCGCTGCCCGGTTTCCAGCGCGTGCTGCAGCGCGACGCGGCGATCACGCTGGACCTGCTGCACGCCCCGCTCGAAGCGGCGCTGGCCCAGCTGTCCGCGCGCATCGACGCGGTCTGCCTGCACGGCCTGGCCGACGCCGGCNNGCGCTGGCCGCGACCGGATGGGCGTTCGAGCCCGCGCAGCAGCAAGGCAGGACGGCGCGCTTCGCCAGCCGCAAGCCGATTGCTCCGGCGCCGCCCGCGCCCGAGCGGCGCGCCATCGTGGTCGGCGCGGGCCTGGCCGGGGCGGCCGCGTGCGAACGCCTGTGCGCGCGCGGCTGGCAGGTCACCCTGGTCGAGCGGCACGCGCGGGCGGCGATGGAAGCGTCGGGCAACCTGGCCGGCATCACCATGCCGCTGCTGTCGAAAGACGACAACATCGCCTCGCGCCTGTCGCGCGCGGCCTTCCTGTTCGCGCTCGGCTATTGGGAAAAGCTGGGCGGGATCGGCGCCGCGATCGAAGGGGCCGGTTGCGGCGTGCTGCTGGTGGCCAGGAATGAGGCGCACGCGCGCCTGCAACGCGCCACCTTCGCCGCGCGGCGGTTCCCGCCGGCGTTCGCCGAATGGCTCGACAGCGATGCCGCCGCGGCGCGCTTCGGCAGCCTGGCGCCGCACGGCGCCTGGCTGTTTCCGCAGGGCGGCTGGATCCGCCCGGCCAGCGCCTGCCACGCCATGCTGGACGCCTGCGGCCCCCGGCTGGAGCAGCGCTTCGGGGTCGGCAGCGTCAGCCTGGAACGGGCCGGCGCCGAATGGCGCGTGCGCGATGCGGGCGGCGCGCCGATCGCCCAGGCGCCCACCCTGATCCTTGCCAACGGCAACGGCGCCGCCGAACTGGCGCAGGCGTCAGGCCTGCCGCTGGCGCCGGTGCGCGGACAGGTCACCCACCTGGCGGCCGGGGCGCTGCCGGAGCTGGGGCTGGTGCTGTGCCGCGAGGCCTACCTCACGCCTGCCTCGGGCGGCGTGCGCAGCGTCGGCGCCAGCTATGACGACGACGCCGAACCGGCGCTGCGCGCATCGAGCCAACAGGAAAACCTCGACAAGCTGCGCTCGATGCTGGGCGACCCGGCGCTCGGGCGCGATGCGCCGCTGGCGGGGCGGGTGGGATTTCGCTCGGTGGCCACCGACCGCCTGCCGCTGGTCGGCGCGCTGCCCGATCCGGCCTTCGCGGTGGGCGCCGAACGCCTGCGCGACCTGCCGCGCCAGCCTGGCCTGTACGGCTTGCTGGGCTATGCCTCGCGCGGCCTGACCTGGGCGCCGCTGGCGGCCGAACTGCTGGCGGCCAGCCTGGAAGGCGAGCCGCTGCCGCTCGAAACGTGCCTCGCGGCCGCGTTCGACCCGGGCCGNNCGGAAATATATATTGCGATGGCGCAAGCCAGCTGGAGGCCCCTTGACGATCGACGATACGCCCGGCTCACACGAGCTTTTCCTGTTTCTTGCGTCGACCGCGCACGATATGAAGAATTCGCTCAGCGTGCTGTCCGGCACGCTCGAAAGCCTGCTGGGCGACGCCACGCCCGCGATCGGTCCGGCCTATCCGCAGATGGCCCACATGCTGTACCAGACCAAGCGCCTGAACGACAACCTGATGCAGCTGCTGGCGTTGTACAAGCAGGTCGGCAAGCCGGAGTATCCGTTCGACATGCAGCCGCTCGAGATCGGCCACCTGGTCGCGCAAGTGGTGTCGGCCGAACGCATCCTGCTGCAGTCGCGCGGCATCACGCTGGTGACCGATTTCGACCCGCACCTGATCTGGCACTTCGACGAGGACCTGATCATCGGCGTGCTGGGCCACGCGATCAACAATGCCATCAACTACACCGCCGACACGATCCGGCTGGCCATCGCCGAGGTCGACGGCTGCCTCGTAGTGCGGGTCGAGGACAACGGCGCCGGTTACCCGGCCGCCATGCTGGAGGCGGGCGCCTCGGCCATGAGCGGAGCCGGCGCCGGCGTCAATTTCATGACCAACAGCACCGGCCTGGGCCTGTATTTTTCCAGCGAAGTGGCCAAGATGCACAAGCATCGCCAGCGCAGCGGCGCGCTGCGGCTGGAAAACGGCGGCGCCTACGGCGGCGGCTGCTTCGTGCTGACCCTGCCATGAGCGCGCGCTCCCCATTCGATTCGCCGATGGCGAGCAGTATCGCCAACGTCGACTGGGCCGAGAAGAACTACCTGGTGGTGGACGACTTCATCGGCATCCGCCAGTTGCTGCGCGAGAGCCTGCGCAACCTGGGCGCCAAGAATATCGACCAGGCCTCGAGCGGCGGCGAAGCGATGGGAATGCTGGCCCGGATCCGCTACGACGTGGTGCTGTGCGACTACAACCTGGGCGAGGGCAAGAACGGCCAGCAGGTGCTGGAAGAAGCGCGCATGCGCGACCTGTTGCTGCCGAGCAGCGTCTGGATGATGGTGTCGGCCGAGAAGAGCGTCGAGTCGGTGATGGGCGCGGCCGAGCACCAGCCGGACGCCTACCTGATCAAGCCGATCACCGAAGGCGTGCTGCTGACCCGCCTGAACCGGGTGTGGCACAAGAAGCAGGTGTTCAAGATGATCGACCTGGCCTTCGCCGACAAGGACTACCTGCGCGCGGCCAGGCTGTGCGACGCCCGGATCGAGGTCGACAAGGTGCACCGGATCGAGCTGCTGCGCATGAAGGCCGGGCTGATGCTCAAGAGCGGCGAGCCGGAGCAGGCGCGCGAGGCCTACGAACAGGTGTTGCACGAGCGCGAATACCAGTGGGCGCGCACCGGGCTGGCCAAGATCCGCATGGCGAACGGCGAATTCGAGCAGGCGCGCCAGATTTTCCAGGGCGTGATCGCCGACAACCGCTATTACATCGACGCCTACGACCAGCTGGCCGCCGCCTTCGAGCACATGGCGCAGCCCGAAGAGGCTTGCAGCATCCTCGAGCGGGCCGCGCGCCTGTCGCCCAATTCGGTGCTGCGCCAGCGCAGCCTCGGCCAGGTCTGCCTCAAGCTGGGCAACCTCGGCATGGCCGAGAAGGCGTTCCGCAAGTGCATCGCGATCGGCGAATATTCGGTGATGAAGAGCGCCGACGCCTACCTCGGGCTGGCCCGGGTGTGCGGCCAGAAGAACGAGACCAAGGAAGCGCTGCAGCTGCTGCTGACGGTGCAGCGCGAATTTGCGAGCGACGACCATATGCAGCTGCGCGCCAAGATCACCGAGGGCATGGTGTACCACGAGAGCGGCGACTTCCGGCGCGCGCGCAAGGCCGGCGACGAGCTCGAGGAACTGCTGAACACGCACCCGGCGCGGCCGGACACGCCGACCTGCATGGAAATGGCGACCCTGCTGCTGGCGGTCGGGGTCAAGGAGTCGCCGGTCGAGCTGCTGTGCTACGTGACGCGCAACAATCACGACAACGCGCTGCTGCTCGACGAGGTGCAGAAGATCTTCGACAAGGCGCGCATGGGCGACGAGGGCATCGCGCTGATCCGCTCGTCGAAGAAAGAGGCGTCGGACCTGATGAACCAGGGCGTGCTGCTGTGGAAGACCGGCAAGCTGGCCGAAGCGGTGGCGTGGATGCGCGATGCGCGCAACGCACTGCCGAACAACCTGCGCATCCTGTTCAATGCGGCGCAGATCCTGCTGTCGCACTTGCAGCAGCTCGGCTACGACGAGGCGCTGGCGGCCGAGGCCAGCGAGGTGTTGCTCCACGTCGACAAGGTCCAGCCGGGGCAGCAGCGCTTCGCGCAACTGATGGAGCAGCTGGCCAGGCTGGCGCCGCAGGCTCCCGAGGCGGCGGCAGGCGACAGCGCGGCGGTGGCGCAGAACTGAGCCGCCGGCCAGCAAGCGTCCCTCGCTCGGCACCCGGTGGTGATAAACTGCGGACTCTGCGGCTTAGCCCGCGCCCATGTCCAGGAAAGGCACTACGAATGCGCGACATCGCAAGGGAAGTCTACGAAAAAATGAGGGTTGGCGGCACCGCATGGATCCGTCCGGTTGCGGCCAAGGGAGATACCGTGGAATCGTTCCAGGGAGCCCACGAGCAAGTCCGTCACATGGCCGACGAAGGCCTGATTTCAATTTCCAGCGTAAAGCGCCAGGAAGACGGCCTGATCGACGCAATCCGGATCCTGCGCCTGGCCTGAGCCAGGCGCCGCGCCCGGTCAGCGTTTCGGCTTCGCCGCGCGCGGCTTGGCAGCTGCGCCGGCGGCGGGCGCCGGGTCGGCGGCGGGCTTGGCCTGGCCGGCCGGCTTGGCGCCCACCGCCGCGCTCATCCGTGAGGCAGCTTGTTGCGCCATTGCGCCCGCATTGGCCATTGCGTCGGGCGACATCGCGCTCGCCACCGCTTGCGTGAACTGGTCCTGCAGCACGTTCCACCACAGCGTCGGATTCGGCATGGATGGCGCGCCCTCGGCCGGCGCGGCGGCGGGCTCGGGCGCCGCCGCGGCAGGCTGGGAAAAGAACGCAGAGGCGAACGGCGCCGCCGCCAGCACCGACTTCTCGTCGGCGCCCGGCTGCTTCATCGCTTCGGCCAGGGTCGCGCCCATCGACTTGAGGGTGGCGATAGTGCCGCGCTGCACTTCCAGCGCCTGTACCGTGCCGCGCAACATGGCCACGTTCATGTTCAGCCACGCCTCGACCGCTTTCAGGTCGGCGATCTTCTTGTCCAGGTCGTCGATCGACAGGGCCGGCGCGCCCATTCCGGGAATGCTCATGCCCGGGAGGCTCATGCTTCCCCACAGATTCTTGACGAACTCGAGCGTATCCGTCACGGCGCCGACACCGGGGATGTTGGGCATTTGGGGGTTCTGCATGGTGGTCTCCGTTTGTTTGAGCCTTNNGCGCGCGCGGCGTTGTCGGCGGAAAGGGCCGCGAACACGTTAAACTGGGCACATGACCATCGCTTCGTTCATCTACCAACGCCGCCGTGAGCTGGCGCTGTGCGGGGCGTCGGTGCTGCTGCACCTGCTCGCGCTGTGGTGGGTCGGGTCGCAGATGGGGACGGCCAGGCCGGCGGCGCAAGCCGGCGCGCCGGTGCCGGTGTTGCTGCTGGCCGCGGCGGCGCCGCCTGCGGCCGCCCGCGCTCCCGCCAAACCCGCGAAACCGGCCAGGCATGCCGCGCGCAAGCGCGCGCCGGCGGCGGCAGGCGCGGGAGACTGGACAGCTCAGGCTGGCGCCGGGAAAATGTTGGCTGAAATGCAATCTGCTCTGGAGGCAACTACGGAGGACGTGCAGCCCGCGGTCGCGCCGTTCGAGTTCGTCCAGGCGGCGCCCGCGCCGGCCGCCGCCGCGCCGGCCGGGCAGGCGCGCCAATACCGGGTGGACATGCCGCCGTCGGCCAGGATCGTGCTCGACGTGGCGCGCAGCGACGCCGATGGCACGCAGTGGCGCGGCGAAGCGGCGATGGCCTGGCAGCTCAAGGGCGACAGCTACAGCCTGAAGGTGGAGGCCGGCATCCGGGTGCTGGTTGCGCGCGTCAACCTGGTGCTGCTCGAGAGCGAAGGCAAGGTCGGCGCGGCCGGCTTCGAGCCGGTGACCATGACCGAAAAGCGGCGCGGGCGGGCGCCGACCGTGACCAGTTTCAGCGAGCGCGACGGGCGCATCACGTTTTCCGGGTCGCAGGGCGCGTATGCCTTGCTGCCTGGCGCGCAGGACAAGGCGACGGTGCCGTTGCAGCTGGCCGCCATCGCGCGCGGCGACAGCGGCCAGCTCGGGCGTGACATCGAGATGCTGGTCGGCGAAGACAAGGACGCCAGCGTATTTCGCTTCTTGGTGCTGGGCCAGGAAGAGCTCGACACCAGGCTCGGCAAGATCGCGGCATGGCACCTGTCGCGTCCGCCGCGGGCCGGGGCGTACGGCTCGCGGCTCGACATCTGGCTGGCGCCGGGGCACGGCTGGTATCCGGTACAGATCAGGAACATAGAAGCGAGCGGGGCGGTAACGACCCAGACGGTCAACAAGATAGTAATTACGGAATCGGGAACCTGACATGGGCAGACAACTGCTGAAACAAATGGCGTGCGGCTTCGTGCTGGCGGCGCTGCTGGCTGGCGCCGGGGCGGCCGAGCGGGTAGCCGTCAAGCGGCCGGTGGACGTGCCGCCCTCGGTCGACCTCAACTATTCGATCAAGGCGCGCCAAAAAGGGTTTGCGCTGAACGGCGAAGCGCTGATCAGCTGGCGGGTCGCCGGCAGCAAGTACACCCTGCGCACCGACACGCGCGCCGCGCTGCTCGGGAGCATCCTCGAAAACCGCAGCGAAGGGCTGATCGACGGCTTCGGCATCGCCCCCACCCAGTTCTACGAAAAGCGCTTTCGCAAGGACCCGGCGACCACTGCGTTCGACCGGGGCAGCAAAAGCATCAGTTTCACCGAAAGCAAGCTGGTGTATCCGCTGAAAGGCGGCGAGCAGGACCGCGGCAGCGTATCGTGGCAGCTGGTGGCGGTCGCGCGCGCGGCGCCGGAGAAATTCACGCCCGGTTCCGAGTGGACCTTTTTCGTGGCGGGGCGGCGCGACGCCGAGCCGTGGACCTTCAAGGTCGTGCGGCAGGAAAACGTCCGCACCGGGCTGGGCCCGGTCGAAGCGCTGCACCTGGTGCGGCTGCCGCCGCCGGACTCGAAGGAACAGACGCTCGACATCTGGCTGTCGCCGTCGCACGAGTGGTACCCGGTGCGCCTGCGGTTCACCGACAACGACGACGAATTCGTCGACCAGACGCTGGAAAAGATCGTCAAGAAGTGAGGCGAACGCAGGCGCATTTGATTGGGGTCAGGTCTGACAAACGGACAAAATTCACATCTTTAATTATCCCCGTGCACAGAGCGGCTGCGCACCCTCCTTGCCCCATCGCCAATTTTGTTAAAAGTGTCCGCTTGTCAGACCTGACCCCCGCTTTGCACTGGCATTTTGACAACGGCTTATTTGGCGGCCGGCGCAGCCGTAGCTGATATACTGACGCCCCGCGAGCGAGCTGGTGTACGTCCACCGCGCGGTCGAAACTGGTACCGGAACACAATGATCGAATTAATGGCAGGTGCGGCGTTGGCTGCGGATTCACTGATACTTGGGCAGGACGACGCCAATTCGCTGCAGTCGCATTTCCACGCCGGAATTTCGGCCGACGAAATCGAACAGGTGTTCCACCTGAAACGCGCCCAGCCGACCCTGCAGGCGTTCACCGCGCTGTTCCACGGCGGCGCCGACGGCGTGCTGATCCGCCTGCTGGTGCTGCGCGAGCTGGCCGCCGACAGCTCCACTGCGTCGTTCTCGCGCGCCGATATCAATCAGAAACTGGCTTACCTGATCCCCGAAAGCCTGGAAACCGTGCTGACGCGCCTGCGCTCGCACGGCCTGCTGGCATGGGACGCGCAAGCCGCCGTCTACCGCGTCACGCCGATGGCGCGCAACGTGCTCTCCGCGCTCGATACCCTGCTGTCGATGGGCCAGGCGGACGACGAGGCGGAGATGGGTTTCCTGCTGTCGCAAGTAGCCGGCGCCCAGGCGGTCGGCGGGGTCACCGTCGAACAGCTCAAGCACCTGCTGGGCCGCCTGGTCGACCTGACCGAGGAGTTCCGCGATGCGATCGCGTCCGGCTCGGAATTCCGCCTGCGCACCTCGCAGGCCAAGTGGCACATGGCCTGCGACTGGGTCGAGAAGGGCTCGCAGATCCTGCGCGCGATCACCTCCGACGAACGGGCCGACGCCGCCACCCACAAGGCGGCGCAGGCCATCGGCCGCGCCCAGAGCGCGCTGCTGAACATGCAGGGCATGTTCTCGCGCGCGCTGAACCAGATCGAACGCCAGCGCGTCCACCTCGGCCAGTCCGGCCTGTCGACCACCGACGTCAAGCGCTGGCTGCTGGCGCACGAGGATTTGTCCAGCCTGGCCCAGGGCGCAATCGACCGCCCGCTGGTGCCGCTGTTCGCCACCCCGGCCGAGATGATCGACGTGGCCGAGACCGAACTGCTCACCGAACGCAATGCGCAAGTCGGCCAGGCCGGCCTGCCGGTCGGCCAGGATGCGCCGCTTACCGTCAACGACGCGCCGGCGATCCAGGCCGAACTCGATGACTGGCTGGCGCGCCTGTCCGACTTCGCCAACCTGGGTAACTTCCCCAGTTTTTCCGAGGACGGCCCGAAGTCGGTGCCGATCCAGGACTCGCTGCTGCCGGCGACCTTTGCCATCGCGTCCTACCGCGCCTCGATGCTGCCGCTGCTGGGCGACGCCGCCGAGGCGAGCCTGCAGGGCGCCACCGCGCAGCTGGCACGCCTGCCGATCACCTTCGCGCCGACCGACGACATGATCGAGCTGAACGATCCGCACGTGGCGGCGATGTCGATCGCCACCCTCTCACTTGACCTGGAAAGCGGCCCGGCCGATGAATGACGATTCCCAAATCCTGATTGCACGCCTGCTCACGCACCAGCACCTGCGCCGCGACGACAAGATGGTCAAGCGCGTGCTGTCCGATGAGCTGTTCCGCGCCGAAGTCGACAAGCGCCTGCTCGAGTCGGGACTGAAGCTGCTCGATAACGTCTACGCCGACCACGTCACGCTGGCGCTGCACCGCGCGGTGGAGCCGAAGATCTTCGGCGCCAAGGACATCTGGCAGAACAATAATTTCGGCCTCACGCGCGACGGCGTGGCGCTGCTGGTGGTGCTGTGGGCGCAGATCATCCTGCCCAAGCGCGAACGCCAGGAGACCCACCAGAACGCGGACGACGACCAGAACGACCTGTTCGACAAGGACCGCCCGATGCCGCGCGCCGAGCATACTTCGATCGGCATTTCGTACACCGCGCTGCTGTCGGACTTCGGCGACAAGCTTGGCAAGAAGACCCGGATGGACATGAATCTCGGCTCGCTCTCGAAGCTCGGCTTCATCGAGCGGCGCGGGGACCTGATCCTGGAAGGGCCGCTGCTCGACCTGATGATGGACACCGACATGCTCAAGGAGCGCATCATCAACGGCGCGCTGGCCGACGTGTTCAAGCGCGCGCCCATCACGGTCGCCGTGCCGCGCAAGAGCGCCAACGATGCGGCAATCGATCCCGTCGCCGACCCGGCGCCCGAAGCCGAAGCGGTGGACGACGCCGAACCAGCACCCGATGCCGCACCTGGCGCCGGCGCCGACACCCCAACCTGAGAGCCCCCATGTTCCACATCAAATCACTAGAACTGGTCCATTGGGATTACTGGCAGCGGATCAAGAACATCCCGCTGGACGCCAAGATCATTACCATCGCCGGCCAGAACGGTTCCGGCAAGACCACCTTGCTGGACGCGCTGCGCACCCTGTTCGGCCTAGATTGCTCGATGGGCCGCACCTACAAGCATTACGCGCGCCACTCGGGCCAGCAGACCGCCTGGATCCGCGCGGTGGTCGACAACAAGGCGGTCGGGCGCCAGCTGTCGAACCGGCCGTTCCGCAGTTCCGGCTTTTTCAGCGACGACGAAGTCACGCTGTTCTGCCAGATCCAGAAGAACGGCGGCGACTGGAAGCGCCAGTACCTGATGCGACCGGGGAACGTCCAGATCGAGGACGTGACCGAGGCGAACGACTGGCTCGGCGTCGAGAACTATCGCAAGCGCCTCGCCAACGCGGGCCTGTCGCCAGCGATGGCGAAAGTGCTGGCGCTCGAGCAGGGCGAGACCGACAAGCTGTGCGAGTACGCGCCGCGCCAGTTGCTGGACCTGGTGTTCCAGGTGTTCGGCGACAAGGAGGTGCTCGACGCTTACGACGAGGCCAAGCGCCACCAGCGCGACACCGAAACTGAACTGAAGCGCTTCGAAACGGAACTGGAAGCGTCGCGCACCAACCTGGAGGGCCTGCGCCTGCGCGTGGCCAACTACCACCAGTGGGAAGACCTGCACAAGGAGCGCCGCAACCTGCTCGAGGAAGTGCTGCCGAGCCTCGAATACCACGAGGCGCGCGAGAAGGCGGGCGCGCTCAGCAAGCAGTTGCGCGATGCGCGCAAGCCAATGGCGCAGGCCGACTCGCAGCTGATTGAAAAGCGCAACGCGCTGGCCAACCAGGTGCGCGCGCTGACCGACGCGCAGGAGCAGGAAACCCTGCTCGAACAGGAGGCGACCGTGCTGGCCAGCCGCCTGTCTCAGGTGAACGGCAAACTGAAACCGCTCGACAGCGTGCTCGAACAAAAACAACGCCTGCAAAAGCTGGCGGCCGATGCGGGCGCCGATATCGCCGAAGTGTCGGCCCAGCTGGACGGCAAGGAAGCCGAGCTGGCGCGCCAGAAGCAGGCGCGCGACACGCTGTCCTCGCGCATCGCGGCCGACCAGGCCACCATCTCCGCGTTGCAGGGCAAGAGCGCGATGCCGGAGCCGGAAGCGGTGCGCGGCATGCGCCGTGCGCTGCGCGACGCGAACATCCCGCACGCGATGCTGTCCGATATCGTCGAGGTGACGGATGCGAAATGGCAGGGCGCGGTCGAAGGCGTCCTCGGCGGCTATGCATCGGTGGTGCTGCTCGAGCGTTCGAAAGACGCCGCTGCCGCCTACCGCCTGGCCGAGACCGAACGCTACCGCCACTTCATCGTGCCCGATTGCGTCGATGCGCCGGTGTCGAAGGACGGCAGCCTGCTGTCGGTGGTGCGCTTTTCGGCGCAGGCGCCGTCGTGGCTGATCGACCAGCTGGCGCGCATCGAGCGCGTCGAGTCGGTCGACGCCGGCTTCAAGCTGGCCGGCTCGGACGAGTGGATTACGCCGGACGCCTACCACCGCGAACGGCGCGGCGGCCGCTCGCTGTTCGTCGAGGCGGCGCGCTATCGCTTCGGCCAGGCCGGCCGCACCCAGCGCCTGGAGGCGCTGCAACGCTCGCTGCCTGGGCTCGAGGCGCAGGAAGATACGCTGACGCTGGCGATCAGCAAGCTGGCCGCCGAAGTCGGCGCGCTCAAGGCGCGCATCGCCGGCGTCGACGCGGCGAAAGAGCTGACGGCGCGCCACGCCGAATTCGACGAAGCGGTGCGCAACAGCGTGCCGCTGAAGGCCGAACGGCTCGAAGTCGGTTCGCGCCTGGGCGAACTGCAAGGCCTGACCAAGGCCGCGACCGTGGCGCGCACCCGCGCCGACACGGTGTGGCAGAACGCGCGCATGGCATTGTCGGAGGCCGAAGCGGGCCTGCGCCTGGGCCACAAGCGCCAGATCGAACAGCGCGCCGAGCATGCCAAGGCGCTGGCGGATCTGCGCCGCAGCTGGCGCCATTTGCCGCATGGCTGGCGCCGTCCGGCGCGGCGCGCCTCGCTGGTGGCCGAGCACCAGAATTCGCACCAGGTCGACCTGCGGGTGTCGTCGCTCCAGCACAGTCTCGCGCGCGACGACTGGGAGCTCGACGCCACCGTGATCGACCAGCATCACCGCCTCAACGATCAGCTGCACGGGCGCCAGAGCGAAACCGACGAACGGCGTTACCAGAACAACCGGGCGATCGAGGCGACCGCGAACGCGCGCGGCGCCTACATCGAGCGGCTGCGCTACACCGTGAAGACCTATAGCAAGAACATCAAGGAGCTGGGCGAACTGGCCGGCATCGAGGTGCACGCCGATCCGGTGCGGCTGGAGAACGACGACTTGCAGCTGTCGCAGGCCGGCCTGCATGTGCGCTTCAAGTTCGACGGCAAGGACCAGATCGGGATGAACGACGGCGAGGCGTCCGGCGGGCAGCAGGTGATGAAGTCACTGGTGCTGCTGATTGGTTTGTTGAAGTCCGAAGACGGCTCCGGCGGCTTCGTGTTCATCGACGAACCGTTTGCCCACCTCGATATCCGCAACATCCAGCTGGTCGGCGAATTCCTCAAGAACACCGAAGCGCAGTATCTGATGACGACGCCGCTGACCCACAACACCGACGTCTACGATCCATCCGAACTGACGCTCATCACCAGCAAGAAGAAGAAGGACACACAGTGGGCGCAGCCGATCTTCGTGCTGCAGCGCCGCATCGCGGCGGACGCCAAAAACGCCGCATGACGATGCCGCTCCACCGGGCGGGCGCGCCCGGATGTGCAGTATTGCATTTGATCTACATCAACGATTTTTTTGCGTTGCAACAATAAACTTCCCTTTGAAATCTAACGACAGCAAAGGGAAGAAAATGAAGAAATCGACGTTGAAATATTTGGTGGCAGCACTCGGCCTGGTGGCCGGCAGTGCGATGGCGCAGGAATCGCCTTGGCTGGTGCGCGCACGCGCGGTGCATATCGACCCGGCCAACCAGTCGGCGCCACTCGGCGGGGCCGGCGCCGCCGACCGCCTGCACGTGAGCGCCAGGACCATCCCCGAGATCGACATCAGTTACTTCTTCACGCCGAACCTGGCGGCCGAACTGGTGTTGACCTATCCGCAAAAGCATACCGTCACGCTCGACGGCGCAGCGATCGGCACCTTCAAGCACCTGCCGCCGACGCTGAGCGCGCAATACCACTTCATGCCGGGCGCGACAATCAAGCCTTACCTTGGCGCCGGCATCAACTACACGACGATGTCGAAGGTGAACCTGCTCAACGGGGCGGCGCGCCTCGAACATGACAGCTGGGGCCTGGCGCTGCAGGCGGGCGTCGACTTCCAGCTCGACAAACACTGGTCGCTCAACCTGGACGTGAAAAAAGTGCAGATCCGAAGCGACGTGATCATCGCCGGCGCGCGCGCCAGCAACGTGAAGGTCGATCCAGTGCTGCTCGGCGCCGGCCTCGGCTACCGCTTCTGATCCACCCGGCGTACTAGGGCCGCATCGTGCCGGCCGCCTTGCGCAGCGCGCGCCGCCAGCGCAGAAGGCCGGCCGAGTAGGTCCCGAAATACCCTCCCGTCAGCCCCACGACCAGCATGGTCAGCAGGCTGTCGGTAAACCGCGGCGTGGGCACATTGCTGCCCTGGTTCGCGTACATCTCGAAACCGATATACAGGATGCGTGCCGTGAACAGCATCGCCACCACGATCCCCAGGCGCGCATTCGGCGTGAAGTAGCAGCCCTCGTCGGTGTCCTCGAAGCGCGTCAGGCGCAGCCCCCACACGCCATAGCCGATGCCCGCTGCGAAGCCGAGCGCCAGCCACCCCAGCATCGTCGGCCGCGCCACCAGTTCGGACGCCGGCACCAGCACCATCGCCAGGAACACGCCCAGGCCGGTCCAGTGGCGCGACACGATCGAGCGCTGGCGGGACATCTGGGTCCGCAGGCGGGAGTAGATGCGCCATACCAGGAACGGCGTCAGTACAAGCAATGCGAGGGTGGTCAGGTTCATCGATTCGGTTTCGGGTGGAGAGCCGCCATTGTAATCGAAGCATGCCTGGTCCCGGCCGGCCCCCGCGGCGACAGGCATGCATATGCATTGCGGATTGACAATCGGCGCCCGAATGCGCACCATGCTTCATCCTGAAACGCGCCGCAATCGACGGCGTACATACACCGAGACCGCCACCCATGCGCAAACGCCTTCCCCTCGTCCCGCTCACCCTTTCGCTGATCGCGGCAGTCCCGCAGGCGTACGCACAATACCAGCTGCCGCCGGCCGCGCTGCAGGCGATCGTCGATGCGCCGCGCGCGCCGGGCCTGGGCCTGTCGCCAAAGCGCAACCTGGCCACCATGATCGCGACCCCGGCGCTGCCGGCCATCGTCGAAGTGGCCCAGCCCGAACTCAAGCTGGCCGGCCTGCGCATCAATCCGCGCACCTATTCGCCGAGCCGCTTCGGATTCGGCAGCGACCTCGCGCTGCTCGACGTGCGCACCCAGGCCGAGATGAAGGTCAGCGGCCTGCCTGAACCTTTGCGCCTGGCCGACACCGCATGGTCGCCCGACCAGCGCTACCTCGCATTCACCCACGTGGCGTACTCGGACAAGGCGGGCGCCTCCGCGGTCGAACTGTGGCTGGTCGACGTCGCCACCCGCGTCGCCAAAAAGCTCACCACGCAGCCGATGTCGCATGTCGCCGGCACCGGCTTCAGCTGGCTGCCCGACTCCAGCGGCATGCTGGTCAACCTGAAGCCCACCGCCCTCGGCAAGGCGCCGGTTGCGACCGGCATCCCGAGCGGCCCGAGCATCCAGGACAGCCAGAAGAGCACCGGCGCGCGCCAGCTGCGCACCTACCAGGACCTGCTGAAAAACGAGGAAGACGCCAAGCTGTTCGAACATTATGCGACGGTCCAGCTGGCGCTGGTCGACGTGGCCGGCAAGACCCGCCTGGTGGGCGCGCCGGACCTGTTCATCGGCGCGCGCCTGGCGCCGAACGGCAAATACATCCTGACCCAGGCGATGCAGCGTCCGTTCTCGTACGTGGTGCCGGCATCGGGCTTCGCGCGCCGCATCGAGGTGCGCGACCTGTCCGGCAAATCCGTACACCTGGTGGCCAACAAGCCGCTGGAAGAAGGCCTGCCGCCGGGGAACGATGCGGTATCGACCGGCGTGCGCGAAGTCAGCTGGCGCGTCGACGCGCCGGCCACGCTGGTATGGGCCGAAGCGCAGGACGGCGGCGATCCCGCCAAGGCGGCCGAGATTCGCGACCTGGTCTACACCCAGGCCGCGCCATTCGCCGACAAGCCGGCCGTGCTGGCCAGGCTGGGCTCGCGCTACAACGGCGTCATGTGGGGCCGCGGCGACCTGGCGCTGCTGTCGGAAGGCTGGTACAAGACCCGCGCGGTGAAGACCTGGCGCATCGCGCCGGACCAGCCGGCCAATGCGCCTGAACTGGTGTTCTCGTATTCTGCGGAAGACCGCTACAACAATCCGGGCCGGCCGGTGATGCAGCCCGACGCCGCCGGTTTGCCGCGCCTGCTGATCGGGCCGGATTCCACCATCCTGCTGGACGGCGCCGGCGCCTCGAACGAGGGCGACCGCCCGTTCCTCGACCGCTTCAGCCTGGCCAGCAAGAAGAAGGAGCGCCTGTTCCAGAGCGCCGCGCCGTATTACGAGAACGTGGCGGCGGTACTGAACGACGACGGCACGCGCCTCCTGACCACCCGCGAATCGCCCACCGAGCGTCCCAACTACTACGTGCGCGACCTGAAACAAGACGGCGCGGCACAGCTGGTCGCGTTGACCCGTTTCCCGCATCCGACCCCGCAGCTCAAGGATGTGCAGAAGGAACTGATCCGCTACAAGCGCGCCGATGGGGTCGACCTGACCGCGACCTTGATGCTGCCGCCGAACTACGATCCAAAGCGCGACGGTCCGCTGCCGATGCTGATGTGGGCCTATCCGGCCGAGTTCAAGAGCGCCAGCGCGGCCAGCCAGACCACCGGTTCGCCGTACCGCTTCAATGCGGTCAGCTTCTGGGGCCCGGCCGCGTTCCTGTCGATGGGCTATGCGGTGCTGGACAATCCGTCGATGCCGATCGTCGGCGCCGGCGAGGCCGAACCGAACGACAGCTACCTGCCGCAGCTGGTGGCCAATGCCGAAGCGGCGGTCAACGAAGTGGTGCGGCGCGGCGTCGCGGAGCGCCACCGGATCGCGATCGGCGGCCATTCCTACGGCGCTTTCATGACCGGCAACCTGCTGGCGCACACGCGCCTGTTCCGGGCCGGGATCGCGCGCAGCGGCGCTTACAACCGCACCCTGACGCCGTTCGGCTTCCAGTCCGAGGACCGGCCGTTCTGGAAGGCGCCGGAGGTGTACCAGGTCATGTCGCCGTTTAACAATGCGCACAAGATCAAGGATGCGCTGCTGATGATCCATGGCGAGCAGGATAACAATTCTGGCACCTTCCCGATGCAGAGCGAGCGCATGTTCCAGGCGGTCAAGGGGCTGGGCGGCACCGCGCGCCTGGTCATGCTGCCGAACGAGAGCCACGGCTACCGCGCGCGCGAATCGATCATGCACATGCTGTACGAAACCAACGTCTGGCTCGACCAGTACGTCAAGAACGCCAAGCCGTAAGCTTGGGCGGGCGGCNNCATCCGCAGGAGCGACGACCATGAATCCAGCAGTTATCGAAGCACACCGCGCACCGGATCCGGTGCCGGCCGACGAACCCACTCCCGAGCCGTTCGACAATCCCCATCCGCACCACCCGCCGGTGCATACCCCGCAGGACGACGACCAGGTGCCCGACCCGAATCCCTACCTGTTCGGCTAATCGAAGGCCCACGAATACAGCACGTCAAGTGCGGTATTGGTGCCGGTCTGGAATTGCAGCGTGATGCGCGGATTGAGCTTGTAGCGCAGTTTCACCAGGCTCGACGCGGTGCTGGCGCCCTGTTCGAAGCTCAGGTAGGCGCGCGCCGAAATCCGCTTGCCCACCGTGACCACGGTGCTTTCCAGCCCCTTGGCCTGCGACAGGCCCAGTTCGTCGACGCCCAGCGAGGTGGCCAGGCGCGACTGGAAGCCGCCGCCCTTGCCGCCCAACAGCGCGCCCGCCGCGGCGCTCAGCACCGACGCTTCGTTGCCCGAGGTGCCTTCCATTCCATGCCCGAGCACCAGCCATGACAGCTTTTCGCTGTCCGGCACCGACGGCGTCGACACCAGCCTGGCGGCCGGCGCCAGCGCGGTGCCGCGCACTTCGACCCCGGCTTCGACGTTGGTCTCGGTGAGCTGCTCGCCTTCCGGGCGCCGGCGCACGGCGCGGATGTTCAGCGCCGGGTTGTCGACCGCGCCGCTGAAGGTGAGCACCCCGCGTTCGATCGACAGCTTCTGGCCGTAGGCCGCGTAGGTGCCGTTCAGGATGCGGATGGTGCCGTTGGCGCGCGGCGCGCGCCCGCCCGCGGCGCGCAGCCGCACCACGCCGGCCAGTTCGGCGTCGATGCCCATGCCGCGCAGCCGGAAGGCGTCGCCAAGGTCGGCCTCGACATCGACGCTCAAAGGCATCGCCGGCGCCGCCTCCTTGACCACCAGTCCGGTCTTGCCGCGGCCGATCACGATCACGTCGTCCGACAGCACCGGGCGGCCCTGCGGCGCCAGTTCGACCAGCGCGCGGTCGGCCTTGAACTTGCCCTCGAGCGCGAAGTGTCTGGCGTCGCGCGTGAGTGTGCTCTGGCCGGTCACCACCACGGTGCGGTCGGGGCGCGACAGCACTTCGAGCTTGTCGGCCACCAGCTTCAATTGCATGCTCGCCTCGCCGCCGGAAAAACGTACCGTGCCATCCGCCGTGGCGCGGCCCTGCACGCCGTCGAAGCTGAGGCGCTGCAGTTGCAGCTGGTCGCCCGCCAGCTGGGCGCGCAACTGGCCGTTGCGCAGCTTGATGCCTTGCTCGGCCCAACGCAGCGCCAGGTTGTCGCCGCTGACGCTGCCGTTCAGGGTCGGCGCGCCGACGGTGCCGGCGCCGGCCAGGTCGAGCTTGAGCGTGCCATCCATTTCCAGCGCCGGCTGGCCGGAAAGAGGCGCCAGCCAGGCGATCGATCCCATGTCGGCATTCGCCTTCAGGATCAGGGGGCTGTCGTTGCCGAGCCGGCCCGCCAGCATGCGCGCGGTGGCGTCGACCCGGGCCTGGCCGGCGCGCGTGCCGTCGAGTTCGAGCTGCATGCGCAGCGCGCCGCCGCTGACGTCGGCGCGCGCATCGAGCTTGCGCAGGCCGAGCACCACCGGCACTTCGGCGCCGGCGATCAGGTCGCCCTTTTCGCGGAACACGTGCAGCATGCCGTCGAGCGCCGGCGCGGCGCCGTGCGCCGCCGCGGCGCGCATGTCCAGCGCCCATTGGGCGCCGAGGGTCAGGTCGCCGGCCAGGTTGTCGCGCATGCCCTGCGAGAACTGCGCCAGGTAGTTCAGCGGCACGCCGGTGGCGGCGCCCTTGCTGGTCCAGCGCGCGCCGTTCTTCTCCAGCGATTGCAGGGTGAGGCTGCCTTCGGGCAGCCGGATCACCGCGCCGGACAGCGCGACCTGTTCGGGCCGCGCCAGTCCCATCACGCCGGCGCCGGGCGCCACGGCGAGTCGCAGCGGCACCGGCGCCTGCAGCGTGAAGGCGTAGCGGCCGAGGTTTTGCAGCTTGTCGACGGTGCCGCTCCAGGCGCCGGCGTTCCAGCCGCCGCGCACTTCGGCCAGCGCATCGAAGTTCTCGCCGCGCGCAGCCAGGCGCAGGCCGTGGGCGCCGCGCGTGCCGCTGGTCTGCAGGCGCGCGCTGGCGATGCGGGTCGCGCCGCTGGCGTAACTGGCGATCTCGATGTCGCTGGCCAGCGGATCGGCCGCGCCGCGGCCGCTGCCCACGCTGGCGCTGGCGCGCAGCGATTTGAGCTGGTGCTTGCCGAGCAGCCTGAGGTTCTGTCCTTCGAGTGCGGCGGTCAGGGCCGGCGCCTGCATGCTGCCGGACAGCGTGCCGGCGCCTTTCAGCGCGCCGCCAAAATCGGAGCCGAGGACGGCCAGCTGGCCGGCGTCGATGCGCCAGTCGAGCTGGTCGCGGCCGGCGCCGAAGCTGCCGCGCGCGGCCACCACGTTGGGACCGACGTGCAGGTCGATGTCGGCGTTCGAGATGTGCTGCGCATCGGCGCTCAGCTTCGCATGGCCCCACAGCGGCGCATTCGACAGGGTCGACGGCTGCAGCGTCAGGTTCAGCGCGCCGCGCCAGTTTTCGCCGAGGCGGCCGCTGACGTCGAACGCGCCGTTGATACTGCCCGGCAGGAAGGCCCCGAAGGCGGCCGGATTGAAGCGCTGCGCGCTGCCGCTGGCCTTGACCTCGGCCACGCGCGGCGCGCCGCCGGCAGTGGCAGGGGCGAGCCATGCTTCGCCGCTGGCGTGCAGCACGCCGTTGTCGGCCTTGCGCACGGCCGGCACCCAGCCGAGGCCATTGGCGTCGATTACGAACGTGGTGCGCGGCGCGGCCATGCTGCCGGTGATGGCGCCGCTCGCCTTGAGCGCGCCATACAGGTCGCTGCGCGCGGCCGACAGCTGCTTGCCGTCGGCGTTCCACAGCAGCCGCTCGCCCGGAGCGCCGAAGCTGCCGCGCAGGTCGACCGTGTTCTGGCCCAGCGCCAGCGTGGCGGCCAGGTTGCTGATATGGGCGGCGTCGGCGTCGAACTTGCCCTTGCCCGACAGCGGCTGGTTGAACAGGCGGCTCGGGCGCAGCGCGAAATCGGCCGCCACTTTCCAGGCCGGCGCGACATGGCCGCGCGCGTTGATGTCGGCGTTGATGTCGGCCGCCGGGTAGTCGCCGAACGAGGCCGGGTTGAAGCGGGCGGCGCTGGCGCTGACCTTGAACGCCTGTTCGCCGGCCAGGCTTGCGGTACCGGCCAGGTCGATCCGGCCGGCGCCTGCAAGCACGCGCGCCTGCTCGATCGTCAGCAGATTGTCGGCCAGGGTGGCCAGGGCGTCGAGCCGCATGCCGCTTTCGGCCAGGCGCGCAATCAGGGTCTGGGTATTGCCGGCGTTGGCCAGCTTGATGTCGCCGGCGATCCTGGTGGTCTTGAGGCGGCTGTGCAGCGACTTGAGGTCGATGCGGTCGGTGTGCAGCACGAATTCGGCGGTCCCGAGTCCGGTGTCTTCCTTGGTGCGCTGGACTGCGCCGCTGCCGGTGAATTTGCCGGCGGCGCCGAAATCGACCAGCACGTCGCTGACCTGCAGCGTGGCCAGGTTGCCGCCCAATTTGCCGCGCATCGCGCGCAGCGGCAGGCGCTGCTTGTCGATGGTGCCGGCCGGGCCCTGGTTGTCGAGCGCGACGCTGCCGCTGATGTCGCGGTTCGCTTCGATGCGGGCCACGACGGCGATCGACAGGTCGGCGGTCGGCAGCGCCGGGTTGAAAAAGCCTGGATCGATGCCGCGTCCGTTGATGGCCATGGCGCGCAGCGGAATCGCCTCGAACGGCGCGAGCGAGAATTTGGCGTCGCCGGCCGCGGCGCCGGACTGGCCGGTGGCCGCCACTTCGGTGGCGGCGAGGTCGCCGCCGGCGCGCAGGTTCAGCTGGGCCGGTTTCTGCCCGGCCTTGGGCTGGATCTGGGTCAGGCTGGCGGTAGCGTCAAGCTTGAACGGCTTGACCGCGCCGATGCTGCCTTCGGCCTTGGCCAATCCGACCGGCGTGATCGCGCTGGCGTCGCGCAGCAGCCACTTCTGGCGGTCGCCGTGCAGCTTGAAACGGACGTCGGCGAGCAGCGTGCCGGCGGTGGCGCCGGGACTGAAGATGGTGACCTTGGCCAGCCGGGCGTCGCCTATGGCCAGTTCGAACGGCGGCGCCAGGCTGGCGGGCATCTTGGCCGGGTCGCTGTCGCGCAGGGTCTGCATCGTCACGCTGGCCACATGCAGTTTGCTGATCGCGACGCCCTTCGAGAGGTACTGGAACGGCGACCAGTCGATGTCGACGTTGTCCCCGGTGATCAGCTGGCCGGGGCTGCGGAACACCACGCGCTGCAGGTGCATCTTTCCGTACAGCGAACCGGTCACGCCGGTGATGACGATATTGCCGCCGCTGGCCGAGGCGACCCGTTGCGCCAGCGTCTGCAAGGTCGATTCGCGCCCAAGGTACCAGTAGGCGCCGGCCAGCAGCGCGCCGGTGACTGCCACGCCGATCGCGAGCCGGCGCGGCCAGCGGCGCCGTTGCACGGGTGGCAGCGCCTTGCCGGCGCGGCGCGGGACGGGGGTATCGGTATCGGCCATCAGAACGTGAATCCAAGTGAGAAGTGCAGGCGTGCTTTCTTGACCGCGTGGCCGTACGCGAGATCGACGTTGATCGGGCCGACCGGGCTGCGCCAGCGCGCGCCGACCCCGTAGCCGGACTTCGGATGCAGGTCGCGCAGGCTGTCGGCGGCGTTGCCGGCGTCGTAGAACACGGCCACGCCCCAGGGCGGCTTGAACCAGTACTGGTATTCGGCGCTGCCGGTCAGCAGGTAGCGGCCGGCGACTACCGCCGTGCCCTCCATCACGCCCAGCTCCTGGTAGGCGTAGCCGCGCACCGACTGGTCGCCGCCGGCGCGGAACAGGAAGGTGCTCGGCACGCCGACCTTGCGGCGCGACGCCACCGCGCCCGCTTCGGCGCGCAGGATCAGGGTGCTGCTTGACCCCATCGGCCGGTAATTGACGAAGCGGGTGGTGGCGCGCACGAAGCGCTCGTCGGTGAGCAGCGGCAGCACGGCGCCGCCCAGTTGGGCGTTGATCACGTAGCCGCGGGTCGGCACCAGCAGATTGTCGAGCGCGCGCCTGGTGATGCTGTAGGTGAGCGGCACGCTCTTGCTGCTGGTGGTCGGCCGGCCGTCGACGCTGCGCTGCTCGCTCAGGTACTCCAGGGTCAGGCTGCGTTCGAGCAGCGGCGAACCCCATGCGCGGCGCGCCGCCAGGGTCGCCACGCTGGTGCGCTCGCCGCGCAGGTCGTTGCGTTCGAAGCCGGCGCCGAAGCTGTCGTTGTAGCCCTTCGGCGTGGTGGGGAAGTAGAAATCGGCGCGCGCCGTCTGGCGCAAGGTCTCGAGGATAATATTGCTCTTCATGCGCAGGCCGAACACCGACAGGTCGTCGTAGGAAACCTGGGCCCGGTTGCCGGTGTTGGTCGAGTAACCCAGGCCGGCCGACACGTTCTTTTGCTTGTTTTCGGTGACCTGCACCAGTACCGGCGTGGTCACCAGCGCGGGCTTGGGCGCCCCCTTCTGTTCCTCGCCCATCGCCTCGATGTTCTCGTCGAGCAGCGCGCTCATGTCCGCGCTCACTTCCACCGCGCTGAAGTAGCCGGTGTCCTGCAGGCGCGCCTGCAGCGCCTGCAGCGCCGCCTCGTTGTAGACCTCGCCCGGCTTGATCTGGTTGAGGTTATTGATGATGGTGGGGGGATAGCGCTTCAGGCCTTCGATGCGCAAGCCGCCGAACTGCACTTCCGGGCCGCTGTCGAGCACCACCCGCAGCAGCGCGCGGTAGACTTCGGGGTCGACCGTGGCGCTGGACTCGGCCAGCTGGGCGCGCGGATAGCGCTCCTGCATCACCAGGCGCAGCAGGTTGCGCTTGGCCAGCTCCCAGTCGGCCTGGCGGAAGCGCCGGCCCACGTTCAGGCTCCACTTGCTGCGCAGGGCGGCCGGATCGAACGGGGCTCCTCCCGGCGCCAGCGGCGCGAACCCCCGCAGCACCAGGTCGACGTCGCCCACCAGCACCGGCTGGCCCGGGTCGACCAGCACCCGCGCCACCGGCTCGGCGCCGCTGGTGTCGAGTCCTGCCGTGACCTTGGGCGAGTAGTAGCCTTCGGTGGCGACCAGGGTGCGCACCTGGTCCGGGGTGTTTTTCACCAGCCGCTGAAGCTGGTCGCGGTCGAGGCGGGGATTGCCGCGCCAGCGCACCAGGTCGAGGTTGTTCTCCAGCAGTTCATCGAGCTGGCCCGGCGCCTCGATCTGCACGGTATAGCTGACGCCCTGCGCGAATCCCAAAGCGCTGGCCTGCAAGGTGAACACGGTCAACCCGATCTGTGCCAGAATTCGTGGTCGCCGCGGCGTTTGCGCGGATCTGTCGTCGGGTCTTGCGAGAAACATGTCGCTCCATTCGGGAAAATGCTGAGCGCATCTTACCGGATCGTGGCAAATGATGGCGAACGTCTAACATCCCCGGAAAAATATTCATGTTGCATACCGATACCGCCCTGGTCCTGTTCAGCGGGGGCCAGGATTCCACCACCTGCCTGGCGTGGGCGCTGCAGCGCTACGCGCGGGTCGAAACCATCGGTTTCGACTATGGCCAGCGCCACGCGATCGAGCTGGCGGTGCGCCCGGCCGTGCTGGCCGGGGTGCGCGCCATCTCGCCCGACTGGGACCTGCGGCTGGGGAAGGACCACATGGTCGACCTGTCGGTGATCGGCAAGATCTCCGACACGGCGCTGACCAGCAACGTCGAAATCGCGATGCAGGAAAACGGCTTGCCGAATACCTTCGTGCCCGGCCGCAACCTGCTGTTCATGACCGTGGCGGCCACGCTGGCCTACCGGCGCGGCCTGAACGTGCTGGTCGGCGGCATGTGCGAGACCGACTTTTCCGGCTATCCGGACTGCCGGGACGACACCATGAAGGCGCTGCAGGTCGCGCTCAACCTCGGCATGGCCACGCGCCTGAAGGTGGAAACCCCGCTGATGTGGATCGACAAGAGGCAGACCTGGGAGCTGGCGAAGGAAGCCGGCGGCATGGCGCTGGTGGACCTGATCCGCGAGCAGACCCACACCTGCTACCTGGGCGAACGCGGCGCGCTGCATGCCTGGGGTTACGGCTGCGGCACCTGCCCGGCGTGCGAGCTGCGCGCGCGCGGCTACGCGCAGTTTGTCGCCGGGGAAGCCGGCGCGGCGGCGCCTACAGCCAGCCTTTGACGATCATCTGCTGGGAAACGTAGCGCGCCACCAGCGAGTGCTCGAACGGTGTCGGGTGCGCATCGTCGGCGAACATGTAGTGGCTGACGTCGCCCGCCGCCAGGTTGCCGAGGTTGCACACCAGCGAGGTTCCCCCCAGCGCATTCGGCCCGCACGCCGGCGTGGTGGTATTGGTCAGCCCGTACGGCGCCGGATTGATGGCCTGGTCATGGGTGAAACCGTACAGGTCGACCTGCAACACTTTCGGCTCGGTTCCGATTCCGGTTTTCAGCGCATCGTTGAAGGCACTGACCATTTGCTTGATCAGGCCCTGGGTCGCTGCCGGCTGGGATAGCGCGGACGGCGTGATGGCGAGGTCCGGCAGGTTGTTAAGGACGACGAAATTGGCGCCGTTGGCCACGACCTGGGTCTTGACCTGGACCGCCAGTTCGGCGCCGGCGGTGGCCATCGCCGTGACTGCCGCCGGACCGTTCGCGGCGGCATGATCGGCGCCGGCGGCGGCCCCCGCGGCCGCGCCGTCGGCTTGCGCCTTGACCACCATCGGGCCGTGCACCGCGGGATCCGCGACCGCGGCATTGCCCGGTTGCCGGGCCGCTTCAGCCACCGCCGCTTGCACCACGCTGGCGTCGGTGTGGCCGGGGCGCGCGGATTCGGCCTGCAGCGCGGCGCCGATCGCCGCGCCGGCGGCGGCCGGATCGCTCGCGCCGGCCGCCAGCAATTGCACCAGCGAGCTGCCGAACCTGGCCGCGCCGGCAGCCTGGCCGGCCGCGATCGCGCCCGCCGCAAGCTGCTCCAGCAGGAAGAACGCATCGTTCCCGCCCGCCAGAATGAAGACCACCTCGTCCCCCTTGAAGCGGCCGCCGGACAGCGCCAGGTGGTTCGCGATCTGGGTGACGACCGGCACGGTGAGCTGGCCGAGTGGCGAACCGGTCAGCTTGTTGCGGGGGCCGACCGGGTTGGTCACGCGCGCGCCGCCCTGGGCGTAACTGGTGCAGCCGGGATGGTTCACGACCGGCACCGAAAAGCCCCGGCCGGCGTCGCCGTCCAGCCCGGTTTGCGCGGCGCACGGGGCCGGCAAGCCCAGTTGCGCGGCCATCAGTTCGGTCCAGATCATGCCGGTCAGGGCCGGGTTGTTGGCGGAGTCGCCGTTGATCGTGTACTTGCCGCCGCCGGCGGCCGCAACCGCGCCGACCGCGTCGGTGCCGACGTCGGCCAGGCTGTCGCCGAACGTCACCTGGGCGCTGAACCTGGTCCTGGGGGTCTGATCGCCGCCGCTGCTGCCACCGCCGCCGCACGCCGCCAGGATCGCGGCCATGATCACGGCAAGCACAAGGTTGATCTGACGCATGGTGCCTCCCGAAAATAAATTTACCGAGGAAAATCGCACACCCGCCGTTTGGTACCTAGTCTAGTATGCCAGCGTTCTGCCGGCCGACCCCCGCGCACCTTTGCCAACCCGTCGGTTCTTTGACTTATGTCAAGCGCACCCAGCCGGACTTGCCGGTGCCGCACTGCGCTTTGCCCGCATGTTATGATGCTTCCCCAGCTCCGGTCCGGTAGTTCCGCGGAGCATTACCACCGTACGGCACCCGTACGAACGAATCATTTCATGCGCCTTGCCCTCCTCACCGACCTGCACGCCAACCGCGAAGCCTTGAGCGCCTGCCTGGCGCATGCCGAGCAGCAGGGCGCCGACCAGTATGCGTTCACGGGCGACCTGGTCGGCTACGGCGCCGATCCGGCCTGGGTGGTCGATACCGTGATGGATTACGTGCTGCGCGGTGCCGCCGCGGTGCAGGGCAACCACGACTACTCGGTCACGCGCGCGACCCGTCCGCAGATGCACGCCGAGGCGCGCGAAGTGATCGACTGGACCCGCGACCAGCTCGATGTGGGGCAACTGGCTTTCCTGGACGGGCTGCCGCTGAGCGAAGAGCGCGGCAACATGCTGTTCGTGCACGCCAGCGCATTCGATCCGATCAAGTGGGAATATGTGACCGGCCTGGAAGAGGCCGAGCGCAGCCTGAAGGCCACGCGCAGCCGGATGGTGTTTTGCGGCCATGTGCACCAGCCCGCGCTGTACCGTCGGGCCGACGATGGCCGCATGGGCAGCCACATCCCGGCGCACGGGGTGCGCATCGCAATCAAGCCGCAGCACCAGTACCTGGTGATTCCCGGCGCGGTGGGCCAGCCGCGCGACGGCAACTGCGCCGCCTGCTACGCGCTGTACGACGATGCCGCGCGTGAGCTGACTTATTTCCGGGTGCCGTACGACCACGGCGCGGCGGCGCGCCGGGTGATTGCCTCCGGCCTGCCGATCGTGTTCGCCATGAGGCTGATCGAAGGCATCTGAGCAGGCGCCGCAAAAAACCGGGGTCAGACCTAAGTCTGACCCCGGTTTAAACGGCTTCCGCCTTGAGCCGGGTGCGGCGCGAACGGTTCATGAAGAACCAGATGATGGCGACCGGAACCAGGATCGGCAGCAGCAGCGGCGACATCACCGCGGCCAGCACCAGCAGCGCCAGCCCCAGCCCGAGCGCCAGCAGCACTCCGACCCCGGCGAACACCACCGCCAGCACGGCGCCAACGAACAGCACCACCAGCCCCGCGATGATCAGGCCGCCGCCGGCGAACAGCAGGCTGAGCACGGCGCCGAGCGGGCCGTCGAACTCTTCCCCGTCGATGTCGAAGGTCACTCCGGACGAATGCATGAACACGTTCCAGGCCAGCAGGCAAAACAGGAACAGGATGACGTAGGGGGCGATCTTTTTCATGTCCGGGTCTCTCTTCAGGTAGGAATTTCTCGGGTGTTGTGGAAGCTGGTATGACGGCACTTTAGCGGACGGCGGCGGCATGGGCCACCGGATTGCGACAGGCTGCAAATTTGGCGGCTCAGGCGCAGCCAAAGGGCGACGAAGCGCGCCGGGCAATTTCCGTGCGCTTGTTTGCCTTGAAAAAGGCGCCTCATTGCCTATACTGAATCCCTGCCTTGTCGAAGGGGGGAGTATGCCAGAGCTTGCGTTTGCACCGAACGGGCCGGAGTGGTGCGCCTTCGGCCGGGATGGCCCGAAAGGGCCGCCGTCGGCGCCTCCGGCGATCCCGCCGATTATCATCAACCCGTTCAGCTACCAGGGGCCGTCGCCGGCGATCGATCCGCGCCTGCCGCCGATGGGGCCGCCCATCGCGCCGCCGCCCGGCCCGCGCCAGCGCCTGTGAACGACCGCCCGCCCTGCGCGGGTTTTTTTTCGCGTGCCGGAAAACCGTGCGTGCGCGCGCCGGTCGAGCCAATTGGGTAAAATTCAACATTGAGCCGCTGTGCGGGAGCCGGCTCGCGCACACCACGTTACTGAAAGTTGAAAATCGATGACAGACCAGGCAGCAGAACACGAACCGGACGAGGACGCTCCGGTCCAGCAAGCAAGGCTGTGGAAGGGCAACGGCTGGACCGCGCGGGTGATCAAGAACGAAGACGACGAGGGCTGGGCGGTCGCCATGATCAGGGACGGCGAGCCGGAGCCGGCGCTGGTCGGCCCCTGGACCATGGGGCGCGACAAGAAAAACCCGAAGCCGCTCGACACCGCGGCCTTCCACACGCTGGTCAAGACCGCTTCCGAAGTGCTGCGCCGCCATGAGCAGCAACTGCACGCGCTGCTGCACAAGAGCACGGTCGTGTCGGCCGAGGGCGCCGAACTGAAGGTCACGCTCGACATCGTGCCCGACGACGAGCATCCATACGCGCTGCTGAGCGCGTTCGATGAAGTCGGCGAGCGCATCGCCCAATCGCGGGTGGCGGCCAGTTTCAAGCTGTCGCCGGCCAGCGCGGCCGAATGGGTCGAGAACGAATTTCGCGCGCCGCGCTGAAAAGCGACATTTTTCTTCCTTTTGCGCAATGAACCGGGGCGACCCGGGCAGGGAACTGCTAATATTTCCCTCGTGCATTAACAAAAGGAACAAGATGGAAAGTCGTCTCAATCGCCTCGAAACGGTCCAGGCCATGCTGCTGGAGATCGGGCAGATGTCGACCGCCTGCGGCGATATCACCGAGTTCATCCGGGCCGTGCATCGCGGCCTGGGACGGATCATGTACGCCGCCAACTTCTACGTGGCGCTGGGCGACCGCGAAGACGGCACGGTCCGCTTCGTCTACTTCGTCGACGAGCTCGACCCGACCCCTGATCCGGACGAAAAAGTCACGCTCGCTTCGCCCGACCAGTCGCCGACCGCGTGGGTGATGCTGAACCGCCGCAAGCTGGTGATGACGGCCGCAGAGCACAATGCGCGCGGCCCGGACGGCAGCGGCTGGGGCCTGGGCAGTACCGCCGAACACTGGATGGGTTGTCCGCTGCTCGACCAGCAGCACCAGGCGCTGGGCGCGATCGTGATCCAGAGCTATACCCCGTTGCACACCTTCAGCGACGAGGACCAGGCGCTGTTCGCGCTGATCGCCAACCATGTCTCGAACGCGCTGCAAGGGCTGCAAAGCATGGACCGGCTGGAACGGGCCGTGCACGAACGCACCGCGCTGCTCGAGCAGCAGAACGCGGCGCTGAAGGAAGCCCAATCCGAGCTGGTGCGCCAGGAAAAGCTCGCTTCGCTCGGGCGCCTGGTGGCCGGCGTCGCACACGAGATCAACACGCCGCTGGGAATCTGCGTGACCGCGACCAGCCACCTGGTGCAGGAACTCAAGCTCACCCGCGAGGAACTCGCCGCCGGTGCGATGACCGAGGACAGCCTGCAGCAGTTCCTCGACATCGTCGACCAGTCATTGCGCATCATGACCACCAACACCCAGCGCGCGGCGGCGCTGGTGCGCAGCTTCAAGCAGGTGGCGGTGGACCAGTCGTCGGACGACATCCGCAGCTTCAACCTGAAGACCTACCTGGGCGAGGTGCTGCTGTCCTTGCAGCCGAAGCTGAAGGGTCGGCCGGTGAAGGTGGAGGTCGATTGCGGACCCGATATGGTGCTCGACAGCTTCCCGGGGGCGGTGTCGCAGATCGTCACCAACATGCTGATGAATTCGCTGGTGCACGGTTTCGAGCATGAGCAGGCCGGCAAGATCGTGCTGAAGGCCGTGCTGGAAGACGACATGGTGGTGCTCGACTACAGCGACGACGGCGCCGGCATGGATGCCGACACGCTGGCCAAGCTGTTCGATCCCTTCTTCACCACGCGGCGCGGCAGCGGCGGCAGCGGCCTGGGCGCCCATATCCTGTACAACCTGGTGACCGGGCCGCTGGGCGGGACGGTGAAAGTGGCGAGCGAGCCGGGGCAGGGATTGCGCTACCAGTTGCGCTTTCCGCGCAGCCGGCGCAAGGAGAAGGCCGCGTCGAACCAGTTGGTTTAGTCCGGCCAGCGCTTGTTGATGTCGACAGCCTTGTCGATATTGGCGATCAGCAGCTCCACATACACCGGGTCGAGATGGTGGCCCGCCACTTCGCGCAGGTGGCCCACGACCTGCTCCACCGGCCAGGCGTCCTTGTAGCAGCGCTTGTGGCTGAGCGCATCGAACACGTCGGCCACCGCCACGATGCGCGCGTAGAGGTGGATGTCATGGCCCTTCAAGCCTTGCGGATAGCCGCTGCCGTCGAATTTCTCGTGGTGCTGGTGCGCGATCACCGCGGCCGCCTTCAGGATCGGGCGCGACGAGCCGTTCAGGATCGACAGGCCGACGGTCGGATGCTGCTTCATGATTTCCCACTCTTCCGGGGTCAGCTTGCCCGGTTTCAGCAGCACCGCATCCGGGGTGGCGATCTTGCCGATGTCATGCATCGGCGCCGCATGCATCAGCACCGCGGTTTGGTCTTCCGGCAGGCCGGACGCCAGCGCCAGCAAGTGGCACACCTGCGACATGCGCCGCACGTGATTGCCGGCTTCGTTCGAGCGCGACTCGACCACGTCGCCCAGCCGCAGGATCAGTTCGGCCTGGGTGTCGGTGATTTCCTGGTTCAGCAGGATGTTGTCGAAGGCGATCGCCACGCCGGAGCAGAACACTTCAAGCAGTTTCGCATCCATCTCCGAGATGTCGTCGACGCCCTTGAGCACCAGCAGCGAGGCCTTGCCGCTGTTGTTCGGGAAGAAGCCGACATAGGTGTCGCCGTGCAGGCGCGAGATGCGGTTGCGGCGCGCATCGTCGAGCTGGGCGATCAACTCCGCGCTGATCACGTCGGGGCCCATGTCGCCGATCTGCGCCAGGATTTCGTATTCGGTCTCGCCGGTGATGACGCTGGCGCCCGACAGGCGCAGCAACATGCTTTGCTCGAGGCGCAGCAGCGCGACCACTTGCTGCAGCAGTCCGCTGGCGAAGTCTTTCAGGTTGCGTTGCTGGAAAATGTGGGCGGACGCGGCAATCACCCGCTCGAGGCCTTCGCGGTAGTTCAGCTGGGCCAGGCGCGCTTCCTCGACTTTCATGATGTCGCGATAGGCGCGCAGCGCAGCGAAGGTGGTGGTGAACAGCTTAGTACGGTCGAGCTCGGTCTTTTCCTTGTAGTCGTTGATGTCGTAATCGACGATCACGCGTTCTTCCGGCGCCTGCCCCGGCTGGCCGGTGCGCAGCACGATGCGGGTGAACTGGTTATCCAGGTCCTTGCGCATCCAGCGCGCCACTTCCAGCCCGCTGTCTTCCTTCTCCATCACCACGTCGAGGAACACCAGCGCAATATCGGTTTCGCGCGCCAGGATTTCCTTGGCTTCGGCGCCGGTGTACGCGTGCAGGAAGGTCAGGGCCCGCTCGTCGAGCCGGAAACGGCTCAGGGTCAGCTTGGTGATGTCATGGATATCGGGCTCGTCGTCGACAAGCAATACTTTCCACGGGGCGGGTTTGGGCGCTGCGGAAGACAAAAAAGACATGGGACTCGATCCGATACCGGTAATGTTTCGTTCTGATAGGAAAGTAATTGCTTATTTGCAGGCTTCGATTCGATTGTAGTATGAGAAATGCCTATTAACAACAAGCATTGTTAAATGCGCCCCGCGGCGCGCAACATGGCAAGCTGCCAATGATGCGGCGCGATGGCCGTTCCGGCGCGGTTGAGCGTCCTGTATCGACAGCAAAATCGCGGCGTGCGACGACTAACATTTCGATACAAACTGGGATTATCAAGATACAAACGGCGTTCTGAAAGGGGGTATATTGATTGTGCTGGCATCCAGCATGAAAGGACATCGACATGAACACCCAACTCAAAAGCCTGGCCCTTGCGGGCCTGGTGCTGCTATCGGCGGGCGGCGCCTCGGCCGGCGTAACCGTGGCGTTTACGCACCCCGAGCAATACCGCGACATGCCGTTCGCGCCGACCGACCGCGAGCAGGTGCTGAAGGACATCAGCGAGCATTTCGCCTACCTGAGCGGCCGTTTGCCGCAAGGCCAGGATTTACGGGTGGAAGTGCTCGACCTGGACCTGGCCGGGCGGATCCATCCGAATTTCCGGGGCGCGCAGGACATTCGCATCATGCGCGGCGGCGCGGACTGGCCGAACATGCTGGTGCGCTACACGCTGGTATCGAACGGGCAGGTGATCGCCAGCGGCGAGGACCATCTGCGCGACATGACCTACATGAACCGCATCAACCGCTATTCCAGCGGCGACGCCCTGCGCTATGAAAAACGCATGATCGACGATTGGTTCACCGCGAAATTCGCGCCGCGCAAGCGGGGCTGAGCGGGCAGGTCAGGTCAGGGCGCCTTCTTTTCGATCACGCGCGTCGCGCCGGCCGTCACATCCTTGACGGTGTAGTCGGACGGCACGGCGAACAGCGCGGCGGCCGGCTCCTGGCGCCGGATGCCGGTCAGGCGATAGGTGGCTTCGCCGGCGCGCGGGTCGCTGTGCCTGGACAGCACCGTCACCTGCAGCTCAGGTGAATACCAGGTCTCGTCGGACACCACGATCGGGTTGCGGTTGCCCACCTCGCCGGCCGGGATCTCGTAGCTGCGCAGCTTGCCTTCCGCCTTCACTCCCTCGATCTCGCGCGTGCCGAGGCCTGTGGTCGTGGCGGTGCGCGACCACTTCATGTCGCCCAGCGCGCCGGCGATCGGTCCCAGCCGGAACGAGAGATCGCGGCCATTCGCCGAGATGATCGCCTGAGGCGCTTCGATGCGGAGCGCGGCCCCTGGCGCGACATGCATCCGGACCCGGTCGTCATCCCCCTCGAAGCGTCGAATGATGATCTCCCTGCGCTCGGTTGCGGGCAGCTTGCCTTCCTTGCGCATTTGTTCGACGTGCGCGCGCGCAGATTCGGCCGCCGCCCGGGCGGCCTCCTTGTTGACCGCGATCCTGGTGGCCGTCTTGTCGCGCGGATGGAGCAGGTAAGTCGCGCCGTCGACCGCATCGTGGATCGTCACGGTCAGCACTTCGCCCTTGGCGTCGCGCACTTCCTGGCGCGTGCGGCCGGCGCTGTCGCGGTAGCTGGCCGAAGTGGTCTTGTTGACGATCTGGTTACCGTCAGCAAGGTTCTGCTGCCGTTCCGACACCACTTCCGCGCTGTACGGCGCGTCCTTGACCGCCTTGCCATGCATCCGCATTGCCGGGCCGGTGAAACGCATGCCTTCGAGAGCGCGCAATTCGGTCAGGTCCCGGGTGACGGCGCGCGGCGGCTGTCCCGGGTCGGCCTCGGCCGCGAAGGCCGGTGCGCAAAGGACGCCCAATAACGCTGCGAGCAATATTCTTGTGCTGTTCATGTCAGGCCTCATGCGATGGTGGTGGGTGGTTGTGAGAGTTATTGCGAAACCAGGCGCAGCGCCAGCGGGTGGCCGTCGTGGCCGACCAGCATTTCGGCGCGCACCGAGTCGCCCGCGTTTTCCGGGCTGACCGGCACGCCGAGCGAGGCCAGTGCGGTGCGCGGCACAGTCGCCTCGACCACGCGCGGCGACGGATCCTGTTCGATGCGCTCGAAAGAATCGAGGGCGATGAAGGCTACGCCGCTGTCGTCGCGGCCGACCGGCGGCACGCCGGCGCCACTGCCCGGCCGCGATGGCGAATCGGGCGCGGCCATGACGAGCAGCAGCGCGACCGCGGTGCTGGCCAGGGCGCCGGCTAGGCCCCACTGGGCGCGCGAAAGCCGCTGGTGCCAGCGGCGCGGGCGATGCCGGCCGGCGAACGCGGCCATCAATTCCTTGTGCACGCCGCGCGGCGTGTCGATGGTCGCCATCGCCTCGCGCAGCGGGTCGAATGGGGAAGGCTGGTTGGGATCGCGGATGTCGTCTGTATGCATGGGAAAGCCTCGTATTGATCAGGCTGCGCTATTCATCGCCGGGCGATGCGCAGCCAATCGTTTTGCCAGTGCGGCGCGGCCGCGCGACAGGCGCGAGCGGACGGTGCCGATGTCGACCTGGCAGATATCGGCGATCTCCAGGTATGACAAGTCGTGCATTTCATACAGGATGACCACGTCGCGATAGTGCGGCGCCAGCAGCGCCAGGGCGCGGCGGACCTCCTCGGCCTGTTCGTTGCCGAGCATGCGGGCCAGCGGCTCGGCGGCTGCGCAGGCAGGTTCCACGGCGGAGTCGGCGTGGTCATCGTCGTCCGGCTCGGGCAGGGTGGCGTAACGCTGCTGCGGCCGGTCGTGTTTCATGACCAGGTTGCGCGCCACGCCGAACAGGAAATTCTGCAGCAGGCCGCGCAATGGATCGAAGCGGAAGCGGTTGGTCAGCAAGCCCATGAACACTTCCTGCACCACATCGGCGGCGGTCTCGGCGGAACCGCTGCGCAGGACGGCGAAGCGGAACAGCGGACCCTGGTGGCGCAGGTAGAGCGCCTCGAATGCGGCGGCAGTGCCCGCGCGCAGCTGGCGCAATAACTCAATATCGGAAGGGGCGGTGGGAGTCATGATTGGCGTCTTTAATGGTATTCCCATCTCGACGCCAACAAGTTCCAATTTTTTTGGGGTCAGGTCTGACGTTCGGACAAAATTAACATTCGTTCCAATATTATTTGGCGTAATTTGTTAAAAATGTCCGAATGTCAGACCTGACCCCAGGGTTAGTCGAGCCAGTTGACGCGGGGGAATTTGGAACGGAAGTCGTCAGGCATGGCGACCACTTGCCCGACTTTGTAGTTGAAGAAGACGAAGCCGGACTTGGCCATCGCGACCAGCGCCTTGTCGCGCGGGCGGGTGACGCGGAAGGTGATGTCGCCGCCGTACTTGTTGAAGTCCATGACGCCGACTTCGAACAGCAACTGGTCGCGCGCGTGCGCTTCGGCACGGTAAGTGGTGGCGAGGTCGGTGACGATGATGCCGCTGCCGTCGCGCTCGGTCTCGGGGACGCCGAACTCGAACAGGAACCGCGCCCGCGCCTCGGAAATCATCGAGATCATCGAGTCGTTGCCGAGATGGTTGGCTCCGTTGATGTCGGTGACCCGCACCGTCAGCGGGGTGGTGTAGTAGTACTGGTCTTCGGGGAAGTCAAGTTTTAATCGTGCCATCCCGCAATTCTACCCTGAGGCGCCCGCCCGGACGATTTTGTGGATGCTGCCGCCGGCGCTGATCAGGTACAGCTCGCCTTCGGCGTCGCGCCCGAACGACACCACGCCCGGAACTTTGGGGATGCCCCAGTCGGTCTGCTCGAGCACGCCCGTGCCGGAGGCGNNTTGCCCGCGCCATGGTCGTATTCGAACGCCGGCGCGACCAGCCCGGCGCTGTCGCAACTGGTGGCGTTGTAGCACAGCGTGCCTTCGAGAATGTTCCAGCCGTAGTTCAGCCCGCCTTGCGCGGCGGGGCTGATGTCGACTTCCTCGCGCCGGTCCTGGCCAACGTCGGCGATATACAGCTGGGCGCCGTCGAACGCGTAGCGCCACGGGTTGCGCAGCCCGTAGGCCCAGATTTCGGCGCGCCGCCCGGCCTGGCCGGCGAACGGGTTCGAGGCGGGAATCGCATACGGCGCGCCCGCCGTGGCGGCGTTGACGTCGAGCCGCAACAGCTTGCCGAGCAGGACGTTCAGGTTCTGGGCGTTGCGCGGCGGGTCGCCCGCGCCGCCGCCGTCGCCGGTGCCGAGGTAGAGCAAGCCGTCCGGCCCGAACGCGACCAGCCCGCCGAAGTGGTTGCCGAATCCGGGATGCGGAATGCGGATGATTTCAAGCACCGCAGTGGGGTCGGACAGGTTGGCGTTGGGCGAGACGATGCGCCGTTCGACGATGATGTTGCGCTCGGCATCGGTGTAGTAGATGAAGTACTGGCCGTTGCTGGCGTACTGCGGATGGAATGCCATCGACAGCAGGCCGCCTTCGCCGGCGCTCGACACGCGCGCGCTGATGTCGAGGAAGGGCAGGGCCAGCAGCAGGCCGTTCTGCAGGATGCGGATGCGGCCGGCCCGCTCGACGATGAACTGGCGCCGGTCGCCCGCCGGCGCGGTGAGCAATACCGGGCTGTCGAGACCGGTCGCGACTTCGCGCAGGGCCAGCGCCAGGGGCGCCGTGGTGGGCGGGGCCGGCAGCGGCGGGGCCTGGGGGCCGGCAGTGCCGGCGCTGCCGCCGCCGCCGCCGCACCCGGTCAGCGCCATCATGATAAACAGAAGGATATTGCGCGTGCGATCGAACAGCATGACAGCCTCCATCATCGCCAACCCGGTGCAGCCACTTTACGCGGCACGCCGCCGCGGGTCTGTGCGCCAGCGTACCGCGCGGCCCCTAACGCGTCAGGCGATACAGCAGCAGCGCGGTGCGGATGGCCGCGCGCTCGACCGAGGCGAGCTCGAGGTCCTCGTTCGGGGAATGCGAGCCGCGCCCGCTGGCGCCCAATCCGTCCAGGCTGGCGATGAAGGGCGCGACGAACTGGATGTCGCCGGCGCCGCGCGCTTCGGCCGGGACTGCGTCGACCGCACCCAGGCCGGCGTCGAAGCTGGCCTGCGAGTACAGGGCGAGCAGGCCCAGGTTGCCGGGGGTGACCGACATCGGCGGATACGAGTCGCCGAAGGTCACGCTGGCGCTGGTGCCCGGCAGGCTGGCGGCGGCGATCTCGCGCATTTTGGCGTGGGCCCGGTCGCGCTGGGCGTAGTCGAGGTAGCGCAGGTCGCCCTTGACGGTGACGCCGTTGGCGATCACGTTGGTCTTGCCGAAGGCGTTGCCGCGCGAGAGCGCTTCGTCGTAGCTGATCTCGGTGCCGCCGAGGATCACGCCTGGATTGAAGGTCAGGCCCGGCTCGGCCACCTGCTGGCGGAAGCCGTCGAGGATGCGCGCCGCTTCGTACACCGCGCCGTAGCCGGCTCCCGGCGAGAAAATGCCGGACGAATGGCCCTGCCGGCCCTTGACGTTGAGCTCGAAGAACGAGGAGGCGCGGCGTCCGACCGTGCCGGTGGCGCGGCCGTCGGGCGCGACGATGGTGCCTTCGAAGCCGAGCGCGTAGTCGCTGGCCTTGGCCAGTTCGACCATGTCGCGCCGCGACACCGATTTCGGATCGCCGGCATTTTCTTCGTCGCCGGTAAACAGCACCGCGATGCTGGTGTTGTCGAGCGCGCCGACCTGCTGCAGCGCGCGCAGCGCCTGGATCAGCGCGACGTCGCCGCCCTTCATGTCGTTGACGCCCTGGCCGCGCACCCGGTCGCCCTGGCGGTCCCATTTCTGCACCGGGCTGTCGGGCTCGAACACGGTGTCCAGGTGGCCGAGCAGCAGCAGGCGCTTGCCTTGCGCGCCTTCGCGCGTGGCCAGCAGGTGGCCGGCGCGCTGCATCGCGGCCGGCATCTCGATCCAGCGGGTGCGGAAACCGAGCTGGTCGAACTCCTGGCGGAACAGTTGTCCGACCTCACGCACGCCGGCCGGGTTCATGGTGCCGCTGTTGATGTTGACGCTGCGTTCGAGCAGGACCAGGGCCTGGGCCGACTGGGCCTTCACTTCGGCCACGATGCGCTGCTCGGTGGGCGACAGTTCCGCCGCCGCCGCGTTGATCGAACTTGCCAGTGCCAGCAGGAGGATGCCGCCAGTCCGCTTGATGCGCATGGGTGCCTTTCAATTGTTGAAAATGGATATTTATTGGATGCGGAACTCTTCATCGGAGCTCCGGTGGCTCACTGCGGCGGCGCGGGAATGCGACGGTAATTGTACTGCGTGGCGAAAAAGAATGTTTCGCGCGGGGAATTATTGCCGGGGCCTAGGCCTTGAGCATGGTTTCGAAATCGTGCGCCGGCACCGCGTGGCCGAACAGGAATCCCTGGCCGAGGTCGCAGCCGGCGCGCTGCAGCAGCTCGGCCTGCTGGCGCGTTTCGACACCTTCGGCGATCACGCGCAAGCCGAGCTTGTGGGCCATCACGATGATCGCTTCGCACAAGGCGACGTTGGCGGCGTCGTATTCGAGGTTGTAGACGAACGACTTGTCGATCTTGAGGAAGTCGAGGCTGAACTTGCGCAGGTAGGACAGGGACGAATAGCCGGTGCCGAAGTCGTCGAGCGAAATCTTGATGCCGGCTTGCTGGAACGCCAGCAGCTGCTTGAGCACTTCGCTGTCCGACGCCAGCAGCAGGCCCTCGGTGATTTCCAGCCCCATTTCAGGCACCGCCGGCGCCACGCCCGGCCTGGCGGCGTCGCTCAGCCACTTGCGGCAGTGCTCGCCGTTGCCTTCGTAGAACTGGATCGGCGAGACGTTCACGTTGATGGTCAGGGCGGGATTGCGGATGCGCCAGTCGCGCGCCTTGGCCAGCGCCTCCTGGTACACCCAGTTGCCGATGTGCGAGATCAGTCCGGTGTGCTCGGCGATCGGGATGAATTCGACCGGGCTGATGTCGCCGCGTTCGGGATGGCGCCAGCGTACCAGCGCCTCGGCCTTGCGGATGCTGCCGGTGGCCATGTCGACGATCGGCTGGTAATACACCTCCAGCTGGTGCTCGTCGACCGCGCGGCGCAGTTCGTTGCTGAGCGCCATGCGGTTCTGGGCCGCATCCTGCATGCTGCTCTTGAAGTAGGTGAAGCGGTTGCGCCCGCGCTCCTTGGAGCGGTACATGGCCTGGTCGGCGTTGCGCAGCAGCTCGCTGGCGGTGGTCGCGTCGCGCGGATAGACGGTGATGCCGATGCTGGCCGAGATGTAGGCCAGTTCGTCGCCGACCATGAACGGCCGCGCCAGGTCGTCGCAGATCTTTTGGGCGATGTCGGTCACCGACATGATGTCGTGCAGGTCGGCCAGGGTGATGGTGAATTCGTCGCCGCCGAGCCGCGCCACGGTGTCGCTGTCGCGTACATGGCTCTGCAGGCGCCGGCCGACCTGCTTGAGCAGCAGGTCGCCGGCTTCGTGCCCGCGCGTGTCGTTGATTTCCTTGAAGTGGTCGAGGTCGATGAACAGCAGCGCGAGCGCCAGACCGCTGCGTTGCGCTTTCTTGATGTCGATGTCGAGCCGGTCCTGGAACACATTCCGGTTCGGCAAACCGGTGAGGCGGTCGACATTGACCTCGCGCAGCGCCTGTTCGACGACCTTGCGGTCATGCACTTCGCGGCCGAGCGCGTGCGCCTGCTGCTGCAGGCAGGCGATGGTGCGTTGCAGCGACTCGCGCTGGGTGTTCGGGTCGTAGCTTTCGGCCGGCAGCACCTCGGTATGCAAGGCACACACTTCGTGGAAGGTCCCGGTATCGTCGGCGCCTGGAAAGGCCGAAAGCGGGTAAGCGCACAGCAAGGTAAACCTGAAGTGCGTGAGCAAGGTGTTGAAATACCGTTCGACATGGACTGCCGCATCGTGCTTGACGGGAGGGCACAGCGGGCAGCGCGGGTGGGCGCGCAGCAGCGCGACCATTTCGCCGAACACGAACAGGCGGCCCTCGTGCGCTTCGGTCGCATCGAGGATCACGTTGCCGATGGTGTCGCGAAAGCGCGCCTCGTCGGGCAGCCCATCCTCCATGAACAGGGGCAGCGCGAGGTCGGCGTCGAGCCGGATATACTGCCCGCGCATGGCCGTCGCTTCCGCACTGAGCAGGCCGCGCGCCTTCAGGGTTTTCTCGAGCCGCGCCAGGTGATCGCCGGTGGCGATGGCGATTGCGGTGTCGCCCGAGGTCAATGCCGAACCGACGTAATCGGACAGTCCCTTGAGGAGGAAGGTGTCGTCCTCGTAAAACTGAACGGTGTGTGCGCCCATAAGACTGTGCTTGCCGCGACAAGATAATTAGACAGCGCGGGTTCGGTTCGGTTTCCTCTATTTTTTTACCGGCGACTGGTACACCATCGCCGCGCGCCGCGTCTTCGCGACTACGCCGCGCGGGTCGATCACGACCACGAATTCGCCGTAGTTGCCGCCAGCGGCCGGCGTCAGGTAGCGCCACACTTCATAGCCGCTGTCGAAGCGGATCGAGGTGGTGGCGCCCAGCTGGGCCAGGAGCGCCGCGCGGGTGGTCAGGCCCGGTTCGACCTGGCCCAGTCCGGCGTCGGGAACGACGGTGCCGGGCGGGGCTGCCGGGGTGCTGGCGCAGGCGGCCAGCACCAGCGCGCAGCTCAGGATCGCAAGGCGCTTCATGGCGTGCTCCCGGCCGGGGCGGCGTCGATGAAGTCGAATTCGACCAGGGTGTCGTCGGGCCAGCCCGGGTCCCAGATCGGCGCGTAGTAACTACGGTCGAGCAGCACCTGGCAATCGCAGAACGGCAGCGTCTCGGCGGTCTGGTCGCCGGCCGCGTACAGCAATTTGAACGGCAGCGCTTCGCTGCGCGCGCCGTGGCGCAAGGTCACGCCGAAGATCGGCCGCTCGGCAAAGAACAGGTAGTTGCCGTCGGCGCTGGAGCACACCTTGTCGGTGTCGGTCAGCATGTTCGACAACCAGCCGAAGATCGGCGCGCTGTTCGAGATCAGCCCGGCATCCATGCCCACCTTGCATTCGAGGCGCAGGTCGCCGAGCCGGCGCACGCCGTCCGGCAGGCCCGGCGTGCGCACCGACACGCGCCAGGTCATGCTGTTGGTCTTGCGGTTGGCCAGCACCGCGGCGTCCTCGCGCAGGGCCTGCTCGTTGCGCGGCAGCACGAAGCTGTTGTCCTCGGCCACCGCCACCGGCAATGTCAGGCTGTCGCCCGCCACGCGCAGCGTAATGCCGGTCATCTTCGCGGTCGACAGGCGCGGCAGCAGGCGGAAGCGCAAGGCGGCGGCCGGCGCCAGCGCATGCTCGCGCTCGAAGCGGTCCATGCCCTTGATCATTTTTCGGTAAGACTTGTCGACCGGGTCGCGGGTGGTGGACACGGTGACGCTGGGAATCGCCTGCGCCAAGACCTGCGAACAGCAACAGGCGCCGAGCGCGATGGCAAACAGGTAGCGGCAGGGAAGTGAAATCATGTTCAAATGGTACGCCGATCGCTGTCGCGACGACGCACCAATGAACAGTCCGGTATTACCAGTGGCGCAGGCGGCCGGTATCCATGTGGACGAACTGCGATTCGGGATAGTAGCCGACCCCGCCGCCGCCGGCGCGCAGCGCGGCCTTGTGCAGGCTGGCCAGGTCGCGGCCCGGGATGCGCACGTCGATCGCCTTGCCTTCGAGGTGCAGGCTGTGCCTGGCCACGCCGTTGCTGCGTTCGGCCAGCAGCTGGTTCGATTCCGGCGAGCGGTAGCCCGAAATGATGTGCAGCACCTTGCCGTCGCCGACCTGGGTGCTGACCTGGTCGAGCAGGAACAGCAGTTTCGGATCGATTTGCGAAATCTTGTCGTTGCGGTGGTCGCGCAGCAGCTTGTTAATGTCGTTCAATGCCTCGGGCACGAATTTTCCTTCGGCCCAGAATACGCTGCGCAAGGTTTCGCCGGTATGCGTGTTGAACATACGCAGGGTGCGCTCGTGCGGCACCGTGGCATTGGTGTTGGCGCGCGCGATGGCCGGCATACTCAGTGCCGATGCCAGCAGGGCGGAACTTGTCAGGAATGATCGGCGCTGGTTCATGCGTTTCTCCTACGCTGGTTCACTTGCCCCCATGATACAGGCAAGGGCGTTCGGCTGCACGACATAGGCGCGAGGAAATACTGCCGCAAGCTGCGAACGAGGCCAATTTTCGCTGGCCGGCGCGAAAAAACCACAGGCATTAGAATTGGGCATCCCCGTCAGCTTATCGAGAAAACATGATTCCATTGTCCGTGCTTGATCTCGCCCCGATCGCCGAAGGCAGCGATGCGGCGCAGTCGTTCCGCCATTCGCTCGACCTGGCGCAGCACGCCGAGCGCTGGGACTTCCAGCGCTTCTGGCTGGCCGAACACCACGGCATGCCGGGCATCGCCAGCGCCGCCACCGCGGTGCTGATCGGGCATGTGGCGGCCGGCACCAGCCGGATCCGGGTCGGCGCCGGCGGCATCATGCTGCCGAACCATTCGCCGCTGCTCATCGCCGAGCAATTCGGCACGCTGGCCTCGCTGTTCCCCGGCCGCATCGACCTCGGACTGGGACGCGCGCCCGGCTCCGATCAGATCACCGCGCGCGCGCTGCGCCGCAACCTGGACTCGGACGCCGACGAATTTCCGCAGGACGTAGTCGAACTGCAGGACTATTTTTCCGATCAGCCGCGCCAGCAAGTGCGCGCGGTGCCGGGCACGGGCTTGAAGGTGCCGCTGTGGATCCTCGGCTCGAGCCTGTTCGGCGCGCAGCTGGCCGCCGCGCTGGGCCTGCCGTACGCGTTTGCCTCGCACTTCGCGCCGCAGCAGATGATGCAGGCGATCGCCTTGTACCGCGCCACTTTCAAGCCGTCGGCCCAGTTGGGCAAGCCGTACGTGATGCTCGGCTTCAACGTGTTCGCCGCCGACAGCGATGACGAGGCGCGCCTGCTGGCGACCTCGATGCAGCAGGCCTTCGTCAACCTGCGCACTGGCCGTCCTTCCAAGCTGCAGGCGCCGGTGCCGGGTTATCTCGAGAGCCTCGGGCCGCAGGAACAAGCGATGCTCGAATCGGTGCTGTCGTGCTCGGCCATCGGCGCGCCCGCCACGGTCAAGCGCGGCCTGGACGCATTCATCGCGCGCACCGGCGCCGACGAGCTGATGATCACCTCGCAGATCTTCGACCACGCGGCGCGGCTGCATTCGTATGAAATCACCGCGGCCGNNCGCGACGGCGCGGTGCAGACGCCTCGGTAAGCATCCGGTCTGCTTGGCACCACGAGCGACACGGTTCCGGGCGTGACTGCAGGCAGCGCCTGCGCCGCCATTACGCGATCGAAGCTGTCAAACGACTGGGTGGTCACGGGCCCCAACGGATCGGTAACGGATGTCAGGTTGCCGCCCCGGTCGTACATCATTCAGCGGCTTCAGCAAGCACCGAAACTCTGCAACCTCTCGCGGATAATCGGCCAAGCGTCTTCAAAGAACTGTCTTGTATTTTCCTTTCTGTTTGCCTCTTGACCTAGCAGCAAATCAATTGACTGAACATGGATCCCGGTCCTAGCCAGGTCACCGTAGTTACTGTACGTCAAAGCGCTGGCCCCCGGACCGCACCCTGCGCCGGCTGGCTGACTTTCGCCGATGGTGCGCCCTCGGGTATCGCCGGAGTACTTGAGACCGAAGATGCGTTCGGCACCGAGCGGATCGGTGACGCGCCGAGTGGATTGGGCCGGGTAGGAAAAAGTGTAGCGCCCTACGCCGCCGGCGTGCTCGGACAGTACCGCTTCCCTGAAATCGTTGTAGGGATATGTGGCAAAGCGCGCGCTATTTTCGTCCGTGATGCCGGTGACCAGATGCCGGAGCCATCAACGCGACGTCGATATAAAAATATTCTTTCGCTCCACTGTTCGAACTTCCTCATCATAACGAACAGAAAATAGCTGAATTCTGCTGTTTCGACTCAAATTGAGCGCAATGCAACGCGCAGTTTTTACGTTGTCGGATTGTTTACATCTTTTATACTTGGAATCGCCAATAATTTTCTGCGCAACAAACGTGGCATCGCTTCGATCGCGCCATTCCGATAAGAAGTTATAATCAGAAAAGAAATAGAGGTATAAATAGATGAAATCTCCAAGCGCTTGGTTCGAAACACTTGTTGCTGCTACAAATAAGTCGCATGTATTATCCGGGCAGAATTCAATAGATTGAACATTTTCTTGGCGTGCTTGCAACATTCCTGGAAAATCTTTATTAATTTTTACCCAGGGATTTGTACCAATTTTTGGTGCAGCAAGCGCCAAAGGTTTTTCTCCAAGAAGTAGCAATCCCACGAATATTGGGATCGCAAGCATCACTATCTTCCGTAATTTTTTGAGGTTCATGGACGTACTCCTGTGGTTCCGGCCGCACGGGCTGGAGGTAGCGCAGGTACCCCATTTCCTGGTGTTATCTGCAAATGCCAGTGATCTCGGTTAGGACTATTCGGAAATCTTTCGTAATGGCCCGCTCCGAAACCGCACTGCGCGGCGCAACTCATAACATCCGCGTTGGGAATATTATTTGTCCGTGGCCCCGCTATGTCACATGCTTCACCTTGATAGTGGTGACTATTTTTGCTATGCCCTGTTGTCTCAGCCCCACCAGTAATCATTAGATTCAATCGTGGGTTATTTGTATTGCGTTGCAGGCAAGTTTCAACACAGTGCAGTGCCGTAGCTGCAGCACCTTCCAAAGGGACGGTGCGCGGTGCAGGTGCGTTATATCGTATCAATCCGTATGGATCAATATGGCCAATCGGATTCCCTTGGACGTATACATAAGTGTTGGTGCCTCCTTCGAGGCCGATCGGATCGCTCTGGATGTAGCGCCCGGTCCGCGGATCGTAATCCCGGAAGTAATTGTAATGGTTGTTCGTTTCCTTATCAAACACCTGTCCGGGAAAGCGCGGGTTATATGTGAACACATTCAGACGGCTTGGGTTTTCGTCAGGCTGGTCGACCCCGAATGGATCCCCATGATCCCATCGCCAGACCATCTTGTTGTCAACAGGGCGTGTGAGGACTCGGGGAGCCTGAAGATGATCAGCGTATATGTAGTAGACGCTGGTCGCTCCCAATTGCTGGCGATCCGCGCCCTGTTTTAACACCGCGACCGGCAAGTCGCCCAGATACACGGCCTCCTGTATCGCCTTGCCCGTGCGATCGTACTCTCCGAGAAGCCGTCCCGAGTCGTCATACAC
>CXWL01000160.1_pt1 | contig 44589 bp, 42 predicted proteins | sample 590931 | NCBI WGS metagenome assembly CXWL01 (sample SAMEA3498368, study PRJEB10139) | groundwater metagenome | biome: water well; material: biofilm material | place: Germany | collected 2015-04-27 | reverse complement strand
GATTTCGGTGTTGGCGGTCTACGGCGGTCAGGCCATCGGGCCGCAACTCTATGCGCTGAAGCGCGGAGTGGATGTCGTCGTGGCCACGCCCGGGCGGGCGCTCGACCACATTCGACGGAATACGTTGCAGCTGAAGCATGTGCAGATGGTGGTGCTGGACGAAGCGGACGAAATGCTGGACATGGGTTTTGCCGATGATCTGGAGGCGATTCTCACCCAGACGCCGGCGGACCGGCAGACGGCCTTGTTCTCCGCCACGATGCCGCCGCGCATCGCGTCGATCGCCCACCGGCATCTGAAGAATCCGGTCGAGATCAAGATCGCCAAGGAGCCGGTCAAGGCCGGAGCGGCGCCGCGCGTGCAGCAAACCGCGTATGTGGTGAACCGGCCCTATAAAGTGGCGGCGCTGATCCGTGTGCTGGACCTGGCCGCGCCGAAATCGGCGCTGGTCTTCTGCCGGACCCGGTTGGAGGTTGATGAACTGACGGCCGGCCTGGCGGGACGGGATTATCGCGCGGAAGCCATTCATGGCGGCATGGGCCAGTCGCAACGTGATCGCGTGATGAGCGCATTCAAGTCCGGGCAAACCCAGATTCTGGTGGCGACGGATGTGGCGGCGCGCGGGCTGGATATTCCGAGCGTTTCGCATGTGGTGAATTACGATTTGCCGTCTTCTCCCGAAGTGTATGTGCACCGGATCGGCCGCACCGGCCGGGCCGGTCGTGAAGGGGAGGCGATTACCATCGTCGAGCCGCGCGAACACCGGTTGCTCAGAAATATCGAGCAGCTGACTAAGGCGAAGATCATCGTGGCGCAGGTGCCTACCGTGGCGGATTTGCGGACCAAGCGGATCGAACGGACGCTGACGGCGATTCGGGAGATGCTGGCGTCGGGCGATGTGGAGCATTTCCGTTCCGTCGTCACGGTACTGGCCAAAGACTTCGAGTTGGTCGATGTGGCGGCTGCGGCGGTCAAATTGGCGCATCAGGCCCAGGGCGGCAACTCGGAAGAACAGGAGATTCCCTCCGTGCAGGCCAGAGTGCCGGACTATTCCCGTCCGGACTATGCGCGTCCGGGGATGCGGCGTCCGTCGCCGATGTCCGGAGAGATGTCGCGGGGAATCCGTCCAAGAGAGGCACAGGGGCGGCCGAGTGCGAGACCGACTGCCGGCCGGACGCCGAACTCCGCACGGATCTACATCGGGGCCGGCCGTGCCGCAGGCATCAGGCCGGGCGATTTGGTGGGCGCGATTGCGAATGAAGCCAAGCTGGGGTCCGCCCAGATCGGTGGCGTCGAAATCGAAGAGCGGTTTTCGCTCGTGGAAGTTCCGGAATCCATGGCGCGCAATGTGATCGAAGCGTTGGGCCGCACCAGGATTAAGGGGCAGAAGGTGGCCGTGAGACTGTTCCGCGACTAGCAGGTTGTTGATAAAGGCCGTCAGCGGCGTTCTCGCCTCGACAGCATCCTCAACGTAGCCCAGAGGCTACGCCTCCGGTGCTGTCCTCGTCTGCGGCCTTGCTGAACGGCCTTTCTGAACAGCCTGCCATGGTTCTCAAAGAGTCTATGATGGTTCCCCTCGAAAGGAGGGGGAGGGGATTGTTGATGTGTTTACGTGGTCCCCTCTTTCGAGGACTACCGTGTCGTCGACAAGTGAGATAGGGTACGTCTCAACAGGAGGCGTTCCCTATGACAGACCTTGAAGAAGCCAGCTTTGTAATGAGTCTTCTCGCCCTGGCCGGTATTGCAGTCATGGTTGATCGCCCGCTCGAATCCGCCTGTGAGCGCGTGCTGGAGTGGTTTAAGCCTCGATAGCCTCTGTTTTCCGATCCTTATCCCACATACAGCTATTCTGATGCCGGTGGGGTGGCGCCGAAGATCGGTGTCTTCCCATGTGTCTGTTAAGCCTATGCTTCCGGGCGGTCGATGACGTATCGAGGTGGCGCCGGGGCAATTTCGTCTGGTGGAGTCACTTTGGATGGCGGAATGTCGGCTTGCAGCCGTTTGAGCAGGCGGGGCACTTTCAGAGAAGCGGGAATTTCACAGGTCCACACATGCATACCCGATGAGACTTCATCGGCGTGTCTCAGCACCCGAAATCCAGGGTATTCCATAAAATAGGCAGATAAAAATCCCGAGATCGCCTGGATCACCCAGGGGTTGGCCTGGCTGTAGCGGGGTGTGACTCTCAGTTCGACGACGGGAAGTGTCTCTTCGCTGTCCATAGTCTTTGTGCTCTGTATTCCTCTTGCGTGCTGACGCCGCACTCTATCAACTCCGTTGGTAGTTTGAAACCACCAAGTCGGGAGTCGGCTACTAGACAAGCGGGGGCTCGCTACGTCAGCATGCCATCAGGAGGCTATTCATGACTTTGACAGCATATAACGGTATCTCGATTCCCTCATTTATGTACGGCACGGCCTGGAAGAAAGAGGCGACGAGCCGGTTGGTGCAACTTGCCGTGGCGTCCGGTTTTACAGCGATCGATACGGCGAATCAGTTGATCCATTATCAGGAAGCCCTGGTCGGAGATGCGTTGCTCAATTTGGCCACGCAGGGGTTCAAGCGGGAAGCGCTGTTTCTTCAGACCAAGTTTACCTCGGTTGACGGGCAGGACCACCGGACGCCCTATGAAGCGACTGCCGATCTGACGACCCAGGTCAGTCAGTCCTTTCAGAGTTCTTTGTCGCATCTCCACACGGACTATCTCGACTCCTACGTTCTGCATGGGCCCTATTCCAGGCGGGGATTGGGCGCGGCTGATTGGGAAGTGTGGGCTGCGATCGAGTCTTTCTATGATTCCGGCAAGACCAAAATGATCGGTGTCAGTAATGTGTCGGCTGAGCAGCTCGCGCTCTTATGTGCCAAGGCCAGGCACAAGCCGATGGTCGTGCAGAATCGCTGCTATGCCGCCTTCGGCTGGGACAAAGAGGTGCGGGATCTGTGTCGGGCGAACCGGATCATTTATCAGGGCTTCTCGCTCCTCACGGCGAATCGTGAGGTCTTCGCTGAGCCTGATGTGCGTGCAATGGCGGTGAAGTACGGGACCGGGCTCGCGCAGATTGTGTTTCGGTTCGCCATGCAGATCGGAATGCTGCCTCTGACGGGTACCACGAATTCCGAACATATGAAGGAAGATCTGGCATCGGATCAATTCACGTTGACGGCGGACGAATTGCAGCGGATTGAAACGATCGGACTGTAATGGCGTCGATCCCGGTCAGGATCAAGCGCATCTACGAGCCGGCGGTGAAGGGCGACGGGTATCGGATTCTGGTGGATCGACTCTGGCCAAGAGGTATCTCGAAAGTCGCGGCACATATCGATCTGTGGATGCGAGATATCGCCCCGTCCACGGCTTTGCGGCAATGGTTTAATCATGATCCATCAAAGTGGGAAGAATTCCGCCGTCGCTATCAGGCCGAGTTGCAGGAAAAGACGGCGCTCCTCGCCACGATTACAGAGCAGGCCAAGACCGGTCCCGTCACGCTGGTCTATTCTGCTAAAGATGAACAGCACAATCAGGCCGTCGCGCTCCAAAGTTTTCTGGAGGAACGAAAGAGTGGCGTCCGGCGACCATCATGAGGTGGTACGTGCCGATCACTTCTATCCCTTGACCCAATCAGGGGCCTCGCTGATAATAGCCGTCTACCCTTCATGGAAGGAAAATATCAATGCCGACTGCGCTCAAAATGGAAGTGAGTCCGGAAACCATCATCCNNGCCGGAATATCTTCAGAGTATCCGGGAGGCTCGTCGGGACTATAAGGCAGGCAGAGTGAAGTCTCACGCCGATGTGTTCGGTCGGTGAAGTACCGGCTAGTCTATACCCACCGTGCGATCAAAGATATCGATACGCTCGACACAAGCGTCAAGCAGCGCATCGGCAAAACCCTCCAACGGTACGAACAGAATCCACTGGCCCACGCCGAACCATTGAAACAATTTGAACTGGGTTCCTATCGGTTTCGCATCGGGGACTATCGCGTGGTCTTCGATCTTAAGGGACCGGAAATTATAGTATTACGGGTCGGGCATCGGCGGGATATTTACAAGCGCTGATTCTGTTAGCCTCTTGACGCGTTCCGTCCGGTGCGGTGTGGATCGTCATGCTCTAAAGATAGCACAGGCCCGAGCCCGGTCCGGTTCAGAACCGGTAGGACAGGCCGAAGATGTATTGCTGCACGGTCTGAGTCATATCGAGCCGTTCCTGATCGCCCGCGCCGAGGAATCCCGTGTCCCGCAACGCCACGCGGTCCTGTGACAGGCGCCATTCTCCGAACACCGCCACATGCTCCGTTATCGAGACGGCCAGCCCCGCGCGAACTGTCCAGCCGACTCCCATCGACCAGCCGCTGACCTCCACCGGCGCGGTCGGCCGAAAGTTCGCTTTCGCACTGTGCATGACGAGTGTCGGCCCCGCTCCGACGTAGGGTTGCAGGCGACCCTGAGGCAGATCCGGCGCGATCCAGAGGGGGAAGCCGGAGCATCGGGGTAGCCGCAAGGGCGAAGGAATCCAGCGAGACCTGCGCCGAGGCGGTCCGGTAGTAGGTAAAGTCGCCCGCCAGCCCGAACCAGGGATGGGTTTTGAACCAGTACCCGCCGCGCACGCCCACAGCAGCGCCGGACGAAAAGGACTGGTGCTGTGTCGTCCCGGCGGTCCCAGTGCAGCCCAGGATAAAGCAGGTTTGCCGTGACGCGGAGCTGTTGGTGGCGCGCGCCTTCGACCATCCGCCGAACACATCGACAAACGGCTCGGCCATGGCCTGACCGGCAAAGGTGAGCGAGAGGAGCGGCAGTATGAGCAGGCGGAGGCGCATCGGGTTGTGTTCCTGTCTGGGGAAACAACAGGCAATTAGCCGTCAGGCTCTCTATGGATGTGTCTAGCAAATGTGCTGCCGGAAGAGAATCAAGAAGAATGAATGGGGAGTGATCAAGAAAGCAGCAGTTACCGAGCGGATTGTCGAGCACGACCCAAAACTGTGGAGGGGAGAACACAGATCAGTGCCGCACTTGAGGGATTTACTCAACGGCTCTTATGGAAACGCCAGCTCATCGATCCCGTTCAGCGTTACGTGGTTTGAGGCTGATGATAGGTGGCGGTGATCGTTGTCTCTTTCCACCTCCTGACTTTGCTACAATCCCGATGGCTTTGAGATGTACATGTCATGGTTGCTGTAACCAATCGCCCGGTCAATGACCACTTTGCGGTTGCTCGGTTTGAAGGGGGAATGATCAGGTGATGAAGATTGCGATTATCGGAGGCGGTCCGGCCGGGCTCATGGCTGCGGAGGCGGCGAGTGCTGCGGGAGCGCAGGTGGACCTGTATGACGCCATGCCGTCGGTCGGGCGTAAGTTCTTGCTGGCCGGGAAGGGCGGGCTGAACCTCACGCATTCCGAGCCGGTGGAGAAAATGTTGTCGCGGTACGGGATGCGGCGGACTCAGATCGCGCCGCTCCTGGCGGCATTCGGACCGGAGGCGCTGCGCGCCTGGGTCAAGGGACTGGGGATTGAGACATTTGTGGGATCGTCCGGTCGAGTGTTTCCGAAAGATATGAAGTCGGCGCCGTTGCTGCGGGCCTGGCTGCGGCGGCTGCGTCAGGCAGGCGTTCGGTTTCATGTACGGCATCGCTGGCGCGGATGGGATGCACAGGGCGCACTGCAATTCGAATCCCCCGAGGGAAATCAGATCGTTCGTGCCGACGCGGTGATCCTCGCGCTAGGCGGAGGGAGCTGGCCGCAGCTCGGTTCAGATGCGGCCTGGGTGCCATGGCTCGTACAGCGCGGTGTTTCGGTCAGTCCGTTGCGGCCGGCCAACTGCGGGTTCGACATTGCCTGGACGGAGATTTTCAAGAATAAGTTTGCGGGCCACCCGGTCAAGTCGGTGGCGTTGAAAATTCAGACGCCGGCGGGCGGAGAGAAGTGGCAGCAAGGCGAATTTGTCGTGACCTCGACAGGCGTGGAGGGGGGCGTGATCTACTCGATGTCCGCACTGCTGCGTGATGAAATTGCCACCAAGGGATTCGCAGTCTTGCGGCTGGATTTGGCGCCGGACCGTGATCTCTCCGGTTTGACGAACGATCTTGCCAAACCGCGCGGGAAAAAAACCATGGCGACACATTTGGAGCGGCGGGTAGGCATGACCGGAGTCAAGGTCGGGCTCTTGCGCGAAGTCGTGTCAAAAGAAGACTTTGCCGATCCGGCCAAACTGGCCGCCGCGATCAAGTCGCTGTCGTTGAAGCTGATTGCGACCAGGCCGCTGGCCGAATCGATCAGCTCGGCCGGTGGAGTCATTTTTGAAGCCGTTGATGCCAGATTGATGTTGCGTGAAGTGCCGGGGGTTTTTTGCGCCGGAGAGATGCTGGATTGGGAAGCACCGACGGGCGGGTATCTCCTGACGGCCTGTTTCGCCAGCGGCCGCGTGGCTGGAGCGGGAGCGGCCGGATGGCTCATGCTACAGCCGTTTGCCCGCGATGACAAGAAAAAGGTTACGCGGTCATGATGATTCCGCAGAACGCGGAAGGTGCGATACTCGAACGCTTCTTGAAGGCCGAAGCCATGGCGCTCTGGGCTGTGCGGGCGGCGCAGTTGCGCGATGTGCCGGCGAATGTTCTGGCCTTTCTCAAGCAGCACGAGGCCGATGAGGAAGAGCATTTGAAGCATTTTGAAACGCTGGTGGGCTATCAGTCCTGGGGGCGTGAGGTCTTGCCGACGGTGCCGCACCAGTGGCCGTCGCTCGCCGTGCTGTTGTTCGGATACGAAGCGCTGGGTCTGGAGTTTGCGAAGTTGCTCGTTGGATTGCGTCCGGACATGCAGTCCATCGTGGACGATGAAGAAACGCACGTGGCCTTCTTTGAGCATGAGATTCGGAAGCTGCTTGCCGGGGAGGGTGTCGAAGCGGATCAGGCGCGGATCTCGGCGAAGGCCTGGTGGAAAAAACTGCCGCGGACAGTGGATCGATACCTACAAGATTCGAGTTTGGATGCCTGTCGAGGGGAAGTGGCTTCAGCCATGCAGACAGCGATTCAACAGCGATTCATGGATGCAGGTTTGCTGGGATAGGACGGTGTGGCGGGTAGGGCCGTGCCGTCTATAACCCAGGGGAAACCAGCCTGTATCAGACCGCATCGAGCAGCGCTTGTGGGTTCTTGTGCGCGATCGCCAGCAATGTTCGAGCCGGGCCAGAGGGGGCTCGTCGTTCCTGCTCCCATTCTTGTAGTGTGCGAACGGAGATTCCGAGCAATCGCGCGAACTCGACTTGGGACATGCCGACACGTGCCCGTGTCTCAGCTACCGGAGGGTATGTGAGGACCCGCCCCGTGGTTCCCTTTTTCAGTTGTTTGAGTCCACGGAGAATTTCATCTCCGATATTACGCGCCGGTGGGTTTTTCATCGTCGATCTCCTGTTTGATCTTTCTAAGGATATGCGACGGAATATTCTCCGCCACATTCTTTGGGTAGAGGGTCAGCAGCCAAATCTCATCCTGCCGTAGCCTCACGTAATACACGATCCTGAGTCCGCCCCGTTTCCCACGTCCAGAGATTCCCCACCGGAGCTTGCGAAGACCACCTGAGCCTGGAATGAGGATGCCTGCCTCGGGGTCAGAGGCAAGAGTGGTTTGTAGTTGCCGATACGAATCGTGGGAGAGATATTGCTCGACCAGCTTGGTGAACAGTTTCGTCTCGATGAACGTGATCATCGAAGCCTACTATACGTCAGAGACGTACTTCGCGCAAGGAGAGGGATCGAGCATCTGTCCGGGGATCGATTTTTGTTGGGGAAAGAGGGGCGGTGTAACCATAAAAACACGAAGGCCAGGCGGGCTTGCGCTCCGGGCCTCCGAATCCAGCTATCTGCTATACACCATCAGCTCTTGTCTCCTTAATTCATCCCTTCCATGTCGTGGTTATAACGGGTTGCACCGTCGGCCGGCTCTCGTTTCATTTCCGGCAACTCGGCGATCATTACCTCGGTCGTGTGCCGCAATCCCGCACAGGTGCTTGAGAATCAACCGGAGGCAAAACCTGAAACTGGGCTTGGTCTTCCACCGGTCAGGCCGTTCAGTCTTGACCGCTTGATGAAGGGACTAGATCTGGTCCAAAAAGATTTGGAATCACAGATGGAGGATATGCAAGCTGAGAGCAGAAAGCGCCGATGAAGGAGATCTATGAACGTTCGATGGCAAGCCTGTTGAGAGCAAACAAGAATTTTGTCCGAACAGGGGCCAGGAATTGTTGATCTAGTAGTGCTTTTCCAAATGCTCCCCATACACTCGCAGGGGCGAATCGAGCAACGAGAGGAGACTGCAAAATCTGCGCTAAATCGATATGGTTCATCGTTTGCTCTGCGCATACAGATACGGCCACGCAGTTCTGAAAGCTGGCTTATTCTGGTTCCGAGTCGAATAAGCGCTAGGCGCTCTTCCAGTAGAGCCTCTCGCTCCGTCTCTCAAAATAATAAATTGGGAGGGCTTGCTGCGCCTGGCCTGATGTGGGCGACTAGGCTTGCGCGACGAGCCCTTCGACGGCGCCCATCTTGCGAAATTTGAGGTCGCGCTGGTTCAGGAGTTCGTTGTGCGGGAGATCGAGAAGCTGAAAGAGTTGATTGGTGAGGGCTTTGGCCACCCGGTCGCAGACGGCTTTGGGTTCACGGTGCGCTCCGCCTAAAGGCTCAGGAACAATCTCATCGATCACGCCGAGACCCATCAGGTCCTGGGCCGTAATCTTGAGGGCCGTGGCCGCATCCGGAACCTTGGCGGGGTTGTCCCAGAGAATAGCCGCGCATCCTTCGGGCGAAATCACCGAATAGACCGAATGTTCGAGCATGAGGACGCGGTCTGAAACTCCCAGCGCCAGTGCGCCGCCGCTGCCGCCTTCGCCGATCACGACGGACAGAATCGGGACTTTAAGTCGTGACATCACCAATAGGTTGCGGGCGATGGCTTCCGCCTGTCCGCGCTCTTCCGCGCCGATCCCCGGGTAGGCCCCCGGGGTATCGATGAAGGTCAGGATGGGATGGCCGAACTTTTCCGCCAATCGCATCAGGCGCAACGCTTTCCGATAGCCTTCCGGATTGGGCATGCCGAAGTTTCGCTGCATGCGTTCCTTCAGTGTCTTGCCCTTCTGGTGTCCGATGATCATGACCGTACGGTCGTTGAACTTGGCAAATCCCCCGACGATGGCCCGGTCGTCTCCGAATGAGCGGTCCCCATGGAGTTCCAAAAATCCACGGCTGAGTTCGCTGATGTAATCGAGTGTGCTGGGGCGCTGGGGGTGGCGGGCGAGTTGGGTCCGTTGCCAGGGGGTCAATGTGCTATAGAGCTGATGCTCGACCTGCGCAAGCTTTCCGCGCAACTTCCGGATTTCTTCCTGCGTGGAGGCTTTGCCTGAATTGGCCGCCGCTAACTTTTCGATCTTTTCTTCGATCTCGCGGACCGGCTTTTCAAACTCGAGATAGTCGCGCATGGAACTCGGTATTCCAGGGTGAATCCTATGGAGGCATACCCCCAATTACGTACACTAAGATAGCAAAGACAGGGCTCCTTTGCCTAGCACTTCTTCAACGTCTGCCACAAAATATTCGCTGGGTGAAATCGTGTGGTTCGGCAGGGGGACCGTATCGGCTTCCAGGGCGTTCCCCATCGAGAACGTCAGTGAAACCGTGGTGTTGCCGGGGTAACGCGTAAAAATATCGCGGAGTTTCGGGAGTTGGTCGGTGGTCTCCGATCGATCCGACAGTCTGATCTGCACGCGCTTGATCGACTGCGTCTGCACATCGGCCAGCGGCTCGATCTTCACACCGCGCAGCTTGGTACCTTTGTCTCCGCGATCGATAGTGCCGGTGATGCGCACCAGCCGCTCCGGTGCAATCAGCTCGCCGGCAGTTTTGAAGAGATCCGGGAAGGCGATGACTTCGACCGTCCCGTGAAGATCTTCGACGTTCAGATACGCCATCCGATCGCCTTTTTTGGTGATCATGGATTTGACCGAGGCGATGATGCCGCAGATCCTGACCTCTTTCCCGTCGGACACGTCCGAGAGTCCGACCGTCGTGGCCGTCGAGAGGGCTTTGAGGGTCGCTTCATACCGGGTGAGCGGATGGGCGGTGATATAGAATCCGGTCAACTCGCGTTCGTATTTCAATCGCAGCGCTTGATCCCATTCGGCAACCGGAGGGAGCGGGGGCGTCGCCAACGTGGCTGAGGTATCGGGCCCGCTATGCTCATCGCCGAAGATACTGGTTTGCCCGAGATCGCGCTCGCGCTGGGCGGCCGCGCCGTCCTCGACGGCTTGATCCATCACGGCCATAAGCTGCGCCCGCTTCGCGGCGGTGGAATCGAAGGCGCCGGTTTTAATCAGACCTTCCAGCATGCGCTTGTTCACCTTGTGGAGGTCGACACGGCGGCAGAAGTCGAAGAATGATTTGAACGGGCCGCTCTCTGCGCGGATGGCCAGGACGGATTCGACCGCTCCTTCGCCCACGTTCTTAATCGCCGCCATGCCGAACCGGATGGCGCGGTCGATGACCGTAAAGTTCTTGCCGCTCTCGTTGATGTCGGGCCCCAGCACCTTGATGCCGAGATCACGGCATTCGGTGAAGTAGCCGACGATCTTATCCTGGTTCCCCATGTCCGTCGTCATGAGCGCGGCCATGAATTCGGTCGGGTAGTGCGCCTTGAGGTAGCCGGTGTGATAGCAGACGACGGCATAGGCCGCCGCGTGCGACTTGTTGAATCCGTAGCCGGCGAACTTTTGAATCAGCTCGTAGAGCTTCTCCGCCTTCTTCTCGGCGATCTTGTTGTTCTTCGCGCCTTCCAGGAATTTGACGCGCAGCTTCTCCATTTCCTCCGGCTTTTTCTTGCCCATCGCGCGGCGGAGAATGTCGGCTTGTCCCAGCGAGAAGCCGGCGACCTTGTTGGCGATCGCCATAACTTGTTCCTGATAGACGATGACCCCGTAGGTGTCTTTCAGAATCGGTTCAAGTTCGGGCGTCTCATAGGTGATCGGGACTTTGCCCTGCTTGCGCTTGATAAAGTCGGGAATCAGGTCCATCGGACCGGGGCGGTAAAGGGCGATGATGGCGATGATGTCCTCAAACCGGTCCGGCCTGAAGCCGGTGAGCAGGTCGCGCATGCCGGAACTTTCCAGCTGGAAGATCCCGGTGGTTTTGCCGGACGAGAGGAGCTCAAAGGTTTTCGCATCGTCGAACGGGAGCTGTTCCACCGCGAGCGGAGGCTGATCGGGATGCGTTTCGTTGATGAGGATTTCCGCCCGGTGGATCATGGTCAGAGTTTTGAGACCGAGGAAGTCGAATTTGACCAGGCCGATCTTTTCGACGTCGCCCATCGTGTATTGCGTCACGATTTCGTCGTTGGCCCCCTTGTAGAGGGGCACATGGTCGGTCAGCGGGCCTTCGGAGATGACGACGCCGGCCGCATGTGTTGAGGCGTGCCGCGCCAGGCCTTCCAGCGATTGGGCGACTTGCATCAGTTCGGCGATGCGGGCGTCGGTATTGACCAGCTCCATGAGCTTGGGTTCCTGCTCCAGCGCCTGTTGCAGCGTCATGTTGAGCTGGTTGGGGATCAGCTTGGCGACCTTGTCGGCTTCGGCATAGGGGATTTCGAGCACGCGGCCGACGTCGCGGATGGCGGCTTTCGCGCCGAGTGTCCCGAATGTAATGATCTGCGCGACGTGGTCTTTGCCGTATTTATCTACGACATAGTTGATCACCTCGCCGCGGCGATCCATGCAGAAGTCCATGTCGATGTCGGGGAGGGACACACGTTCCGGATTCAGAAACCGCTCGAAGAGCAGGCTATAGACGAGCGGATCGAGATCCGTGATGCGCAGTGCATAGGCGACCAAGCTTCCTGCAGCCGAACCGCGTCCCGGCCCGACGGGAATACCGCGTGAGCGGGCGAAGCGAATAATGTCCCAGACGATCAGGAAGTAGCCGGCAAAGCCCATGGAACAAATGACCATCAGCTCTTCGCGCAGTCGCAATTCATAGGCAGCCGGCAGGATCGTGCTGGGCCGTTCTTTCAGCCGGGCCTTGAGTCCGTCGATGGCCAGATGTTCCACGTAGGATTCGCGCGTATAGCCTTCCGGGACTTTATACTGCGGCAAGTGCGTCTTGTTGAGGACGAGTTCCAAGTCGCAATTGTCCGCGATGCGACAGGTATTCGTGACGGCGCCGGGAAATTCGGCAAAGGCCGGCGCGATTTCTTCCGTCGATTTGACGTAGAGCTGATCGGTATCGAACTTCATCCGGTTCGGGTCGCTGCGCGTCTTGCCGGTTTGGAGGCAGAGCATCAGTTCGTGCGGATGGGAGTCTTCTTTTTTGAGGTAGTGGCAGTCGTTGGTGCCTGCCATCGGGATGTTCAGCTTCTTATGGATTTCGATCAGTCCGGCATTCGCAATGCGCTGGTGATCGAGCCCGTTGGCTTGCACTTCGAGATAGAAATGCTCTTTCCCGAAAATCTCCTGAAATTCACCCGCCACGGCCATGGCGCCGTCCATATCTTTCTGGCCGATCAGATAGGGGATCTCGCCGCTGAGGCAGCCTGATAGGGCAATCAATCCCTCGTGATGCTCTTTGAGAAGTTCCTTATCCATCCGAGGCTTATAGTAGAACCCTTCAAGGTATGCTTTACTTGAAAGCTTGATGAGGTTCTGATACCCGGTCAGATTTCGAGCTAATAAAATCAGGTGGTAGTAATCGTTATGGGCAAGCCCGCTGTCTTTCTTCGCGTGGCGGCTGCCGAGCGCCATATAGGCTTCGCACCCGATGATGGGTTTGACTCCCGCGTCCTTGGCCTTGCGATAGAATTCGATCGCGCCGAACATGTTGCCATGATCGGTCATGGCCACGGCCGGCTGGCCGAATGACTTGATCTGCTGCACGAGCGGCTCGATCTGATTCGCGCCGTCGAGGAGGCTGAACTGGGTGTGCAGATGGAGGTGGACGAAGGACGAAGCCATGGCCGGATTCTAGGAGGGCGGGGAAGGGGAAGTCAAACGAGGGGCGAGGGCGCATGGTGACGCAGTATGACCGTAATGGTCAGGATGCATGATTCTGTGAAAGTCGTAGGTCGTAAGCGGCAATGGCCTACGTGGACGAAATAAGGAGTTGGAGAAATATCGATGGACGCACAATCTTTATCCCTTCAAAGGATTGCAGATGGAGGAGGTCGAGATCGCCGGTGACAATATCGTTTGCTTTGCCCGCTAAGGCGCAGGCCAGCACTTGAAGGTCGTCTGGGTCACGGAGGAGTGCTGACGTGACGTTTGGTGCCGTGATAACCAAGGCGGCGCTGGTGAATAAGGTAACGAAGTCGCGAATGTCTGAGAGCGAAAGGCGGTAACGGTCTTTCAGATGCGGACGAGAGAGGGCTTCTCGCAATTCGAGAAGCAGCGGTTGACTGGTGACCACATCGAAGTGTCCAGCCCGCCATGACTGTAATATCTTTGCCGGAGTCCCGCGAGGGGGTGATGAGAGCGCTGATGAGAATGTTGGTGTCGAGAACCGCCCTAGGCACTATGCTTCCTGTGGCTGGAAGAAGGCGTGTCTCGAACAGCCTTTACGGCTTGAGTGGCATCACGATAGGCCTGTCGAGGCGGCTTTGTGCGGTTCTTTGCCCACACCCGGTCGAGCACTCTGAAGAGGCGATCGCGTTTTGTCGTCAGTGTTTGGTATCGGTCAAAATCAATCATCGCGACGACGGGTTTCCCGTGCTGTTCAACGATAACCGTATCCTTCTTGCCGGAGACCCGCCCGACCAGTTCGGTAAAGGCATCCTTGGCTCGTTTGTCGCTCAATGTTTTAATCATGCGACAATTTTAGTCGGCAGGTAGGGTGAAGTCAAACCAATGGGGGCTGGTCGGTCATGGCCACGGCCGGCTGACCGAACGACTTGATCTGCTGCACGAGCGGCTCGATCTGATTCGCGCCGTCGAGGAGGCTGAACTGGGTGTGCAGATGGAGGTGGACGAAGGACGAAGCCATGATTTTAGGTGGGCTGGGGAGATCGCACAGCCGGGTGAAAGATCGTTTTCTTAGTTTGTAATCCTCAAACCAATGGTTGCTGTTTTGGTTTGATTGGTCGGCAGAGCAGAGTCTCGCAGGGTAAACGTGTAGGTCAGGTTGCTTGCGGCCGTTGGAGTGCCGGTGATTGTGCCGGTCGATGTGTTGAGTTGAAGGCCGGCTGGCAATGTGGACACGGACCAGGTGTAGCAGGGGATGCCGCCTGATCCTTGTAGCGTTGCATTATAGCCCACGTTGACCTTCCCATTGGGGAGTGTCGTCGTTCCGATCGAAAGCGCAGGGATCGTGGAGGTAATAGTCAGTGCCAGGGATTTTGAGGCGGTCTGATTCACGGTCGTAGAAAAATCCTGGACTGTAAACGTACGTGAGGTCGTTCCAGCCGTTCCGGGCAACGGCGTGCCGCTGATCGTCCCGGAGGTCGGCACATTGAGTTGTAATCCGTTGGGGAGTGTTGCAGACCACGTGTAAGGCGGCGTTCCTCCCGTTGCGGTCAGTGTGTAAGGGCAATAGGGCTGGTTGACGGTGCCGCCCCGCAGGGACGTGGTGGTGATTGCCAGCGGAGCTGGTGCCGGATTAATGATCAGTGTCAAAATCTTTGTGTCTTCACTAGATGCCGCGTCTTGAAGCACAAATGTATAGTCTGCCGTATTCGCTGTGGTTGGTCCAGGAGTGCCGCTTATGGTGCCTGCTGTAGCATTCAGACTCAGCCCGCTTGGAAGTGGTGGGGTGACCAGCCAGTTGTACGGCGCCGTTCCCCCGGTTCCAGTCAGTGTTGCGTTGTAGGCGATTCCTACGGTGGCGGGCGGAAGTGTCGTCGTCGTGATCGTCAACACGACCGGTCCTGTGACGGGGGTCGGAGCGTTAGAAACGTCGCCGCACGACGTGGCTCCAATTACAAGAAGAAGTAACAGGGCGAGCGTTCACAGGTTTACAAGGGCTCTCTCTGTGTTGCGCATCAAAGCTATTATCCGCACGACGATCTCTTCGAAATCAAGGCAATGAAATCCGATGGCAGTCTTTGTAAATGTCGGCTGATGGCCGGTTTGCGCTCGGTCGAAAATATTCGCGCATCATACAGGAAAAACCCTGAGGTTGTCTGCCCTACGAAGGGGGAGAAGATGGGGGCGACAAATTGTACTGGTCTTTCGCAGTTGATTCACAATGGAATCCAAGCGCTCAAGCCAAAAAAGATTGAGAGTCTCTATTCTAGATCGGGAAAGGCCTTATGGATTGATTGTCAGACTGAGGGTTGTATTTGCAGTTCCTGTTGTTGAGTCAGACACAGTAAATTGATGACTAGTCGTACCGTTTGTTCCTGCCTGCGGCGTTCCGCTGATCGTGCCTGCGGCATCGATACTGAGTCCAGTAGGTAAGGGCGGAGTTACGATTGTCGACCAAGTATAAGGCGTTGTCCCACCAGATGCAGCTAGTGTAACCGGGGTAGTCGGTGTGACTGTACCATAGGCATCTCCAACCTTACCCGGGGGGAGCGTGGCTGTCGTAATAGTCAGCGGTGTTGCGGCTGCAACTATTGTAAGCGACAACGGCTGCGTATCAGTCTGGGAGAATCCGTCATTGACTTGCACTGTGAAATTGGCTGTGGCTGACCCTGTTGGAGTTCCCGAGAGAACACCTGCCGTACTGAGAGAAAGATTTGTTGGAAGTGAGCCTGAAGTCACGCTCCAAACAAGAGTCCCTGCCCCTCCTGTAGCTACAAGCGTCTGGCTATAGGCACTACCTACTATTCCATCTGGGAGTGTGGTTGTTGTGATATTCGGCGCAGAGCTAGAGATGACGATCGACAGTGCAGGTGGTGTGGTGTCAGTCAGCGATAAAGAGTCGGTAACATGTGGTGTGAAGTTAAAGGTACCAGTAGCCGAGGGGGTTCCAGAAATCTCTCCCGTCGAAGTATTGAGACTCAGTCCAGTAGGCAATGTGTCGGTGATGCTCCACGTAAAAGATGTCGTGCCAGTTCCGCTTTGCAGTTGGAGCGTCTGGCTGTATGGTGTTCCCACTGTCCCGCCTGGTAAGGAGGTCGTCGAAATATTGGGTGGAACAGGTGCGGCGGCAATGGTAATGGATAGGGCTTGAGTGTCGGACAATGACAGTGAGTCAGTTATCTGTACGGTAAAGCTGGACATGCCAGGTGTGCCTGGGCTTCCTGAAATTACTCCTGTTGTGGGACTCAACGTCAGGTTTGTCGGCAATGATCCAGAAATAACGCTCCAGACCCGAGTGCCTGTCCCACCGGAGGCTTGAATTGTCTGATTGTATGCAGTGCCAACTGTCCCTCCTGGCAACGAGGTTGTTGTGATAACCGGTGCAGGAGGATTTGCTACAGTGATTGACAATGTCGGCGGTGTTGTGTCGGTCAGAGAGAGTGAGTCGGTGACTTGCGGGGTAAAGGTAAACGTCCCGATAGCTGTCGGCGTACCGGATATTACTCCAGTTGATGGAGTCAAGGTTAAACTTGGGGGCAGTGTGCCGGTGACACTCCAAGTAACGGAACCCGTCCCCTCACTTTTCTGGAGAGTTTGACTATACGCGGTTCCGACCGTTCCGCCAGGCAGTAAAGTCGTTATAATGTTTGGCGGGATAGGGGTGGCGCCAATGGTTATTGATAGTGCCTGTGTTGTCGACCGGGGGAACGTATCAGTTGCCTGAACCGTAAAGGTAAACGTTCCTGGTGTGCTAGGCGATCCAGAGATTACTCCCGTCCCCGAATGGATTGTCAACGGAGGCGGCAATGTTCCCGCGCTAATTGACCAAGTTAGTGAACCTGTTCCTCCGGTAGCTTGAACTTGCTGGTTATAGGCAACCCCTACGGTTCCGCCAGGCAACGAGGTGGTCGTGATGCTTGGAGCTGGAGGCAGATTAATTGTGATTGACAAGGCTTGGTCATCGATCTGGCCACCCGTATCTGCAACTCGTACTGTAAAGTTTGAGGTGGATGATGTAGTCCCGGTTGGTGTGCCAGAAATTACGCCGGTTGAAGGGTTCAAGCTGAAATTCGTTGGCAGCGCCCCAGCGAGTACACTCCAAATCACGGCTCCAGTGCCTCCTGCAGCCTGCAATGGTTCTGAATAAGTCTGATTAATTGTGCCTGTAGGGAGTGTTGTTGTCAGAATCGTCAGTACAGGTGGAGGCGGGACAACGCTGAAATGTAGAACCTTTTGAACTTGCACTGCGGGGTTTGATGAATCTCGCAAAGTAAAAGTATAGTCAACCTCGCTGGTCCCTGTCGGGGTCCCAGATATTTTCCCCGTTGCTTGGTCTAGTTGGAGGCCTGAGGGCAGTGCGGGTGTAATTGACCATGTGTAAGGTGATTGGCCTCCTGTTCCGCTTAGTACATCTATATACTGTTGGCCTTGAATTGCTTTTGGCAGGGAGGTTGTTGCAATCGCTAGCGGACCTGGTCCTGCAGGCGTTGCCGGTGCGGTCGACACGTCTGAACAGGCTCCGAGGCCTAGGGCGACGACGAGTGAGAAAAAGACGGTCCAGGTTGTGTGTCGGTTGAAAAAATGCGTACCCATTGTGGAGCCTCGATGATAAATGGAACTCGCTTCCTGTGGTGACGAGCTCTGATGACTGATACTTCGCGACATCGGCATCATAGTCAATGGAAGGGGACGGAGTCTACCCTACGGATGTAGAGGGGTGGCTGAAGAGGCTGGGGTCAAGGTCCATGTTCAGTCCACACATTAGAAAGAGAATGCAGTATTTCTGAAGTGAATTTCTTGCCTGGCACCTACTCGGGCTCATTCTTGAACTTCCCTGACCCATTTGCTATCCTTCGCCCGCCTTCCAAGATACAAACCATTACTTTATCGAGCATTTCTGAAGGAGTGTTGATATGGCCAGCATCAAGCGGGCGCTGATTAGTGTTTCAGATAAGACGGGAGTCATTGAGATGGCCAAGGGCTTGGAAGCTCTTGGGGCAGAAATTCTTTCGACGGGCGGGACGGCCAAGGCTTTGCGTGACGCGGGCGTGAAGGTCACGGATGTGGCGGCCTATACAGGTTCGCCGGAGATTCTCGATGGTCGTGTGAAAACGCTCCACCCGAAGATCCATGGCGGGCTACTCGGTCGCCGCTCGGTGCCGGCCCATGTCGATCAGATGAAGCAGCACAATATCGGTCCGATCGATGTCGTGGTGGTGAACCTCTATCCCTTTGAAGCGACGATTGCGAAGCCGAATTGTCCGTTTGAAGAAGCGATTGAGAACATCGATATCGGGGGGCCGTCGATGCTGCGCTCTGCGGCGAAGAATCATGAAGATGTGCTGGTCGTGGTCGATCCGACGGACTATACGCGCGTCTTGGATGCGGCACAGGCGGGGACGGTTCCGCATGGGCTACGTCGAGAGCTGGCCATGAAAGTGTTTCAGCATACGGCGCGCTATGACAGTTTGATTGCAGGCTATCTCGAAAAGCAGGTGCAGGGCGGGCAGGAGGGAGCAGGCAAGTTCCCCAAGATTCTCTCGCTGCAATTCGAGTTGGCGGAGACATTGCGGTACGGAGAGAATCCTCACCAGCAGGGCGCGTTCTATCGGGAATTCAATTCCAATGAGCCGTCGGTCTCGCGCGGGAAGATTCTGCACGGGAAGGCGATGTCGTACAACAACTTCCTCGACGCGAATTCGGCCCTCGAACTGGCGAAAGAATACGAAGAGTGCGCGGTCGCCATTATCAAGCACAACAATCCCTGCGGTGTGGCGCTGGGCTCGACGCCCGTTGAAGCTTATGTGAAGGCGCGTGCGACGGATCCGGTCTCGGCGTTCGGTGGCGTCCTGGCGTTCAACCGGCCGGTCGATCTGGCGACCGCCAAGGAAATCACCTCGACCTTCGTCGAGGTCGTCATTGCCCCGGGATTTGCCGAGGATGCGCTGGCTGAATTGAAGCGCAAGAAGGATTTGCGGTTGCTCGATGTCGGTCCGCTCACGAAGGTGACGCAGGTCGGACTCGACCTCAAGAAACTTGTGGGCGGGTTGATCGTGCAGGATCGCGATCTGGGTGTGTTGGCGGACCTTCGTACGCTGCAGGTCCCGACGGCACGAAAGCCCACGGACGAGGAATATGCGGCCTGTGCCTTCGCGTGGAAGGTCTGCAAACATGTGAAGTCGAACGCGATCATTTACGCGACGCCTGGCCAGACGGTCGGGATCGGCGCCGGGCAAATGAGCCGCGTCGACAGCGTGAAACTGGCGGTGATGAAAGCGCAGATGCCGGTGAAGGGCTGCGTGATGGCCTCGGACGCGTTCTTCCCGTTCCGCGATGGATTGGATGCAGCGGCGCAAGCCGGGATCACGGCCGTGATCCAGCCCGGCGGCTCAATTCGCGATGCCGAAATCATCAAGGCGGCGGATGAGCAGGGGTTGGCGATGATTATGACGGGGATGCGCCACTTCCGCCATTAGTCGGATGCTGAAACAGGCCCCCAACTTCGTTCTCAGCTCGGAAAAATCCTCAACGTAGCCCAGAGGCTACGCCTCCGGTTTTTTCTCGCCTGCGGCCTCGTTGGATGACCTGTTTGAGCATCCTCTTTAAGGTGCCACTAGACGATGCGAATGCTGCGGCCTTGCGACAGGCTCATTTTGAGCAGCCTCTTTTTATTCATGCAGACACATTGACTATGAAAATTCTTGTCGTCGGGAGCGGTGGGCGTGAGCACACGATGGTGTGGAAGCTCTCGCAGAGTCCGCGGAAGCCGCAAATCTTTTGTGCGCCGGGGAATGCCGGGATTGAGTCGCTGGCGGCTTGTCTGCCGATCAAGGCGGACGATATTACGGCCCTCAAGGAATTCGTCATCAAAGAACAGGTTGATCTGACCGTGGTGGGGCCGGAAGTGCCACTGGCGAACGGCATTGTCGATGAGTTTCGCAAGGCCAAGTTGAAAATCTTCGGTCCGACGAAGAATGCCGCCCGGCTGGAATCCAGCAAGATCTTTTCGAAGGATGTGATGGCTTTGGCCAAGATTCCGACGGCGCGGGCGAAGAGCTTTGAAAAGATGGAAGAGGCGCTGGCGTATGTCGAGGCCCACGAACTTCCGGTCGTCATTAAGGCCGATGGGCTGGCCCAGGGCAAGGGCGTGATCATTGCGACCACTCGCGAGCAGGCGAGGCGGGCGATCGTCGATTCGATGGAACATGCCGTCTTCGGTCAGGCCGGTCAGCGGGTGCTCATTGAGCAATTCCTCGACGGCGAAGAACTCACCATCATGGCGTTTACGGATGGGAAGGCGGTGGTGCCCATGTTGCCGGCACAGGACCACAAGCGTGTGGGAGACGGCGACACAGGGCTCAATACCGGGGGAATGGGCGCCTACTGTCCTGCTCCGTTGGGTACTCCGGCGTTGCGTGTGCAGGTCACTCGGGAAGTGTTACAGCCGATTGTGTCGGCGATGTCCCGGATGGGCTCTCCGTTTCAAGGGGTGTTGTACGCCGGGATTATGGTCGTGAAGGGCGTGCCCTATGTGCTCGAGTTCAATGCGCGCATGGGCGATCCGGAAACGCAGGTGGTGTTGCCGCTGCTCAAGTCTGACCTCATCGATGTGATCGAAGCCGTCGTTGAGCATCGGCTGGATCAGTTTACGGTGGAATGGCATGACGACTGTGCCGTGTGTGTGGTGATGACGTCGGATGGCTATCCCGGTAGTTATGAAACGGGAAAGGCCATTCACGGACTTGCCGACGGGGAGACCTCAGCGACGGTGTTTCATGCCGGGACCGTTCGAAAGGGTGCCGATATTGTGACGGCCGGCGGCCGGGTGTTAGGCGTCACCGGGCGCGGGTCTACGATCGCGGAAGCGCAACAGGCCGCCTACCGACAGGTTCAGAGAATTTCTTTTGACGGACAGCATTACCGGACGGATATCGCCCATCGCGCACTTCGGCGCAGCAGTTAGCAATTCCACGCATCCCGCACCTTTCCATGGCTGTCATCGAGTCGTATTCTGCAACGGATTCAGATGTGCTGTTTCCCCGGATTGCGCGCCTGGTGCAGGCCGGCGGGGTGCTGGCTATTCCCACAGAAACCTATTATGGCTTAGGGGCGAATCCGTTCGATGGTGCGGCCGTGGCGCGTCTGCTTTCCATCAAAGGGCGACCGGATGGGAAGCCCATTTTGATTCTGATTGGCGATCAGGCTCAGCTTCAGGATCTGGTCACCGATGTGTCTCCTGCAGCGCAGGTGCTGATGGAGGCCTTTTGGCCGGGACCTCTGACGCTGGTGTTTCCCGCGAGTACAAGACTTCCCAAATACGTCACTGCGGAGACCGGCACGGTCGGGGTTCGTCATACCTCTCACGCGGCTCTCGCGAAGCTCCTTCGATATACCGGTCCCTTAACGGGCACGAGTGCCAATCGCTCAGGGGAGTCGCCGGTTCAGGCTGCGGCCGAGGTGGAACGGACGATCGGCACTCTGGTCGATGTCATCGTTGATGGCGGGCCCACGCAGGGTGGATTACCGTCGACAGTGTTGAGTGTGTGTGACGGTGTGCGGGTGATCCGTGAAGGGCCGATCGATCGAGCGATGATTCAACAGGCCCTTGTGGCGCGAGGATTTCACCTCAAGCCGTGAGAAGTATGCTATACATCCGCGCAAGGATGTCAGAAAGGAGGATCGTATGGTGAATGTGCTGCGTCAGCGAATGCTCGTCGGTGTAGTGGCGGTGATGGGAATGGCGGTGTCGGGCTGTGACTACTGGCCGCCTGCGCTTCAGGCCCAGGTGGAACAGCTTCGTTCCGAAGTGCAAACGGTGAATATGGAGAAGGCTCAGCTGCAGAACCAGATCAACGATCTGTCTAAAGCGAAGCAGGATCTGCAGACCCAAGTCGATGACCTGGGGCGGATGAATCGTGAAAAGACCGGAATGATCTCAAGCCTACAGAATCAAGTGGAAGCCTTGCGCGTCAAGGCGGTCAAAGCAATGGCCCCGAAGGCTCCTGCAAAGGCGGTTGCCAAGCCCACGGCAAAACCTGCTGCCAAGGCTCCTGTGAAGAAGAAGGTTCCGGCCAAGCGAACCTAGCTCGGAAACGTCAGCCTACTTCTGGCCTGAGGTGGTGCTGGATGCAGGTGCGCTGCCGGCAGATGGAGTAGACGAGCTGGTCGTTCCTCCGGAAGCCGGTGGCGCAGATGACGCTGCCGGAGTCGATGACGCAGCCGCTGCTGGAGTCGCTGACGAATCAGCCGGCGCGGTTGTCGTGGCCGTAGGCGTCGGTTTGGTGGTCTCCCCGGTCGGTGGTTTCATCTTGTCTGAATAGTCCGTAATGTACCAGCCGGATCCCTTGAACATGATCGCAGGTGCCGAAATGATCCGGCTGACGGATTTGCCGCATTTCGCGCATGTGGCAACGGCGTCATCTTTCATGCTTTGTTTCAGCTCAAACGTATAGGAACAATCGTGGCAGAGATATTCGTAAATAGGCACGTGTGACCCTCCGGAATGCGTAGTCGATAGTTTTCAATAACCCTAGTTGCGCGTGAGTCAAGCGGCGGTCATGCCGTCAGTTTTCCAAACGCGGCGGCAATACGGTCCAATCCCTTCGTGATCGTGTCCATGCTGGTCGCATAGGACAATCGAATGTGATGCTGACTGCCGAATGGCTCACCGGGCACCACGGCCACATGGGCCTCTTTCAAAAGATAGTTGGCTAATGCTTGCGGTGACGCCACCGGTCCGTCCGGTCCGGTTCGCCCGAGTACGCCGCTGATGTTGGGAAACGCATAGAAGGCTCCTCCCGGCATCCGGCAGGACACGCCGGGAATTGCATTGAGACGCTCCACCATCACTTTTCTTCGCCGGTCGAATTCCACCACCATCATTTCCGTAAACGGTCCACCAAGTTTCAGCGCGGCGACAGCGGCTTTCTGTGAGATCGAGCAGGGATTCGACGTGCTTTGGCTCTGGATATTGGCCATGGCGGTCAGGAGCGGCTTGGGTCCGGCTGCATAGCCGATGCGCCATCCCGTCATGGCGTAGGCCTTGGAGACACCATTGATGATGACCGTGCGCTCAGCCACTTCAGGTCCCAGGGTGGCGATGCTGATATGCGTGGCTCCGTCATAGAGCACTTTTTCATAAATTTCATCGGAGATGATCAGGAGGTTGTGCTTCACCGCGATGGTTGCAATGGCTTCCAGCGTGCGCTTGTCGTAGGTGGCTCCGGTCGGATTGCAGGGGCTATTGACGATGATGGCTTTGGTGCGCGGCGTGACTAGCTTCTGCAGTTCGTCAGGATTGATGGCATAGCCCTGGTCTTCCCTGGTCGGGAGCAGAACCGGGGTGGCATCGTTGAGGAGCGCCTGATCGGCATACGAGACCCAGTAGGGCGTTGGAATAATGATCTCATCACCGGCCTCGAGGAGGGCTTCGGCCACGTTATAGAGCGAGTGCTTGGCTCCGCAGGAGACCAGGATCTGGGCTTTCTCATAGCGCAAACCCTGCTCAGCCAGGAGCTTGTCTGCAATGGCTTGACGAAGCTCGTCGATGCCAGACGAAGGGGTATATTTCGTAAATCCTGCGCGAATGGCTGCTTCGGCCGCGGCCTTGACGGGTTCCGGTGTATCGAAGTCCGGTTCCCCGGATGAGAAATCGACGACATCGATCCCTTGCGCAGCCATGGCTTTGGCGGTCGCGGTCATGGCCAATGTCGGAGACGGAGTAATGCGACTGACGCGTGCGGCGAGTTTCATTGTTTGAGGCTCCGGATTCGTTCTTCAAGACGTCGAGCCACGTCGGGATGCAGGAATTCCGTTAACGGACCTCCGTGCTGGGCCACATCTTTAATGATGGTAGACGAGAGATAGGAGTATTCTTCGCTGGGCATGAGAAACACGGTCTCCACGTTCTTGGCAAGTTTCCGGTTGATGAGAGCCATCTGAAACTCGTGCTCAAAGTCAGAGATGGCTCGCAGCCCTCGAATAATGGCATGGGCACCCGATCGCGCGACATAGTCGACCAGGAGGCCTTCAAAGACGGTCACGTCGACCTGGGTCAGATCCTTCATGACCAGCTTCACCATCTCCAGCCGCTCAGTCAGATTAAAGAGCGGATGCTTGGCCGGATTCGGTGCGACGGCCACAACTACCTTGTCGAAGACGCGCAGGCTGCGCGTAATGATATCGGTATGTCCGTGCGTAATCGGGTCAAAGGTACCGGGATATATACCGATTTTCATGCTGTGGCCTCTGCGGGAAACGCATAGATCGACAGTGCCGTATCCCCGTAGTGATAGTGCTTCCTAAATGTTGCCAAGCCGAGCCGGTCGGGTAGGGTGGATTTCGAAGCGTGTTCGACGACAAGCCAGGCATCGGGTGGCGTGAGTGTAGCATGGACGGTTTGGAAGATGTCTTCCAGTTTGTAGGCGAGGTCATAAGGAGGATCGGCAAACACAATGTCATAGGGGCCGCTCCACAGTTCCGGCCTGGTCAGAAATTGTTTGACCGTTCTGGCTTGAACTGTGACGAGGGTGTTCATCCCGCACTCTGCGACATTATGCCGCAAGAGTTTCAATGATTCCGCTTGCGACTCAACGGCGGTCACGTGCGCTGCTCCACGGCTGAGTGCCTCAATGCCAATCGCTCCGGTTCCCGCAAAGAGATCCAACACGCGACTGTCCGGAAGCCGGTTGCCCAGGATAGAAAACAATGCTTCCCTGACTCGGTCAGAGGTGGGACGGAGTGCGGTGCCGTGCGGTCCCTGAAGGCGTCGACCCCGATGGGATCCAGCTATAACTCGCATGTCAGTAAATACGGGACATCGTTAAGAGAGAGCGACTGTAACACAGCGTTTTTGCAGGGGTCAAGGGACGGCAGGGGGTGACGTGCCGGATGGAACTCAGGGGTGGGTGACGACGTCAGTCTGCCGGGAAGGAGTCAGAGGGACGGCTGGCTTTGACGGTTAATTAGGAACCCGTTATACTTTCCTCCGCATCCACTCCTGAGCGGATGCGGGAGCTATCTGATTGGGGAGGTTCGATAGCCTGAGTCGGATCGGACGAAAGCGAGTCAACGTCTGATCGTTTAGCTTGCTGACACCGGTTGGGTATCCCGAGCGGCCAGACTCTTTCTTCGATTGTTGGAAATCGTGCGATCGATGATCGCACCGCAGTTGATGCATTTCCAGGCGTAGAAAATGAGGAAGAAGTCTGAGAACCGCTCCAACATCATCAACCCTTTACATTTCGGACATTCCATCGAATCCTCCCAGGTGTCTGCGTGAACAGCTGTCTGCCAACAAAGCAAAAGCTGCACCAAATTGTCGTGTGTCAATATTTCAATGGTTTATCGGTTACGTATTTGTCTCCATGGGGTAAAACCTACCCCGGCGGTTCGTGCAAAATGGTGCGTGGCGTCAGATTTTTGTTCAAAGAGGGTGAATTATGACGACTGACACTTACAAAGGGATCGGACAATGGCCTGCGACTGAACGTCCGAGAGAACGTCTTCTAGCCAAGGGGCCTGAGATCCTCTCGGATGCTCAATTGTTGGCGATTTTGCTGCGGACTGGGCGTCGGGATTCATCCGCGGTGCAGGTCGCGATGGAGCTGCTCCATCGCGTCGGCGGGCTGGCCTCGTTAGCCCGGAGTGGAATTGAAGAACTCTGTACGATTCCGGGAATAGGCCCGGCAAAAGTTGCCCAGCTGAAGGCGGCGCTTGAATTGGGAAAGCGAGCCATGGCGATTCCCATCTCGACGGGGACAAAGATTTCATCCAGCTCGGATGTGTTTCGACATTTCCACCCCTTGGTACGCGATCTCAAGCACGAAATCTTTAAGGTCATCTTGCTCGATGCGAAAAATACGGTCATGAAAGAGGTCACGGTGTCGGAAGGAAGTCTTACCGTGAGCATCGTCCATCCTCGCGAAGTATTTGCCCTCGCGGTCCGTGAGTCCGCCGCGGGTGTGATCTTCCTGCACAATCATCCCAGCGGTGATCCGACACCGAGTACTGAAGATCGACGATTGACGGATCGCCTGGTGACGGCCGGCGAAGTGCTGGGAATTCGTGTGCTGGACCACATGGTCATCGGAGACGGTCGATACGTAAGCTTTGCCGATGAAGGATGGATTAAGGTATAACAGTGTACCCGATCAATCAGGGCGAGACGACAAATACGCAGGGACGACAATGAGGAGGCAGATGGTTTAACAAGATGTGTGTTTAGCCAGAAGGAGGGTCTGCCATGGGCGAGATTCGCGTAGAGTCCGTCAGGAATATCGCGTTGGTGTCCAACGTCGGCGCAGGCAAGACATCCCTCACTGAGGCCCTGCTTTACGCAAGCGGTGCCATCCCAATTCTTGGTTCCGTACTCCAGGGCACGACCGTTTCCGATTTCGAACCGGAAGAACTCCACCATCACTGTTCCGCCAGCACCAGTCTTCTCCAGTTCACATGGAATCAGACGGCGATCACGCTCGTCGATTCTCCCGGCGCACTGAGTCTATCGGGTGAGTCGCTGTCAGCCTTGCGGGCCGTTGATGCCGTCATCATCGTACTCAATCCAGGTGCCGGAGTCCGGACTGAACTGGCCCGCCTCTGGCACAGAGTGAGGGAGCTGGCTCTGCCCTGTCTCGTGTTCGTCAACGGGTTGGATAAGGAAGGCGCCTCATTCGACGCCGCCTTGGATCTCTGCAAGACGCAGCTGGAGTGTGCGCCGATTCCTATGGTGCTGCCTGCTCGCTCCGGTTCCGGTTTCGATTCGGTGATCGATCTGTTGGATGAAACAGTGATCCGCTCAGGGTGCTCCTCTCCCAAGGTTGAACGAGCCGCCGTTCCTCCTGAGATGGAACAGGCGGTCAAGTATGCGCGGAAACAATTAATCGAAGCGGTCGCCGAGCGTGATGAGGAGCTGTTGAGTCGTTATCTGGAACAGGGAGACATAAGTCGGGATCAATTAGTTGAAGGGCTCCGAAGCGATATCCTGACCAGGCAGTTTCTTCCGGTGTATGCCGGTTCGGCGTTGCGCAACGTCGGCGTCTGGTCATTGCTCAATGCTTTTGTCACCCTTCTCCCGTCGCCTGCTGAGCGAACGGCCATTCACGTTGTGCCGGGGCGGCATCCGGAAACCGGGCAGCCCTGTGAACGGAAGGGGAGCCTGCAAGAGCCGTTTTCCGGTCTGATCTTTAAGACGATCATCGACCCCTTCGTCGGGAGGCTGTCCTATTGCCGGGTCTTGTCGGGGACGATCCATGCCGACTCGACGGTTCTCAATGGGACCAGGCAGGTCCGTGAGAAGCTCGGCCATTTCTATACGGTATTGGGGAAAAAGCATACACCCGTCAGTTCGGCACAGGCGGGGGAGATTGTGGCGATCGGGAAACTCAAGGATACGCAGACCGGTGACACGCTCTGTCACGAGAGTGCGCCGATCTGTTATCCGGGCCTCGAGCTGCCTCGTCCGGTGCTGTCGTTTGCCATTGAGGCCAAAGCCAAGTCGGAGATCGACAAGGTGAGCCTCGGTTTGCATAAGTTGATTGAGGAAGATCCGACGCTGGAATTCATTCGCAACCCGGAGACCAAGGATATGGTGCTCAGCGGAATGGGACAGCTCCATATCGATCTGGCGCTGGAAAAACTCCGCCGGAAATTCGGAGCAGAGGTCACGCTTCATACACCCAAAGTGCCGTATCGGGAGACGATCAAAACCACGTCGCAGGCGCAGGGGAAGTATAAGAAGCAAACGGGCGGCCACGGTCAGTATGGCGATTGCTGGCTGGAAATTACACCGCTGGGGAGGGGAGAGGGATTTGTGTTCGTGAGTCGTGTGGTCGGGGGGGCGATCCCGCGCAACTTTATTCCGGCGATTGAGAAGGGAGTGGTGGAGGCCATGCAGGAGGGCGGGCTGAGCGGGTTCCCCGTTGTGGATGTGCGCGTGACGGTCTATGACGGCTCCTTCCACGCCGTCGATTCCTCCGAGATGTCATTCAAGATTGCCGGGTCGATGGCCTTCAAGAAGGCGATGGAGGCGGGCCATCCTGTACTGCTTGAGCCGCTGATGCTGGTCGAGATCGAGGCTCCTACGGACACCGTCGGCGCGGTCATGGGGGACATCAATGCGCGTCGGGGACGTATTGTGTCGGTGCAGGCGAATGATCATGCCGAACAGATCAAAGCCCTCGTGCCTCTCGCGGAGTTGCTGAAGTATACGCCGGCGCTGAACGCCATGACCGGCGGGCGGGGCAGCTACGCGATGGAGTTTGCCCGCTACGAGGAAATGCCACGAGAGCTGGCGGGGAAGATCATCGAGGAGCACAAGGTTGAGCGGCATGCCGTCGCGGCGCACTAAGGCCGCTCAGTCGGTGGATTTGAGGACGACGTAGAACGCACGATTTTCTCGCAGCACGCGGAGCAGCACCGNNAAGACCTTCCGCGTGCGCCAGGCTGCCCGGATCGACTTTGGTAATCAGCACGCCGCGCGTTTCGCGGAGTTTGAATTTCTCTGCCAGTCCGGCTGAGAGATCCTGAAGGTCGAGCCCCAGCTTCACCTCGGTTCGGGACTGCGGGAGAGAGGCCACGACCGCCGTATCCCGCCGCTCACTCAATGGCACGGTGAGTACCAGTCGCGTGAAATCGCGGACGACTTCAATGTTCGGGGCCGCGCCGGGTGGGAGTGCCCCGATCAACCGGGACAGCTTATTCGGGGAATCCACTACACTGCCGTCGATCGTGAGAATAATGTCGCCGGGCTTGATGCCGGCTTCGGCGGCCGGGTCTTTGTCAAAGACTTCGTTGACCAGCACCCCTTCGCCTTCTGCCACTCCGAATTTTTTCGCCAACTCGGGGGTCAGCGGCTGGATGCCGACTCCTAGCCATCCGCGCACGACTTTGCCGCGCGCGATCAGTTGCTGAATGACCTGCTTGGTCATATTCGAGGGAATGGCAAATCCGATTCCCTGCGCAAAGTTGATGATCGCCGTATTGATGCCGATGACTTCCCCGCGCAGATTGAAGAGTGGTCCGCCGGAATTTCCGGGGTTAATCGAGGCGTCGGTCTGAATAAAGTTTTCGTAGCGGGACAGGTTAATGTTTTCCCGTCCGATCCCGCTCACCACGCCAAGGGTGACGGTACGATCGAGGCCGAACGGGTTCCCCACTGCGAGCACCCACTGGCCGACGCGCACTGTGCTGGAGTCGCCGAAGCGGGCAAACGGCAACGCGCGATCAGCGGTGACTTTCAGGAGCGCCAGGTCGGTGTCCGGGTCTTTGCCGACGACCTGGGCAATCAGCTTTGTTTTGTCGGACAAGCGCACTTCGACCTCAAGGGCATCGCCGATGACATGGTTGTTCGTGACGATGTGTCCTTCATTGTCCACAATGAGGCCGGATCCGGACCCCGATGCACTGGGCGTGCGGTCTGCGCCCGACTCGCGCGGTCGTCCTGCGCCGGAAATTGGAAAAAGGTTCACGACGGACGGCTTAGCCTGTTCCGCCAGATCGGTAATGACGGTTTGAATTTCTTCGAGCATCCGGATTCCCGGTGAATCCGTGATCGCGGCCGTCGCGAGTGGATGTGCCCAAGGGAATAGGAGCGAGGAGAAGATTACAGCGGCTCTGAGATATCGATACCCATACATCATATATCCATTCTACCGGAAGGCCTGGGCTTCTGCCTATGGGGCTAAGCTGACCGTGTTGCGGAGGGTGTGGAATGACGACGGCGGGTAAACCAGAGGGAGAGATGATCCAGCTCAGTCTGTCCGCCCATCAGGACGACGATGTCGCCTGTACGGAAGGTCAGGTCTTCAGCAGGCGCTAAAAGGAATGGTCCGCGCATGACGGTGGCGATGTGAATGGATGATGAACGCGGAACGTCGCCGATGCGTTGTCCGACAGCGGCTGCACTTTGCGGAATCAGGACTCGTTCAATGCCGGCCGAACGTTGGCTAAGATCCTGCTGCAGACGTAGGAGGTCTTCGTGGATGGTTTCCAGCTTCAGCTGTCTGATCTGAACATCGAGTTCAACCAGTGACTGTTTGAGTGTCTGGATGCGTGTGGTGGCACGATGGATGATGTTATCCACTTCGGAGAGGTCAGGGTCGAGAGGGCGGTGCTCGGAGGGGCGGCGGGTGATCTGGTCTACAATCTGGTGTCCCAGATCGTGACTGACCGCATCGATTCGTTCAAGTACGCTCGACGCCTGCCAATGGAGGCGGAGAATCTGGACCTTGCGATTGACGCGTTCCGCAATCGAGACGACCGCTTCATGAAGGGCGGTTCCCGTGACGGAGAGTTCTTTTTGGAGGCGATTGAAGAAATCCAAGTGCATAAGTCTTCTGGGTAATAATGTCTGATAAGATGGATTATGTAAACTATATGGTCGAATGCGATATGCTACTCATATCTTTACTCTTCTCTTCTGCCGTTGATCAAGAGAGCCTTGCTCTTGGCCATCCGGTGATCTCTCACAGATTGACAGTCTCGCATCCAAGGCGTACATGCAACAGCCTGTAGCAACTTAAGTAGTGACTCCACGCGAGGCTATTTATGCCGATTCATCCCTTGGCCGGTCAGCCGGCTCCACCGTCCATTCTCGTCGATGTCCATCGGCTGGTTTCTGCCTACACATCGGATACGCCGGATGTCACCGTTCGTGACCAGCGTGTGACATTCGGGACATCCGGTCATCGAGGTTCATCCTTCAAGCGAAGCTTTAATGAACAGCATATTCTCGCTGTCACGCAGGCAGTCAGCGAATACCGTACTACACAGCACATAACCGGACCGCTGTACCTTGGAAAAGACACCCATGCACTCTCAGAGCCTGCATTTATCACGGCGCTTGAAGTGCTCGCGGCCAACGGTGTCAACGTGATGATTGACAAAGATGGCGGCTATACGCCGACGCCGGTCATTTCTCATGCAATCCTGACCTATAACCGCGGCCGTACATCCGGTTGGGCCGACGGCATTGTCATCACCCCGTCGCACAACCCGCCGGAAGACGGCGGCATCAAGTACAACCCGCCACATGGCGGACCGGCCGATACGCAGATTACTAAATGGATCGAAGACCGTGCGAATGCGCTCCTGGCTGCCAAACTCCAAGGAGTGAAAAGGTTCTTCTATGTACAGGCTCGGAATGCCACTACGACTCACCTACATGACTATATCAGCGCCTACGTGAGCGACCTGAGGAATGTCATCGATATGGATGTGATCAAGTCGGCCGAGCTGAAGCTTGGCATCGATCCGCTGGGCGGGTCCGGTGTCGCCTATTGGCAGCCGATTGCCGAGCGCTATGGGTTGAACATTGAAAATGTGAACCCCACCGTCGATCCCACCTTTCGTTTCATGCCGCTGGACTGGGACGGAAAAATCAGGATGGATTGTTCCTCGCCCTATGCCATGGCGAATCTGATCGCGCTGAAAGATCGCTTCGACGTCGCCTTCGGCAACGATGCCGACAATGATCGTCACGGGATCGTGACCAAGACAGCCGGCTTGATGAATCCGAATCATTATCTCGCCGTATCGATCGCCTACTTGTTTGCCAATCGTCCGGGCTGGAAATCCGATGCGGGTATCGGCAAGACGTTGGTCAGCAGCAGTCTCATCGATCGAGTCGCCACCAGGCTCGACCGGAAGTTGGTTGAGGTGCCGGTCGGCTTCAAGTGGTTTGTGAGTGGGTTGCAGGATGGCTCACTCGGCTTCGGTGGAGAAGAAAGCGCGGGGGCGTCTTTCTTACGGCGGGATGGGACCGTCTGGTCCACCGACAAGGACGGCATTATCATGGATTTACTGGCGGCTGAGATGATGGCCAAGACCGGGAAGGATCCGGCGCAGTTGTACCAGGATTTGACGAAGGAAATGGGTGAACCGGTGTATGAACGAATCGATGCCGTGGCAACGCCCGAACAGAAGGCCATTCTCTCGAAACTCTCCCCTGCCCAGGTTCACGCTACGGAACTGGCCGGTGACAAGATCGTTGCCATGATGACGACAGCCTCAGGCAACGGGGCGGCCATCGGCGGATTGAAAGTCGTGACCGATCAAGGCTGGTTTGCCGCGCGCCCGTCCGGTACGGAAGATGTTTACAAGCTCTATGCGGAGAGTTTTCGCGGCAAGGAACATTTGAAGCGGATTCAGGGTGAGGCCCAGGAGCTGATCACCAAGTCATTTGCCTCAGCGAAGTGAGATCCTGAGCCATGTTTGAATTGGGCAGTACGGCTGTGCTGATGTGGGGCATGTTCTTCGGATCGATCGGCGTTGGTTTCTTTATCTATGGCAGAAAGCAAAAGGCCGTGGTCCCGCTCTGCGCAGGCGTTGCCCTCTGTGTCTTCCCCTACTTTATTGCCAATGTCTATGTGCTGGTCTTAGTCGGCGTGGTGCTCATGGCGATTCCGTATTTTGTGCGGGTGTGAATATCTCTCTGGCAGACAGGGCAGCCATTGAATGGCAATAGCTGCCCAAGTTCTAGATCTGTTTAAGAGGAGGAGCTTATTTATTATAGAACGACACAATGCGATCAACCCCACTTCGAAGTGTTTTTCGCCATTCAGTCTCAAGCGTAGGGGTTAACTTCTCATCACATTCTTTCACGCTCTTGACAAGCGAATTGATCCAAAAATCATACAAATTCGGATCGATATTCAGCTTTTTCTTGCTGTGACTTTCCCCGATTCGATCGATGCCGGTCGTGCCCACGCCATTGCCGCCGAGATGCATGAACATCATCGAGAGTCCCTGCCTGAGCAGCGTTTTCTGTTTGGTCATTTCTGTTTTGGCAAACATCGGAGCAATCGTGGGATGGCTGGCCAGGAAGTTGGCGTAGAACACATCGAAGAACTTTGGGTTCACACAACAACGGCTGTAGCTTTCTTTAACTTCGGCTAGGGGCATGGCCACTCCTCGCAAGAGACGTTCTCGGCCTCCGGCAGTGCTCAGCTTGAAATGGGCCTGGGCATGGGGGGAGCACGTCCCAACGCTCAAGCAGGACCGGCCATCCGCTTACACATCTATCGGAATATTTGTTTTGAACTTAAGTAGCTGCTCTGTCTAGGAGCTTAGACATTGGTACCGGGAGATGTCTTGATATTTTCATTTGGTGGTCAGGAAAACAACAGCCGTGAGGAAGGAAGAGGAAGATGGTGTGGAGAGAACCGCAACACTAGGAGGGTGTCGTGTGACCGGTCTGCTGCTCGGCGTGATAGGAGCTTCTCACCAGCGGTCCTGATTCGACGTGGGTGAAGCCCATGGTGATCCCCTCTTCCTTTAAGAGTGCGAAGTCGGCGGGATCGTAATAGCGGGCAACCGGCAGATGGTCTCTCGTCGGTTGGAGATACTGTCCGATCGTCAGGATGTCACAGTTGACCGCTCGCAGGTCGCGCATCACGTCGCGGGCTTCGTCGAGCGTTTCTCCCATGCCCAGGATCAAGCCGGACTTGGTCGTCAGCCCCTGCTGTTTGGCTTTGCCGAGTAATTCCATCGACCGCTGATACTTGCCTTGCGGTCTGAGCGACGGAAAGAGCCGCCGGACGGTTTCAATGTTGTGGTTCAGGATCTCCGGTTTCTCTGCGCAGACCGTTGCGAGTGCCCGCTCATTCCCCTCGAAATCAGGGATCAAGACTTCGATGGTGCAGCCGGGACTGAGCGCTCTTGTCTGGCGGATTGTTTCGGCGAAAATCGAGGCCCCGCCGTCCGGCAACTCGTCACGATTCACCGAGGTGATGACGGCATGCCGGAGGCTGAGCGCCTGAACCGCCTCAGCGACCCTCTGCGGTTCATCATGATCGACGGCGAGCGGTCTCCCTGTCTCGACTGAGCAGTAGTGGCAGCGCCTGGTGCAAATGTCGCCCAGGATCAGAAAGGTGGCGGTGCGCGCATTCCAACATTCCCACCGATTGGGGCAACGGGCTTCTTCGCAGATGGTGTGGAGCTTGAGGCGGTCCATCGTCTGCTTGATGTCGAGATAATCCGGACCGGTCTGCGCGTTGACTTTGAACCAGGAGGGCAAGCGCGGGCGTTCGGATGATCGGAGTCGGTCGATGGAGATCAAGCTCATGAGGGAGTGTTGTCCTGTTTACGGGGCCGAAACCATCCGGCGATCTTGGACAACAGTCCCTCCGGTTTCACCGGTGGCGCCGGGTCAGGATATTCGACCCACATTTCTTGTGAGCCGAGATAGAGGCCGTTGCGAAAACTGACCTGGGTTCTGAGTTGTCGATACCCCTGCGCGTGTAAAACTTGAATCAGCGCCAGGAGTGCCGCATCTTGTGCAGGCTGTGGTTCGGTGTTGATGCGAACGGTTTCATACCGCAAGATGGCGCAAAAGCATTCCCCTGCCTGCTCGAATTCGACAGGACGGCTGAATCCCCGTTCTCGATAGTCCAGTCCTGCGAGCTGATGTTTATCGAGGCCGCCCTCTCCCATAGCGTGCTGCGCCTTACTCCAGTGCGCGAAACACGGCGACGAGGTCGCTCAGCGCGAGGGTTTTGCTCTTGAGAACGGTCCGTTCAGCTTGTATGGCTTCGCGGGCCTGGGGATCAGCCGCGCCGGATTTCAAACAGCTCGTGCCGAGTGCCAGGATGCGGTCGCACTCTTCTCCAAGCTTCTTCTTCACCACGGGATTCACCGAGAGAATGTCCATGAGCTGACGGCGTGTGTCCGCCAGATGGGCCTGCAGTTCCGAGTCCGGATAACTCTTGCGGGCGGCGTCATCGAAGCAGCGGTCGAGATATTGGGCCAGAAATACATAGAGCCGCACCAGGGCCGCGGTGACCTCGGTTTGATCTTTTGTGGTAGTTGCCATCCTGCTCTCTTTCTATGTAAGAGAATTATGCGAGGACCTTGATGTCGTCTCCCTCTACTTTGACTTGATACACGTCGACCTTTGCCGCAGGATTTTTGACGCATTCTCCCGTCGTGACATTGAACTGCCAGCCGTGCCAGGGACAGGTCACGACACTGCCTTCGACGTCCCCTTCACCCAACGGCCCGCCACGATGCACGCAGGTATTGTCGATCGCGTGAAAGGTGCCATCGACATTGAAGACCGCCAGGGTCTTGCCGTTGACTTCCGCGACGATGGCATGCCCCGGTTTCACATCTGTCGTGCCCGCGACCCGTACGAAATCTCCCATTGCCGTTCCTCCGCTGTGAGTAGTCCTGTTAGCTCTTGGTAAATGGTTGCTTGATCTTTTTCAGCAGGCTGTCGATGGACGAGCCGCTCTGTTCCGTTCCGCCCAAGGCCCCGATGATCTTTTGTGCAATGTCGCGAAACGCGGCCGCCTGGGGAGAGGCGGGATTACCTACCACAATGGGATGGCCTGAATCGCCTCCATCTCGAATGGCCGGATCGATGGGGATGCGGCCGAGGAAGGGAATGCCCAGTTTCTCTGCGGCCCGCTCCCCGCCGCCATGCGAAAAAATATCGGTGCGTTCGCCGCAATGGCCGCAGACGAACGAACTCATATTTTCGACGATACCGAGCAGCGGGACGTTCACCTTCTGGAACATGGCCATGCCCTTCCGGACATCGTAGAGCGCCACTTCCTGCGGCGTGGTTACGGTGATGGCGCCGGCCAGCGGCACCATTTGCGAGATCGAGAGTTGGACATCTCCGGTGCCGGGAGGCAAGTCGAGCAGCAAGTAATCCAGATCGCCCCACAGCACATCGCGGAAAAACGCCTGCAGATACTGATGCACCATCGGGCCGCGCCAGACGAGCGGCGCTTCCTCGGGAACCAGATAGGCCATGGAGATCAGCTTCACGCCGTAGTTTTCAACCGGGACAATCTTCCCGTCTTTTTGCTCAGGGCCTGTTGAACTGCCCATCATCATGGGAATGTTGGGGCCGTACAGGTCCGCATCCATCAGGCCGACTTTTGCTCCGGTCAGGGCCAGTGCGCAGGCCAGATTTGAGGCGACGGTCGATTTGCCGACACCGCCTTTGCCGCTGCTGACGGCAATGACGTGCTTCACGCCGGGAATCAAATTTTCTTTTGCCGAGGCCTGCTGTGTTTCGTGGGTATGTTCGTCTGCCATGGATCGATCCTCCGCTGTATCGTAGTGTCCGCGCGCAGCTCTGCGACAGCGGCCGAGAGAGAAGTATTCACCGTACTAGGGCCATCATAAGCGATGCGCCGGGGGAAAGGAAATGGGCCAGTCGGACCATAGGCGGCTATGGCCCGACTGGGGAATCCGGGAGGAGGAGTCTAGAATACCGAGGGATCGAGCCGACGCAGATTGGTCGCTAATCCGAACAGCGACAGCGTGTAGATGATCCACTTCGAGGGATCGAAGTTATACCACTTGGGTCCGTTGCGGTAGTCGCGCGCATAGGTGTGGTGGTAGTTGTGATAGCCCTCGCCGAAGCTCACGAAGGAGATCAGCCAGCTGTCTCGGCTGCTGTCCTGCGTCCCATGCGGCTGACTGCCGATCATGTGGCAGAGGGAATTGATCGTGAAAGTGGAGTTCAGCACCATGAACATGCGAAAGAGTCCGCCGAGCAGCAGTGCGCTGACGCCGCCCATCCAGCCTTGATGCCACCACACGCCGAGGGCAAAGGGGATGGCCAATCCGGATACCACGATCACCCAATAGTAACGGTGTTGCCAGAGGATCACGGGGTCACGGCGCAGCCGGATTTCATACTTGTCGGTGCGATGCGGGGTTTCGTAAAAGAGCCAGCCGCAGTGGCTGTGCCAGAAGCCTCTGCTGGCATTGTACGGGTCTTCATCCGTATCCGTGCGGGCGTGATGGCGAATGTGGTCGGCACACCAGATGAGTGCCGAGTTTTGCAACGCCCATCCCCCCGCAACCAATGCACAGCGCTTGACCCAGTCGGGACATTCGAAACTTTGATGGGAGACCAGACGATGGTACCCGACGGTGATCCCCATGCCGGTCACGACATACATGACGAAGGAGAGAATCCAATCGAAGGTGGTGAAGCCAACAAAGTACCCGTACAGAGGAATTCCCACGACTGTAGCGGCCACAACGGCACAAAACAGCAGGAAATTCATATAGGAAAATGCGGAGTGATCGGTCGAGACGGCTTGATCAGGTGCGGTCATTCATCCTCCTGAATCTGGGAGTCATACGGTCCACCGTCATGGTTTCGGTGAACATCCCTTACTTTTTTATGTTAGCGAAAGGACTCATCTTTTTCAACTGCTTCTTCATTCCGCCCACGACCGTCTGAGAAGAGGATGTGCATTCCCTATGACGCAGTCGGTGAGCGATCAGCGTATACTAAGCGGGTCAAGAGTGGTCATCGTTCAGGAGGCCGCATGCCGTCGCTTGCCGCATCACTCGAACCCGCCATTACCCGTATTGGAACCCGCCTCTCGCAGCTGTCTACCGGCCGCGCGCCGACCCTTTTCGAGGCGCGCTGGTGGTCGCAAGGTGCGATCAATCTGGCGATGAAAGATCCGGCGTTCAAGGTGCAGTTATTCCAATTCATTGATGTGCTTCCTGCCCTGGCGTCCGACCAGGCGGTCGTGAAGATGGCGGAAGAGTATTTTGGTGCGAGACATGGCCACGTCTTTGGACTGCAGTGGGGAATGAAGGTTCTTGCCGCGACGAGTCTGGGGGCCGCGATCACGGGGAAATCGATTCGTCATCAAGTCGAGCAGATGGCACGGACGTTCATTGCCGGAGGATCGGTGGCCGACGCCCTCCCCGTCCTTGGGGGATTGTGGAAGGAGGAACGGGCCTGGTCTGTTGATCTGTTGGGCGAGGCGACGATCAGCAACCTCGAAGCCGACCAGTATCGCGATCGTTGCCTGGCGGCGCTGTCCGAACTCGCGCATGAGGCCGCTCGTTGGCCGTCAGTTCCCCGTTTGGAACAGGACCATCTCGGATTTCTTCCACGCGTCCAACTCTCGTTGAAGATCTCCGCACTCACCTCACGGTTGGACCCCATCGATCCCGACGGGACCTATCGCGCGGTGGCGGCGCGCTTACGGCCGATCGTAGATCTGGCGGCGGCGACAGCGTGCGGACTGATTTTCGACATGGAGCAGGCCGACAGCAAAGACCTGCTGTTGGACATCTTTCGACGGCTGTTCGCAGAAGAGACCTACCGGTCCTTCGCGCACGCCGGTGTTGCGATGCAGGCCTACCATCGGGAGACGGAACGCGATATCCATGACTTGATCGCATGGGTGGAACGGCGTGGTACGCCGATTACCATCCGTTTGGTGAAGGGAGCCTATTGGGATTCCGACACCGTTCGCTATCATCAGGCCGGATGGCCGGTGCCGTTGTTTGAGCAGAAAGGCGAGACGGATGCGAGCTATGAAGCGCTGATTCCTCTGTTACTCCGGCATCGTGGCCTGATTCGTCCGGCCTTCGGCACCCACAATCTTCGAACTTTAGCCGTGATTGAGGCCGTGGCGGAATTGCTCGCGGTTCCGCCGGAGGCCCTTGAATACCAGATGATCTTTGGCATGGCCGAACCCTTCCAGCAAGCGATGGCAGCTTATGGTCGGCGTGTGCGGCTCTATACGCCGGTCGGACGTCTTCTGCCGGGCATGGCCTATCTCGTCAGGCGCTTGTTGGAGAACACATCGAATGAGTCTTTCCTGCGCAAAGAATATGTCGAGTCGCAATCATTGAGCACGCTCCTGGCCCCTCCGGTAGTTGTGTCTTTATCCCCGATGACTCCTTCCCGCCCCTCTGATGATTTCGTGAATGAGCCGCATCGCGATTTTTCGAAGGCCGCCAGTCGAACGGCAATGCAAGAGGCCATCGGCAAGGTTCGCTCGCAGACGGGGCACAGCTGGGAATCGCCGCAGCGGGAGTTTCGGTTGACCGGACCGCTCATGGAGTCACGCAACCCTGCGCACCCCGATGAAGTTGTGGCGCTGGTGCCATCCGCTGCTGTTCCAGATGTGGCGGCGGCGGTGGACCTGGCGGTGTCCTCAGCGGCGGAATGGCGCGGTCGGTCTGTAGTGGAGCGTAGTGCAGTCATGAGGCGTGCGGCGGTGCTTATGCGTGAGCGCCGGGACGAGCTGGCCGCGTGGGAAATCCTCGAAGTCGGTAAGCCCTGGCGGGAGGCGGATGGGGATGTGGCGGAAGCCATCGACTTCCTCGAATTCTACGCCGGGCACATGGACCGGTTAGCCTCCCTGCGTCAGCTGGGCCATTACCCGGGAGAACGCAATCATCGGGTCTATGCGCCGCGCGGCGTGGCGGCGGTGATTGCGCCGTGGAACTTCCCTCTCGCGATTCCGGCCGGCATGGTCAGCGCAGCTCTCGTCACCGGCAACACAGTCCTCTTCAAGCCATCGGAACGTTCCCCGCTCCTGGGCCGATTACTCACCGACATCCTGCATGAGGCCGGCGTCCCGTCCGGTGTGTTGATCTGTTTGCCCGGAGGGCCGGAAATCGGTCGGGCGCTGGCCGCCAGTCCGGAGATAGCGACCATTGCGTTCACCGGCTCAAAGGACGTCGGCCTGCAGTTGATCGCCGGTGCAGCGGCCATGCAGCCTGGCCGGTCTGTGGTGAAGCGGGTGATCGCCGAGATGGGCGGCAAGAATGCGATCATTGTCGATGACACGGCGGATCTCGATGAGGCCATAGCGGGTGTGGTGATGTCCTTTACGGGCTATGCCGGACAGAAATGTTCCGCCTGTTCGAGGGCGATCGTACTGGCGAGTGTGTATGACCAATTTCTCTCGCGATTGCATGACGCGGTGATGAGCCTCGCCATCGGCGATCCGCTCGATCCTGGGACGCAAGTGGGTCCGGTGATCGACGCCCGAGCAAAACAACGCATTGAGGCGTTCATCGCGATGGGGCAGCAGGAAGGTCGGCTGCTCGTCCGTCGATCGACCGAAGGCCCGGGGCATTTCGTGGGACCGACCGTGTTTGCGGATGTGTCATCGCGCCATCGTCTGGCGCAAGAGGAAATCTTCGGACCGGTGCTGGCGGTGATGAAGGCGGCGACGGTGACGGACGCGTTGGAAATGGCCAACTCAACGAATTATGCCCTGACCGGCGGCATCTACTCACGCAGTCCGGTGAATCTGGCGCTGGCGCGCGAACGGTTCGATGTCGGGAATCTCTATGTGAACCGCCCGATCACCGGGGCATTGGTCGGTCGTCAACCGTTCGGCGGCCACCGGCTCTCCGGAGTCGGCGCAAAGGCCGGAGGCGATGAGTATCTGCAACAATTCATGATTGCACGGGTCATCAGCGAGAATACGCTGCGCCGGGGATTTGAGGTGACGGACTGATCAGCGCGCCGGAGCGGGAGTGAACTCTTCCAATTCCTCGGTGATCTCCGTCACCAATCCGCGATCTTCCTTCGAGGCCGACAATTCCTGCCGCTCCACATATTTAACCAGCCCGACCCCTTGGGCAAACCAGGCGGTCATGACATCGGTGCCACGGGCCGGCTTGTCTCCACCGGACAGATGGATCTGCATGGTCATGCGGGCTTCCACCTTGACCGCATTCGAATAGGTGCCGGCCGGGACGGTGATCGTTTCGCGGCCGACCACACTGGTCGTGCCGACCATATCGACCTTCTCATTGACGCCGTCGCGATCCATATCGCTGCCGAAGTCGAGGCCGTTCCGGTTGAATTGCTGAAACGACGACGGAATAGTCATGGGAAAGCGCACGATTTGATAGGGCACGATCTGTTTTTCCAGCGGCGTTCCTGGATCGGATCCATAGTAGACCATGCCGACGCTATCGCGGCGGTAGTAGCTGTCGGATTCACCGTGGTTGCCTGGATTCGTATCATGGAATACGGTGACCGTCACCCCGTTGAGCTTCTTGGTTCCGATAACCGACGACGTGTTGGCGAAGAACTTATTGTCGATCACCTGTACCGGGCCTTCGGAGATCTGCCCGCGGTATTGCCAGCGGGTACCGATCTGGTCAGGAAAGTAGTCGGCGGATTGGTCGATGTGCGAGGGCTCTTCTGCCGCCAGCGGCGTGGTCGCGAATGATCCGACGGCGAGCAGCGCGGCGGTCAGCGCGAGTGACGACAAGACGCGGGGCAAGGCTTGGGGAACATGGGGCATCAGAATCCTCCTCTGTTGGAATGACCGTACCATAGGCGTTGAGGAGGCAGCAAGACATGGGTTGATGCGGGTTGCGCAGGCTTGCGTTGTCGAGGGGCTGCCGACATAATCTCTTCGCCATGGCTTCTCCAAAACGAACCGGATCAGCGAAGCGGATCGCAACCCGAAAACCAGACCGGCAATCGGTCTTGGTGACCGGAGCGTCAGGCGGCATCGGGCGTGCGATCTGCCGTGCCTTTGCGGCAGCCGGCTGGTACGTCGGCGTACACTATTATCGACATAAGGTGGAAGCTGCGAAGACCTTGCGCGTCGTCCGTGTCACCGGTGGAAGCGGCGGACTTTATCAAGCGGATGTGTGTGTGGTCGAATCAGTCAGGCGAATGATCGATACGTTCACTGAGAACACGCCGCGCCCTGCTGCGTTCATCTGTAATGCAGGGATTGCGGCAAGCAGTCTGGTGTTGCGGCAGCGAGAAGATGAATGGATGAGTGTCATTCAAACGAATCTGACCGGCACCTTTCATTGTCTCCAGGCGATGGCCACTCCCCTGCTGGTTCAAGGCGGCGGTTCAATTGTCGTGATCGGTTCGCACGCGGGATACCGTGGGTCAGCCGGACAAGCAGCGTATGCTGCGTCGAAGGCCGGCTTGATTGGATTAGTAAAGACAGCTGCGCAGGAATGGGGGGCGCAGAACGTGCGGGTAAATCTGGTCTTGCCGGGATGGCATCAGACAGGGCTGTCCGAAGGAGCGATGCCCGATGATCGTGACTGGCCCGACCATTCGCTTCGTCGTCCGCCGGCCATTGAGGAAGTTGCACGGACGATCGTACATTTGGCTCAGCTCAACGATCTGTCGGGCCAGGTGTGGAACTGCGATAGTCGGGACCTCTGAGAAGCGAGCATCGAGCGTGACACACGGGATATTCATCACTGGGACTGATACAGCGGTCGGGAAGACGCTGGTGACAGCGGTTCTTGCTCGGAGCTTGAAAGAACTAGGTCTCGATGTTGGGGTGATGAAGCCAGTCGAAACCGGTGTGGTGAAGGGGCAACCCTCTGATGCCGGACGGCTCACACGTATTGCGCAGGTGTCTGATTCACTCGATTTCGTCAGGCCCTATGCCTTCCGACTCCCAGTTGCCCCGTTGGATGCAGCGAGGGCTGAACGGAGAACGATCAAGATCCCAACCATCATGCGAGTCTATTGCCAGCTGCAAGCGCAGCATGATCTGCTGCTCATTGAAGGTGTGGGCGGCGTGCATGTGCCGATGACTGCAACGATGGATGTGCTGGATCTGATCGAGAAGTTGAAAGCTCCGGTACTGGTTGTTGGACGAGTCGGGCTTGGCGGAGTGAATCATGCGATGCTCACGCTCAATGCACTACGTGCGCGAGCGATTCCGATCCTTGCCCTGGTGCTGAACCAGACCGTTCCGGTGAAGACGGCTGTGGCACGACGACAGCATCGCTCGACTCTCGAGTTGCTGCGGGAGTCTGCCGGGGTGCCGGTGATCGGGCCACTCCCCTACAGGGCTGGCGTGGATGCGCGGTTTGAACGGGCTGTCGAAACAATGGCTGCGAACAGCGAGATGAAGAAGCTTACGAAGCTGGTGCTGGCATCTGCGCGAGGAAGTCGCTGACCACCTGTTTGATGTCCGGGGCTTTGAGAATAGCTGAGATAACGGCAACACCGTTCGCTCCCGCCTTCATCACCTCCACGACATTCTCTACTGTAATCCCGCCGATGGCAAAGACCGGTAGTGACGTGAGTGCGCGAACTGCCCGCAGACCTTCAATGCCTACGACCGGATCATGGTCCTGCTTCGACCCCGGCTTAAAGATCGGACCGAATCCAAGATAGTCCGGCTTACCCGCACTCGCCTCCCGCACCTGATCGGGATTGTGGGTCGAGATGCCGATCAGCTTCTCCGGTCCCATCACCTTCCGTGCGAGATCGAGCGGCAAATCTCCCTGCCCCAGATGCACCCCGTCCGCATCCACCGCCAGCGCCAGATCACAACGGTCATTCACAATGAACAAGATCCCCAACTCCGCCGCAAGCTTTCTGAGAGGCAAGCCCTCAGCGTAAGCCTCCCTCATCGACGCGGTTTTATTGCGGTATTGAACAACCCGCACACCGGCCTGAACAGATTGCCGCAGGGTGTCATCCAATGACCTGGTTCGTGAAGCCGAGGGGTCAAGAATGAGGTAGAGTCCGTTCAATTGTGAATGTTGAGAGAGAGACATTGTGGAAAGATTGTAACCTGAAGAAGCGCAGAGGCTCTAGATGAAAAAACGCTGTGTGTGCGGAGCAGGTTCTCTTGAGATGTTTTAACTGGCCAGGAATCGCTCCAGGAACGTGGTGGAGACGTGGCCTTTTTGGAAGTCGGGGTCGTCGAGAATGCGGCGGTGGAGCGGGATGGTGGTTTTGATGCCTTCGATGACGAATTCGTCGAGGGCGCGGCGCATGCGGGCCATGCATTCCTGCCGGTCGCGTCCGTGGGTGATCAGCTTCGCGATCATCGAATCGTAGTGCGGTGACACGACCGCGCCGGTTTGCATCACGGAGTCGACGCGCACGCCGAATCCGCCGGGCGGGCAGTACTTGGTGATGGTGCCGGGCGACGGCGTGAATTTCTCCGGATCTTCGGCGTTGATCCGGCATTCCATACTGTGGCCGTTCATGACCACGTCCTGTTGGCGGAGGGTCAAGGGAAGGCCGGCGGCCAGGCGGATCTGCTCTTTGATCAAATCGACACCGGTCACCATTTCCGTGATCGGATGCTCGACCTGAATGCGGGTATTCACTTCCATGAAAAAGAAATTGCGATCTTTGTCGAGGAGAAACTCCACGGTGCCGACGTTCCGGTAATGGGCGGCTTTCACGGCTTCCACCGCGACGCGCCCGATTTCTTTTCGCAACTTTTCATCGATCGCCGGTGACGGCGTTTCTTCCAGCAACTTCTGGTGCCGCCGCTGGATCGAACAGTCCCGCTCGCCCAGGTGGATGACGTGGCCGCGGTGATCGGCCATGACCTGCACTTCGATATGGCGCGGTTCCAGGAAGTATCGTTCGAGATAGACGCTTTCGTTGCCGAAGGTCGATTTGGCTTCGGCCTGTGCGGCTTGGAATGCGCGGGCCAGGTCTTCGGCTTTGTTCACGACGCGCATGCCGCGCCCGCCGCCGCCGGCTGTGGCCTTGATGATGACGGGGAATCCGATTTTCTGTGCGGCCTGCAAAGCCTCTTCTTCGCTCCGGAGTTCTCCGGGGCTGCCGGGGGTGACGGGAAGGCCGCGCTTCATGACAATTTCGCGGGCTTTGGCTTTGTCACCTAGCATGGCGATGTTCTCGGACGACGGGCCGATGAATTTGATGCCGATGGATTCGCAGACTTCGGCGAAGTGGGCGTTCTCGGAGAGAAACCCGTAGCCGGGGTGAATGGCGTCGGCGCCGGAGATTTCCGCCGCGCTCAGGACGTTGGGAATATTGCGATAGCTCAGGGCCGCTTCGGCCGGACCCACGCAGACCTTTTCATCGGCGGCGCGGACGTGCAGGCTGGCGGCG